>Ga0209238_1000779_pt1 | contig 11851 bp, 9 predicted proteins | sample GraSoi013_1_20cm_FD_185823 | JGI IMG/M metagenome (GOLD analysis project Ga0209238, IMG submission 185823) | Grasslands soil microbial communities from the Angelo Coastal Reserve, California, USA - Sample 10_02_2013_1_20cm (SPAdes) (version 2) | ecosystem: Environmental > Terrestrial > Soil >...
CGTCCAGATGTGCAACTTCTACCAGGGGATCACGACGCACAGGAACTCCTACGACTTCGTCACGATCGACCCGGTGGAGGTCGTCTCGACGAAGGTGGCGATGAAGCCGGCGGGCACGAAGCTGTTCGACTGGATCAACTCCTGGAAGATCTAGCGCGGTTCGCGGTGCGGGGGGCAGGTCGGTTCCCGGCCGGGGCAGGCCTCCTCGACCACGCTAGCTCTCAATGCGTGAGGCCGGTCCGGTCGGTCGGCGCCGAGGCCACGCCCAGAAGCTACGGGTCTCGGAGACCTGCCCCGACCAGGACCGACCAGCCGCTCGCATCGCCGATCCCGTCCCGGCATCCATGACAGCTCACGTCGTCAACGTTGTGCTCAGCGGCGTGTTCCACGCCAGCATTCTGTTTCTGGTGTCGGCGGGACTCCAAGTCGTCTTCGGCGTGCAAAAGATCTTCAACCTCGCGTGCGGCTCCTTCTACGCGCTCGGCGCCTACGTCGGGGTCTCGGCGGTCGGCTGGTACCTGGAGGCGGGCGGGCCGCCCGCGCTGTTCATCGCGCCGCTGGCCGTCGCGGGGCTCGCCGTGGGCGCGGTCGGCGTCGTCGTCGAGCGCGGCCTCCTGCGCTTCGTCTACGACCGCGACGAGACCTTCCAGCTCCTCTTGACCTTCGCCATCGTCCTCATGATGGAGGACGCGATCCGGCTGACCTGGGGCACGTCGCCCCGCTCCACCTCCGGCCTCTACCTGACCTACGGCCGCGTGGGCGTGCTCGGGACGACGGTGCCCGTCTACAACCTGATCGTGATCGGCGCCAGTCTCGCCATCGCGCTCCTGATCGGCGGGCTCCTGACCCGCACCGCGTTCGGTCGCATCATCCGCGCCAGCGCCGACAACCGCGAGATGGCGGAGGCGCTCGGCGTGGACATGCGGCGCCTCTACGCGACGGTCTTCGCGCTCGGCACGGCCCTGGGCACCCTGGGCGGCGCGCTCGTCATCCCGGCGACGGTGGCGATGAGCGAGATGGGCATCGAGCTGATCGTGGAGGCCTTCGCCGTCGTGGTGATCGGCGGCCTCGGGTCCATGCGGGGCGCCCTCGTCGGCGCGCTCGTCGTCGGCGTGCTCCGGTCCATCGCGATCTCCGTGTACCCGGAGCTCGAGATGCTCCTGATCTATCTGATCGTGATCGCGGTGCTGGTGCTCCGGCCGCGCGGCCTCTTCGGCGGTCCACGCGCGTGAGCGGCCGGTTCGTCCTCGCCCTGGCGCTCGGCGCGACCGTCCTGGCGCCCCTCGTGGCGCCGACCTACCACGTGCTCTTGATGCTGCCGTTCATGGCGTACGCTGTGGCGCTCCTGGGGCTGAATCTCCTCTTCGGGTACACGGGCCTCGTCTCCTTCGGGCACGCGCTGTTCCTCGGCGTCGGCGCCTACACCGGGGCGTTCCTCACGAGCGTCTTCAACGTCCGCTCGATGGAGACGATCCTCGCCGCCGCGGCGGCGCTCGGCGCGCTGGTGGCGGCCCCGGTCGGCGCGCTCTGCGTACGCTACGTGAAGATCTACTTCGGGATGCTCACGCTCGCGTTCGGCATGGTCTTCTACACGTTCGTGCTGAAGTTCTACCGCCTGACGGGCGGCGACGAGGGCATGCCCTTCCTGCGCCCGGCGCTCGTCGGGCGGAGCCTCGAGGACCTGCCGAAGACCGACTACCTCGTGGGCCCGTACTACTACTACTCGCTGGCCGTGCTCGTCCTGGCCACCCTCGTCATGTGGCGCATCGTCCGCTCGCCCTTCGGCCTCTGCCTCAAGACCATCCGCGACAATCCGACAAAGGCCGAGACGCTCGGCATCGGCGTCGCGCGCTATCGCTGGTGCGCCTTCGTGATCTCCGCCGTTTACGCCGCGGTCGGCGGCGCCCTCCTCGGGCCGCCGACGGGCAACGTGGATCCGACGCTCGCCTACTGGACGCAGTCGGGCAACATCGTCTTCATGACGCTCCTGGGCGGGTTCGCGAGCTTCTTCGGGCCCGTCCTCGGCGCCTTCGTCTTCATCTACCTTCAAGATTGGGTGATGTCGGTCGTCCCGTTCTGGCGGCTGATCTTCGGCGCGATCCTCGCCGCGATCGTCATCGTCGCCCCCGGCGGGCTCGCGGGGTTCTGGGTCAGGCGGCCGCCCCTCGAAGCCTCGTCCCCGTGATCCTCCGCGCCGAGGGGCTCCGGAAGCTCTACGGCCAGTTCTGCGCGCTCGACGGCGTGAGCCTCGCCATCAGCGCCGGTGAGTTCGTCTCGATCATCGGGCCGAACGGGGCGGGCAAGTCCACGCTCGTCAACGTCCTCACCGGCGTTCTCCGCCCCACCGCCGGCACCGTCACCTTCCGGGACCGCGACGTGAGCGGGATCGGACCCGCCCGCCTGGCCCGCCTGGGGATCGCACGGTCCTTCCAGCTCGTCCAGATCTTTCCGGACCTCACGGTGCTCGAGACGCTCCAGGCGGCGGTGGTCTCGCGTCTCGGGCACGGCACCCGCCTCTTCGCGTCCCTCGCCGCCGACCGCGCGGTTCGAGAGGGCGCGCTCGAGGTCGCCGAGCTGTTCGGTCTGGGCCCGAAGCGTCACGTGCGGGCCCGGCACCTGCCCCAGGGGGACAAGAAGCTCCTCGACGTGGCATCGGCGTTCGCGCTGCGGCCTCAGATCATCCTGCTCGACGAGCCGACGTCCGGCGTGAGCACGGCGGACAAGACGGCGATCATGGAGACGCTCGTCTCGGCCTCCAGGCGGATCGGCGTCCAGGCGATTATCCAGGTCGAGCACGACATGGACATCGTCTTCGGCTACTCCGACCGGATCATCGCCCTCCACGAGGGACGCGTGCTCGCCGACGGCCCGCCGGCCACGATCGAGGCCGACCGGCGCATCGTCGACACGGTCATCGGCCGGCGCGCCCGGGCGCGGTGAGGGCCGGGCCATGCTGACCGTGGACGCGGTCGACGTGTTCATCCAGGCGAGCCACATCTTGCGGTCCGTGTCGCTCGGCGTGGGCCCGCGCGAGGTGGTCTGCCTCGTCGGCCGGAACGGCGCGGGGAAGACGACGACCCTGCGCACGATCATGGGGTACCTGCGCCCGCGCGCGGGCGGGGTCGAGTTCCGCGGCCAGCCCATCCACGGCCGCCGGACGCACGAGATCGCGCAGCTCGGCGTCGGCTGGGCGCCGGAGGACAGCGGGATCTTCGCCGACCTCACCGTGGCCGAGAACATCGAGATCGCCACGTGGACGCGGCCCGGGGGGCGCCCCGCCGCGGAGCGCATCGAGCTCGCCTACCGCGTCTTCCCGATGCTCAGGCGGTACGCGGGGCGCAAGGGCCCGGAGCTGAGCGGCGGCGAGCGGAAGATGCTCTCGATCGCGCGGGCCCTCGCGCTCGACCCCGAGCTGCTCCTGCTCGACGAGCCTTTCGAGGGGCTCGCGCCCGCGATCATCCCGGCCGTGAGCGAGGGTATCGCGGCGATCACCGAGCTGGGCCGATCGATCCTGATCGCCGAGTCCAACATCCATCACGTGCCCGAGGACATCCGCCGTCTGTACGTCATCGAGCGCGGCGCGATCCTCTTCGCGGGCGGGCTCCAGGATGCCTGGCGCGATCCAAGTCTCACACGTATCATCGGGAGCGCGGCGTGACCCCGCGCGCTGGAGGCCAGACACGATGACGCTGCCCCTCATCCCGACCGCCGTCGTCGGCTCCCACGGAAAACCCGGCTGGTGGTTCGCCGGAGTCAAGGCGTACGAACGCGGCGAGTTCGGCCCCGCCGACCTCGAGGAGATGTTCGACGACGCCGTGCACGCGGCGGTCCGCGACATGGAGACCACGGGTATCGACATCATCACCGACGGCGAGGTCCGGCGCCTCGACGGCTACGTGGACTCGTACTACGCGATCATCAAGGGCATCGAGCCCGTCACGGTCCGCCGCAAGGCGGGCCCGTGGGGATATGACCAGCAGACCCGCTACGAGGCGGTCGGCCGGATCGAGACGCCGCCGGGCGGGCTCGGCATCGTCAAGGAGTTCGAGTCCCTCAAGGCGCACACGACCCGGCATACGAAGGCGACCTGCGCCGGGCCGCTGACCTTCGGCTCACGGATCCATCCGGGCAAGGTGTACAAGGGCGTCGTCGATGTCGCCGAGCGCTTCGCCGAGGTCATCAATCAGGAGCTGCGCGCTCTCGTGGCCGCGGGCGCCGAGTTCATCCAGATCGACGAGCCCGCGCGTGGCAACGTCTCCGGCGAGGAGATGGCGCGCCTGTTCAACCTGGCCACGGACGGCATCGGCGTGAGGCTCGGGTATCACATTTGCTTCGGCAATCGCTTCGGACGCTCACGCTTCCAGCGGACGTACGAGCCGTACTTCCCCGGGATCTTGAAATCTAGGGCCCACCAGTTCGTGCTGGAGTTCGCGAGCCGCGAGATGGCCGAGCTCGACCTCTGGAAGACTCACGGCGATGGGCGCGAGCTCGGCGCGGGTGTGGTCGATGTGAAGGGCTTCGCCCAGGACACAACGGAGGACGTCGCAAAGCGTATCCGCAGGGTCCTCACCGTCTGCCCGGCCGAGAAGCTCACGGTCAACCCCGACTGCGGCTTCGGCTGGTCGCCGCGCTACATGTGCAACCAGAAGCTCGCAGCCCTGGCCGGCGGCGCGGCCCTCGTGCGGAAGGAGCTCCAAGGCCGGCGCTGACGGCTCCCTCGCTCGCCGGGGGCGCCCTGCTCTTCGAGACCCGCTACCACCGCAATTTGCCAAGAACTGAGCCTGGATGCTAATGTCCTTCACAAGAGACCACATGGACTCCGCGGGGGCCGCCGAAGCGCGTGAGCGGGTGACGAAGTGGATCGAGCAGACCCGGCAGCTGTTCAGCGTGCTGCCGGAGCTGCTCGTGACCGACACCCATGTCAACGAACGGGTGAGCGCCGCCGAGAAGGAAGCCGAGCGGCTTCGCAGAGAGCTCGAAGATCTGAAGCGGGAGAACCACCAGCTCCGCGGCGAGCGGGACGAGATCGCCCAGGCAATGACCGTGGTCGCCCAGAGGCTCGGCTTTACGCCGCGGAAGAGTCCCTTCGAACGCACCCATGCGGGGGACCACACGAAGCCGGGCGAGCTCGCCAAGCCCGGTGAGCCCGCGAGGCCGGGCGAGCTCGCAAAGCCCGGCGAGCCGCCGAAGGCGGGCGAGTCACCGAAGGCCGGCGAGTCGCCCAAGGCCACCGACCACCCGAAGGTCTGAGCGCGGCGCCGCGCCCCCCGACGCGTTGCGCTTAGCGCGACGCGTCCTTCTTCAAGGTCAGGCTCAGCTCGTACTTCTTCTCTGCCTTCGGGTCCGGGTTGAAGACGGCGACCCAGAGCGTGGCGCAGTCCCTCCCGAGCGCGGGCACCGAGCTTCCTTCCGGTACCAGGCGGACCACCTCTGACTTGAGATCCGCGCGACCCACGGGCGGAATCGTCAGGAGCCACGCGTCAATGCATTCGGCGCGGCCCTCCTTCAGCTTCACGTCCATCTCGCGCGGCTCCCTGAAGTCCGCGGCGACAGCGAAGAACCGAACGGTGAGCGGCGCAAGCGTCACGGGGAACCGGTGATCGGCGAACCGCTGCCTGTCGTTCGTGAGGCGCTGCGTGGTGTGGTCCGGATCGCCGACCCGTGGACTCGGGTGGGTGAAGATGCTCGTCTCCGTCGCCGACTCTAAAATTCGCGCCTGGGTCCAGAGACCCGGCTCCGGGACCGCAGCGAGCAGGACACTCTTGACGAACTCTGGGTACTGCTCGGCCAGCCGGGCCTCGTCGATCAGGAACTTGTAGAGGTGGGCGCCGACCGACGGCGCCGCCTTGCCGGGCACGAACGTCTTCAGGCTGTTGAGCGCCTTGGTCACGATCCCCGGGCGCTGCCGCTCGACGAAATCGAGCAGCACCGAGTAGCCATAGGCGAGCAGCCCCTCCTCGTACTCGGCGGACTGCTGGATCGGGACGCTGAGGAGATAGGCGTACTTCCCGAGCTCCTGCTTCACGCCCGCCTTGAAGTCGATGGTGCCTTTCCAGCTCGTCCACCGGGCCCATGCCGAGACCCACCACTGGGCACCCTCGTCCAGGGCCGCCGTCTCGACGACCTGCGGCGCACTGTCCTCCTCCGGGGCCGGTGCCGCCGCAGCGACTTCTTGCTTTATCAGCGCGGGCGGTGGGGGCGGCGCAGCCGGAGCCGGTGGACGCGGCGCAGCGGGAGCCGGTGGAGGCGGCGCAGCCGGAGCCGGTGGACGCGGCGCAGCCGGAGCCGGTGGAGGCGGCGCAGCCGGAGCCGGTGGACGCGGCGCAGCCGGAGCCGGTGGAGGCGGCGCAGCCGGAGCCGGTGGAGGCGGCGCAGCCGGAGCCGGTGGAGGCGGCGCAGCCGGAGCCGGAGCGACGGGCGGGGCCGGCGGAGCCGGAGACGGCGCAGGCGGTGCGTAAAACGGAGCGGGCGGCGGCGCATGGGGTGCGGCCGACGGAGTGGGGGACGCTGCTGCCGGCGCGGCCGGCGAAGCCAACAGCGGCGCGGGGGGCTGGACGCGCGGCGCAACCGACGGCGCGGCCGCCACGACGACGGGCGCCACCGGCTCCTCCACCGTCTTCGGGCGCGGCGCGGGTCGCTCCGGCGCGCGCGGGAGATCGGGCGGGCCGGCGACGAGCTTACCGCGTGTGGCCGCCACTGTGAGTGTCCGACCGAACAATCGCGTGACGCTGTCTTCGAGCACGGCGAACTTCGCGTCGTCGAGATGCTCGCGACCCTCGATCAGCGTGAGCAGCGCGGAGAAGGCGGGCGTGGCCTCCACGATCACCGCCGCGCTCTCCGCCGTGGGCCCCTTCGGATCGAGCACCGCAGCGCGAATCTCTCGCGCCTTCGCCTGGCACTCGAGCAGCGCGGCGAAGTTCGGGTCGTCCACGTGGTTGATGGTCATGATGCGGTCCAGGACCACGAGGACGCGCCGTCGCGCCTCGGCCAATGTCGCGCGCCGGGGCTCGTTCACGGTCGCCTCCGCCAGCGCCCGGACCACGGGCTCGAGCGCCTTGAGGCCATCGATCGCGGCGGGTGCCGGGGCCGTGACACCGAGGGTGCGCGCCGCGTCGAGGACGCTCGAGCGCAGGTCGATGAACTCGCCGCGCGCGGCGGCGAACTCCTCGAGCAGCGAATCGGGGGGCAGTGTGCCTGCCCCCTCGAGCTCGCGCGCCGCCTGGGCGAGCTTCGCCGCCAGTCCTGCGAACCGTCGGCTCAGCGCGGCGAGGTTCTTGACGAGATCGTCCGCCGTCGGCGTCATGGAATGCTGCCGATTTTAGGCGTGCGCCAAGGAGGTGTCAAACCCGCCGGCCCCGGTCGGGGTGGAAGGGCGCTACTCCGTCGTGACGCGGAGCACTTCCTCGAGCGTGGTCACGCCCTCGAGCACCTTCAGCAGGCCGGCCTCGCGGAGCGTCTTCATGCCTTGCTTCGCCGCGACGTCCCTGATCTCGTTGACGAAGGTGCTGGCGAGGATGAGGCCGCGGATCTCGGGCGTCGCAGCGAGGACCTCGTAGAGCGCGATCCGCCCCTTCATCCCGGTGAAGTGGCACGCGTCGCAGCCCCGACCCTTGTAGAGCGTACACCGCCCGATGCCGAGGGGCGCGTGGCCGTACGGGATCAAGAGCTGCTCGTCGGCTTCGTAGGGCTCGCGGCACTTCTGGCAGACCTTGCGCGCCAGCCGCTGCGCGACGACGAGGCGGAGCGACGACGAGAGGAGGAAAGGCGGAACGCCCATATCCGTCAGCCGCGAGATGCTCTCCGCGGCGCTGTTCGTGTGGAGCGTGCTCAGCACGAGGTGCCCGGTCAGGGCCGCCCGGACCGCGATCTGAGCCGTCTCCTGGTCGCGCATCTCGCCGACGAGGATGACGTCGGGGTCGTGGCGCAGGAACGAGCGGAGGGCCGCGGCGAAGGTGCGGCCGATCTCGTCGCTGACCTGGACCTGCGTCGCGCCCGGCAGCTCGTACTCCACGGGGTCCTCGACGGTCACGATGTTCCGCTCCTTCGAGTTGAGCGTGTTGAGCGCCGAGTAGAGGGTGGTGGTCTTGCCCGAGCCGGTCGGCCCGGTGATGACGATCAGGCCGTGCGGCGCGCCGACCGCCTTCTGGAAGTCCCCCAGCGCGGCCGGCTCGAACCCGAGCTGGGTCAAGTCAGTCTTCAGCGACTGCTTGTCGAGGAGTCGGAGCACGACGCTCTCGCCGAAGATCGACGGGAGGACCGAGACCCGGAAGTCGATCTCGCGCGACTGCTGGCGGAGCTTGATGCGCCCATCCTGCGGCAGTCGCCGCTCGGCGATGTCGAGATTCGCCATGATCTTGAGGCGCGAGACGAGCGCCGGCTCGACCCGCTTGGGCGGCGCCATCACTTCGTGCAGGATGCCGTCGATCCGGTACCTGATCCCCAGAGTCCCGTCGCCCGGGTCGACGTGGATGTCGGAGGCGCCGCGCTTCATCGCGTCGAGGAGGATCGAGTTCACCAGCCGGACGATGGGTACCTCGTCGGCCGACGACCGCAGCTCGTTGAGGTCGACCTGACCGTTCGACTCCTGGCCCTTGACGATCTCGACCTCGGAGGCCTCCGCCTCGACCTCCGAGAGCGCGTCCGCGACCGTCAGCCCCCCCCTCTCGTAGTAGCGCTCGATCGCCTGCCGGATGATCGACGGCGGCGCGATGGTCGGCACGACCTTGAGACCCGTCATGAAGGCGACGTCGTCGAGCGCCGACAGGTTGGTCGGGTCCCCGACGGCCAGCGTGACCGAGCCGAGCGTCCGGCCGATCGGGACGACGCCGTACTTGCGCGCGATCCGACTCGGGATCACTGCGATGGTCTCGGGGGCGATCCTTTCCGGGAACGCGACCTCTGGGATGCCGTAGTGACGCGAGAGGAAATGGACCAGCCGGTCTTCGGTGATCAGCCTGAGGCGGACCAGGATCTCGCCGAGCTTCTCGCCCGTTCGCTTCTGCTCGCTGAGCGCCTGATCGATCTGCGGCTGTGTGATCAGGCCGTCGGAGACGAGCAGATCGCCGAAGCGCCGGCCGACCGGCGCCTGGCTCGGGCCACGGGGGGCGATCAGCGTGCCGCCGATCTTGCCTTCCTCGGCCTCGCGCCCGGTCTCCAGTAGTTTTGTGATTTCCTGCCGTCGTCCGGTTTTCATCATTCGTGGCTCGACCCACACTCCGCAATCCAGATGCCAGCCCCAGGGGTTTTCCGGATCGTGGAAAAACAGGAATTTAGCAGTGGTTTCGGCTGGCCACTGGCGCCCCGGGGCGGCCAGTTTCGTTGCAGGGTGGCCAGTTTTCTTTCTGCTAGACTCCACGCCGTGGTGCTGGCGCTGGACGGGATCGTCGTCGCGGACCTCACACAGAATGTCGCCGGCCCCTTCTGCACGCAGATCCTCGGCGACATGGGGGCCGAGGTCGTCAAGGTGGAGCGCCCGGCACGGGGCGACGACGCCCGCGCATGGGCCCCGCCGTATTGGGGTGACGAGAGCGCCACCTTCATGGCGATGAACCGCAACAAGAAGAGCCTCGCCCTGGATCTCAAGGGGGACGGCGGGCTCGAGGTCCTCCGGCGCCTGATCGCGCGCGCTGACGTCTTCGTGCAGAGCCTCCGCGCCGGCGCGCTCGGCGAGCTCGGGCTCGACTTCGCGGGCGCCGCCCGGATCAACCCGCGACTCGTCTATTGCTCGATCACGGCGTTCGGAGCGCGCGGGCCGCTCGCGGACCTGCCCGGGTACGATGCGCTCATGCAGGCGTACGGGGGGCTCATGTCGGTCAACGGCCACCCCGGCCAGGAGCCCGCGCGGGTGGGCACGTCGATCGTGGACATGGGGACGGGCATGTGGGCGGCGCTCGGGATCGTCGCGGCGCTCCGGCAGCGCGACACAACGGGCCACGCCGTCGAGGTCACGACCGCGCTCTTCGAGACGGCCCTGATGTGGGTCTCGTACCACGCGATGGGCTACTTGGGCTCCGGCGAGGTGCCGCAGCCGCAGGGCTCGGGCACGGCGATGATCGCGCCCTACCAAGCCTTCCCCACGGCGGACGGCTACGCGATGGTCGCCGCCGGATCGGACGCGCTCTTCCACCGGCTCGCCGCGGCGCTCGGCGCGCCGCGGCTCGCGGACGACGCGCGCTTCACGGACAACCCCTCGCGCGTCCGGCACCGCGGGGAGCTCGTCGCGGCGCTGTCGGCGATCACGCGCGAGCTCAAGACCGCCGACCTCCTCGAGCGCCTCCGGGTCGCCGGTGTCCCGAGCGCGCCGATCCTCACGGTGGACGCCGTGCTCGCGGAGCCGCAGACGCGCGCGAGCGGCATGCTGGTTGGGGCGCCGCACCCGCGCATCCCGGACTACCAGAGCGTCGGGCTCCCGATCCTCTGGAACGATCACCGACCAGAGGTGCGTCGCGTGCCGCCGCGCCTCGGCGAGCACTCGGCCGACGTGCTGACCTGGCTCGGCTACACCCTCGACGACGTCCGGGCGCTTCGCGCGCAACGAGTCATCCAGTGACGGCGCTGGCGGACCGGAGCCAGGCCGCCTCTTGCTCAGGCCACCCACGGAGTTTTCCGGCCTCGCGGGGCCCGCTCCAGTGACGGCGCTGGCGGACCGGAGCCAGGCCGCCCCTTGCTCAGGCCACCCACGGAGTTTCCCGGCCTCGCGGGGCCCGCTCCAGTGACGGCGCTGGCGGACCGGAGCCAGGCCGCCCCTTGCTCAGGCCACCCACGGAGTTTTCCGGCCTCGCGGACCCCGCTCCAGTGACGGCGCTGGCGGACCGCCTGCTCGTCGAGCGCTCGGCCGATGGCTTTGTGGTGACCGTCACGCTCAACCGCCCCGAGCAGATGAATGCGATGAATACGGCGATGGGCGCGGACCTCCTCGCCTGCTTCGACGGGCTCCATCACGACCCCCTCGTCCGCGCGGTCGTCATCACCGGCGCCGGCGACCGCGCGTTCTGCGCGGGCGGCGACCTCAAGGAACGCAACGAGATGACGGACGAGGCGTGGCGGGCCCAGCACGTCATCTTCGAGCAGGCGGCGTCCCGGATCTTGAAGACGCCGGTGCCCGTGATCGCCGCCGTCGAAGGCTTCGCCCTCGCCGGGGGCTGCGAGCTCGCGGCCCTCGCGGACTTCATCGTCGCGAGCGAGACGGCGGTGTTCGGCGTCCCCGAGACGACGCTCGGGATCTTCCCGGGGATCGGGGGCACCCAGCTCCTGCCCCGGATCCTCGGGGCACCGCTCGCCAAGGAGCTGATCTTCACGGGGCGACGCATGAAGGCCGACGAAGCGAAGGCCGCGGGACTCGTCAATCACCTCGTCCCCCGAGGGGGGGCGCGCGCAAAAGCGCTCGAGCTCGCCGAGGCGATCGCGCGGAACGGCCCGATCGCCGTGCGCCAGGCGAAGAAGGCGATCGCGTACGGTCTGGAGACGGACCTCGACACCGCGATGATCCTGGCGATCGAGGCGTACAATGCCACCGTGGTGACGGAGGACCGGCGCGAGGGCGTCCGCGCCTTCAACGAGAAGCGCAAGGCGCAGTTCAAGGGCAGGTAGGGACGACGACGATGGCTGCGATCAACCTCACGCTCACGGACGAGCAACGGGCCCTCAGGGCGGGTGTGCTCGAGATCTGCCGGCGCTATCCGGGTGAGTACTGGCGCGAGCTCGACGCGCGGCGCGAGTATCCCGAGAAGTTCGTCAACGAGCTGACGCAGGCCGGCTACCTGGCGGCGCTGATCCCGCAGGAATACGGCGGCGCCGGGCTCGGCATCGTGGAGGGTGCCCTGATCCTCGAGACGATTCACGCCGCGGGCGG
>Ga0209238_1000782_pt1 | contig 11834 bp, 12 predicted proteins | sample GraSoi013_1_20cm_FD_185823 | JGI IMG/M metagenome (GOLD analysis project Ga0209238, IMG submission 185823) | Grasslands soil microbial communities from the Angelo Coastal Reserve, California, USA - Sample 10_02_2013_1_20cm (SPAdes) (version 2) | ecosystem: Environmental > Terrestrial > Soil >...
TTGACCAGGACGTCGATCGGATGGCCGGACTCGAGAAACGTCTGGGCGGCACGCCGCACTGAGGTGAGATCCGATACATCGAGCGACACCCATTGCGCCCGCGCGGCCGGGTACCGCCTCTGGATCGCGCTCAGGACGGGTTTGGTCCGCTCCTCCGAGCGCGTTGCCAGCACGACCCCGCCGCCGCGCGCCGCCAGGGCCTCGACTAGCGCGCGACCGATGCCGGAGTTCGCGCCGGTGACGAAGAAGGTCCGCCCTTGAAGATCCGTGGCGTTCACTCGGTCAACGTAACCCGGAATCGTCTCGCGGCCTAGCTGCCGCGGGCTTCGTTGGCGTCGACCGCGTTGCTCGTTTTCCAGCGATACTTCGCTTCCAACCGTACATTGTCACGCTGTCCCAACCTCCTGGCGTCCATGCATCCGTTGCTGATCCTGTTGGTGGGAATGGCCACGATCCTCGTGGCGATCGTCGGGCTGCGCCTGAGCGCGTTCCTGGCACTGATCACCGCCGCGATCGTGGTCAGCTTGCTTGCCCCCGGGGAGCCCGCGGTGAGGATCGGTCGCGTGGCGGAGGGCTTCGGCCGGACGGCGGGCGCCGTCGGGGTCGTCATCGCGCTGGCGTCGATCGCCGGCAAAGCGATGATGGACAGCGGGGCGGCGGATCGGATCGTCAGGGCGTTCCTCGCCTGGCTGGGTGTCGAGCGAGGCGCGACGGCGCTGTGCGCCACGGGCTACGTGCTGTCGATTCCTGTCTTCTTCGACACGGTCTTCTACCTGCTGGTCCCGCTGGCCCGCTCGATGTACGGGCGCACCAACCGCAATTATCTCAAGTACCTCCTGGCGATTGCGGCGGGCGCCGGGGCGACGCACACGCTGGTCCCGCCCACCCCCGGGCCGCTGGCGATCGCCGGCACGTTGGGAGTCGACCTCGGAACCATGGTGCTGGTCGGCATCGTCGTAGCCCTGCCGGCGGCCGGGGTCGGGCTGCTGTGCGCGGGCTGGGTGGACCGCCGCATGCCCGTGGTGCCGCGAGCCCACGCCGCTCCCGTCCCCGCCGAGGCAGCGGCTCCGCAGTCACTTCCTGGTCTCGTTCCCTCACTCCTGCCCATCGTCCTGCCCGTACTACTCATTTCATCGCACACGGTGGTCGTGTCCATGACGGCACGACCGGGAGCGCACTTCGCCTTCTGGTCGACTCTGGCGACCTACACCGCGATCATCGGGAACCCCAATCTCGCCCTGCTCGTATCCGCGGGCATAGCCCTATGGGTGTACGCGCGGCAGCGCGGCGCGAGCCGGGCGGATCTCACGGAGGTGGTGGACACATCGTTGACGGGCGCCGGGTTCATCATCCTGATCGTTGCGGCGAGCGGCGCGTTCGGGGTCGCGCTGCAGGCCACAGGGATCGGGCCCGTGATCGAGCGGGCCTTCGTAGGGCAGCCGGGGGGGGCGGTGTCGGGGATGGGCTCCGGCCTGATCTATCTGTTTCTCGGGTTCGGGGTCGCGAGCCTGATCAAGATCGCCCAAGGCTCGAGTACCGTGGCGATGATCACGGCCGCGGCGATGCTGGCGGCAATGCTGCCGGCGAGCGGTGGCCGTCTTCCCTTTCACACCGTATACGTCGCGACCGCGATTGCCAGTGGGTCGCTCGTCGGGACGTGGATGAACGACAGCGGCTTCTGGCTGTTTTCGAAAATGGGAGGATTGACGGAGATTGAGACCCTCAAGTCATGGACTCCCGTTCTCGCCATCGTCGGCGTCACAGGCATGGTGACGACGGTCGCGCTCGCGCTGCTGGCGCCGCTGCGGTAGCGTTGTGAGCATGCACGGCAAGCTCGATGCGCCGCCCCTCGACGCAGTGCTCGGCTCGGCAAACGCCGTGGCCGCCGGCCGCCTCGCTGGCGCAGGACCAGCGGGCCGACTCCCCCTCACCCCCGAGATGCTGCGCGAGGAGCCGAGCGGCAACATGTTCGGCCTGACGCAGAACGTGGGCATGGGCTGGAGCCCCGCGTCCCTCAACGGCCCGCAGTACGTCATCGTCAGCACCCACGGTGGCCTACGCAGCGAGGACGGGAGCCCGGTGGCGCTGGGATACCACACCGGGCACTGGGAGATCGGGCTGCTGGTCCGAGGGGCGGCCGAGACGCTGCGCGCGGCGGGCGCGATCCCCTTTGCGGCGTACTGCAGCGACCCCTGCGACGGCCGCACCCAGGGGACCACGGGGATGTTCGACAGCCTGCCCTATCGCAACGACGCGGCAGTCGTCATGCGCCGGCTGATCCGCTCCCTCCCCACGGCGTCGGGCGTGATGGGCATCGCCACGTGCGACAAGGGTCTGCCCGCGACGATGCTCGCGCTCGCCGGCTGCCCGGAGCTGCCCGGCGTCGTCGTGCCCGGCGGCGTCACGCTGCCGGCGGTCGGGGGCGAGGACGCCGGCCAGGTGCAGAGCTTGGGCGCCCGCTTCGCCCGGGACCTGGTGAGCCTCGACTACGCGGCCACCATGGGGTGCCGAGCCTGCGGATCTGCGGGCGGGGGATGCCAGTTCCTGGGGACCGCGGCGACGTCGCAGGTCGTGGCGGAGGCACTGGGCCTCGCCCTGCCGCACAGCGCCCTGGCGCCGTCGGGCGAGCCCGCGTGGCTCGAGCTCGGTCCCCGCACGGCCCACGCCCTGCTGCGGCTGCACGCGCTCGCGATTCCGATCAAGCGGATCCTGACCCAACGAGCGGTCGAGAACGCGATGCTGGTGCACGCGGCGTTCGGCGGATCGACCAACCTGCTGCTGCACATTCCCGCGATTGCGCATGCGGCGGGCCTCCGTCCGCCCACCGTGGACGACTGGATCCGTGTGAACCGCGCTACGCCGCGCCTGGTCGATGCCCTGCCCAACGGCCCTCGCGGGCATCCCACGGTGCAGGTCTTCATGGCCGGGGGCGTGCCCGAGGTGATGCTGCACCTGCGTCGCATGGGCCTGCTGCACGGTGATGTGCTCACGGCGACGGGCGACACGCTGGACGCGACGCTCGACTGGTGGGCGGCGAGCGACCGGCGAACCAAGGCGCGAGCGCGGCTCGCCGCTGCGGCGGCGGTCGCTCCCGACGACGTGATCATGGGTCCTGACGCCGCACGCGGCGCCGGCCTGACCAGCACCGTCGTCTTCCCGGTCGGGAACTTGGCACCCGAGGGAGCGGTGATCAAAGCCACCGCGCTCGACCGCTCCGTGGTGGGAGACGATCATGTATACCGTCACCGTGGTCCGGCGCGCGTGTTCGTGGACGAGCGGGACGCGATCCGGGCTGTGAAAGGCGGGACGGAGCACCCGATCCGAGCGGGAGATGTGATGGTGTTGATCGGCAACGGGCCATCGGGCACGGGAATGCAGGAGACCGCGCAGATCACCACCGCGCTCCGCTATCTCCCCTGGGGGAAGCACGTCGCGCTCCTGACCGACGGCCGTTTCTCCGGCTTCTCGAGCGGCGCGTGCGTGGGCCACATCGGACCGGAGGCACTGCACGGCGGCCCGATCGGCCGGGTGCGCGACGACGACCTGATCGAGATCGTGATCGACTGCGGCACGCTCACGGGTTCGGTCGAGCTCGTGGGAGCGGGCGGGCAGGCGCTCGACCGGGCGGCGTGCGCCGCGCTGCTCGAGCAACGGAGCCCGCACCCCGGGCTCGCGCCCCACCCCGCTCTGCCGGCGGACACCCGCTTGTGGGCGGCCCTGCAGCAGGCGAGCGGCGGCACGTGGGCCGGCTGCGTGTACGACGTCGACCGCATCGTGGCGGCGCTCGAGGCCGGTCTCAACCTCACCAAGGAGGTGCAGTGATCTCGCTGCTACTGGTGCTCGCACAAGCAGCCGGCGCCGTCCAAGGCGATCCTTCGATCGTGGCGCCGGGCGCCAAGCTGGAGCGGCTGTTCGGCGACGGGTTCTTCACCGAGGGTCCGGCGCAGGCGCCGGACGGCTCGGTCTATTTCTCGGACATCACCTTCGTCAAGGCATCCGGCTATCAGGCGGGCCATATCTGGCGCTGGGATCCGCGCACCGGGACGACCACGGTGTTCCGCTCGCCCAGCGGGATGTCCAACGGGATCGAGTTCGACGAGCAAGGCCGCATGGTCGTGGCGGAGGGGGCGGGGTTCGGTGGCCGCCGCATCACGCGGACCGACATGAAGACCGGCAAGAGTGTGATCCTCGCCGGGCTCTACAATGGACGACCCCTCAATTCTCCCAACGATCTCGTGCTCGATGCGCGCGGCCGCATCTACTTCACCGATCCTCGCTACTCGGGCTGGGAGCCGGTCGAGCAGCCGGTGCAAGGGGTGTATCGCATCGATGCAGACGGACGCGTCACCCTGGTGGCGGCCAACGCCGGGAAGCCGAACGGTATCGCCGTGTCACCGGATCAGACGACGCTGTACGTCGCCTCAATCGATAACGGATCGCTCGACGAGGGTATGTCGCCGGAGATGCCGGTCACGCCTGGACGCATGGCGCTGCTCGCCTACGATCTGGCGCCGGACGGCTCGGTGAAGTTCCGCCGCACCGTCGTGGATTTCACACCCGACGTTGGGCCCGATGGGATCAGCGTGGACCGGGACGGCAACATCTATTGCGCGATTCCGGGCCGCGAGCGACCGGGCATCCACGTTTACTCTCCGGCCGGGAAGGAGCTGGCCTACATCCCGACGCCGGAGAAGCCGACGAACGTGAGGTTCGGCCGCGGAGCGGATAGGCAAACGTTGTTCATTACGGCGGGGAAAAGTCTGTTCCGGATTCACGTGGAGCGCAGCGGGTACCACCCGGGCTCCTAACGCTTCAGGCGGCGCCGAATCCACAGCCCGAGGCCCAACACCGCCGCGAGCGCCACCACCGCCAGCGCGCTGTTCACGCGCGTCACCACCCGCATGACCGCGTCCAAGTTCGTGCCCAACCCGGCCACGAGGTACGTGAGGAGCCCGTACCACAGCGCCGACGCGAGCGCCAGCGGTGCGAGTGCTCGCGCTGGCGGCACACCGGCGATCCCGGCGAACGGCATCACCACGCCACGCCACACCGGTAGCAGCCGGCTCAGGAAGATCCCGTACGTGCCGTGGCGATGGTACTCTCGCTCGATGTGTCTCATGGTGCGCTCGGAGAGCAGGCGCCGTCCGAGCGTTCCCTGGAAGAATGGCCGGCCGAACCGGTGGGAGGCGAAATAGACGGCCGCCCCGGAGCCGACGTTGGCGGTCCACGTGAGTCCGAACACGGCCCACGGATCCAGCGTCCCCCGCCCCGCCAGGAACGCGCCGAGCGCTACTACGGCGTCGGCGGGAACGGGGGGGGAAATGTTCTCCAGGGCGGCGAAGACCGCGATCAGCGCGTAGAGCGGGCCGGGCGGGAGGGATTCGAGCGAATGGACGAGGTCGGTCACTCCAACACCGCCACCGCGATGACCGCGATCCCCTCGGCCCGCCCGATCCACCCCATCCCCTCGTTGGTCTTCCCCTTCACCGAGATGGCGCCCGGCGCCACGGACAGGGCTCCGGCCAGCCGCTGGCGCATCTGCGTCACGTGGGGGCCGATCTTCGGCTGCTCGGCGATGACGGTGACGTCGGCCTGTACGAGCTCATGGCCAGCGGCGAGCACCGCGCGGTACGCCTGTTTCAAGAGCTCTAGCGAGTCGGCGCCTTGCCAGCGGGGCTCGGAATCAGGAAACATGGTGCCGATGTCCCCGAGCCCAGCGGCACCAAGCACGGCATCGGTGAGCGCATGAGCGACGGCGTCGGCATCGGAGTGGCCGGCGAGACCGAGGGGGTGCGCGATCTCGACCCCGCCGAGGATCAGCTTGCGTCCGGCGGCGAAGCGGTGCGAGTCGTAGCCCAGGCCGACACGCATGAGGTCGTGTCCCTTGCGAGCGAGGTGACGACGTCAGGCCTTGAGGATGCGGATCGCGAGCAGGGCCGCGTTCTTCACGTTGTCGATCCCGACCGTGGCGACGGGCACGCCGCTCGGCACTTGGGCGGTCGCGAGCAGCGCGTCGAGCCCGTTCAAGGGCCCGGTGGCGAACGGCACCCCGATCACGGGCAGGTCCGTGAGGGACGCGGCGAACCCCGCCAGCGCCGCCGACAGCCCCGCCCCCGCGATCACGACCTTGAATCCCTGACCCCTGGCACCCGACACCAGCTTGGCCGTCTGCTCCGGTTGGCGGTGCGCCGAGGACACGTGGAATTCGTATGAAACGCCCGCCTTGCTCAGTACGTCGAAGGCGGGCTCGATCCTCGGTTTGTCGCTCTCGGATCCCACCAGAATCAGCACGTCGGGCATCAGGCCGCTTCGTCGATGACGCTATAGTCCTGGCGGCGCTGGCGCGGCACGTAACCCGCGTCCGCGATGAGGCGCTGCATCTCCGGCAGCGTCATGCGCCACGTCGTGCCCGCCGCCGACACCACGTTCTCTTCCATCATGAGCGAACCGAAGTCGTTCGCCCCGAACCGCAGGGCGACCTGTCCGATCTTCGGGCCCATCGTCACCCACGAGGCCTGGATGTTCGGCACGTTGTCGAGCACGATGCGCGCGATCGCCTGGGTGCGGAGGTAGGTGACCGCATCGGTCTTGGGCAAGTGCTCGAGCTCGGTGTGCTCCGGTTGCAGCGGCCAACAAATGAACGCGGTGAAGCCGCCGGTGCGTGCCTGAACCTCCCGGACCCGGAACAGGTGCTCGATGCGGTCGGCGAGCGTCTCGCCCAGGCCGTACATCATCGTCACGGAGGTCTTCAGCCCCAAGCGGTGCGCCGTCTCCATGACCTCGAGCCAGCGGTCGGCTCCCGCCTTCTTCTTCGCCACTCGGTCGCGGATCTCCTGCACGAGGATCTCGCCCCCGCCGCCCGGGACGGAGTCGAGCCCAGCGGCTACGAGCTCGCGAATCACTTCCTCGAGCGTCATCCCGAAACGCCCGGCGAAGAAGTCGATCTCCGAGGGCGAGAAGCCGTGGATGTGGATCGGGTGATGCCGCTTGATGTAGCGCATCAGGTCGAGGTACCACTCGAACGGGATGTACGGATTGTGGCCCCCCTGGATCAGGATCTGGACGCCGCCCAGGGCTCGGAGCTCGTCGATCTTCCGGCCGATCTCCTCGAAGGACAGCACGTAGCCCTCGGCGTGCTTGGGGCGTCGGTAAAACGCGCAGAACTTGCAGTCGGCGACGCACACGTTCGTGTAGTTGATGTTCCGATCGATGATGTACGTGACGACGTTCTCCGCGTGGAGCTTCCAGCGCGCCTGGTCCGCCAGTGCGCCGAGCTCGAGCAGGGATGCCTGGGCGTACAGCTCGACGGCGGAGCGGAACTCGGAGGAGGCGCGGTCGACCACGGTCAGGCCACGTGCAGGAACTGGAGCGACGCGTCGGGCACGAGGCCGCGGGCGGCCAGCCGGCGGAAGAAGTCCGTCAGACCGGCGAGGTGCTTCTGGCCAAAGGCATAGTCGAGCCCGGCGAAATAGCTGCGGCAGTCGGTCATCGCGACGCGTGTCGCGCGCGAGGCCGCATCCGCGAGCAGATCGAGGTGTCCGAGGCCCCAGTCGCGGGACGCGAGTAAGGCCCGGTGCACTCCCTGGACCGCATGGCGCGGCGCCGCACGGCGCGCCGCCCACACCGCGAACACGAACGGCAGGCCGGTCCACCGCTTCCACTCCTCACCCAGGTCGTACCGCAGGGCGTAGGCGTGGCGTGCCGCGAGCAGCAGCGCGGGATCGCCGATCACCAGTACCGCATCGTGCGGCAGCCCCGCCAAGTCGTCCAGGTCGGCGGCTTCCGCCCGCGCCTGCACAAACCGCGGCTGCACGTTCCAGACGTCCCGACACAACAGCTCGAGCAACCGCACCGAGGTACGCGACGACGCGGTCAGCAGCACCGTCGCCTGATCCAGCTCGGCCGCCGCACGCTTGGAGAAGAGGGCGACGCTCCGCACCGGCCCGTCGCATGAGATCGCCAGGTCCGGGAGGAGGACGTAATCCTTCGCGTTGCGGGCGTACTCCACGGCGCTCACGACGCTCACGTCCAGCTCCCCCGCGGCGAGCAGATCGTTGAGCTCCGATGGCGTGCCGGTCACGAGGTCGGCCGCAAGCGGGGTGATGCGGCGGTCGATGGCGCCGTACACCGGGTAGCAGTTGATGTAGCCGATCCGGCCGACTCTCATTCCACCCGCCCCATGCGCATCTCCAGGCTGGCGCCTGGGCTCGGCACGACACTGCCCTTAAGGGCAGTGCATCGCCGAGCACACCCTTCGGGGTGTGTACTCATTCGGACCCATCCACTGCAGAGAGCACCGGCAGGCTGCGTTGACCCCGGGCGCGAGCCTTGGCGCGATGGGAGATCTGGAACGCCGGTCCTTCGGGGCCCTGCGGTCTCACCGCGGGCTCAGCAGGCACCCAATCCTCGAAGGTACGCACCGTGTGGTACAGCGAGTCGCGCTCGGCCGGCTCCTTGCCCGCGCCGCGAATCAATGAGACGACCTGATCGTAGCCGAGCCACATCGGCGTGCCCGCGCCCGCCTCGTGGTAAACCCGCTCGAACACCACGGTCCCCTCGAGGTCGTCGCAGCCGAAGGTGAGGGCTACCTGGGAGATGAACGGGGTCACCATGGGCCAGTGGGTCTTGACGTGCGGGATGTTGTCGAGCACGAGCCGTCCCACGGCGATGTTCTTCAGGTCGTCGAACCCGGTCGTCGCCGTGCCGGTGCGTCCCAGCGTCTCCCCCAGCTCGTTGTGGTCGGGGTGATAGGCGAGCGGGATGTAGGTGAGGAACCCGCCGGTCTCGTCCTGAAGCGCGCGGAGCGCGAGCAGATGATCCACCCGGTCCGCCATCGTCTCCACATGGCCGTACAGCATCGTACAGTTGGACGGGATACCCAGCCGATGCGCCTCCCGGTGCACGGCAAGCCATTCCTCGCCCGACAGCTTCTTGTCCGCAATGGTGGCGCGGGCCGCGGGGCTGAACACTTCGGCGCCGCCTCCGGGGAGGCTCGTGACGCCCGCCTCGCGCATCGCCACGAGGACGTCCCGCACGCTGCTGTGCTCGAGGCGCGCGAGGTGCGCCACCTCGACGGCCGTGAGCGCCTTGATGTGGACCCCGGGGTGCCGCTGTTGCAGGCCGCGGAACATGTCGAGGTAGTACGCCAGGCGCAGCTTCGGGTGCAGCCCGCCGACGATGTGGAATTCGCGAGTCGGGTTGTCGCGCGCGGCATCGGCTTCGGCGAACACCTCCTCGAGGCTCCGCGTGTACGCCCCCGCCTCCCGCGGCATGCGCGCGAACGAGCAGAAGACGCAGGTGTTGCGCAGCACGCAGACGTTCGTGGGATTGATGTGCTGGTTCGCTGCGAAGTGCACCCGGTCGGCGTTCAGCCGGCGGTTGGCGCTGTCCGCGAGCCGACCGAGGGTCAGGAGGTCCGGCGAGTTGAAGAGCTCAAGCGCGTCGTCGCGCGTGAGCCTTTGGTTGCGCGCGACCTTGACCGCGATCGGTTGGAGCGCCGGGTCCTGGGCGGTCATGGGAGTCGCAATTGCATCACGCCGCCCGCCGGATCGCCAACGTCACGTTGTGCCCGCCGAACCCGAAGGAGTTCGAGAGCGCCACCTCCACGTGCCGCTTCACGGCCTTGTTCGGGGCGGAGTCGAGATCGCAGGCCGGGTCGGGGGTGAACTGGTTGATGGTGGGCGGCACAACGCCGGTCTGGACGACGAGCGCGCACACCGCTGCCTCGAGCGCGCCGGCAGCGCCCAGCAGGTGACCGGTCATGGATTTGGTAGAGCCGAAGATCAACTTGCGCGCCTGCGCCCCGAACACAGTCTTCACCGCCGCCGTCTCGGCGGCATCGCCGTGCGGCGTCGACGTGCCGTGCGCGTTGATGTACCCCACGTCGCCGGGCTGCACCGCCGCGTCCCGCATCGCGAGCCGCATCGCGTCTTGGGCGCCGGAGCCGTCCGGGGCCGGCGCGGTGATGTGGTACGCATCCGCCGTCATACCGTAGCCCGCGACTTCGGCGTAGATCTTCGCGCCGCGCTGCCTGGCGTGCTCCCACTCCTCCAGGATCAGCACCGCGGCACCGTCGCCCATAACGAAGCCGTCGCGGTCCTTGTCGAAGGGGCGGCTGGCCGTCTGTGGGTCGTCGTTGCGCTCGGACAGCGCCTTCATGTTGGCGAAACTCGCCACCGCGAGCGGGGTGATTGCCGCCTCGGCGCCGCCCGCGATCATGATGTCGGCCTGGTCGTTGCGGATCAGATCGAGGGCGTCGCCCACGCTATGGGCAGACGAGGCGCACGCCGACACCGTGCAGTAGTTGGGCCCCTTCGCGCCGTAGCGCATCGAGATGAGCGCCGCGGCGACATTCGGCATGTACATCGGGACGAAGAACGGCGAGACGCGGCTCGGCCCCTTCTCAAACAGCGCGCGGCAGTTCTCCTCCCGCCGCAGGTCCAGCTTGTCCCAATTGTTCACGAGGCAGGCGTCCGCGACCGCCTGCTCCGCCGCGCCGATCGCGAACTGCGCGAACAGGTCGAAGCGGCGGACCTCCTTCTTGTCCATGTACTGCGCCGGGTTGAACGCCTTCACCTCGCAGGCGAACTTCACGGGGCTCCGCGCGGGGTCGAACCGCGTGATCGGGCCCGCGCCCGAGCGGCCGGCGATGAGGCCCTCCCAGGTGCTCGAGACGCTCGTTCCCAGCGGGGTCACGACCCCCAGGCCCGTGATCGCCACCCGACGCCGCATCGCGCTATTTCCCCATCTTCTCGTGCAGGTACTGCATCGCCTGCCCCACGGTGCGGAGCTTCTCGGCCTCCTCGTCGGGGATGTCGATGTCGAATTCCTTCTCGAAGGCCATCACCAGCTCAACGGTGTCGAGGCTGTCGGCGCCGAGGTCCTCCATGAAACTCGCGTCGGACGTGAGCTTGTCGCGCTCCACGCCCAGCTCTTCGACGATGATGTCCTTGACCTTCTCTTCGAGCTGCTTCATTTCCATTGCCATGGGTGACCTCAAGGGAGGTGTGGGAAATGGGTCACAGTACCATCCCGCCGTCGACGACCAGGAGCTGCCCCGTAATGTAGCTGGCGAAGTCGGAGGCGAGAAAGAGCACGGCGGCGGCCACATCCTGGCCCTGGCCCAGCCGCCCCAGCGGGATTGCCTTGATCAGTGCCTCCCGCGCCTCGGCGCTGATGCCGCGCGTCAGCTCGGTGTCGATGAACCCCGGCGCCACGGCGTTCACCAGGACCTTGCGCGAGGCAAGCTCCTTGGACACCGCCTTCGTGAACCCGATGAGGCCCGCCTTCGAGGCGGTGTAGTTCGCCTGGCCTTTGTTGCCGGCGATCCCCACGACGCTCGTGATGTTGATGATCCGACCCCAGCGCCGCTTGATCATCCCGCGGGCGGCGTGCTTCGTCATCAGGAAGGCGCCCTTGAGGTTGGTGTCGAGCACGGTGTTCCAGTCGTCTTCGTTGATGCGGAACAACAGGTTATCCCGCGTGGTGCCCGCGTTGTTCACGAGCACGTCGATCTGCTCGAATTCCTGCTCGATCGTCGCGACCGCCTGCTCTACCTGTGCCGCCTCGGCGACGTCGCACGCGTAGCCGCGCGCCCCGTCGCCGAGCGACCGCGCCGCCTCCTGGGCGCGAGTCCCATCGCGGCCCAGGACCGCCACCTTCGCCCCCGCCCGCGCCAGCGCCTGCGCGATGGCGTAGCCGATGCCCCGACTGCCCCCGGTCACGAGAGCGACCTTCCCTTTCAGGTCTATCTTCACTCCCGCTTCGCCCCCGACGTCACTCTGCCTCCATGAAGCGCGTCACCTCATCGGCGGTTCCCAGGGAGGCGACGCTCG
>Ga0209238_1000784_pt1 | contig 11827 bp, 10 predicted proteins | sample GraSoi013_1_20cm_FD_185823 | JGI IMG/M metagenome (GOLD analysis project Ga0209238, IMG submission 185823) | Grasslands soil microbial communities from the Angelo Coastal Reserve, California, USA - Sample 10_02_2013_1_20cm (SPAdes) (version 2) | ecosystem: Environmental > Terrestrial > Soil >...
ACTTGAACTTGTCGGATAGCACTGGTGTGAATGCCCCAACCTACCCAACCTAATGGACACCCGAAGGTCGGCTATGTCATGAGCGCGTGGCCGCGGTTGTCGGAGACTTTTATCCAGAACGAAGTGATGGCCATCGAGCGGCTCGGTGCCCGCCTGCAGATTTTTACCATAAAGGAGGCGGAAGGCGAGGCCGCTCAGGCGAGCGCAGTGGGCCTACAGGTACCGGTGACATGCCTCTCGATTCAGCACCACCGGAAGCTGATCGGGCTGGCTAGTATCCGTTTATTTTTGGGACGACCGGTGCGCTGTTGTCAAACCATACTCCGGGCATTGCGCTACCGTCGCTGGGGCGTTCTCCGATGCTTCTTCCAAGCAACTTATTTAGCAGAGATACTTTTCCGGGAACCGCTGACTCATCTGCACGCGCACTTTGCCCACGACCCCGCGCTGGTAACTATGTTTGCTCATTATCTGACGGGAATTCCCTATAGCTTCACAGCTCACGCCAAGGATATTTATGTGAAAACGCCGCCCGAGCTTCTTCGGGCAGAAGCCCAGAGTGCCCAAGCCGTGGTCACCTGCACGGAATACAACCGACGGTATCTGTCAACGCAGATCGGCTCGGCAAGCAGTAGCAAACTACACCGTATTTATCACGGGCTCGATCTCTCCCAGTTTAAGTTTTGCTGGCCACGCGCTTTTGATTCAGAGCCACCAGTGATTCTGTCGGTCGGTAGGCTGGTGGAGAAGAAGGGGCTGAGCGACTTGATCTTGGCCGCTGACATTCTGCGGCAGCGCGGCCATCGCTTCCAAGTGGAGATTGTCGGGGACGGCCCTCTGCGGCAGAGCCTGGAAGCCCAGGTCAGACAGCTGGGTCTGCATGACCGAGTAAGACTGCTGGGTGCACTGCCCCACGAGAGGCTGCGCCGCGCCTACCAGAGAGTTGGCCTTTTTGCGCTTCCCTGTGTAGTTACTGCCGACGGCGACCGCGATGGCATCCCCAACGTGTTGCTCGAGGCTATGGCTAGTGGGGTACCCGTGGTGTCCACGCCCATTTCGGGCATTCCCGAGGTCATCAACTCAGAAGAGCAAGGTCTGCTGGTTCCCCCCAACAAGCCTGCCCAGCTTGCCGACGCGCTGGAAAGACTTCTCAACTCGCCAGAGTTACAAGAACGGCTAGCTTTTGCTGCCAGGGCCAAGATTGAAACTTGCTTCTCAATCGAAAAGAACTCTGCACAATTACTGTCTCTTTTTTCGAAGCAGATACGAGCCGATGAAGATTCTTTATCTGTGTAACGATCCAGGGATCGATCTAGCCGGGAAAAGCGGCGCGGCGATTCATATCCAGTCGTTCGTACGTGCTCTTGCTGACCTCGGTCACCAAGTTGTTGTGGTGGCTTGTAGCCTGCGTGGCTGTAAGCAAGCTCTCGAGGACGACCTGCATGCCACCATTTGTTCAGCACCCCTGTCTCTGTGGAACCGCGCGCTGACCCAGGTTCTAAGAGTCGCCAACCTGACCATCGGCCGAACTCCTCGTCGCAACCCGGACGCCGTTCGGGTCCTACATAATCTGACTTTCTTCATGGCGGCAAGGTGGGCTGCCAAGCAATTGCATCCAGATTTCATTTATGAGCGTTACAGTCTGTGGGCTGCGGCGGGCCTTGGCCTGGCTAAAAAACGGTCGATTCCTCTTGTCCTCGAAGTGAACGCGCCATTCGCATACGAGCAGCAGCACTACCGCGCGGGTGTCACCTGCCCTCCGCTGGCGCATTGGGTGGAAAGGACGATCTGGAGAAAGGCGAGTCTGGTGATGGCCGTTTCCGAATCACTGCACAGCCAATTGCGAAGTTCCGGAGTAAAGCCTGAGCGGATTCACGTGTTGCCTAACGCCGTTAATACGCGCTTGTTCCATACCGGCTTGGACGGCTCGCTGGTGAGGCAACGTTTTAACCTTGAAGGGCGTTTTGTCATCGGCTTTGTTGGTACGTTCAAACGCTGGCACGGGGTGGAGTTGCTGCTCTCTGCTTTTCGGGATGTGCGCAGGACGGACCCCTCAAGCCACCTACTTCTCGTGGGCGACGGGCCGATACGCCCGCAATTAGAGCAGGAAGTTCGGAACACGGGGCTCACCGAGGCAGTAACGTTCGCCGGGGCACTCGCTCACGAAGACGTGCCCCATTATGTGGCGGCCATGGATACTACCATTGCTCCTTACCCTGCTCTGGACGATTTCTACTTCTCTCCGCTGAAGCTCTTCGAATACATGGCTGCGGGCCGGGCCGTAGTGGCCAGCCGAGTCGGTCAGGTAGCAGAAGTGGTGGTCGATGGTGTTACCGGCCTGCTATTTGAGCCGGGTAACCTGGCGGATCTAGCCAGCTGCATCCGGCGGCTGCGAAACAACGACGCGCTGCGCGAGGAATTGGGGCGAAACGCCAATGCCGCGTGCTCGGAGCGCACCTGGACCCACAATGCGGCTACGGTCATCGATCAAGTTGAGCCGCTAATCAAACAAAATCGCGCCTGGCCGCGGCGGGCAATAGGGTTCGGCAATTCGCGAGCTGGGGATTAGTTTTCTAGTGCCGTCTATCGTTGCAGCAGAAAGGCGAGAATTGAACATCAGCGACGCGCTGTCGGGATTTGCTAAGTTGAAAGATATCCGGTGGATGTTGCGCTCGGCGACCGCCCGCAAGGTGCTAGTGGATCAGCTTAGAGCGCTTCTCCCTGCCGGGGCCGCAGTGGGACCGTGTCGTCTAAGGGAGGTGCGCTTCAAGCCTGGCCGCAAGGCCACCGCCTATTACGACGCGTTGGTCACCGCAGAGAGCCCCGGAGGGCATCACATTCGCCCTGTCGCAGTTACCTGGGGACCAGATGCACACCCGCACCGGCACGAAGGGGCGGTCGCGCTTGCCAAGTTACAGGCCGAGGCGGTACGCCGCGGTGTGGCGGCACCATTCCGGCAACTCATGGCGGATTTTCCCGACTGGACCATGCAGGTCTGGGTGTCGCCGCTCGATGGGCGGTTCACCCAGCTGGTTCGCTTGTCGGATCCGCAGCACGTGCGCGCTCTGCTCGCGGACACGGAGGTTACCGCTGCGCATGCGCGTCCGCGGGGCGAGTATACCGTTACCGCTATCAAATACCGCCCCTCTAAAAGCCACGTGCTGCGCTACGATCCATCAGACCCGCAGGCCGGAACGGTATTCGCCAAGCTTTACATCGCCGAAGAGCGGGCGCGCGCCTTTCGCCGCGAAGACGGGGCGCGCGCCTTTCGCGTGGCGAGCAAGGTGGCAGACTGGCTGGCAGAGCATGGAGAGGGAGCGAACTGCTTGCGACCACTTGCCTATGTGGCTGAGGACGCGGTGGTCCTTTACCCGCGAGTGGTGGGCGCGCCCCTGTCCGACTGCGCCCAGCGCTCCCGCTCCGGTGTCGCACGGTGGTTACAGCGCGCCGGGGCAGCCCTCTGCACTTTGCATCAGCTGCCTGCAGCGCTTGTCGGCCCCCTCGGCCCCCCGCATGATTTTGCTGCTGAGACTCGGCTGATCGCGAAGAAGAGCGATCATATTCCCACGCTACTGCCGCAGGTTGGGTCGGAGATAGAGGCGCTCCTCGATGGCGCGCGAGAACTGCACGAGCGACTCCCCCAGGAGCCCCCCAGCTTTGCACACGGGGACCTCAAATCCGAACACATCTGGGTCGCGCCTGGCCGGCTCACGGTGATGGATTTCGATACCTCGCATCTGGCCGATCCGGCGCTCGATGTGGGATGTTTCCTGGCCGATTGGCAGTTCTGCTATGCCGCCGGTGACCAGGCCGAATTAAGAGAGATGCGCGAGAGTTTCCTCGCGGGGTACGCCCGCGGTGCGCCGAAAGAGCGCTTGCTCCGTGCTCGTCTATATGAGGCCGTCGAGCTGGTCAAATGCGCCGTTCGCCGCGTGCAACTCTTCGAGCGCGGCTGGGCGTCCCGTACGGCAGGGCTGGTGGGGCGCGCCCAGGCGGTGATAAACGATCTTCAACTGACCCTCGGATTACCTCTTCGGCCGGCTATTCCTCAAGAAAGTAGGCAACTGCAATGAAGCTAAGATATCTCTATTTTCCCGTCTTATTTGTTCTGGTGCTGTTGATTCCGAAAGGAGTTGAAGCTCAGAACGCGCAGATCCTGAAGGGTGACCTGCGCGCGCCTGACTCCTCTCCAGTGCCCGGCGCAAACGTCACGCTGGAAGGCGAGGCGCTAGCCCAGCCGCTTTCTTCGGAAACCGACGAAGAAGGCGCATTTGAATTCTCGAAAGTGCCTCCGGGAAACTACGTGGTGCGCGCGAACGCTGTCGGTTTCGCTCCGGTGGAAAAGTCCATCGTTGTCGGCGCTGCGCCGATACCGCGCATTCGCATGAAGCTGAAAATTGCGCAGGTCGCCGAGAAGGTAACGGTGAGTGGGCAATCCATCCTCGTCGCGGAAGAGAATCCCAACCAGGTTCAATTCAACGAGCACATGGTGATGAATGTGCCGGCGCGCGACGCCGATCCATTAGCCGTCCCTTCTTTGTTTCTCCAGCCGTCCGTTATCGGCACCGGCGGACCGACCATCATTGTGGATGGCGTGGAGACCAGCTCTGTCGATCTGCCTACCTCGGGGGTGAAAAACGTGACGGTGGACCAGAATCCGTATTCCGCCGAATTCGGCCGCCCCGGTAAGGGGCGCCTGGAAGTCACCACCAGGCGCGGCGTTCACAGTCGTTACCGGGGCAACTTCCTGGCCCTGTTCCGCAATTCCGGGCTGGATGCCCGTAATGCTCTGGCACAGGACCGGCCGCTTCAGCAACGCGAAATCGGCGAGGCGGAACTGGATGGCCCCCTTGGCCATCAGACGACCTTCTTGCTCGCGGGACGCTACCATGTCTTCAACAACAGTGCGATCGTTCACGCCACTACACCAGCAGGAACGTTGGTAGAGAACGTGAGGGTTCCGGAGCACCGGGCCTACTTGTTCGGCAGAATGGACCGGCAATTGAGCCACGCTCACAAAATGACTTTGCTCTACAAATTCAAGAACAACAAGTTAGACAACCAAGGCATTGGCGGCCTCGATCTTCCGGACCGCGCAACAGACGTCTTCGTCCACGAAAATGAGGCTAAGATACTCGAAACTGCGACGCTTTCCTCCAATGTTGTAAACCAGGTGCGTTTAACCTACAGACAGCAGCGCCAGAATACAACCAGCATCTCCGACGCGGATGCCGTACAAGTCTTGGGGGCCTTCAATTTCGGAGGCGCCCAAACGAACCGCAAGCTGATTGAAAAACTGGGCGATGTGCAAGATGTGGCTTCGGTTTTGCATGGCCGGCACACCATGCAGTTCGGCTTGGGGGCCAAACTGCGGTACTTCTTCTCCCAAGACAGTTCGAATTTCGGAGGGACGTTCATTTTTTCCCAGTTGGCGGATTTCCAGAACACGCCTCCCCAGCCTTCGGAGTTCATGATGAACTTCGGCACCCCGGTGGTTTATTTCCATCAGCACGAAGTGTTCAGCTTCTTCCAGGACGAGGTGCGCTTGCGGCCGGACTTGTCCCTCATGCTGGGCCTGCGCCACGAGTTCCAATCTAACGTTTCCTACTACGAGAATTTTGCTCCGCGTCTGGCTTTCGGTGTTCCGCGGGGGCTTCGGAATTTTCTACGAGCGGCAGCCCTACCTCATGGAGCAAAACAGCCTTCTTTACGGTGGCACGGCCATCCAACAAATCGTTCTGTCTTGCCCGCAATCCTGCCCGTCCTATCCTCAGCCGATCCAGCCGGGCACCTCGCTGGCCGCGAGCATACCTAGCAGCACCCTGATTGCTCCGGGCATCCGCTTCCCGCATGTCATGCAAGGCAGTTTCGCGATAGAGCGCAAAGTCGGGCGCGGGCAGAATTTTATTACCCTGGAGCTCTCCACCGTGCGCGGCGTGGACCTCTACCGCACGCGCAACCTGAACGCTCCGCTCCCCGGGACCAGCAACCCTCCCAACCCCAATTTTGTCAACATCGATCAATTCGAGGCCTCCGCATCTTCGCGCAGCAACAGCCTAGCCCTTAGCTATAAGGGTCAGCTGCGCAAATTGAACATCATGGCTCAATATGTGCTCGCGCGCACTCTTGACGACACCAGCTCGCCGCCACCCGGATCCTCTGGCGCGAGCTTCCTTTACACGCCGGCCAATAATTACAACCCGCAAGGCGACTGGGGCCGCTCGGATCTCGACCGCCGGCACCGCTTCAATGCCATTCTCATCTACCCCTTGCGGTTCGGTTTCCAGGCGTCGGGGATCGTCAATGTTTGGTCGGGCCTTCCCTACAACATCACCACGGGAAACGATGATAATCACGATACGGTCTTTAATGACCGGCCCGCTGGCCTTTGGCGCAATGCCGGCCGCGGCGCGGGCTACGCGAACGTTGACTTGCGTCTGTCGAAGCGCTGGCGGATCAGGCAAAAGGAGCATGCGCACTTCCTGGAGGTCGCCTGGGACGCATTCAACGTTCTCAACCACGTGAACTTTAAGGACTACGAGGGCGTAATCTCCTCGCCCAGATTTGGCCAACCGTACACCGCTAACCCCGCTCGCCAGCTCCAGGTTTCTGTGCGTTACCACTTCTGAATTCCCACGAGGCTAGGCGGAAAAGTTCTTGGGGGGAAACGGAGACACATTCTCGTGGGGGAATGACCTAACCAAGCGAGTTACGCTGCGCTAGAGCCGCCACGGCGACTCCGCGCTGCGCAGAAGTAAGCTTCGCCTGTAGTTGGCCAGCGGTTGTTTTTTCCGTCTCGGAGGGATCTTAATGAGTGACCAAGGACAGAGCGTGCTGCTGACCGGCGGCGCCGGATTCATTGGCTCGCATCTCGCCGAAGCCTTGCTGCGCCGGGGCTCTCGGCTAACCATCGTGGATAATCTTAACTCTTACTACGATTACCGATTGAAGAAAGCCAATTTGGAAGCCATTGGCTGCGCCGGCGACCATGAGTTTTATGCCGTGGACGTTTGCAATATGGCGCAGCTGTCGGAGGTCATGGCACTCCACCGCCCTGACGCGGTCATTCACTTGGCCGCTTGTGTGGGTGTGCGCCCCTCAATCCATCAGCCGCATTTGTACGAACAAGTAAACGTACAGGGCACCTTGAACCTGCTGGAACTCTGCCGCCAGTTCCGCGTGCGTAGGTTCATCTTCGGTTCCTCCAGTTCGGTTTATGGTGCCACCAGCTGTGTGCCTTTTTCCGAAGAGCAAGTGGAAATGCGGCCGCTCTCGCCCTATGCGGCCACCAAGTTGTCTGGCGAGATGTTGGCCTACACCTATGCCCGTCTGTTCGACCTGCAAGCAGTCTGTCTGCGCTTCTTCACCGTCTACGGTCCGCGGCAACGGCCCGACCTGGCCATCCGTAAGTTCACCGCGTTGATCGAAGCCGGTAAGCGCCTGCCCATTTTCGGAGATGGTTCAACCGCTCGGGACTATACCTATGTCGATGATATTGTGTCCGGAATATTGGCTAGCCTGGATTATGAGATGAAGCTTCCCTTGGACGGTGCTCCCTTTGAGGTTTTCAATCTCGGCAATTCGCACCCTGTGAAGCTCACCGAACTGATCGAGCTGCTGGAGAGCGTGACGGGACGCAAGGCCATCTGCGACTGGCGACCCATGCAGCCGGGAGACTCTCCAGTGACATGGGCCGATATATCAAAAGCGACGTGTATGCTGGGGTACCGACCGAGCACAGCGCTCGAAGAGGGACTCACAAGTTTTGTAAGGTGGCACCGGAGCGTGGCACCAGCTTACACGGTCACCTCCGACGCTCCGGCGGGCGTGCTGCGAAATGCAGCGTGCTAAATTCGGCGGCTGCGCGCGGTGCGTTCATGCGCCTAGCTGCCCGTATGAGAGACTCCAGAACGCCTGAGGAGCCCAACTGCAGATTCACGCTTCAAGCATAAGATGAAAGGGAGATGATGCCATGCGAATCGCCTATTATGTGCCGCGCGCGAGTTACCTGGAGAGCTGCCCTGGCGGTGAGAAACACACATCGGGGAGTGGAATGTTCATTACCAACGTGTTGACGGGTCTAAGACACCGAGGCCATGAGGTGAAAATTATTTCTCGAGTGGACATGCGCGACTTCTGGCTCGGCCGGCTTCCTGCGCGCCGTCTCCTTGCCGAAGCGGCTCTGGTGCGCGGGGAAGTGAAGAGATTTTCGCCCGACGCATGGCTGGTGTACGCCTCCTCGGTTCAGTATCCCGATCTGTTTGGCTGGTGGCAGCATCCCAAAAGATACGTGCTCCTCGGATGCGAGGGATCAGGAGAGCAAAGAGTCAAGGCGTTGCCGAGACCCTGGCGAGACCTATTCACCTTTGCTTTCCGGAAGTCGTTAAAGCGAGCGGACAAGGTTATTGCGGTTCGGACGATGGGGGAGCTGGGAGGGGCTACCGAGCACCTCCGCGGTTGGGGCGTTCCTGAGGAGCGCATCTGCTTCCTTCCGCTCGCCGTAAAGACCTGGACGCGGCTGCCTGGACGCGAGGAAGCACGCCGCGTGCTCGGTTTACAGCAGGAGGGGCCTATCGTCCTGTGCGTCAGCCGCTTCTCGGTTCGCAAACATAAGGATGATCCGCGACCTGGAAAAGCTGAGTCCGTCCTTGACCTGGTGCGTGCGTTCGCAACGCTTCCCCGAAATGCCCTCCTGCTGCTGGTTGGCGATGGTGATGGCCGTGGACAAATAGAAAACGAAGCTGCCAGGCTCAACCTCGGTAAACGCGTCCAGTTGGCTGGTGCAGTGGAGCATAGCGAGATAAGTTGGTACTACGCCGCTTGTGACTTCTTTGCCATCCCTGAGAAGGCGGAAAGCAACCGTCCGTACCAAGCGTTACTGGAGGCTCAGGCCGCTGGCCGCCCGGTTATCACTATGGAAACCGACTTGGCACAAACGACCACGGAAGCGGGCCGCACGGGTCTACTGGCAAAAGATCTTGACGAGTTCCAAAGTCATTTGCTGGCACTTGCCAAGGATAGGAATCGCTGCGACCAGATGGGTCGGGCGGCTGCTGCGTTCGTAGCGCGCTCCTATTCGATAGACGTCCGCGCAGCTCAGATTGAGCAATTACTCCTTGGCGCATCGGAAGGTTCAAATGTCAGGCATCCCATTCCCGTTGCACATGGCGGCGTACTGCCTGCCCAGGAGATGCTCACTAAGAACCCTCACTAGAGCAGCGGGGCCATAGGCACGGACGAGTGGAACTAGAATCGTTTTGATAAATCATATACCGATCTTAGCTGTTCACTGCTTACGCCGGCGTCCAGCCGCCAAGCTCTTATGAGCTCATGGCAGGTTCCCTACCCTGAGGAGCCGGGCCCCACGCGACGGCCCTAGCAACGCACTCCCTTCCCGTGCCGAGGTTCGTCGATCCCCTCGACGTGGTACTCGGGAAGAGCTAGGGCTCTAGCAGTACGATGCATGGGCCTTCCCGGTGATGGCCTCGTGCTTCCAGTCAAGGTATGACGCTTGTGGCCAGCAAAGGGGAGGAGACAATTCTCTGATGGGCGGCTCCTTCCTTTTTCACCATCGACGCCGACGTCAGTCGCGCTTTCCTATTTTCGCGGGTCCAGCATCAATGGCCATTCGCGCTGCTCGGCTGAGCACCGCGCACGGCCCGAACTCCTGGACGAAGTCTGCCGAGCAAAGCCGGAAAGGGCCTGAACAAATCCATCTCGGCCGCAGGTGAAGACATGTCAGAATCGCTCCGTAACTCCGTTGATGCTCCACGCTTCACACCCTCTGCGAGTGGTGATCCGGATATCTCCGCTCTGGCGGCCACCGCTCTTGATGGCACAGCGTTGGTCGATCAGATTAGACTCCTTCCTACCTCCCAGTGGCCCTGGGGCGCCCCTCAGGAAGTTCGCATAAAAATGCTGTGCTTCCATCCGGAGCCTCATTGCACCTTCCAGATTGATCTTGGCACTCAGAGTGGGTGGCATCGTGTGATCGGCAAAGTCTACGCCACGGACCGTCGGGACGTGTATCAAGTTATGGAAGGACTGAGGCGAGCGGGTTTTGGCCCGGAAGGCGAATTCTCGATCCCCCTGCCACTCGCCTATCTCCCGTCCTTGCGGCTGCTTTTGCAGGAAAGTGTCGATGGAATGATGGCCAAAGAGATTTTCAAACTTGGTGACGGCCACCAGTGTGCTGCGGCTGCCGAGCGATGCGGGCGATGGTTGGGCCGGTTCCAGGCGCTAGCCCCGCCGGCGGGTCAAGTCTCGGGGATCGAGAGATTTCTCCGCAGTGCTGAACGTAAGTGCCGCCTGCTATGCCAGGCAGACCCTGCTTGGGCTGTCGAGTCTGAGCGACTGCTCGAACGATTGAGGGCTGGCGCGAATTCTCTCGCCGCTAGTCCCACGTGCGCCGGTCACGGCGACTATTGCGAACATCAGATTGTTTTTGCGAAGGAACGTACGGTGGTCTTCGATTGGGACCTTTACGACATCGCGCACCCGGCGCGCGACGTCGCAAAATTTATGGTCAGCCTGGAGCGACTGGCGATGAAGCACCTGGGCTCCATGCGCGCCCTGGATGGCGCTGCCGAGGTGTTTCTCAGGGCCTACTTGGACTCCGGTGGCCATCCGCATGTGGCACCTGCGCTGCCATTCTACAAGGCCGTGCTGTGGCTAAAGGGACGGACCAAGGCCATTCAGACGCGGGCCGCAGGATGGCGCGAACAGGCTGAGATCATGGTCGGGGAAAGCTTTCGAAACATTGCTCTCTAGCTATAGCTAGATCACCGGAGCCTTCTGTAACGATGCTGCGAGCTGAGGTTGCTTGTGCCGGTGGCCTTCATGTTCATGAGGAGGAGGTCGCGAATTGCGGGCAACATGTCTTCCATCAGCATCAAAAAAAGTGTGAAAAGAAAATTTTGGAGGCGCGAGGCGGAATCGAACCGCCGATAATGGTTTTGCAGACCATTGCCTTACCACTTGGCGACCGCGCCGCCGCACTAAGAAGTTGTCAGTTTTCAGTAATCAGTGGCCCGTTAATAAGGAAAAACAATCAAGAGTCCACCGAACTGAATGAGATCTGGACGGGTGAAGCCCGAAGAGAGTGCAGGTTTTCCCCGTCCAGCTCTCTACCTTGTGCTGCATCTGCTGCCCTTGTTAATGATCGTACTGTCATTGGAAATGCCGGAAGCGCTAAGAAGTTTTTCGAGGGTTGACTTGTCAATCAGATCGAGGCGGATGTTGTCTTGGAGCTGCATTTGCCAGTTCCATCCGACGGCGCTGGGGATGTGACCCTGGTCGTAAGCGGTAGTGTCCACGTCAACTTCAACGAAGCGCAGATTAGGGGATTTGAGATTGTGAGCGGCCCAATCGGTTGAGACTAGAACCTCGGGGTGTTTGTAGTCGGACATTGCTTGTCCTCGTGCGTTCGGTTTTGAAATTCGCTTGATCACAAACAAAAAACCCACCTGCCAGTTTATTCCTGGCGGTGAGTGCGAAGACTCTTCAGGCTGATTTAGAACTCTAGAAGGTTAGCCTCCCCGCGCCAGAAGACACACGCATACAGCACCGACAAAAGATGCAGAGCTGCGCGTTCTTCTGGGGGAAAATCGACATGCTCTGAGCATACAAAGGACGCGAGAATTTGGCAATGGTACTCGATGCCTTGCCCTCCCCCAGTTTCTGAGTACCCGCAAAGAGAAAATATGTAAAAATGTGTTGACAGAAGTCTCGCTATTGTGTTTCATACAATAGAATGAAACAGAAGAACATCCTCGATTCCCGCGATCGGCTCGCCCAGCGACTCCCGGACCCCACTCAGATTGCGCGC
>Ga0209238_1000787_pt1 | contig 11806 bp, 10 predicted proteins | sample GraSoi013_1_20cm_FD_185823 | JGI IMG/M metagenome (GOLD analysis project Ga0209238, IMG submission 185823) | Grasslands soil microbial communities from the Angelo Coastal Reserve, California, USA - Sample 10_02_2013_1_20cm (SPAdes) (version 2) | ecosystem: Environmental > Terrestrial > Soil >...
CGGTGTTGGTGCGTGTGGGATGGACCCGGTTCGTGAGCAGGATGATGAACAGGTCCGTCTGCGGATCCATCCACAGCGACGTGCCCGTGAACCCCGTGTGGCCGAACGCCCGCGGCGACAGGAGGGTCCCGGCGCTCGAGGTCGATTCGGGCGGGTCGGGCGGCGTGTCCCAGCCGAGCGCGCGTGTGGAACCCGGGACGACGCCCTGGCGCCGCGTGAAGTCCGCGATGGTTTCGGAGTGGATCAGCTGTACCGTGTCCCACGAGCCGCCGTTCAACAACACTGCCGCGAAGCGGGACAGGTCGAGGGCGTTGGAAAACAGGCCGGCGTGACCGGAGACCCCGCCCAGCCGGCCGGCGTTTTCGTCGTGCACCTCGCCGCGCAGCAGCCGGTGGCGGTAGCTGGTGTCGTTCTCGGTGGGCGCGATCCGCTCGCGCCAGCGCGTGGGGGGGAGGTAGCGCGTCGCGGGCATGCCGAGGGGCCGAAACACGCGCTCCTGGAGGAACCGGTCCAGCGGTTCGCGGGTGATGCGCTCGACGACCTCGGTGAGCACGATCGCTCCCAGGTCCGAGTACACGTAGGCCTGCCCCGGCGGCGTCGCCAGCGGCGTCGTGTTCACGACCCAGAGTGCCGTGGCGCGTGAGTCGGCTTCCTGGTACAGCGGGCGCCACGCCGGAAGCCCCGAGGAGTGAGTGAGCAGGTGACGGATCGTCACCGCCTCCTTGCCGTCGCCCCGGAACTCAGGGAGGTAGCGCTGCACCGGCGCGTCGAGCGCCAGCTTCCCCTCGTCCACCAGCAGCATGCACGCGCTCGTGAGCCCCACCACCTTCGTGAGTGACGCGAGGTCGTAGATCGTCGTGGGCTCGACCGGGCGTGGGTCGTCGGCCTCGCCCTTTCCGTAACGTCCTACGGCGGCAAGGAGCGCGAGTCGGCCGTGGCGCCCCACTGCCAGGACCGCCCCCGGAAACGCACCGCTGTCCGCTTCGGCTCTCAAGTAGGCGGCGGCCGCGGCGAGCCGCGTGCTGTCGAACCCGAGGGTGCCGGGGGAGGCGGGCGGGATGCCGGTGCTCGCCGGCAGCGGCACGGCGGTGCGGCAGCCGGCGACGAGGCCCGCGAGCGCGACGAGGGCGCGCGCGCTCATGGATGCGCGGTCGGGATCCTGACGCCGAACCCGATGGGGTAGTCCGGCGGAATGCGAATCGGCAGGTGTCCGGCGATCGGCACTTTGCCGAGCAGGGCGAGGGCGACGGCGCGCTCCGACGCGCGCGCGCCGCTCCAGGCAATCAGGTAGCACCTGGCCGCGGGCGCCTGGCTCAGCAGATACGGGCTGCCCAGCGACACGAGCACCGTGGGACGGGCCGCGTCGGTCGCCGTGACGAGCTGGGCGAGCGAATCGGGGAGCGCGATGTTGCCGCGCCACGAGATCGGCCGCACGTTCGCGACGAAGACGGTCGCGGGCGTGCGGGCGATCACCCCGCGTGCCGAATCGTAGGAGAGCGGCCCGGACATCGGCCACAGGCGGAAGTAGTCGACCGTGTCGCCTCCCTGGCGCAGCAGCTCGGCCATATACTGGCCTGCGGCCCCGTTGTTTTCGTCGGCGTAAGCGATGAGGGCGAAGCGGGAGGGCTTGCCGCGCAGGGCATGCACCTCCCCTCCGACGTCGCGCACCAGTGTCAGCGCGCGGACCGCGAGGTCGTTCGCGGCGTCCTGGAAGCGCTTGCTTCCCACGATGCTCATGATGGAGTCGAGCGCCACGACCCGGTGGGTCAGCAGCCCGAGCCGCTGTTTGATCTCGAGCATGCGACGCACCGACTCGTCCAGGCGTTCGCGGCTGATCCGTCCGCTCGAGACGGCGGCCGTCATGGCGTTGAGGGCCGAGTCGGGGTCCGCCGGCATGAGGAGCAGATCGGAGCCCGCGAGGAAGGCCCGCACCGTCGCTTCCCCGGCACCGTACTTGGCGACGATCGCGCCCATCGTCAGCGCATCGGTCACGACCAATCCGTGAAAGTGCAGCGAGTCGCGCAGCAGGCCGCCCAGCACGGCGGCCGACAGGGTCGCCGGATCGTTCGAGCCCGTGAAGGAGGGGAAGGCGATGTGGGCGCTCATCACCACGTCCGCGCCAGCCGCGATCCCGCCTCGGAACGGCACCAGCTCGAGCGAGTCGAGCCGCGGGTAGCCCGCCGTGATCACGGGGAGTCCGATGTGGGAATCGCTCTGGGTGTCGCCGTGACCGGGGAAGTGCTTCAGGGTCGCGAGCATCCCGTGGTCGTGCAGCCCCCGGACGTATTCCTGCACCAGCCGCGCGACCGCCCGTGGGTCTTCGCCGAAAGAGCGGACGTTGATGATGGGATTCAGGGGGTTGTTGTTGACGTCCGCGTCCGGGGCGAAATTGACGTGGATCCCGACGGCGCGGCCCTCGGTGGCGGCCGCCTCGCCGATCGTGTAGGCGTCCCGGGGGTTGCCGGTCGCGCCCACTGCCATGATCTGGGGGAACGTCGTGCCGCCGATGACCCGCATCCCCGCCCCCCATTCCAGGTCCGCCGAGACGAGCAGCGGGAGCCGGGAGCGGCGCTGCAGCGCGTTGAGCTTGGCGGCGATGTCGAAGGGGGACCCGACGGAGATGATCAGTCCCCCGACTTCGAGCGAGTCGACCCAGCGCGCCGCCACCTGGAACAGCGAATCGTCGACCGCAGTGTAGCTTCCGGCGAGCCAGGGGACGACGAGTTGCGCGACGCGCTGTCGCGTGCTCAGCGCCGCCAGCAGCGAGTCCACCGGCTGGCTCGTCTCGGGGTGCGGCTCCGGACGGAGGTCGGCGGGTCGAGGCAGCGCGCGCGGGGGAGGGGACGCGCAGCCGGTCACCAACACCAGGGCCAGGACTCTATGCGCCTGCATCGTGTCTCACTGTTGGGGTTGCTCGCCTGCGCCGGCTCCGCGGGCGCACAGGTCCGTCCCGGGATCGACGTCGTGCTCGCCGACTCGGCCCACCTCATCGCCCACAAACGCGTCGGTTTGCTGACGAACCAGACCGGGGTCGATGCCGCCGGCCGCCGCGACGTCGACGTGCTGATCGCCGGGGGCTATCGCGTGACGACGTTGTTCAGCCCCGAGCACGGCTTTCGCGGCCTGGAAGATCGTCCCGGCCTCGCGGACGCCGTCGACTCCGCGAGCGGCCTTCCAATCTACAGCTTGTACGGCGGCACGCCGCTATCCCGGCTGGCGGCGCTCGACAGCCTGGACGTCCTCCTGGTCGACCTGCAGGACATCGGCGCGCGCTACTACACCTACCCTGCCAGCGCGACGCAGCTGCTGCGGGAGGCCGCGCGGCGCGGCAAGCCCGTCATCGTGCTCGATCGACCCGATCCCATCGGCGGAGACGTCGTGCAGGGGAACGTGCGCGCGCGGGCGGCCGACCCGGATTCGGCGTTCGTCGGGTTTCTCCCCATCCCCATGCGCCACGGTATGACGCTGGGCGAGCTGCTGCGCCTCGCCAATGACCGGCTGCGCCTGCACGCGGCGCTCACCGTGGTCCCGGCGGCGGGGTGGCGTCGCGCGCTGTACTTCGATGCCACCGGGCTACCGTGGGTCAAGCCCTCGCCCAACATGCCCGATCTCGAGAGCGCGATCCATTATCCCGGAACGTGTTTGTTCGAGGGGACGAACCTCTCAGTCGGCCGCGGGACGGCGCTCGCGTTTCAGATCGTGGGGGCGCCGTGGCTCGATACGGCGGCGGTGCTGGGTCGGCTGCGGGGATGGGGAAGCGGGAAAGGGGAAAGGTTGCCCGGCGTGGAAGTCTCGGGAACGACCTTCACCCCGCGCGCGCCGACCGACGGGAAATACGACGGGGTCGAGCTGCGCGGCATCCGGCTGCACGTGACGGACCGGGCGCGCTATGATCCCACGAAGACGGCGGTAGCGCTGCTCGCCGCGCTCCGGGCCGCGCATCGGGACTCGCTGCGCTTCAACGAGCGCAGCTTCGATCGGCTGGCGGCGGGTTCCGAATTGCGCCGGGCGTTGATCGCGGGGCGGCCGCCGGCCGCGATCGCGCGCGCGTGGGAGCCCGCCCTCACGCGGTTCCGGCGCGCGCGGGCCGCATACCTGCTCTATTGAGACTCTTGCCGCGGCTCGCTACCTTCCCCGGGCTATGAATTTGATTCCCCAAGCGGTGCGGGACGGCTTCGGACGGATGCTTGGTCCGCTGGCCGCGTGGTTCATCCGAATGCGCGTGCGGCCGAACGTTCTCACCACACTCGGCACTGTGATCGTGGTCGGGTCCGCGATGTCATTCGCGCTGGGGAAGACCCGCTGGGGCGGCTTCCTGCTGCTCCTCTCCGGCGTGTTCGACATGGTGGATGGTCGCGTGGCACGCGAAGGCGGGATGACGACGACGTTCGGGGCGTTCTACGACTCGACGCTCGATCGGGTGGGCGAGGCGGCACTGTTTACCGGTATCGCCGTGTACTTTCTGCAGGGTGGCGTGCCGCCAGAGCGGCTGACCGCCGCGGTGCTGGGCTGCATCGTGGGCCTGGCGGCCTCGCTGCTCGTGTCGTACACGCGCGCCCGCGCCGAGGGACTGGGTCTCACCGCGCGCGTGGGGATCGCCCAACGCGCCGAGCGCGTGCTGCTCCTCGGCGCTCCGACGCTGTTCTTCGGGGCCGGGAACCGGGGGGCGTTGCTGTTTTGGTTGATCGCGATTCTCGCGCTCGCCACGACCGTCACGGTCGTGCAGCGCGTGCTCTACGTCGCCCGCGCCGCCGGGGTGCCGGCCGTGGGACGTCCCTCGCGCCAGCGGGATACGCTCCCCGGTCACGCGCCGGCGCTGCAATCTCGGAAAGGACATTGATCGTGCCACCGCCGGCCGGCCGGGACATCGCGCCCGCCAAGGGGAAGCTCGGCGTGATGCTCGTGGGGTTGGGGGCCGTCTCCACGACCTTCATCGCTGGCGTCGAAAACGTGCGCTGTGGCGGCGCGCTGCCGATCGGCTCGCTCACGCAGATGGGGACGATCCGTCTCGGGAAGCGGACCGAAAAGCGTGCGCCGAAGATTCGCGAGTTCCTGCCCCTGGCGCGGCTCACCGACTTGGTGTTCGCGGCGTGGGATCCGATTCCTGATGACGCGTACACCGCGGCGAAAAAGGCGGGCGTGCTCGAGCCCCAGCACCTCGAGCCCGTGGCGGCCTTCTTGAACGGCATCCGACCGATCCCAGCGGCGTTCGACCGCAACTACGTGAAGCGCCTGACCGGCACCAACGTCAAGACCGGCAAGACCAAGCGAGACCTGGCCGAACAGTTGCGCGCGGACATCCGCACGTTCAAGAAGACGTCCGGCGCCGACCGCCTGGTGATGATCTGGGCCGCGTCCACGGAGGTGTTCCTCACCCCGGGTCCCGCCCACCAGAGCATGGAGGCGTTCGAGCGGGCCATGGAGCAGAACGACCCCGCCATCGCTCCCTCGATGCTGTACGCCTACGCCGCGCTGATGGAGAACGTCCCGTTCGCCAACGGTGCGCCGAACCTCACCGTGGACATCCCGGTGCTCGAGCGGCTCGCCGAAGAGCGCAAGCTTCCGATCGGCGGCAAGGACTTCAAGACCGGCCAGACCATGATGAAGACCGTGCTCGCGCCCGCGTTCAAGGCGCGGATGCTCGGCCTCGCGGGCTGGTATTCGACCAACATCCTCGGCAACCGCGACGGCGAGGTGCTGGACGACCCCGAGTCGTTCAAGACCAAGGAGGAGTCGAAGCTCGGCGTGCTCGAGTACATCCTCCAGCCGGACCAGTATCCCGAACTGTACGGGAACGTCTTCCACAAGGTGCGGATCAACTATTACCCACCGCGGGGGGACAACAAGGAGGGCTGGGACAACATCGACATCTTCGGGTGGCTGGGCTACCCGATGCAGATCAAAGTCGACTTCCTGTGCCGCGATTCGATCCTGGCGGCGCCGATCGTGCTCGATCTCGCCCTGTTCTTCGACCTCGCCCACCGCGCGCGGCTCTCCGGCATCCAGGAGTGGCTCTCCTTCTACTTCAAGAGCCCGCAGACCGCGCCGGGCCTCTACCCCGAGCACGACCTCTTCATCCAGCAGATCAAGCTGAAGAACACGCTGCGGTGGCTGATGGGCGAGGACCAGATCACCCATCTCGGCATCGAGTATTACGAGAAGGCGTGAGCACCGCGCAGTACGCCGTCACGGCCGTCGGAGTGGCCGCGATCGTCTGGGTGTTATGGTATTTCCTCTACTCGGGCGGGCCGCCCGTCGCGGCGGGCGTGGCGGACGGAGTCCAGGAAGTGCGCGTCACGGTGAAGGGGGGCTACACGCCCGACACGATCGTCGTGCGCGCGGGGACGCCGGTCCGAGTGCAGTTCTACCGCGACGAGACGGCGGACTGCTCCGAGCGGGTCGTGTTCGAGGACTTCGGGATCGACGTGGCGCTGCCCGCCTTCCAGACCACGGCCGTCGAGTTCACCCCACAGGAAGCGGGGGAGTTCCACTTCCGTTGCGGCATGAACATGCTGAAGGGACTGCTCGTCGTGGAACCCGCCGGCCCGGACCGGCGGCCCTCCGCTTCGCCCCACAAGCTCCATGAGTAAGGCGCGGATCGTGCTCCCGATCGAGGGGATGAGCTGCGCGTCCTGCGCCGCCACGGTGCAGGAGGCGTTGACGGGCGCCACCGGGGTCGGCGCGGCCACGGTCAATTACGCGACGGCGAAGGCCGCCGTGGATTACGACGACGCGCAGACCGGCGTCGCCGAGCTGATCAAGACGGTTCGCGCCGCCGGCTACGATTGTGGCAGCGCGAGCGTCACGTTCGGCGTCGAGCAGCTGCACTACGCGCCCAGCGTTGCGCCGCTCGAGCAGGTGCTCGGTCGGGTGAAGGGCGTGGTGCGCGCGGCGGCGAACCAGGCGACCGAGACCGTCACCGTGGACTACGTCCCCGGGGCCACGACGGCCGCGGCACTCGAGGAGGCGGTCGCGCAGGCGGGCTTCCAGGTGGCGGAGCCGATCCCCGCCGAGGACCCGGCCGAGCGCGAGCGGATCATGCGGCAACGCGAGATCAAGAGCCTCACTTGGAAATTCGTGCTCGCCGCCGCGGTGGCGGTCGTCGCGATGCTGGGCTCGATGCTGCTGATGGCGGAGCAGGCGGATTCCACCTTTCGGCCGGTCGACCTGCTGGGGCGCCTGCTCATGCCACTCGCGCTGCGGCTCGACGCGGCCCTGGGCGGACGGCTCGCGCTCGACCCCCGATGGCTGAAGCTCGGTCTCGCCCTGCTCACCCTACCCGTGATGGCGTGGTCGGGCCAGCAGTTCTACCGCGGCGCCTGGGCTGGCTTCCGGCACCGCACGGCGGACATGAACACGCTCATCGCGGTCGGCACCGGCGCGGCGTTCCTGTACTCGCTCGTCGCGACGCTCGCGCCCGGCGTGTTCACACGGGCGGGGTTGCCAGCCGACGTGTACTACGAGGCCGTGTCCGCGATCATCGCGCTCATCCTGCTCGGCCGGCTGCTCGAGGCGCGAGCCAAGGGGCGCACGTCGCAGGCGATCCGGCGCCTGGCGGGCCTCAGGGCGCGAACGGCGCACGTGGTGCGGGACGGCAAGGAAACCGAGCTCGCGGTGGAGGCGGTCGTCCCGGGCGATCTCGTGATCGTGAAGCCGGGAGAGAAGATTCCGGTCGACGGCGTCGTGACGGAGGGCGCGTCGGCGGTCGACGAATCGATGCTTACCGGCGAGCCGTTGCCCGTTCCCAAGAAGATCGGCGACGAGGTGATCGGCGCGACCGTGAACACGACCGGCAGCGTCACGTTCCGCGCCCTCCGGGTCGGCAAGGACTCGGCCCTGGGCCAGATCGTCCAGCTCGTCGAAGACGCGCAGTCCAGCAAGGCGCCCATCCAGCGGCTCGCGGACCAGGTCGCGGGAGTGTTCGTCCCGATCGTGATCGCCCTCGCCATCACGGCGTTCGTGGCGTGGTTCGACTTCGGGCCGGAGCCGGCCATACTGTTCTCCACGATCGCCCTCGTCACCGTGCTCATCATCGCCTGCCCGTGCGCGCTTGGCCTGGCGACGCCGACGGCGATCCTCGTGGGCACCGGGAAGGCGGCCGAGCACGGGATCCTGGTCCGGAGCGGGGAAGGGCTCGAGCGCTTGTCGCGCGTGCGGTCCGTGCTGCTCGACAAGACGGGCACGATCACGGAGGGGAAGCCGACCGTGACGCATATCGTCACTGCGAAGCGGCCTGACGGGACGCCCATCGCGCCGGCGGAGGTCCTCAAGTGGGCGGCAGCCGTGGAGCAGCGTTCGGAGCACCCGCTCGCCGCCGCGATCCTGCGGGCCGCGAAAGACAAGCAAGTCGACATCCTGCCGGTCGAGAAGTTCGCGGTCATGGAGGGCCGCGGCGCCCGCGGCACGGTGGATCGTCGCATCATCGAGGTGATCTCGCTGCGCCACGCGCGGGAGCGCAGCCTCGAGCTCGGCTCCCTCGGCCAGGATGCCGACCGGCTGGCCGCCCAGGGCCGCACGCCGGTCATCGTGGTGGTGAACAACACGGTCTACGCCGTCATCGCGATCTCCGATCCGATCAAGCCCACGGCGAAGGACGCGATCCTGCATCTGAAGAAACTGGGGCTCGCGGTGACCATGGTGTCCGGCGACTCCCGCAAAGGCGCCGAGGCGGTCGCGAAAGAGGTGGCCATCGATGACGTAATTCCCGAAGTGCTGCCGTCCCAAAAGGCCGAGCTCGTGAAGAAGCTGCAGCAGCGCGGCGGCCACGTCGTGATGGTGGGCGACGGAATCAACGACGCGCCGGCGCTGGCTCAAGCGGATGTCGGGATCGCGATCGGGACGGGGACCGACATCGCCATGGAGGCGTCCGACGTGACCCTCATCCGCGGTGACCTGCGCGGGGTGGTGACCGCGATCCAGCTCTCCAAGCGCACGCTGCGCACCATCCGCTGGAATCTGATGTGGGCGTTTGCGTACAACGTCGTGCTCATCCCGGTCGCCGCCGGCGTGCTGTACCCCTTCACCGGCTGGCTGCTCTCACCCGTGCTCGCGAGCGCCGCGATGGCGTGGTCGAGCTTGTCCGTGGTCTTGAACAGCCTCACCTTGCGGCGCTTCCGGCCGGCGTGGGCGACGTGAGCTGGCGATGAAATACTTCCATCGCACCGCGCTCTCGCCCGACGCGGCGCTCGACGCGGCCAAAGCGTTCTTCGGGAGCCGGATGGCGCCGGCCGAGGAGTCGCCCCGGCGGCGGGCGTTCGCGGGCCCCCTCGGCAAGATCACGATCGCCGCGCGGGCGGAGGGTGGGCACTACACGTTCATCGAGGTGGGCACCGATCAGGTGGGCGAGTCGGAGATCGACCGGTTGGCGCGGCGCTTTCTGGCCGAGCTACACCGCCAGGTCGAGCCCAGTCACGAACTGCGCGGCGCGTACTAGCCGGCGAGCTTCGCTCCGTACCCCGCCCGCTCGACCGCCGCGACCAGTTGCTGGGTCGTCACAGTGTCGTCGTTGAAGTCGATCTCGGCCTCACCGGCCCGCAGGTCGACGATCGCCGTATAGACCCCTGCGGTCGTCTGCAGCGCCGCTGCAACCTTCGCCTGGCAGTGCCCGCAGCTCATGCCGCTCACGCGCAGCTTCAACGTCGCCATAACTTGATTCTCCCGGCTCGATCAGCCAAGTTTCACGCCCACTACAATTTACAATGGTGTCCCGCACTGGTCCCACCACCCAATCCCCGCCGCTTCCGGCACGGCTCACCCGCGAGCAGCTGCTCGAAATCTACCGCTATCTGCGGGTGACGCGCACGCTGGAGGAGCGGCTCACGGCGCTGTACCGGCAAAGCAAGGTCATCGGGGGACTGTTCCGCTCGCTTGGCCAGGAGGGGGAATCGGTGGCGTCGGCCTACGCGCTGGAGCGGGGCAAGAACCGCGACATCCTCTCGCCCCTGATTCGCAACCTGGGCTCGATGCTCGTCATGGGAGCTCGGCCCGTCGAGATATTGCGTCAGTACATGGCCAAGGCCGATGGGCCCACGCGGGGCCGCGAGCTGAACGTCCACTTCAACGACCTGGAGCTGGGCTACCTCGGCCAGATTTCGCACCTGGGCGACATGATTCCGGTCATGGCCGGGATTACCCTGACCTTCAAGCTGCGCGGGGAGCCGCGGGTGGGGCTCGTCTACATCGGGGACGGCGCCACCTCCACCGGAACGTTCCACGAGGGGCTGAACTTCGCGGCGGTGCAGCGGTGTCCCCTGGTGGTGATCGCCGAGTACAATCGCTGGGCGTACTCCACGCCGCCCGAGCAGCAGTTCGCGGTCAAGGACTTGGCCGACAAGGCGAAAGGATACGGCATCGCGGCGGCCACCGTGGACGGCAACGACGTGCTCGCCGTGTACCAGGCGACGAAGCTCGCCGTGGAGCGCGCTCGGGGCGGCGCGGGCGTGCAGTTCCTCGAAGTGAAGACGTACCGCCGCAAGGGCCACGCCGAGCACGACGACCAGCACTACGTGCCGCCCGACGAGCTCGACTGGTGGGCGAAGCAAAACGACCCGATCGACCGCTACGTGAAACAGCTGCTCCAGCACGACTGGGCGGAAGAGCGGGACCTGTCCGGCGTCGACGAGCGCGTACGGGCGGAGATCGACGAGGCCACCGACGCCTGCGTCGACGAGCCACTGCCTCAGGGCGAGACGGCGCTTCCCGGCGTGTACGCGAATCCGCGGGCCGCGGAACGACTCTGGTTTCGGAGTCTCTGATGCCCGAAGTCACCTATCTCGAGGCGCTGCGCCAGGGGCTGTGGGAGGAGATGGAGCGCGACGACCGCGTCTTCATTCTGGGGGAGGACGTGGGCCTGTACGGCGGCGCGTTCAAGGTCACGGAAGGCTTCTCGCAGCGGTTCGGCGCCCAGCGCGTGATCGACACGCCGATCTCCGAAGCCGCGATCGTCGGAGCGGCGGCCGGCGCGGCGCACATGGGCATGCGGCCGGTGGCAGAGATGCAGTTCATCGACTTTGTGTCGTGCGCCTACGACATGCTCACGAATTATGTCGCGACGGCGCGCTACCGCGCGGGCCTCGCCACCCCCATCGTCGTGCGGGGCCCGTGCGGCGGCTATGTGCGCGGCGGGCCGTTTCACTCGCAGAACCCGGAGGCCGCGTTCTTTCACACGCCGGGCCTGAAGATCGTTTACCCCGCCACCGCCCGCGACGCAAAGGGACTCATCAAGGCCTCGATCCGCGACGACGACCCGGTTCTCTACCTCGAGCACAAGTGGCTGTATCGCCGCATCAAGGAGCAGCTCCCCGAGGGTGAGGAGATCGTGACTCCGATCGGCGAGGCGCGACTCGCACGCGAGGGGAAAGACCTCTCGATCGTGACCTACGGTGCGACGGTGTGGAAGTCGCTCGAGGCCGCCGACCGGCTCGAGAAGGAAGACGGCGTGGCGGCGGAGGTACTGGATCTGCGGACGCTCCTGCCGATGGACGACGCCGCGATCATGCGGACCGTGAAGAAGACCAACAAAGTGCTCCTCGTGCACGAAGACACCCGCACCGGGGGCGTCGCCGGGGAGATCGCGGCGCGCATCAACGAGCAAGCGTTCGAGTGGCTCGACGCGCCGATCAGGCGGGTGACGGCGCACGACGTGCCGTTGCCGTACGCGCCGACCTTGGAAGACTTTGTGCTGCCGCAGACCGAAGACATCGTTAAGGCCGCACGATGGCTTGCGGCGTACTGAGGAGCGCTCATGGCTCGCGTTGACGTGCTCATGCCCCAGATGGGCGAATCCATCGCCGAAGGGACCGTGAGC
>Ga0209238_1000799_pt1 | contig 11732 bp, 8 predicted proteins | sample GraSoi013_1_20cm_FD_185823 | JGI IMG/M metagenome (GOLD analysis project Ga0209238, IMG submission 185823) | Grasslands soil microbial communities from the Angelo Coastal Reserve, California, USA - Sample 10_02_2013_1_20cm (SPAdes) (version 2) | ecosystem: Environmental > Terrestrial > Soil >...
AGCGTTTTTACCCAGGGAACCGATTTACCCTGGAACCCGCAAGCACTCTTGAGTTGTCAATGTACTAAAGGAAGATTCTTTCTGAACCTGCAAAAAGCGGAAATTCAGGCGCCGCGCTGCCGGGCCCGGCAGCGCGGATTACATCTCCATGCCTGAAGGCAGGGGCCTTACGCCGCGTTTCGGTAAACCGTGTCAGCAGTGTCGCGCTTAGGGGGATATCACCTCTTGTCATCACTTGCAGAAATCGCTGATCGCCCCGCTTGCCGATGAACCAGTTCGGCGCTCACCTCCCATAATTTCCTGGCAACCGCCATATCGGTGGCTTGTGGTGCGGCACGGGTCACATGCGAGTTGTAGAAATACTTTCCCGTCATGCCCTCCACGCTGTGTGAAGAGGCCAGGTAGATCGACGTTTCCGCGCCTTTTGCTGGTGAACGCGCCACCAGTGGCGCCACGATGCTGACGAGGGCGGCCATGACCTTACCATTATTCTTCCCAAAACCCGTTGCCGTAAAGCCCGGATGCAGCGCATGGACGGTGACTCCGGTTCCTTCTACGCGGCGGGCCAGTTCCATCGTAAACAGGATAGTCGCCAGTTTTGCATTGGGATACGCTCCGAATCCGTAGGTCCGTTCGCCTTGCAGGTTGTCGAACTCGATTTTGCCGGAGGTATGCGCACCCGACGACACATTGATGATGCGGGCCGGGGTACTGGCTTTCAGGGTATCTAGCAGCACATTCGTCAGCAGGAAAGGAGCCAGGTGATTGAGGGCAAAGGTCATTTCAATGCCATCAATGCTGAGTTGGCGTTGCAGGAACGCAGCGCCAACGTTGTTGAGTAAGACATGCAGGTGTGGATAGGTGCTCTTGAACTCGTCTGCTAACCGCCGGACTTCCTGCTGCGATGATAAATCGGCCAGCAGTGAGTCCACGTTGTTGTTCCCACTGGCTGCGCGGATTGCTTCGACAACCTGAGCGGTCTTCGTGGCGTTGCGTCCTACAATGACGACCGTTGCGCCCATTTTGGCGAGGCCCTGAGCGGTACTTTTGCCGATCCCATTGGTGCCGCCGGTAATCAGACAAATCTTTCCTTCCATGGTTGTAGGTATCATAGTTTTCCCCACTTCTTCTTTCGGTGCGCTTTGATAATCTTCTCTTTCCAGCCATCAAGCGCACCTGCCGCTCATCTCGCGCACAGGGGAATAGCGACAGGTGCACCGCTCAGCCAGGGTTTGCGACGGATACTCCTCCAATCGGTCTCACGCATCCTGACCGTAGGCCTCGGGCCGGAAACCCTTGATGATGAGCCAGAATGGCAGCACCAGCTCAAAGAAGAAACCGGGGATCGTGAGTGGCGGGAGTCCGGTGCGGAACAGCAGCGCACACAGGAAGAGGGCCCCGAATCCGAGCACTGCCTCGCCAATCTGGTAGGCCATGGTGTTCGACTGGACCAGGAGTGACCCGAGGCTTTTGGCCCAACCCTCCGCGGCGTGCTGCCCCAGGGGAACGATCATCAGAAGAGCGAGCGCCCCGAGGCTCAGAAAGACCACCTCGACGATCATTGTGGCCAGGTAGCCCAGCGCGGTTCTCTTGCCATGCTTCTCCAGGATCGGGAAGAACAGCACCGCCTTCCCCACATCCACGGCGGTGTTCAACAGGATCAGAAAGGCTCCGAGGATCAAGATGGTCTTGTTTGCGGAGATCGTCGAGAGAAAGTTCGAGCCGCCGGTAACGGAAGTCACCAGGACGCTGCCGACTCCGTAGAGGAGGAACCCGCAGAGAAACAGCGCTCCGATCACCCTCGAAACCGTCATGCGATGCCCCGTCATCACACTCCTTTTCAACGATTCACCAGCACCGACCTGGTCGGGGCTGCTTGAACTTCTAGACAAATGGTGTACATTGTGGAATGCCCACGGTGGGATTTACCGTGAGGTGTTGTTGTTCTGGTCCACCGTGATGACGACTTTTCCTTTGGCGTGTCCTTTTTCAAGATACCGGAGAGCTTCAGCAGTCTCACGTAACGGATAACGTCTATCGATCACCGGGACGACTTTGTCGGCTTCCAGCAGCTCTTTCATAAACACCAAATCCTTCTGGTTTGGTTGCGCCACCCCCATGGAACCCATTTTCTGTTTCCCGGTCATGGAAACGAGTGGCCCCAGGAGCATGGCCTGGAACATTGCCGCTATGGAACCTCCAATGAAGACATATGCTCCCCCGGGATTCAATGCACGCTTATAGTCTGCAAGCGAGTGATATCCGTTCACCGCAAAAATGAGGTCATACCGCTGCCCATTTTTGGTGAAATCTTCTTGCGTGTAATCAATGACGTGGTCTGCGCCAATTGAGCGTATCATGTCCACATTCGTCGTGCTGCACACGGCCGTAACTTCAGCCCCGAACGCTTTGGCAAGCTGCACCGCAAACGTTCCCACACCACCACCCGCACCATAAATCAACACCTGTTGTCCTGGCTGAATCTGCCCTTTCGCGCGCAGGCCCTGCAAGGCGGTGATGCCCCCAAGAGGGACGGCCGCTGCTTCCTCGAAGGTCACATTGGCTGGTTTCAACGCCAATGCATCTTCACTCGCACACACATACTCGGCGAAAGCGCCCCAACCACACTTCGTCAAGTCCCCGAATACCTCATCACCTGGCTGAAACTGCGTGACGTTCCTGCCAACTGCTTCAACCCGCCCCGCCATGGCAGCCCCGAGGATGGTGTGTTTTGGTTTGAGAAGCCCAAAGCCCATGAAGCGCATCAAGAACGGGTCAGCTTTCAGGAAATGTAATTCCGCTGCATTGACGGATGCCGCATGAACTTGTACCAGTACTTCATTGTCCTGGGGAGTCGGTCTTGCCACCTCTTTGAACTGAAGCACATCCGGTGATCCATATGTTGTGTTTACAATTGCTTTCATACGTGTTCCTCCCAGCTTGTCAGGTGTTGCTACAACAATCGGTTTCATGTGTGTCTCCTCCTTTTTTTGAACGCGAGTGATGCGTTTCATTGACGGGCTTTTGCCTCTGCCTCGCCGGGTTTCACACGACTGACCGAGAGCAATGGCACTCCTAGATCACGCACTTTTCGGAGTAAGCCATGCAACGCGGCCTGATCGACCACCGGGCCGGTTAAGAGCGTCTCGCCGTTATCTGTAAGTCGGATGGTCAGACCCCCAAACCAGTCTGTCCACTCGCGGCCCAGATGGCCCTTGATTCTGATCTGATAGACCAGTGGTTGACCTGGATCGATTTCTGAGTTGAGTTCGTTTGACATGACCCTGTCCCTTATGTGGCCGGTCATCTTGCATCTGTGCCACTTGCTTCACTAGAAGTCGTGTATCTTCTATGCAAGGAGTATAGCTTCTCTTTGGGAGGAACAGGGAGATACTAAAGGAGTGTTTGGGGTATTGTTTTATCTTCTCTACGGCAGGAACAGAGAGATACGAAAGAAGTGTTTGGGGTATGGTTGTGGGAGGACTGAGACGTTGAGATACCCGCGTGTGCGGGCAAGACTACACCAGACCCAACGCGCGGGCACGTGCGACCGCTTCGGTGCGCCGTTGGACGCCGAGCTTGCCAAAGATAGTCCGATTGTGTCCTTTCACCGTACTCAAGGCGAGGAACAACCGCTCGCACATCTCCTGATTGGAGAGTCCGGCGGCCATGAGGTGGAGGACTTCCAACTCGCGTGGGCTGAGTGGCTCGAACATTCGCTGGGCAGGTGGGGGCAGAGAAGAGGTGTGTGCGCGCTTCTGCGCATCCGCTTTAAGTATAGCCAGCAACTTCCCTACATAGTCCGGCATCATTCCTTGAGCCTCTACTTCGGACAAGAGGTGCGCCATCGGGGGACCTTCGTCGACAAAGAGACGGATGAAGCCGCCCGGCGCAGCGAGCGCCAGCGCGTCACAGAGCAGATGTACCGCCTGGTCCTTGTCGCCATGCATATGGAGAGCGACCGCCTGGAGTACCATCACTTTGAGCTGTTCATCCGCCCACCCTTTGGCCTCCACTTGCCGACGCCATGGCAAAAGCACCGCCAGTGCTGCGGACGGGTCTCTCTGGGCCAGGTGGACCCGGGCCTGGCTGATGGGGAGGTCGTGCGTCTGTGCCAGGTGAGCGGCTGCTGCCAGATGGCCCAGGTGCAGCAAGAGAAGCACTTGTGCGGCAGCAACATCAGGCATCCGAAACACGAATCTATGCCGGCGCACGAACGCTTCGGCCTCATCCAAAGCAGCGGCCGCGCCCGGCACATCGCCCTGGGCCAGTTTCAGACGGGCGACAAACACCTCATATGCAGCGAAGGTGTCGACGAGTATCTGCCGCGCCAGTTGGGCACTCTGTTGTCCGTGCTGCGAGGCTTCCTCCAGGTCATTCCATTCGTAGAAGACACGGGCCAGGCCAAGATGCGCTTCGCAAGCCATCCGCTGCGGCGGATCACCGGCCAGTTGCAGGCTGCGCTGGTAGCTCTCGGCCGCCAGAGACAGCTGGTTGTCTGCTTCCTGTACCTGGCCCAAATTGATGGTAGCCGCCAGGGTGTAGATGGAATCCCCAAACGACTTCCCGATAGCTATGACTTCGGTATAGGCCCCCCTCGCCGCGGCACGGTCTCCCTGGAGCTGATAGGCATATCCCAGCGTCCAGGTCGTGGCCGTGCGGACGGGCAGGTTGTCGGGGTCCAGATACTCCAGAGCGCGACGCGACTGGACAACGATGGTTGCTCCATCGTGCTGAATAACAGCCAACGTCGCCCGCATGGAGGCAATACGTCCGACAAGGTCTCGGGTTCTGTCGTCTGGCACGGCGGCAGCCAGGGCGGCTTCAGCCGCCTGGAGTTTCTGTTCGACGGCGGTATGTTGCCCACCAAACAATAACGTCGAGGCATACGTCACCCACAACGAGGGCCTGGCATCCAATGCCGTCCTGGGCAGCGACTCGAGCCAATTGAGTACCGGGGCACCCGCGCCACGAAAGTGCAGGGGCATCCCCTCGCCTTCAATCAGTCGCTCGGCGCGCGCAACATCATGGGCGGCAGCAGCATGGTGAAACGCTTCAATCGAGAGGCCATGGTCTTCATACCATACGCTGGCACGGATGTGCAATTCGGTCACATCCTCCACCTCATCTCCTGGAGACGAGGCGCTTCTCTGATGCAGTCGCTGTCGCAGCAAATCCGCGAAGAGCTGGTGATAGCGGTACCAACGCCGCTCGTTGTCCAGGGGGACGAGGAACAGGTTGGCGTGTTCGATAGACTCGAGGGTTGCTTGCCCGGAACCAGAGGGGTTCAGCAGAACGGCATCACACAGCGAGCCCGTCATTCGGTCGAGGATAGACGTGCGTAGCAAAAAAGTCTGGATGCTTTCGGGCTGCTGTTGTAGGACTTCTTCCACCAGATAATCCAGCACGAAATGGTGGCTACCGGTAAAAGAGGTGATGAAGCTGGTGGCGTCTTGATGTCCCTGCATGGAAATCGCGGCTAATTGCAGTCCGGCAATCCAGCCTTCGGTGCGCGTTGAAAGTCGCGCGATATCTTCCGCCGAGAGGTTGAGGCCCATTCCCTGGTTGAGAAAGGCGGCGGCTTCGGAAGGCGTAAAACGTAAGTCGGTGGCACGCAGTTCGGTCAAGTGACCCCGGGCACGTAGTCGGGCGAGAGGGAGCTGTGGATCCTCACGGGTGGCGATGACCAGGTGCATCTGTGGCGGCAGATGCTCGACGAGATAGGTGAGGGCCTGGTCAATCGCTTTGGCCTCAATCACGTGGTAGTCATCAAGGACGAGGGCGAAATCTCCTCCGTCACGCCCATGGCTTCCCACGTCGTTGGTGAGCAGCGTGAGCACAGTCTCTGCGCGAGCCTGTTGTGGCATCTGCAGCAGGGCGAGTGCCACAGCCCCGAGATGTGGGTCAAGCGTCTGGAGGGCGGCAATGAGATACGAGAGGAAGCGCACCAGCTCGTTGTCCCCCGCTTCGAGTGAGAGCCAGGCGACGGGTATGCCGCTTTCGGCGAACCACTGCGCGAGCAGGGTCGTTTTCCCAAAGCCCGCGGGTGCCGAGACGAGCGTGAGCGGACCCATCACTCCCTGTGTGAGTCGTGCAGCCAGCTGGGGACGACGCACGAGGTGCGCGCGTGGCAGGGGTCGATGGAGCTTGGTTGAAAGCAGCAGGGCGAGTGCATCGCTCCGCATCCCAGGTGCTGCGGCTTGCGCCGAGGGACGAGCCGCGTCCGCATCGGTGTCAGGCGCGGTCTCGACGAGAGCATCAGCCAGGGCCTGGGCCACCGTCTGGAGCCTCGCAAGGGTGACGGTCTCGGACTTGCCCAGGTAGCGAGAGGAGAGCTTGCCGTGCTGTTTGCGGTAGGCTTTCCAGTACCAGCCCCCGCGCTTGTGCCCTGCCTGCTCACGGCGTGCGGTGAAGAGGCCCTCCTCACTGACGAAGGAGAACGTGGAGGCGGTCTCCAACCAGGCAAACCAGGCCGCGGTGTCCACGGTCAGTCCCTGCTCCTGCCCGTCCTGCCGATAGACCAGGGTCTCGCCCTGGATAGTGGGAGTCATGGCGGACTCCTCTCTGCTGTCGCACAGCTGCTCATCGATCCGGTTACCGGACATGCTCACGGTTCCACCCTAGTATAGCACAGCCTGTGTGATGTTCGGTAACTGTGCCAAAGTCGAGAGGAGAAGATCTGGAGGGCAGTCCGAGAGGGAAAAGAGAGCAGAGGGCTTTCCTGCACCTGGTCGTCAAGATCTTCGACTCACCTCTAGAAGCAGTAAAAGAGATGCTAGCGGGACAAATGGCTGTCTCAGAAACGAATTCTTGCCATTCCCCAAGTTATGATCATTCTGACATTGAGCCCAATTGCCCCACGACTGGCCCAATCTTCGCATACATGCTCAATCTTTAGGATCATCAAAGTTAGTCGATCAAGAGGACGTTCGACGATTCGTGTCGGTGTTTGAGGGTTGGTGTCAAAGCTGTTCGTGATTCGGTGTCAATTACCACTCCGGGCCGGGAAGAGAGAGCAACCTTCAAGGGGCGTGTATGATGCACGCCCCTTGAAGAGAAGTGGCGACTGGTGCTCACGCATCAACGCCGAGCTGCGCGTGTGATGGCGTGAGTTGGAATGAAGCCTGCTGGCTGCTCTTCCCCGGGCGCTTCCAGACGATGGATCTGCGCGGCTACCACCCCCGCTTTGAGCGTGAGTCCAAGCGAGAGAAAGCGTTCATACATCTGCTGGAGCCGTGGGAGATCCTCTTTCCCGATGGCAAACCGGTCGCAGAGCAAGCATTTGACATCGCTCTCACAATGCAGCTTGGGGTTGCGTCGGCAGAAGCCAAGAGGCAAACGAATCCAGCTTACCGAGTCACCTTCAGCAAAGAGGGTATACTCCTCTTGAACAAAAAAGTTGGGTACCCAGCTGTGCGTACCCTCCATCATCTGCTCTACGGCTTCCGAGAAAGATCGCTCAACCGTCTGGTTCAAAATACGAGCATATTCGAGGGTCATTCCTAACGTTGCGTGCCCCATGAGCTTTTGCAGGGCAGATTCCCGAATACCAGAATTGAGGAGTGCGACCGCAAACGTGTGACGAAACCGATGGGGAGTGAGACCAATGATACCCAACTTCAGCCCCATCTCTCGAATAATCGTACAAACCGCTGTACTCCGCGTTGCGTCTGTCCACGGGCGCCCGTGATTCGTAAAAAGGAAATCGTTCCTCCGTTCCCATCCCTCATTTTGCCACGCTTGAATAACTTCTCTACATCGTGAGGTGAGAGGGATAAGCCGATCTTTGAGTCCTTTCCCTTGGTGAATGTGTACCTTCCATACCCCTCCAATTTGCACCACATCTGATGCTTTTAAGCTTGCAAGCTCTGCTGCACGGATACCTGTATGAAGGAGAATGGTGACAACCGTCTTTTCGAGAAGTGTCGCCTGGTGTTCACAATACGCCAGAATGGCACGGGTTTCGCTATCCGAGATATATCGCGGAATCATATCTGGTTTCCCTGGAACATCTTTGCTCGAAAAAGGGTTTCGCTGCACTCGTTCATCGAACTGCTCATCAATGAGAAAGTCGAAGAACAGGCGCACCATATGGTAGAGTTCAGACCGATATTGTTGCTGAAAGGTCTGCGCAACACCTTGTTGTGCCAGGTACTGTGCGTAAGCAATGGCAAGAGTGCGGGTGACCTCGTGGAGATACTCAACTGATGGATAGTGCTCCTGAAGCCAGAGGAAAAACAGTTGGAGGGCTCTTCTTTTGGAAAAAAGCGTCGAGAAACGATATTTTGCCTTTGCCCAGTCCATGTACAAACAAAGCGCTTGCCTGATGGATGGATGTGTAAGCTCTGCGAATTGAGCCTCGTACTGAAACTCTGTTTGAACAGGAGCAATGATTTCCAAATGAAGCAAAAATTGTTCTAAACGATGGACACGTGGGTCTGGATACCCATCTACTCTTTTTTGACAGTACCAGCCTTGATATGCCTCACGAAATTGTTCAAAATCGTCGCGCGTCACCTCTTCTAAAGGCTTCCCACACCAGAAGACGAGCCGGAGCATGATATTCGTGGCATCACCAATATCCATTGCATCTACATATCCCAAGGTGGCTGCTGTTTGCTCAAAGCGTTTTCGATACGGTTCGAGGATTGGCTTCCATTGTCGGCTCAACTCCACTCCCATGCTTTCAAGGAGCTGGAAACTGGGGCGACGATATCCTCGAAGGAACAGAAACGTTAAAAACACGTTGCAGGAGTAAATAAATGCTTTCTTTCTCGTCTGATAAGCAGTCAGAATATCCTCTTCAGTCCATTCCGGATGGGCTTTCCGATCTGGCGACGGAGCGTCGTGGCACTCGTGAGAATGCGTTGCTGATTTTTGGGAATGACAATATGGCCAGCCTGCTGTAAATACCTCGCACATTCAGCAAAGAGTGCTTCATCTGTTTGAGCAGATCCCATTCCAAGGAGCATTACTCACCTCCGAGTGAAAAATTCAGGGAATTTGTTGGGCTAAGAACAGCCTGCGCTTTGTTGAACTCGGTTTCAACAAACGCGTCACCGAGATGTAAATAAGGGATCAATGAATTGGCATGCTTGTGACCAACCAGTTTCCGAATAGCCGGCTCGGACATTTTTTGCAGTACAAGCTGAGTAATGCCTGTATGACGAAAGAGATGTGCATGCAGCGGAACACCACATTGTTTTGCATAATAGTTTATTGCATGTTGCAAGGCATTGACGGAAAGAGGATGGCCACGCGCAGGACCTTTGAAGGCAACAAAAATCTCATCGACCTCAGGAAAGAGTGTTCGGCGTTCGTCATCCAAATATTTATTCAGCGAGGCAAACGTGTAGCGATCCATGAAGACGATGCGGGAATGACCACCCTTGCCGTGATGAATTTGGATACTACGATTGCTACACTCGATATCCTCGAAGCGGATAGCCACAACTTCACTGATTCTCAAACAGCTCATCCACATTAAAAGAATTAACGTTCGATCCCGCCAGGTGGGAAGGACTTCAAAGAATGCCTGTAAATCTTTCTCCGCGATACTATCTGGGATGCGATCAGGTTGTCTTCGGTAAAGGCTCTGACCAGGTCTGTGCTGTTGCCTGTCTCGTCGTAACGGTGTGACGGGATTGCGAGGAAAGGCATCAGGGTCGAGGAGGTGAAGCTCTGTAAAAAGAGACGAGATTGCAGCGAGACGACGATTAATGGTAAGGCTAGAAAAACCAGCACGCGTCTGATGCTCCATGAACCTGACGCAGCTCTGGCGATCAATGTGCTCCAAAGGGAGAGCTACTATCGTAAAGAATATTTTCAGATCATGAGCATAGTTTAACCAAGTATGCACTGACTGGCTCAGTTTCACTTTTTGCAGGAAATGATCGATGAGTGGGGAATTTGTCGTAACTTCAATAGTTATGCTATGTTCATATCGAATTGCAATAATTACTGGCTGATTGGCAACGAGATCAAAAGGCATCTTTCATCCTCCCACAATTCTCAAAGTTCTTGAAGTTTATCCTCTAAACAGGAGATAGTCAACATTCTCCATATAAACTATGCTGATATTCCAGACAGAAAGTGGTTTCTCCAAGAAACGTTGCTCCGATGTGCAGGATTGGGGGCAAGTGTGCAGCTTTCAGGGCAAAAACTGTGGAGGTTTCGGGGCATTTACCACCAGGACTGACAAGAGACCGTGTTGTACTATCTCCTGCTCCAACATCATCGTGATCGGTACGTCCTGGGCGCCGGCCCGGACAATATTCTGACGGATTCTCTCGGCCGACCGTTTGCTCGGCGTGATCACGAGCGTGCGCGGTAATGTCCTATGGCTGACGCGCTGGTAGGCCGCATAGGCGGGAAACTTCTTCTGGTACTCCCGCGTGAAGGTGGTACCTCGATCGTACTCGATGAGCAAGTGCCGGATGACTGGTGAACCTGGTACGCTGTAGAGCAGTTCGGCGTCCGGCTTCGCATAAACGTTCTTCTGCTCGATCGGGTCAAAACACCGGCGCATCGCTTCGCGGGCGCTCTTCCAGAAGACGATCTCGTACCGCCCCGTCCGTCTGCCTGCCGCCACTATATACCGGATACTGCGGTAAAGGTCGTTGGTGTGCGACAACTGCCATTTGAACTCGTGTAGCCCTCGCTGTACCCAGCGATACGAGGGATCGAGCGGGGAAATCTTGCGCCTGTCCAGTTTCTTCCCTGCCGCCGGTGACTCGCCCTCCTTAGGGAGCGGGCGGAGGTAGTGCGCAGGTGTCACCCCGTGGCGCATGGCCAGGAAACGCAGACCGAGATCAGTCATTTCAAACCGCGCGCGCTCAGTCCACGAAACATGCGCTGGAACGTTCTCTTTCCAGGAGTAGGGGCGCAGCAGTTCAAGATCGCGCACCAGTTCGACCTGGTGCTGTATGGCACGGGTATCGTCGCTTTCCGGCTGCAGGTGGAACACGAGATCGGCCAGGCTGAGAACGAGGTGGCGCGCGAGCAGGGCGAGGATCGTTTTCTGCGGCGCGGAGAGCGACAGGTTGAGCAGGGCGGTGACCCGTGTGCGCTCTTGTTTGGTGCTGTAAAGGCACCTGCGCAGCAGGTCGATGACCTGCAAGCGATCCTTTTGCGCGCACTGCATGAGCTGGACGGCCTCCTGCTGCAGGGAATCACCAACGTAGCGGGCTAGTCTGCCCCCCACCTGCGTGCTGCTCTCACGCTGCGCTAACAGGTGCTCAAACGAGCGGCGCTGTGAAAAGTGCTCGATGAGCGGCGCTGACGCCGGCTGGTCCAGTAGCGAAAAAAGGGGAACGGCCCGTTCCGGGTACGTCGAAGTCGCCTGCGCCTCTTCGGCTTGCTGGACAACCTGTTGACTGAGGAGATCGCGGAAGGGGAGCCAGATCGGGGCCTGCATGCCGCGGGACAGCTGCCCGTAGTCTGCGATAGCTCCCGGGAGTAACGCACTGGCGTGGGTGAGCGCACTCTGTTCCAACAGCTCGGCCCAGAAGGAAAAACGTGCCGGCACCGAGAGCAGGAGGAGATGCGGGAGCACCTCGCGCTGCAGGTGTGTTGCCTGGCGTAGTTCCAGCAGTTTTTCCAGGTGTTTCTTTTCCTGTTGCTGGCTAAACATGCGCTCTGGCTGATCGACGAGCACGTAAAAGGCGTGCTCCGTCCCCCGGGGACTCCGCAGCAACAACGCGGCATCGGCGGTAAAGGCGTGCCTGGACCCC
>Ga0209238_1000804_pt1 | contig 11709 bp, 9 predicted proteins | sample GraSoi013_1_20cm_FD_185823 | JGI IMG/M metagenome (GOLD analysis project Ga0209238, IMG submission 185823) | Grasslands soil microbial communities from the Angelo Coastal Reserve, California, USA - Sample 10_02_2013_1_20cm (SPAdes) (version 2) | ecosystem: Environmental > Terrestrial > Soil >...
CGGGCGGCATCCAGCATTCGGGCGCGACGTGCTCTTTCTCAGCCAGCCCGGTTCGCACGACGGCTGGCTGGCCTGGGACGGACGGGGCTATGTGTGGATGGAGAGCGACTAGGGCTGCACTGGTCACCGGTCTCGTCTTGGCAGCCCCGTTGCGGGCCTCGCAGACGGTCACGGAGCGGGCGCGCCGCTACACCGGCTGGCTGCTCACGGCCAACGTCGATTCGCTCTGGCCGGTGCTGTCGCCGGAAATGCGCGAGGCAGCCAATGGGCGCGACGGCCTCGTCGCGTTCGCCAAGTCGATACAGCAGGAAGACGGGCGCCCGACGGCGGTGCTGACCGAGTTCGTCGTCCCCGTCGGGCCTTATCAGCAGTATACGGAGCGGGCACAGTTCGATCGCACGGCCGCGGTGATGGTGATTCAATGGTCGCTCGACTCGAACGGCATCGTCTCCGGCGCCCTGGTGCGACCGGAGCAGCCTCCCGCCCCCAGCGCATACCTCGACTACCGCACCAAGACGCCGTTGCGCCTGCCGTTCGACGGGCGCTGGCTCGTGGCATGGGGCGGCCGGTCCACCACCGAAAACCAGCACGCGATCGCGCCCGATCAGCGCTATGCCTACGATCTACTCGTGCTCGACGGCGGTCGCACGCACCGGGCCGCCGGAGCGAGGAACGAAGACTACTTCTGTTGGGGACATCCGGTGCTCGCGCCCGGGACCGGCACCGTCGCCGTCGCCCGGGACGAGACCGCGGACAACGTGCCGGGGATCATGAACCCCGCGTCGCCACCGGGGAATTATGTGGTGATCGACCACGGGAACGGCGAGTACTCGCTGGTGGCGCACCTGCAGCACGGCAGTGTGCGAGTGCACGCGGGTGAGCGAGTCACCGCAGGGCAGCTGCTCGGCCTGTGCGGCAACAGCGGCAACGCGAGCGAGCCGCACGTCCACTATCACCTGCAAACCGGATCGACCTTTGGCGCGGGGCAGGGTCTGCCGGCCCAGTTTCTCCGCTACCGTGCCGACGAAGTCCAGGTGGAACGCGGCGAGCCGCGGCGCGGTCAGGTCGTCGAGCCCGAGGCGTCCCCACGCTGAACACCACTACGCCTCCGCCCCGACCAGTTCGGGCCCCTGGCGTGCGACCGTCCGCTTGCGGCCCGTGGTGATGAGCAGCCCCGCGGCCAGCAGGCACAGGCTGCCGGATATCCAAAACGCCACCCGATAATCGCCCAACGACGTCCGGATCACGCCTGCGGTCAGCGCCGCGAGCGATGCGCCAAGCTGGTGCGACGCGCCGATCCACCCGTACACGACTCCGACATTCTCCTTGCCGAACGTGTCCGCTGTGAGGCGTACGGTGGGGGGGACGGTGGCGATCCAGTCGAGACCATAAAACACCGCAAACCCCGAGAGCCAGATGTGCCGGCTTGCGAGCGCGAAGGGAAGAAACAGCAACGAGAGCCCGCGCAACCCGTAATAGCAGAACAGCAGGACGCGGCTGTTGTAGCGGTCCGTGAGCCAGCCGGACGCCGTCGTGCCGACCAGATCGAACACGCCCATCGCCGCGAGCAGGCCGGCGGCGGTCACCTCGGGAATGCCGTGATCCATGCAGGCGGGAATCAGATGGGTGCCGATCAAGCCGTTGGTGCTCGCGCCGCACACGAAAAAGCTCCCCGCGAGGATCCAGAACTCGCGCGAGCGTGCCGCCCAGAACAGGCCGCCGAGCGGCGAACGAGCCACGCTCGGCTCGGCCGGTGACCCTGGTGGCCCGCCGAGGGCCCCGTACGGGAGCAGGCCCACGTCGGAGGGCCGATCCCTCAACCACACGAGCACGACGAAGAACACCGCGGCGGCCGCGCCCGCGACGATGTACGTCGCGCTGCGCCAGCCGTGCCGGGTGACGGTCTGCGCGAGCAGCGGCAGGAACACGAGCTGACCGGTCGCGTTCGCCGCCGACAGGATCCCCAGCACCAGTCCACGCCGCTGGTCGAACCAGCGATTGACCACGATCGCCGCGAGCACCAGCGCGGTCACCCCCGTCCCGGAGCCGACCAGCACACCCCAGAAGAGGGTGAGCTGCCACTGCGTGTGCATCGTCGACGAGAGCGCCACCGCAGCGGCCAGCAAGGCCAGGGCCGCAAGCACGATACGGCGCAGTCCGTAGCGACTCATGAGCGACGCCGCGAACGGGCCAATGAGCCCGAACAACGCGATGTTGATGGCGATGGCGCCGGAGATCGCGGCGCGCGTCCAGCCGAATTCGTGCTCGAGCGGCACCATGAGGATGGCGGGAGTGGCGCGCACGCCCGCCGTCGCCAGCAGGATCAGAAACGTGACCGCGGCGACGATCCAGGCGTAATGCAGCGGCGTGCTCCGTTGGCGCTCCACTGGGCCTCCTCAGTGCGTGCCTTTTAACACTGGTCGGGGTCCCGGGGTTTCGCGGCGCGCATTGCGCCGGAAGAGCCGCGCGCGCAGGTTACGTAATCCCCGGTCAATCGAAGGACCCTCGTATGTGCCGAAACATCAAACGCCTGCGCCACCCCGATCATCCGCCCAGCGATCAGGAGCTGCATGACGCCGCGCTGCAGTTCGTGCGCAAGATCAGCGGCTTCCACGCGCCCTCCAAGGCCAACGAGGCCGCGTTCAGTCGCGCCGTCAGCGACGTGGCGAGCGCGGGCCGGGTGCTGTTCCGCTCGCTGCACGTGCGCGGTGAGACCGAGGCGGCTGTCTGAGGTGAGGCGCGGCCTGCTCGCGATCTCGTTGCTGGTCGTCGCGATCCCGGCTTGCACACAGCAGCCGGGCATGCTCGCGCGCGCCAAGGCCCTCGAGCTCGGCACACCCTACGTCCCGCCGCCGGGCGACCCGCTGGAGCACCACGCGGCGGGTTTCGCCAAGATCATCTGCTCCGCCGTGTACGTCACCGGCCTCGCGCCCGAGTTCGCCGCCGAGAACCTCGGATTCTTCACGGCGCCGTACGAGGAGCGCGCCAAGCTGGGGAAGCCGGTCGTCGACCGCGTACGCAAGGCGGTCCACGTCACGCTCCCCGACGGCGTCACGCGCACCGCCGTCTTCGCGGGAGACCAGGGATGCGTCACACTCCCCAAGGGCGAGCACGCCCTGCACTTCAGGCCCGAGCACGTCGCGAGCCGGCTGCCGGACCCTGCGACCCAGCCGTGGCCCATGGGCGACCTGCCGCCGCCGGACCCGCGACTACCGGAGCTCGACACCGCGAAGGTACGCCGGGCGGTGGACGCGGCATTCGAGCCGGCCGAGGGCATGACGGCGGCGTTGGTGATCACGTGGAAAGGGCGGATCGTGGGAGAGCGCTACGCCCACGGTATCACCGCGCGCACGCCGCTCGAGAGCTGGTCCATGGGCAAGAGCATCACGGCCACGCTGATGGGGGTCCTGATCCGCCAGGGCGTGTACGATCTGTCCTCGCCGGCGCCGGTGCCGGAGTGGCGCGAGCCGGGCGACCCGCGCGCGAAGATTCGCATCGCGGACCTCCTCCACATGTCGAGCGGCTTGCGTATTCGCGCGCCGCAGGATCCGGACTACGATCCATCGGGCCCGTATCCCGATCACGTGTACCTCTATACCGGCGGCATCAACTCCTTCCATTACGCCGCGACCCGCCCGCTCCAGTGGCCGCCGGGCACCGTCGGGCGCTATCGCAACACCGATCCCGTGTTGGTGAATTACCTGATCCGACTCGCCGTCGAGCAACGTGGTGAGGACTACCTCGCGTTCCCGCGGCGAGTGCTGTTCGACAAGCTCGGAATGCGCTCGGTGGTGATCGAGACCGACCCGTACGGCGACTTCCTCACGCAGGGATACGACTTCGCCTCGGCGCGCGACTGGGCGCGGCTAGGGAATCTCTACCTCCAGGACGGCGTCTGGAACGGCGAGCGCATTCTGCCGGAGGGGTTCGTGCGGTTCGTCAGCACCGTGGCTCCGGCATGGGCAGCCGATGGTCGGCCAATCTACGGCGGGTTCTTCTGGATCAACGGGGACGGCGGCTTGCCCATTCCGCGGGACGCCTACTTCATGGCCGGTGCGGGCGGCCAGTTCACCCTGATCATTCCATCCCATGATCTCGTAGTGGTGCGACAGGGACATTACCGTGGCTCGGCCGCCGGCACGGAGAGCCTGAAGCGGGCGCTGGCGTTGCTCGTCACCGCGGTGCCGGCGCGCTAGGGCGATGACGCTCACCCGGCGCGCCTTCGCGACCACGCTGGCGACGGCGCTCGGCGGGAGCGTGGCGCGGCTCCCCGGCGCGCTGCGGGCGCGGCCCCGGCCCTCGCCCGCGCAGCTCGCCTGGCAGCGCGACGAGGTGGCGCTGTTCCTCCACGTCGGGGTCAATACCTTCACCGACCGCGAGTGGGGCGACGGGCGCGAAGACCCCGCCCTGTTCAATCCGACCGCATTGGACGCGCGCCAGTGGGCCCGCGCCGCCCGCGACGCGGGCGCCCGCGCGCTGATCCTCACCGCCAAGCATCACGACGGTTTCTGCCTGTGGCCGAGCGGCCTCACGACGCACAGCGTGGCGCGGAGCCCGTGGCGTGGCGGAGCGGGAGACGTAGTGCGCGAGTTCACCGACGCGTGCCGGCGCGAGGGGTTGCGCGCCGGGCTGTATCTGTCGCCGTGGGATCGCAACGCGCCGGTGTACGGGGATTCGCCGCGGTACAACGATTTCTACTGCGCGCAGCTCACCGAGCTGCTCACGCGCTACGGGCCCATTGCCGAGGTGTGGTTCGACGGCGCCAACGGGGAGGGGCCGAACGGGCGCCGCCAGGCGTACGATTGGCCGCGCGTCTTCGGCCTGGTGCGGCGGCTGCAGCCCCACGCGGTGATGTTCTCCGACGCCGGTCCCGACGTGCGCTGGTGCGGCAACGAAGCCGGCGCGGCCGGCGACCCGAACTGGTCGACGATGGACCCGGCGTCGGTTCCGTATCCCGGCGCATCGGGTGACGGCGTCGTCGCCGCCCTGCAGCACGGGGATCCGCACGGGTCGGTCTGGCGCCCGGCGGAGACGGACACCTCGATTCGCCCCGGCTGGTTCCATCACCCGGGCGAGGATCAGCGCGTGAAGCCGCTGGAGCAGCTGGCCGACATCTGGTTCACGTCGGTGGGCCGCAATTCGAAGCTCCTCTTGAACGTTCCGCCGACGCGCGACGGTCTGCTGCACGCGACCGACGTGGCGCGGCTCGCCCAGCTGCGGGCGCACCTGGCCGGGCTGTTCGCCGAGGACGTCGCGGCCGGCCGTCCGGTCGAATGGCGTGTGACGGGGGCGCACAGCGCGGCGGCCCAGCTGGATCTGGGTCGAACGGTGACGATCGGTTTGAGCCGGCTGGAGGAGGACGTCGCCCGCGGGCAGTGCGTCGCGCGCTACGCGCTCCACGGAGCGCCGGATGCCGGAGAGTGGCGCGAGCTCGCCCGCGGCACCACGGTCGGCTACCGGAAGCTCGACCGGTTCGAGCCCGCGGCGGTGCGCAGGGTGCGGGTCGACGTGCAAGACGCGGTCGCCACGCCGCGACGGCTGCGCATCGGGTTGTATCGCGGCGCCTGACCGGGACTCGTCCATGCCGAGCGACACCCGTCTGCTCTCCAGTTTGATCTTGATGCTGATCCTGGGCATCGGGATCGGGCTGCTCCTGGCCCTGTTGTACCTCCAGCACTGGAAGGCCCGCTACACGCAGGCGATCCGTCAGGACGCGGTCCAGCGCAGCCAGGCCGTCACGGCCGGCAAGGTGCACGAGCAGCTCGTTCCCTATCTGCCGGAGTTCGGATTCAATCCTAAAGACGCCCGCTTTCTCGGCAGTCCCGTGGACCTGCTGGTGTTCGACGGTCTCGACGACGGCGAGCTGCGCCGTGTCGTGTTCATCGAGATCAAGACGGGGGGCTCGGCACTGACGGGCCGCGAGCGACAACTTCGCGACGTGGTGCGGGCCCGTCAGGTTGCCTGGGAGGAGCTCCGCATCGAGCGCTGAGCCATCGCCACGGCGCTGCAGGTGCGCCACATGTTTGCCCACACCCAGCGCATCACATCGCTACCTGTGGCTGTGGCGCGACGTATGCACGGGAGCGGCTCCGCTTCCCCCCCTCCCCCGCGGGGGGGCTCCCCTATTAGGAACCGTGTATGCGCCCCCTCACTCGCTTCAGCATCGTCGTCGAGCATCCCGTCCGGTTTGCTCTGCTCGCTCTGGCCCTGGCGTTCGTGTCGTGCCAGGACGAACGCTCCATCACGGACGCGCGACACGCCCATCGGCTCGCGGCGTCCATGCAAGCGACGACCGCGGTGGTGCATCCGACCGCCGACGCCTTTCTCGGTCTTGACGCGACGAACTACTCGACCGGCGGCGTGCTCGCCACGTACACCTGGCCCGACGACACGATCGCCAACGCGATCGTGATGAAGTTCGATCTCTCGAGCCTCCCGGCGGGATCGACGATCACCAATGCCACGCTGAATCTGCGTCTCGCGGAGAGCGACACGACGACCGATTCGACCTACGCGGTGCCCGTGCACGGCATCATCCACAAGAATCCGGACATCACGCGGGCAACCGGCTACACGTACGACGGTGCGAGTTCCTGGACCCCGAACGGCTGCTGCCGGAGCGGCGTCCCCCTGGCGCAGGGGGACATCGGCCCCGCGGTTGACAGTAAGAGCATCGACAAGACTCCCGGGTTCAAGCAGTGGGACGTGACCACGCTGGTGCGGGGATGGCTGAGCAACCCGGCTACCAACTTCGGCCTGCTGCTGAATTCCGATCCGTCGAAGGCGCGGGATCGGTACCGCTACTTCAGCAGCAGCGAGGATCCCGTTGCGGACAATCGCCCCTTTCTCACGGTCACGTATGCGTCGCCCGCGGCCGAGCCGCCGCCCGACCAACGTTCGTCGGTGTTCCCGCCATCGGCCGATACCTGGCTGGGGCTCGAGCGGACCGCGCACGGGGCGGACGCCGCGCTGAATCTCTATACCTGGCCGAACGACACGATCGCCAATGCGATCGTGATGAAGTTCGACCTGACGAGCCTGCCGGCCGGATCGACCGTCTCGAGCGCGCTGCTGAGCCTCAATCTCACCGAGAGCGATGCCACGCCGGATGCGACCTATCTGGTCACGGCGCACCGGATCATCAACCGGAACGCCGATCCGGCGCGGGCGACGGGCTACACCTACGACGGCGTCAACGGCTGGACCGCCAACGGGTGCTGCCGCAATCATGTCCCCCTGGCGCAGGCGGACATCAGCGCCCCGGTGGACACGCGCAGCATCGACAAGACACCGGGGCTCAAACAGTGGGATGTGACGTCCATGGTGCAAGGGTGGCTCAACGCCCCCTCCACGAATTTCGGTCTCTTGTTGAATTCCGATCCGTCCAAGCTTCGGGATCGGTACCGGTATTTCAGCAGCAGCGAGGATCCGGTCGCGAGCCACCGTCCATACCTCACGGTCGTGTATACGGCGCCGGATACCGCGGCCGGTTCGCCGCCGGGGCCGGAAGCCCAGGTCGGCCAGTGGTCGGACGTGTTCCCGGCGCCCATCGTGCAGCTCCACGTCCATCTGCTGACCGACGGCACGGTGCTGAGCTGGGGACGCATCGGCGACCCGCAGGTGTGGGATCCGGCCACGGGCGGCTTCACGGCGGTGCCGAGTCCGTCCTGGATGTTCTGCGCGGGCCACGATTTCCTTCCCGACGGACGGCTGCTCGTGGCCGGCGGGCACATCACCGACGGCCACGGTCTGCCCAATACCAACCTCTTCGATCCCGTAACCCACTCCTGGCAGGTCGGGCCGCCCATGGCCGTGGGGCGATGGTATCCCACGAACACCACGCTGCCGGACGGCGAAATGGTCACCGTCGGCGGCACCGACGAGAACATGACGATCGACACGATTCCGGAGGTGTGGGACGGGACGCACTGGCGGCAGCTCACGACCGCGAACCTGTCGCTCGAGTGGTATCCGCGCCTGTTCGTGGCGCCCGACGGGCGCATCTTCAATGCCGGCGAAGAGCAGCCGTCGCGCTGGCTCGACGTGACCGGCACGGGCCGATGGACCGACGGGCCGCGTCGCAACTTCGGGCCCTGGCGCGACTACGGGTCCGCCGTCATGTACCTCCCGGGGAAAATCCTCTACGCCGGCGGCGGCAGCAACCCTCCCACCGCCACGGCCGAGATCATCGACCTCAATCAACCGAACCCGACGTGGGCCTACACCGGATCGATGGCGTACGCCCGCCGCCAGATGAACGCCACGCTCCTCCCCACGGGCGATGTGCTCGTGACCGGCGGCACGGGCGCCTCGGGGTTCAACAACGCCGCGGGCGCGGTCCACGCCGCGGAGCTGTGGAGTCCCGCCACGGGGACGTGGACCACGCTGGCGAGCAACGCCGTGATCCGCATGTATCACTCGACGTCGTTGCTGCTGCCGGACGGGCGGGTGCTCCACACGGGCTCGGGCGACGGCGCCAACGCGCCGCGCGAGCTGAGCTACGAGCTGTTTTCGCCCCCGTACCTGTTCCGGGGCGCCCGTCCGATCCTCACCGGATTCACCCCTACGGTGGTGGGGTACGGCCAGACACTGCACGTGAACACGCCCGACGGCACGAGCATCACCAAGGTGACGTTCATTCGCACCGGCTCGGTGACGCACGCCATGGATCAGTCCGCACGACTCGTCCCGCTGCCCTTCGCCGTGGTGAGCGGCGGCATCTCGGTCACCTTCCCTGCGAGCCGGACGACGGCGCCGCCGGGGCCGTATTTGCTGTTCCTGGTGAACGCGAACGGCGTGCCGTCGATCGGGCGGATCATGCGGATCGAGTGACGCTACCGCTCGACCGCGATCAGCCGCGCGGCCACCGCCTCGAGGTCGGGTTCCACCACGTCGGGGCGCGGCGCCAGCGGATCGAGCACTTTTCCCGGCCGACTCACGAACGCCGCCGCGCACCCGGCCCGCAGCGCGCCCGCCACGTCCCACGCATGCGCCGCGACCAGCCGCATCTGGTCGGGCGGCACGCCCAAGGCCGAAGCGGCCATGCGGTACACTTCCGGAGCGGGCTTGAGGCGCCGCACCCGCTCCACCGACAGCACCTGCTCGAAATAGCCGCGCAACCCGGCGTGACCGAGCTGCGCTTCCGCCGCCTCGGCGTTGGAGTTCGTCAGTGTGGCGAGCCGGAAGCCCGCGACCCGGAGTAGATCGAGCGCGGGACGCACATCTGGATGCGGCGGCAGCGCACGCATGCCGCGCAGGATCTCGGCGCGGTCGTCAGCCGCGACGTCGACGCCGCGGCGCGCGGCCACCATCGTGAGCGCGGCGTCGCCCACGACGGCGAAGTCGAAGTAGACGTTCGTCGCCGTCGCGACGATCGCCAGCTCGATCACCTGCGTGAACCACTCTCCACGCACGCCGCCGGCGCCGAACACGCGCCGGAAATGAAGGTCGAGCGCGCCGAGATCGAGCAGCGTCTCGTTCACGTCGAACACAATGACCCGAGGCATCAGCGTCGCGGATAGCCCACCGTCGCCAGGGTCGCGGTGATCTCGTCGAGACTCGCGGGATCGTCGATCGTGGGCGGCACGCGGTATGCTCCGCCATCGGCGATCTTCTTGATGGTGCCGCGCAGGATCTTGCCGGAACGCGTCTTGGGAAGTCGCTGCACGACGACCACCGTCCGGAACGCCGCGACCGGACCGATCCGCTCGCGCACCATGCCGACGAGGTCGTCGCCGATGGCGGCGGGGGAGCGCCGCACGCCCGCCTTGAGGACGACGAGGCCCAGCGGGATCTCGCCCTTGATCTCGTCGGCCACGCCCACGACGGCGCACTCGGCCACGTCCGGATGGGAGGCGAGCACCTCCTCCATGGCCCCGGTCGAGAGCCGATGGCCGGCCACGTTGATGATGTCGTCGGTGCGACCCATCACCCACAGGTAGCCGTCGGCATCCTTGTAGCCGGCGTCGGCGGTGAGATAATAGCCCGGGTACCGGCTCAGATACGACCGGACGTAACCCTCGTCGTTGCTCCACAGCGTGGGCAGGCAGCCGGGTGGGAGTGGCAGTCGGATCACGATGTTCCCCGTGTCGCCGGGGGGCAGCTCCTGCCCGTCCTCCCCGAGCACGCGCACGTCGTAGCCCGCGACGGCCTTGGCGCAGGAGCCCGGCTTCACCGGCAGCATCCCCAGCCCCACGCAGTTCACCCCGATGGGCCAGCCGGTCTCCGTCTGCCACCAGTGGTCGACGACGGGAACCCCGAGCTGCTGCTCCGCCCAGTGCAGCGTGTCCGGGTCGCAGCGCTCGCCGGCCAGGAAAAACGTGCGGAACGCGCTCAGGTCGTAGCGCCGGACGTACTCGCCCGTGGGATCGTCGCGCTTGATGGCGCGGATCGCCGTGGGAGCCGTGAAGAACACGCTCACCCCGTGCTGCGAGATCACGCGCCAGAACGCGCCGGGATCGGGCGTGCCGACGGGCTTGCCCTCATACAAGACCGTGGTGTTCCCATTGAACAGCGGACCGTAGACGATATACGAGTGCCCCACGGCCCACCCGAGGTCCGATGCGGCCCAGTACACCTCGCCGGGCTCGACCCCGTAGATGTGCGTCATGCTCCACTTGAGCGCCACCAAGTGGCCGCCGTTGTCTCGCACCACGCCTTTGGGCATGCCTGTCGTGCCGGACGTATAGAGGATGTACAGCGGATCGGTCGCCGCCACCGGCACGCACGCGGCCGGCTGCGCGGCGGCGGTGACCTCGGTCCAGTCCACGTCCCGCCCCGGGATCAGCGGCGCCTGCTCCTGTGGCCGCTGCAGGATGATGCAACGGCGCGGCTTGACCTCGGCCAGGTCGATCGCCTTGTCGAGCAGCGGCTTGTACGGCACGACGCGGTTCATCTCGACGCCGCACGAGGCGGAGACGATGACTGCGGGCCGGGCGTGGCTGATCCGGGCCGCCAGCTCGTGCGACGCGAACCCCCCGAACACGACCGAATGGATCGCTCCGATCCGCGCGCACGCCAGCATCGCGATGGCCGCCTCGGGGACCATCGGCATGTAGATGATCACGCGGTCGCCCTTGCCGACGCCCTGGCCGACGAGTGCGCCGGCGAAGCGGGCGACCTCGTCGCGCAGCTCCCGGTACGTGAAGCGCCTGACCGTGCCGGTGACCGGACTGTCGTAAATGAGCGCCGGCTGGTCGGCGCGGCCGTGCTCCACGTGCCAGTCGAGGGCGTTGTAGCACGTGTTGACCTCCGCGCCCGGGAACCAGCGGTAGAACGGCGGGTGCGAGCCGTCCAGCACGCGCTCCCATGGCCGGTACCAATGGATCGCCTCGCCGGCTTCGGCCCAAAACCCCTCCGGGTCCTTGACCCATTGGGCGTAGACGTCGTCCTGGATGCTCTGCGTGGCGTGGATGCCGGGCGTGGTGTGCATGCGTCCTCCCCGGGGGCGGGATGCCTGAACGAGTCGGCTGGGCGCCGAAGCGGCGCACCCTGCCTCCGCGCGGCAACAGGCGTGCCGCGGGAGACAGCGATCGCAATCCGACGCCGTTAGGGAACCTCTGCACAACGCGGTGCGTGGCGCTTGGGGGTCGGGGCTAGGGGCGCCTACACGCGAGGGCACTCCGAAACACGCCACGGGGACGTGTGCCTGCCCGAGCCAGCTCCGCGCCTCCGAGGTCCGCCTTCGTGGCGCCCTCGCGTGTAAAGCGC
>Ga0209238_1000810_pt1 | contig 11653 bp, 14 predicted proteins | sample GraSoi013_1_20cm_FD_185823 | JGI IMG/M metagenome (GOLD analysis project Ga0209238, IMG submission 185823) | Grasslands soil microbial communities from the Angelo Coastal Reserve, California, USA - Sample 10_02_2013_1_20cm (SPAdes) (version 2) | ecosystem: Environmental > Terrestrial > Soil >...
GCCGGCGGCGAGCGCCGCGATCGGCGGACAGATACGCGCGCCGTGCAGGCGCGCCACGGCGCGCAGGCTCGCAACCGACACGTTCTCCCAGTCGAAGGTCAGGACCTCACAGCGCCGCGCGAGACGGGCGAGAAGCCCGCGGTCGGTGAAGGCGCCCTGCATCAGGGGGGCGACCTGGCCCGCGGGCGCCTCGCGCGAGGGGTCCAGACACAGGAAATCGAGCCCGAGCGGATAGCCCGCCAAAACGAGCATGCGGCCGAGCTGGCCGGCGCCCACGATGCCGACCGTCATGTGCGCGGCGTCGCGCGCGGATCCGGGTTGCCGAGCACGCCGGCGCTCTGGCGTTCGCGATAGGCTTCCAGCGCCGTGGCGATGGCGGGGCGGCGGTTGGCGAGAATCGCCGCCGCACACAGCGCGGCGTTGGTCGCCCCCGCTGCGCCGATCGCGAACGTCGCCACCGGCACGCCGGCCGGCATCTGCACGATGGACAACAGTGAATCCAGTCCCCCCAGGGACTTCGAGTGCACCGGTACGCCGAGCACCGGCAGGATGGTCTTGGCGGCGGTCATGCCGGGCAGGTGCGCGGCACCGCCGGCGCCGGCGATCAGCACCTCGAGTCCCCGCTCGCGCGCCCCGGAGGCGTATTCGAACAACAGGTCGGGGGTACGGTGCGCGGACACGACGCGCACTTCGTAGGGGATCGCGAGCTTGTCCAGCGCCTCCGCGGCGGACTGCATCGTCTCCCAGTCGGACGATGAGCCCATAATGATGCCGACGAGCGGTTTCATCACGGCATTGTATCGAACAATGCGCGCAGCGCGCGAAACAGCTCTCTGGCCGCCGCGCCGGCGCCGGCGGCGCGGCGGCGCTCCGCCTGGGCGGCGCTGACACGCCGCTCCCATTGCGCTCGATCGAGATCCGGTCGCCAGCGCGCCAGCTCCGCCAGGGCCGTCGGCCCCTCGGCGATCAGCCGCTCGCGCCAGGCGCTGACGCGCTTGAAACGCTCGCTCTCGCGTGCGGCACGTTCGCCGTGCGCGACGAGCGCGGCGCGGATCGGCTCCACGTCCACCCCGCGCATCAGCTTGCCGATGTACTGGCGCTGGCGCGCCGCCCCCGCGCGGCTGGTGATGTGGCGCGCCGCGCGGATCGCCTCGCTCAGGGCCTCCGGCAGCTGCAGCGTGTCCAGCTCCGCATCGCGCAGGCGCACCAGCGCCTCGCCCAGGTGCTGAGCGTCGTGAGCCGCGCGCTTGCGCGCGCTCTTGCTGGGAGGCCGCGGGGTGTCGTCGGCATCTTCGCGGTCGTGCGGTGTGGCGGTCACGGGCGGCTCGTTGGTGCGCTCACCGCTGCGGTGCCAGGCGGTGAGCTACAATTTAAGCCCAACGCTCACCCGAATCACGCACGATGCAACCACCACCCGAATCCGGGGCAATCCGGCAACTCGCTGACGTCGCCAGTCTCGCGCTCGAGGAAGCGCGCCGCCAGGGCGCCTCGCAGTGCGAAGCCGACGCCTCGCGCGCCCAGGGGCTGTCGGTGAGCGTGCGGCTGCGCGAGGTCGACACGCTCGAGTATCAGCGCGACCGCGGCCTTGGAGTGACCGTCTACTTCGGGCAGCGCAAGGGCTCGGCGAGCACCGCGGACCTGTCGGCCGCCGCGGTGCGCGAGACGGTGGAAAAGGCCTGTGCGATCGCCCGTTACACCGCCGAGGATCCGTATGCCGGACTGGTGGAGCCCGGGGCGCTGGCCCGCGAGATCCCCGATCTCGATCTCGATCACCCCTGGGACCTCACCCCGGAGCGCGCGATCGAGCTGGCGCGCGAATGTGAGGCCGCGGGCTTGGGCGTGGACGCCCGCATTACCAACTCCGAGGGCGCCTCCGTGAGCAGTCAGCGCCACACGGGTGTCTACGGCAATTCGCTCGGCTTTCTCGCCGGCTACTCGGCCAGCAGCCACTCGGTCAGCTGCTCGCTCGTTGCACAGGCCGGCGATGACATGCAGCGCGACTACTGGTTCACCGTCGCGCGCGACCCGGCGGAGCTGGAAACCGTCGCCGGCGTCGGCCGCACCGCCGCTCAACGCGCCGTGGCCCGGCTCGGTGCGCGCCGCCTCACCACCCGCAAGGTCCCGGTGGCCTTCACGCCCGACATGGCGCGCGGCCTGTTCAGACACTTCGTCGGCGCGATCAGCGGCACCAGCCAGTACCGCAAGTCCTCGTTCCTGCTGAACGCGGCCGGCGAGCAGATCTTTCCGGCGTTCCTGCAGATGCAGGAGCGGCCGCACATCCGTAAAGGCCTCGCCAGCAGCCCGTTCGACCAGGAGGGCGCCGCCACGCGCGATCGCGAGCTGGTGCGCGACGGGGTGCTGAGCGGCTACGTGCTCAGCAGCTATTCCGCGCGGCGCCTGGGGCTGACCACCACCGGCAACGCCGGCGGCATACACAACCTCATCGTGAGCAGCGCGCAGGGAGCGCTGGATGCGGCGCGGTTCCTCGAGCGCCTGGACACCGGACTCCTGGTGACCGAGTTGATGGGACAGGGCGTGAACGGCGTGACCGGGGACTACTCGCGCGGCGCGAGCGGCTTCTGGGTGGAGCGCGGCGCCATCCTGTACCCGGTGAACGAGATCACCATCGCCGGGAACCTGAGCTCCATGTACCGGCACATCGTGGCGCTGGGCGACGATCATGACGTGCGCGGCGGCATCCGCACCGGCTCGGTGCTGCTCAGCGAGATGACGATTGCCGGGGAGTGAGCTGCAGCGCCGGCCGCGCAGCTTCATCGACCAGGTCGCGCAGCGTGAGCTCGCCGCAGCGATGGCGGCGCGCATCCTCGACACCTCCCAGCAGCCGGTCGACCGCAGGGATCGGCAGGTTGCGGGGCGCGACGTGGCCGCTGCCGCTATGGCGCGCGATGTCGAGTACCTCGTACACGCTGATGCGCCCGAGATCGCGCGCCGGGACCAGCTCGTCGTAGTCGGTGACGATCAGCAGTCCCGCGCGCTCGAGCGTCGCGGCCATCTGCGCCACCGCGATGCCGGGCAGGCCCAGCTCGGTGGCGAGACGATTCACGCTCCAGCGCCCCCCGCCGGCGACATGCGTGCGGCCCACGAAGTACATCAGCTTCAGTGCCAGCTGCTCGAGCTCCACGCTCGAGAGCCGCAGCTGCTGCAGCCCCAGGCGCAGGTAGGTGGGGTTCTGCACGTAGAACGACAGTTGCGCACCGGCGAGCAGGATCAGCCAGCCCAGGTACGTCCACAGCAGCGCCGCCACCACGAAGGCGAATCCGGCGTACACGAGGGTGAGGCGCGTGGAGTACATGACGAATGCGGTGAACATCTTGCCGACCGCGGCCCACAGGATGCCGCCCACCAGCGCCCCGATGAGCGCCGCGCGCCACTGCACCCGCGTGTTGGGAATCATCATGTACAGCGCGGTGAAGAACGCCGTGACCATCAGGTAAGGCGCCAGAGCGATACCCGTGCCGCGCAGGCGCTGCAGCAGCGGCAGGTGTACCACCTCCTGCACCGGGGCGCTCGCGAGCGCCGCGTGCGACAGGCCCACGAACCCCACGAGCAGCACCGGGCCGGCGATGAGCAGGCTCGTGTACTCGGCGAGCCGCCGCGCGAGGCTCCTCGGCTGGTCCACGTGCCACAGGAAGTTGAAGCTGTCCTCGACCTTCTTGATGGTGCCCAAGAGCGTCCAGGCGAGCAGCGCCAGGCCCAGCGACCCCACCACGCCGCCGCTGACGTGGCTGGCGAACTGCAGCACGCGCGCGGTGAGCTCCTGCGCCGCCGCACCGCCCACCGGGCGAAAGAGCTCGTAGACGATCGGCTCCAGGTCGCGGCGCCCGCCGAAGATCTTGAGTACCGCGAAACTGAAGGCGAGCAGCGGGATGAGCGACAGGAGCGTCGTGTACACCAGACTCATGGCGCGCAGGTTGATTTCCCCGCGCGCCAGGTCACGCACCACCGCATACGGGTAGCGCAGCACGCGCAGACCCCCTGCGAGCATGCCGGCGCGCACCGAGGCCGGCCCGAAGAAGCACCAGTCGAGAAAGGCCCAGATGCGCATCCACATGCCTTAAGGATACAGTGCTCATCAGGATACAGTGCTCATCGCCTCGAGGTGCGGTGCCCCATGACGGCAATTTCAGGATTTCCACAGCGGATCGTGTGCCTGACCGAGGAGACGACCGAGACGCTGTATCGGCTCGGCGAGGAGTGGCGCATCGTCGGTATCTCGGGCTTCACCGTGCGCCCGCCGCGCGCGCGCCGCGAAAAGCCGCGGGTCTCCGCCTTCACCAGTGCCCGCACCGACCGCATCGTGGCGCTGCAGCCCGATCTGGTGTTGGGCTTTTCCGATCTGCAGGCCGACATCGCCGCCGAACTGGTGCGCGCCGGCCTCGAGGTGCACGTCTTCAATCACCGCAGCGTCGCGGACATCCTGCGCATGATCCGCACGCTCGGCGGCATGATCGGCTGCGAGGCCAAGGCGCGCGCGCTGGTGGATGAGCTGAGCGCGGGACTGGCGCAGGTGCGCGCGCGCGGCGGGGCCCTGGCGCGCCGTCCGCGCGTGTATTTCGAGGAATGGGACGATCCCATGATCAGCGCCATCCAGTGGGTGTCCGAGCTCATCCAGCTTGCCGGAGGCGAGGAGTGCTTCCCCGAGCTCGCGCGCGAGGGGCTGGGACGCAATCGCATCATCGCCGATCCGCTGGAAGTGCCGCGCCGCGCTCCGGACATCGTGCTCGGCTCGTGGTGCGGCAAGAAGTTCCAGCCGCAGCGCCTGGCTGCGCGGCCCGGCTGGGACGCCATCCCCGCGGTGCGCGACGGCTACGTGCGCGAGATCAAGTCATCGCTCATCCTGCAGCCGGGGCCGGCGGCGCTGACCGATGGCGTGCGCGCCATCCAGGGCGTCATCGAGGAGTGGGCGCGAGGCGCCTAACTCATGCCGCGGCGCCCGCGGATCAGCTCGTAGGCTTCGATGATCTGCTGCGTGCGCTGCTTGGCGTGCGCCATCATCGACTCGGGCAAGCCGTTGGCCTTGAGCTTGTCGGGGTGATGGCGGTGCAGCTGCCGGCGGTAGGCCTTGATGACCGCCTCATCGCTCGCGCCCGCGCTGGTCTCGAGCACCCGATAGGCCTCCTCGAGCGAGCGGTCGCGCGCCGGGGCGCCGGCGCCACGCGCCTCACCGGGGCGAGGCCCGCCGCGCTGGATGCGCAACACCGCCTCGACGTGCGCCAGCTCGTGGGCCGAGATCCCCAGCGCGGCGGCGATGCGCCCCAGCAGAGGCCGCACCGGGCCTTCCAGACCGTTGCCGGCGAGCGCCGCGCGCACCTGGATCTCGAGGAACACGCGCAGCAGGTCCGGCCGCCCGCGGCAGGCGCGTCTGAGCGCGGCGAGCTCGCCGCCGAGGTCGAATGCGGGGAGCTTGCCGGCGCTGAAGCAGGCGATCGCCTCGCGCACCTGCGGGCCATCGAGGCGCAGCTCGCCCATGACGGCGCGCGCGGCGGAGATTTCCAGCTCCGACACGCGGCCGTCGGCCTTGGCGAGACAGCCCATGACACGGAAGGTGGCGCGGAAGAAGCGCTCGCCGATCGCGGCGACGTCCTCGCCCGCGAACGGTCCCGCCTGCAGCTCCTCGCCGTGCTCATCGAACTGATGCCCGAGCAGCACGCCGAGCGCGGCCCCGATCGGACCAAGCGCGACCGCACCCAGCAGCCCGCCGGTGAGTTTGCCGATCCATTTCACGGGTCGCTATAGTACCAAGCGCATGCCGGCGCCCGTCGTTTACCGCACCGAACTCACCGGCCTTGCCCGCATTCACGAGGGCAAGGTGCGCGACCTCTACGCCGTCGATGAGGACACGATGCTGATCGTGACCACCGACCGGCTGTCGGCTTTCGACGTGGTGCTCCCGGATCCGATTCCCGACAAGGGGCGGGTGCTGAACGGCATCTCCAATTTCTGGTTTGCGCGCACCCGGCACCTGGTGCCGAATCACCTGACGGGCCGAGAGCCGGCTGAGGTGGTCAGGGACGAGGGAGAGCGTGCCCTGCTGGCCGGACGGGCGGTGATCGTGCGGCGCCTGCAGGCGCTGCCCATCGAGGCGGTGGTGCGCGGCTATCTCATCGGCTCGGGCTGGAAGGACTACCAGGCGAGCGGGCGCGTGGGCGGCATCGCTCTGCCTCGGGACCTCCAGCTGGCCGCACGCCTGCCGCAGCCGCTGTTCACGCCGGCGACCAAGGCGCGCCTCGGCGCGCATGATGAGAACATCAGTTTCGAGGAAGTCGCCGCGCTCATCGGGGCGGAGCTTGCCGCCGCGGTGCGCGACACCGCGCTGGCACTGTACGGGTTCGCGGTCGAGCACGCGCGCAGCCGCGGCATCCTGATCGCCGACACCAAGTTCGAATTCGGCCTCGACAGCCAAGGCAGACTCACGCTCATCGACGAGCTGCTGACGCCGGACTCCTCGCGCTTCTGGCCCGCGGACAGCTATCGCGCGGGCGTGAGCCCGCCGAGCTTCGACAAGCAGTTCGTACGCGACTACCTGGAGACGCTCGACTGGAACAAGCGGGCGCCGGGACCGAAACTGCCACCCGAGATCATCGCGCGCACCAGCGACAAGTACCGCGAGGCGCTCGCGCGCCTGACCGGCTGAAGGAGGTTTACACTGTGGTCATGGTGCCCGCGTGGATCGCCCCGTCGATTCTGTCCGCCGATTTCGCCCGGCTCGGAGCGGAGGTCGATGCGGTGCTCGAGGCCGGTGCCGATCTCATTCACTTCGACGTGATGGACAACCACTACGTGCCGAACCTCACCGTCGGTCCGATGGTGTGCGAGGCGCTGCGCAGGCACGGCGTCGAGGCGCCGATCGACGTGCACCTGATGGTCCGCCCGGTCGATCGCATCGTGCCGGACTTCGCCGCCGCCGGCGCCACGTTCATCACCTTTCACCCGGAGGCCTCGGAGCACGTCGATCGCACCATCGGCCTGATCCGCGAGCACGGCTGTCGGCCGGGACTGGTGTTCAATCCCGCCACGCCGCTCGACTACCTCGACTACACGCTCGAGCTGCTCGACATGGTTCTCATCATGTCGGTGAATCCCGGCTTTGCCGGTCAGCAGTTCATTCCGAACGCCTTGCGCAAACTCGCCGCGGCGCGCGCCCGCATCGACGGCGCCGGCCGCGCGGTGCGCCTCGAGGTCGATGGCGGGATCAAGACCGATAACATCCGTTCCGCGGCGCAGGCCGGAGCGGACACGTTCGTCGCCGGATCGGCGATCTTCGGCACTCGCGACTACGCGCAGACTATCCGGGAGATGCGGCGCCAGATCGCCACCTGAGGCGGTGGCCGCTGACGGCGGCCGGGGTGCGGCGCTGGAGGGGATGAGCCGCGGGTTTCGCGCTACTCGGGCTCGTCCTCGTCGTCATCATCATCATCCTCATCGTCGTCGAGGTCGAGCTGGCTCGTGGCCTTGGTGGCCGTCGCCGCCGGCTTGGCGGGCACGATGACCGGGCGGGTCTTCATCTTCGGCCGGGCGTTGAACACCACGATGGTCTTGCCGGTGGCGCGCAACAGGCCCTGCTCCTCCAGCACCTTGAGCACCCGGCCCGCCATCTCGCGCGAGCAGCCGACCAGGCGCGAGAGCTCCTGACGGCTGACCTTGATCTGCATGCCTTCCGGGTGCGTCATGGCGTCCGGTTCGCCGCACAGATCCATGATGGCGTGAGCCACGCGGCCGGTCACATCGACGAAGGCCAGATCGCCCAGCTTGCGGTTGGTGCGGTCGAGGCGCGTGGCCAGTTGTGTGGCGAGCTCAAACACCAGCCCCGGGCTCTCCGCGGCAATCTGCCGGAAGCGCGGGTAAGTCATCTCCGCGAGCTCGCACTGGTTGCGCGTGCGGACCCAGGCGCTGCGTGTCGGCTGCTCGTAGAACAGGCCCATCTCGCCGAAGAACTGCCCGCGGTTGAGGTAGGCCAGCACCATCTCGTTGCCTTCCTCGTCCTCGATCATCACTTCCACCGAACCGCTGATGATGTAGTAGAGGACGTCCGGCAGGTCGCCGGCGTGAATGACGACGGTCTTGGAGGGGACCGCGCGGATGCGGCAGTAGCTCAGGAACCGGTTGATCGCCGGAATCTCGCTTAAGGGCTTGATGTTCTCTTCCATACCGGCTCCCGGGAGATATGCAACCTTCAGGACTCATCAAACCCAGTAGGCAGTGTCTGTCATGACACGGGCCGTGTACCGCATGAGCGCGCACACCGGTGCGGGCAGAGGGGCGCCGCCGGCAGCCGCGGCAGCCGCGCCATGCGCGACCTCCTCCGCCCTCATGGTCTGCAGTATCGCACGGCTGCGAGCGTCGCTTGCCGGCAGTCTGCCGAGGTGGTCATCGAGGTGCCCCTCGACCTGACGCTCGGTCTCGGCCACGAACCCGAGGCTGGCGCGATCCCCCATCAGTGCGGCGGCGGCGCCGATGGCGAAGGATCCCGCGTACCAGAGCGGATTGAGGAGACTCGGCCGCGCGGCCAGCTCCTGCAGGCGCGTCTCGCACCACGCGAGATGATCGGATTCGGAGCGCGCCGCGGCCACCAGCATGTCGCGCGTCGCGGCCGAGCGGGCGACGAACGCCTGACCGTGATAGAGCGCCTGGGCGGCGAGCTCCCCGGCGTGGTTGACGCGCATGAGCGCCGCGCTGGCACGGCGTTCCGCAGCCGGCAGGCTGCCGGGCGCCGGGTCCGAACCGCCCGGGACGGGCCGGGATGTCCTGGCCGGCGCAAAGACCGAGTGCAATGCACGGTCAAGGGCGGCGATGACGCAGTCGAGAGGGCGACCGGACTCCATAATCTACGTCCTCTATTATAGGGGCAATCCGGACTGGCATACCCTCGGCGAGGCGCCGCAAGGACCCTCAGGGGCCACGCCCCCGCGCCTTTGCATTGGCGCACCTGCTTGAGTACACTTCCCCGCCTTTTTTCGGCCCCGGCCGTCCCAGGGTTCTTCCCCCGACGGCGACGCACCGCCACGAGCGACCTATGAAGACCGTATTTGCCAGGCCCGGCACCGTCCGGGGTGATTGGTTCGTCGTCGACGCCAGCGACAAGACGCTCGGGCGGCTGGCCTCGCAGATCGCTCATCGCCTCAAGGGCAAGCACAAGGCCGACTACAGCCCGCACGTGGACATGGGCGACCACATCGTGGTGGTCAATGCGCAGAAGATCCGTGTCACCGGGCGCAAGCTCTCCGACAAGATCTACTACCACCATACCGGCCATATCGGCGGCATCAAGTCGATCGCTCTGGAGAAGCTTCTCAGCGAGCACCCCGAGCGCGTGATCGAGTTCGCGGTCAAGGGCATGTTGCCGAAGAACCCGCTCGGCCGGCGCATGTTCAGGAAGCTGCACGTGTTTGCAGGCGGCGAGCATCCCCACAAGGCGCAGCAGCCGAAGCCGCTCGAGATTCAATAGGACCGCACATGCCAGCGACCCAGCAGAATCACTACGGGACCGGGCGTCGCAAGACTGCGACGGCGCGCGTGTACCTGAAGCCCGGCAGCGGGCGCATCACGGTGAACGACCGTTCGCTCGAGGAGTTCTTCGGCCGCGAGACCGGCCGAATGATCGTGCGCCAGCCGCTCGAGGCGGTGAAGCTGGTCAGCAGTTTCGATATCGCCGTCAAGGTCGACGGCGGCGGCATCACCGGCCAGGCGGGCGCGATCCGTCACGGCATCACCCGCGCGCTCATCGAGTACGATGAGGGCCTGCGCAAGCCGCTGCGCGATGCGGGCTTCGTGACGCGCGATGCGCGTGAAGTCGAGCGCAAGAAGGTCGGACGCCGCAAGGCCCGCCGCGGGCCGCAGTACTCGAAGCGTTGATCGTCCGAATCTGTATCCCGCCCTCCTGGGGGATCGTCTAGTGGTAGGACAACGGACTCTGACTCCGTTTACCTAGGTTCGAATCCTAGTCCCCCAGCCAATCGCAAGGGCCCGTCGATCTGACGGGCCCTTTGTCCATTTGCTAGCGGGTCTGCACGCCCTGTGCGGTGCCGACCAGCAGCACGTCCGCGGAGCGGGCCGCGAACAGTCCCACGGTCACCACGCCCGTGATCTGGTTGAGCTCACGCTCGAGCGCGACCGGATCGGCGATGCTGAGATCGTGTACGTCGAGGATGCAGTTGCCGTTGTCGGTGACGAACCCCTGGCGCCAAAGCGGTCGGCCGCCGCGCGCGGTGAGCTGCCGGGCGACCAGCGTGCGCGCCATGGGGATCACCTCGATCGGCAACGGGAAGCGGCCGAGCGTGGTGACCATCTTGGTGTCGTCGATGATGCACACGAAGCGCTGCGCGGCCGCGGCGAGGATCTTCTCGCGGGTGAGGGCCCCGCCGCCGCCCTTGATCAGATGCCGGGCCGGAGTCGCCTCATCGGCGCCGTCGACGTAGAGGGCGAGGTCGGGGAGCTCGTTCAGATCGACGACCGCGATACCCGCGGCGCGCAGCCGTTCGGTGCTCGCCTGCGAGCTGGACACGGCGCTGCGCACACGACCGGGATTGGCGGCGAGGGCATCGATGAACAGGTTCACCGTGGAGCCGGTGCCGACGCCGATCGTGACGGCGCTGGTCAGCAGTTCCAGCGCCGCCAGCGCCGCGCGCCGCTTGTTTGCCTCCGCATCCATCGCCATCATCGCCCCCGCGCGTCGGTGACCTGCAGAAACGACTGTGCCCGCGTCAGCAGCGGGCACAGTCTTCGAATACGACTCGGCGGTCACTTTCGCGACCGCCGAGTTAAGGCCTATTTCTTCTTTGCAGCTTTCTTCTTGGCCTTCTTCTTTGCCTTCGCCATGTTGGCTCTCCAATTGACGGGTTAGTCCGGGGTCCGAGTATATACACGCGAATCGAAATTACAAGCGAGCACATGGTGGAGTGTGATAGGGCGAGCCGCGCATGACGACTCACGAACCGCGCTCAGCGCTCTCGCGAGTCACTCGAGCGAGAGGATGAACTTCCAGTGCGCCGCTTGCACCGGCGTGATCGACAGTCGATTGCCGGGGCGCAACAGCACCATACCCTTGAGTTCCTTGCCGGCATGCGCTCGCAGCTCTTCGAGCGCGATGGTGCGCGCGAGGCGGCGCTTTAACTGCACGTCCACCATGAACCAGCGCGGATTGCCCGGGTCGCTGTCGGGATCGTAGTGGTGGTGCTTGCGATCGAAGGCGGTGGGATCGGGGTAGCCCTGCTTCACGATCTGCATGACGGCGACGATGCCCGGCAGCGCGCAGCTGGAATGGTACAGAAACGCCTGATCACCCCGGCGCACCTCATCCCGCAGCATATTGCGCGCCTGAAAGTTGCGCACGCCGTCCCACGCGGTGGTGCTGCGCGGGGCGGCGGCGAGATGCTCGAGGCCGAAGGTGCCGGGTTCGGTCTTCATCAGCCAGTAGCGCATCGGATGAACCCCTCTTCGGTCACCACCGCATCCATCAGCACATCGTGGGCCGCGGCCGTGATGTGCTCGAGCTGCTGGAAGCCATATGCGAGGCCCACCAGGCGCGGCGCGTACCAGGCGCTGCGCCAGCGCCGGAAGGCGAACGCGCGGTCATAATACCCACCGCCGGTTCCGAGGCGCACGCCGCGCCGATCGAACCCCACCAGCGGCAGGA
>Ga0209238_1000813_pt1 | contig 11635 bp, 13 predicted proteins | sample GraSoi013_1_20cm_FD_185823 | JGI IMG/M metagenome (GOLD analysis project Ga0209238, IMG submission 185823) | Grasslands soil microbial communities from the Angelo Coastal Reserve, California, USA - Sample 10_02_2013_1_20cm (SPAdes) (version 2) | ecosystem: Environmental > Terrestrial > Soil >...
GAATCGAAAAGCGCCTCGTGCGGATCGTCGCGCGGCAGCAGGCGCAGCACCAGCTCGTTGACGTAGAACCCGCACATCAGGCCGCGACCCGCGAGCGGCCGCAGGCCGCCCGACCATTCCGCCGAGATCAGGTTGCCGAGCTCCGCCGGGGCGCTCCAGCTCAGGCGCAGCGGATGGAACGACAACAACACGCCGCGCATCGCGGAGCGCGGGCGACGGGCCCCCCGCGCGAGCATCGCCACGCGGCCGAAGCGCCGCGTGAAGGCCTCGACGATCAGGCTGGTCTCCTTGTAGGGGTAGGTGTGCAGCACGTAGCCCGCTTCGTGCTCGGCCCTGCGCTTCATTCGTACCCCAGCTGACGAAGTACGCGCGCGTCGTCCGTCCAGGCGCGCCGCACCTTCACCCAGACCCCGAGGTAAACCTTGCCCTCGAACAGGCGCTCCATGTCCTTGCGCGCCGCGCTCGCCATGCGCTTGAGCCGTTCGCCGCGCGCGCCCAGGACGATCAGCTTCTGGCTCTCGCGCTCCACCAGGATCGTGGCCTCGATGCGGCGCAGCCGGCCTTCCTCCTTGAAGCTCTCGATCATCGCCTCGCAGCGGTACGGCAGCTCCTCGGCCAGCTCCTCGAACAGCTTCTCGCGCAGCAGCTCGGCGGCGAAAAACCGCTCGTCGCGATCGGTCAGCTGGTCCGGCGGGTACGTCGCGGGGCCTTCGGGCAGCGCTTCGCGCAGGACCCGCAGCAATTCGGCGATGTTCTTGCCGGTCTTGGCGCTCACCGGGACGATCGCCTGGAAATCACGCACTTTGGATAGCCGGTCCAAGAAAGGGATAAGGTCTCGCTGATTTTTCAACACGTCAATCTTGTTTACAACCAGGACCACCTTCTGCTCGGCGGGAATCCGCTCCAGCGCTGCGCGGTCCTCGGGGCCGAAGCGCAGCACCTCGACCACGAGCAGCGCGACATCGGCGTCGCGCGCCGCTTCGGTCGCCCGTCGGTTCAGGGCGCGATGAAGTACGCTGCGCGAGCGCGTCTGCTGCCCGGGTGCGTCCACGAAGATGTACTGACAGTCCTCGCGCGTCAGGATGCCGGTGATCAAATGCCGCGTGGTCTGCGGTTTGGCCGAGACGATCGAGAGCTTTTCGCCGATCAGGCGGTTGAGCAGGCTCGATTTCCCGGTATTCGGGCGACCGGCGATGCCTACCGTGCCACAGCGCCGCACTTTCATTTCGAGAGCTGCTCGAGCATCGCCGTGGCGGCCTGCTGTTCGGCGCGCTGGCGGGAAGTGCCGCTGCCGGTCGCGGTGAGGCCCAGCTCGGCTACCGCGCACTCCACCTCGAAGGACTGGCGATGCGCCGCGCCTTGCATCGACAGCACCCGGTACTCGGGCAGCCGCTGGCGCTTCGCCTGCAGCATCTCCTGCAGCTGGGTCTTCGGGTCCTTGCCCGGCTGCTCCGGGTCGAGCCGCTCGACGAGCGGGCCGAACGCCTTCAGCACCGCCGCGCGCGCCGCCTGATAGCCGCCGTCGAGAAACACGGCACCAAACACTGCTTCGAGCGCGTCGGCAAGGATGGACTGGCGCGGCTCCGCAGCGCTTGCGAGCTCGCCCTCACCTAGGCGAAGGAACTGCGCCAGCTGCAGCTTGCGCGCCAGCTCGGCGAGCGTTTCCTCCCGCACCAGGCTCGCGCGCAGCCGTGTCAGCTTGCCTTCCGAGAGCTGCGGAAAACGCGCATAGAGCTCGTCGGCCACCGCGCAGCCGAGCACGCCGTCGCCGAGGAATTCCAGCCTTTCGTTGTTCTGCGGGCCGTAGCTGCGGTGGGTGAGCGCCTGCTGGAGCAGCCCGAGGGCTGCGAATCGGTGGCCAAGCCGCTTTTCGAGGGCCGCGGGCCGGGACAAGGCGATCTACTGGTCCTTCGTGCTGGCCGCGAAGTCGATGTAGATGCCGACATTGGCGAACAACGGCACCTCCTTGCGGTACGCGAACCCGATCACCATCTCATTGCCCTCCTTGGTGATCTCGAGGTCGCTGGTCCTGACCTTGAGGTCGTCGATCGCGGAGCGCAGCTCGAAGCTCCTGCGGATCTCTGCAGCGGTGCTGCCCTGGCGCGCTACGGCGTTGATCGCTTTCTTGGCGGTATAGAAGTCGATGTAGGCCGGGATCAGCTTGAAGCCGAGCATCGCTACAAAGATCGCGATGAAGAGCAGGATGATCAGCCCCATCAGCGTGACCCCGCGTTGACCGTGGCCGTGGCCCATGATAGCTGCCTCCCTGTCTCTCATTTGAACGACCCGAAGCGGCCGAGCTCGTTCAGGTTGAGCCAGATGAAAAACGCCTTGCCGACGATGTTCTCGTCCGGCACGAAGCCCCACACCCGGCTGTCGCTCGAATTGTCCCTGTTGTCGCCCATCGCGAAGTAATGGCCCGGCGGAACCGTGCACGCCAGGCCGCTCATATTGTAGTTGCAATTCCCGGCATACGGGAACGCGCGCGACGGCGCGATGAACGCCGGCGCGTCCTCCTCGAGCAGGATCTCATGCTCGACGCCGTTGAGCGTCTCGAGGTAACGCCGCGAGAACTGCATCCGCTCCCTGGACAGGTAATCGTCGATCTGGCGCACCGGCACCTGCGTGCCGTTGATGAAGAGCCGCTTGTTGCGGTATTCGATGCGGTCGCCCGGCAGGCCCATCACGCGCTTGATGTAGTCGAGCGAAGGGTCCTCGGGATAGCGAAACACCATCACGTCGCCGCGCCGCGGGCTGCCGACCTCCATCACCTTCTTGTTTGCCACCGGCAGCCGGATGCCGTAAGTGAACTTGTTCACCAGGATGAAGTCGCCGACCAGCAGCGTCGGCACCATCGAGCTCGACGGGATCTTGAACGGCTCGACCAGGAACGAGCGCAGCAGGAACACGATCAGGATCACCGGGAAGAAGCTGACCGAGTACTCGACCCACCACGGCTGCTTGGCGAGCGCCGGTCGCGAGCGGCGCAGCCACGCCGCCTCCAGCGCCCACACCACCCCGGTGACGACCAGCAGGATCAGCAGAAACAGCGCGAAGCTCAACTGTCGCTCCGCTGCAGCACCGCGAGAAATGCCTCCTGGGGAATTTCGACCGAACCCACCTGTTTCATGCGCTTCTTCCCTTCCTTTTGTTTTTCCAGAAGCTTGCGCTTGCGCGTGACGTCGCCGCCGTAGCACTTGGCGAGCACGTTCTTGCGCAGCGCCTTTACATTCTCGCGCGCGATGATGTGGCCGCCGATCGCGGCCTGCACCGCGACGTCGAACATCTGCCGTGGAATCAGCCCGCGCAACCGGGTCACCAGGTCGCGGCCGCGCAGCTGCGCGGTTTCGCGATGCACCATGCTGGAGAGCGCATCGACGCGCTCGCCGTTCACCAGGATGTCCAGGCGCACCATGTCGGCCGCGCGGTATTGCTTGAACTCGTAGTCGAGCGAGCCGTAGCCGCGCGTCATCGATTTCAGGCGGTCGAAGAAATCGAGCACCACCTCGTTGAGCGGCAGGTCGTAGGAGATAACCACGTGGCGTGCCGAGTAGTGCATGTTGGTCTGGATGCCGCGCTTGTTCGTGCACAGCGTGATGACCGGCCCGACGTATTCCTGCGGCACGAAGATCTTGGTGGCGATCACCGGCTCGCGGATCTCCTCGATCAGCGCGGGGTCGGGCAGGCGCGCCGGGTTCGAAACCTGCTCGATGCTGCCGTCGCGCAGCAGCACTTCGTAAACCACCGACGGCGCCGTGGTGATGAGGTGCATGCCGTACTCGCGCTCGAGCCGCTCCTGCACGATGTCCATGTGCAGCAGGCCGAGGAAGCCGCACCTGAAGCCGAAGCCGAGGGCCTGCGAGGTCTCGGGCTCGTAGTGGAAGGACGCGTCGTTCAGGTGCAGCTTCTCGAGCGCGTCGCGCAACGCCTCGTACTCGCTCGCCTCGACCGGGTAGAGGCCGGCGAACACTTGCGGCTTGATCTCCTTGAAACCGGGCAGCGGCGAAGCCGCCGGCTTGTCGTCGTGCGTCAGCGTGTCGCCGACCTTGGCCGCGCGCAGCTCCTTGATCCCCGCGGTCAGGTAGCCGACTTCGCCCGCCGACAGCCGGTCTTTCTGCTTTGCCTTGGGCGTGAAGACCCCTACCTGATCGCAAATATAGGCCGCGCCCGTGCTCATCAGCCGGATGCGGTCCTTGGGGTGCACAGTGCCTTCCATGACTCGCACCAGCATGACCACGCCGACGTAGTTGTCAAACCACGAGTCGATGATCAGCGCTTTCAGGCGGCCCGAAGGGTCGCCGCGCGGCGCCGGTACCTGCGAGATCACCGCTTCGAGGATGTCCGGAACTTTCTCTCCCGTCTTGGCGCTGGCGCGGATGGCGTCGTGCGCGTCGATGCCGATGACGTCCTCGATTTCCTGGATCGCCTTCTCGGGGTCGGCCGAAGGCAGGTCGATCTTGTTGAGCACCGGGATCACCTCGACGCCCTGCTCGATGGCGGTGTAGCAGTTCGCCACGGTCTGCGCCTCGACGCCCTGCGAAGCGTCCACCACCAGCACCGCGCCCTCGCACGCGGCGAGCGAACGGCTGACTTCGTACGAGAAGTCGACGTGGCCGGGGGTGTCGATCAGGTTGAGCAGATAAGTCTCGCCGTCGCGCGCCCGGTATTCGAGCGCCGCCGTCTGCGCCTTGATGGTGATGCCGCGCTCGCGCTCCAGGTCCATCGTGTCTAGCACCTGCTCGGCCATCTCCCGCTCGGGCAGCCCGCCGCACATCTGGATGAAGCGATCGGCCAGGGTCGACTTGCCATGGTCGATGTGCGCGATGATGGAGAAGTTGCGAATTCGGCTTTGAGGCATCAAGGCAGGCTCTGCGCCATATAAAGAAAGAGGGTGCCCGGCCGCGCACCCTCCTTCAACCCGCTATCTTATGTGATTTAGCCTTTGTCGGTCAGCCCGGAGACCGTGACGAAGGCCACGGCATCCCCGCGTCGCACCTGGAGGGTGAACACCGCGCTCTTGTCGAGGCCGGCGAGCAGCTTGTTGAACTGCTCGACCGACTTCAGCTCGACATGCTGACCCTTGTGGACCAGCGTCAGCAGCACGTCGCCGCGCCGTACGTCGGCGCGCGCATCGGGCCGCACATCGGTGACCTCGAGGCCGTTCGCGATCCTCATCTCCTTCTTCTTCTCGGGAGAGAGTTCAGCGACGACGATGCCGAGCCGGTTGGCGAGCGTCTCCGAGGGCTTCTGGCTGCGCGGCGTGTCGCGCGCCGCGATGCGCTCTTCCTGCAGCTCGCCGACGGTGATGGAGAGCTTGCGCGCCGCGCCCTTGCGCCAGACCTCCACCGCAGCCTGGGAACCGGGGCGAGTCGAGCCGACCAGGCGCGGCAGGTCGCTCGAATTCTCCACCGGCTTGCCGTCGAAGCCGATGATGATGTCGGAGGCCTCGATTCCCGCCCTGTCGGCCGGGCTGCCCTTCTCGACGGAGTTGACGAGCGCGCCGCGCGGACGATCCAGCCCGAAGGAGGTCGCAAGGTCGCGCGTCACTTCCTGGATCACCACGCCGATGCGGCCGCGCGCGACGCGGCCCTTGTCGCGCAACTGCTTCTGGATGTCGAGCGCCACGTCGATCGGGATCGCGAACGACAGGCCCATGAAGCCGCCGGTGCGGCTGTAGATCTGCGAATTGATGCCGACCACTTCGCCGCGCATGTTGAACAGCGGCCCGCCCGAGTTGCCGGGGTTGATGGCGACGTCGGTCTGGATGAAGGGGACGAAGTTCTCCTGTGGCAGCGAGCGCCCCTTGGCGCTGACGATGCCGGCGGTGACGGTGTTCTCGAAGCCGAAGGGCGCACCGATCGCCACCACCCATTCTCCGACCTTCAGCTTGCTCGGGTCGCCGAAGCGCACGGCGGGCAGCCCGCTCGCCTCGATCTTGATGAGCGCGACGTCGGTGCGCTTGTCGGCGCCGATCACCTTGGCCTTGAACTCTCGCTTGTCGGTGAAGCGCACGTTGATCTCGTCGGCGCCCTCGAGGACGTGGGCATTGGTCATGATGTAGCCGTCAGCGCTGAGGATGAATCCGGAGCCGAGCGAGCGGCTCTCGGAGCGCGGCCCTGGCCCCGGGCCGGGCACCCCGGGCTGCTGGCGCGGAATGAAGCGGCGGAAGAATTCCTGGATCTCGTCGTCCTCCATCCCGGGGATCTGCGGCAGCGCGCTGGTGCGGCGCACGGCCTGCGTGGTGCTGATGTTGACGACGGCGCTGCCCTGCTCTTCGACCAGGCGCGTGAAGTCGGGCAGCACCTGCGTCTGCGCCAGGACGGTCATACAGGTTGCGGCCAGCCATAGTGCGACCAGCCCTCTCAGAACTCGCATTGTTGCTCCTGCCTTTCTCTAGTGCGGACGACGGAATTCTACAGAGTCGGCGATGCGCTGCACGCTCAAGGCCGGCGCCTCGCCAACCACGGTCACCATGTGATTCGCGACTTCGCGCGTGTAGATGTGGATCGCGCCCATGCTCGAGAGCCCGGTGCGCACCGGATCGCGCCGGCCCTCGAGCGGCTCGATGAACACCGACACCGCGGCGAGGCCGTCCGAATACACCAGCTGCCCGACCGGCCGCGACTCGCCGAGCCGGCGCTTGAGCTCGCTCACCTTGTGAAAGCCGGGCAGCTCGCTGCTGAGCTCCCAGCCGGCGAGGCGCGCAGGCGCGGCAGCGCTGTCCTCGATGCGCCAGCCGCGGGCGGCCTGCCTGGGCTTCACCATGTCGCGGCTCACCGGGCCGATGGCGAGTTGCGTGAACATGAACTGCTCGACCGTGTCGCCGCTCGAATCGAGCGTGACGGCCTTCAGCAGCATGCCGCTGTGCACGTCGGCGTAGAGCTTGTAGCCGTAGCGCAGATTGTCCTTCGGCGCGAGCATCACCGCCTGGCAGTCGAAGCCGGCGATGCGGTGGTTCTCGCCGAGGCTGATGTCATAGTGGCGCGCCAGCGCGCCCACCCGCTCGGGCAGCAGCGCAGGGAAATCGCGCTCGGCGGTGCGGCGATCGACCTTGACCACCCGGCTCTCCGGCAGGTAGCAGCGGATGCTGTCGCGCGTACGCACGATCTCGCGCGGCACGCCGTCCAGCACCTCGAGCTTGTCGATGTCGCCGCCGGCGTCGACGTAGCGCGTGATGCGCGAGGTCTCGGAGCGCCCGCCGTGCTGGTAGACGAAGGTGCCGCGGTAGGAGAGCTTCTGCGTCGCGTCCTGGATCTTGCGCAGCCAGCCGAGCGCTTCCGGAGACTGCGCCTGGGCCAGGCCCGAGGCCAGGGCGATGAACACACCGAACACCCGGCCACCCCTCACTTCGTGCTCTCCTGCGCCGAGTCGGACACGGTGCGTACGTAGGGGGCCATGCCCTGAAGCGAGGCACGCGGGGAAAAACCCTGGTGCGCGAGGAGATAGTCGTTGGTGCCGCTCGGCAGCGGCACCATCGCCGGCGGTTTTTTTCCGGCGTCCGGGCGCAGCGCCGGAGCGAGCGCCGCCGGGACCTGCGCCACCTGCGCCTGCAGCGGCCCGGCGTCGCGTTGCGGCGCGAAGGCGAGCCAGCCGACCAGGGACACCGCGGCGACGCTGGCCGCAGCCGAGAGCACAAGCCACTTGCGCGGCTCGGCCTGCAGTCTTGCGGGAGCCAGCAGCTCAGGCTCGGCGCTCAGCCGCGCGGCGACGCGCGCCGCGAAGCCATCCGACAGCATGCAGCTGTCGCGCATCGCGTCGCTGATCAGGTGATAGGCGCGCCAGGCGTGCAGCGCCTCGCCATCGCGGCCTAGCCAGTCGATCATTTCGGCGGCGGATTTCTCGTCCAGCTCGCCGTCCATCAATGCAGAAATCTTGTGGTTCATACCTCTACCACCTCTGGTCCTTGCGCGTCCCCAGCAACGGCCGCAGCTGCTCCGCAATGGCCTCGCGTGCGCGGAAGATGCGTGAGCGCACGGTGCCGATCGGGCAATCCATGACCTTCGCGATTTCCTCGTAGCTCATGCCTTCGATCTCGCGCAGCTGGATCGCGGTCCTCAGCTCCTCCGGCAGCTTCTCGATCGTGGAGTTCACGGTCTCCGCGATCTCGTTCGACAGCAGCACGCTTTCGGGCGTGTTGATGTCGCGCAGCTGCTCACCTTCCTCGAACCCTTCCGCCTCGTCGGCCTCTACCTCGGTCGAGGTCGGCGCCCGCCGACCCATGGCCATGAGGTAGTTCTTGGCCGTGTTGATTCCGATCCTGTACAGCCACGTGTAAAACGCGCTGTCGCCACGGAACGCGGGGAGTGCCCGGTAGGCCTTGATGAACGCCTCCTGCGTTACATCCTCGACCTCGGCCGGATCGCGGATGAACCGCGACAGCAGCCGTGCCAGCTTGCGCTGGTACTTCTCGACAAGCAGCTCGAAAGCCCGCTTGTCGCCACGCTGCGCCCGCGCGACCAGTTGCCGGTCGATCTCGCGGTCGCTCACGAGGGCTCCCCACCCCGTTCGCAACGCCTATGTGCCACAGACACACGCACTTTGAAATAGTTCGACGCTGTATAGGGGCGGGACTCAGCCCGGGAGTTGCTGCGGCGCCACTTTGGGCAGCTTTCCCCATAGCGCCCAGATGCGCAGCACGCGGAACGATTCTTCGCCCAGCATGTCGAGGGTGACCAGCACGGTTCGCCGCAGCCGGCCCTGAACCGGCAAGGCCACCATGAAGCGATTGACGTAGCGCCGCCGCGTCAGCTGCGCCGCGACCCTTTCGCCTCCGGCGAGCTCGAAGCTAGCGCCGCCGGCCTCGATCTCGATGGCGCGAACCGAGCTCGCCGATCTCAGGAGCGCCCGGCTCCAGGCTGCCGCCAGGCCAAGGGCCATCAGGCAGATTGCCAGCGCGGCGCCCGGAAAGGACGGCAATACCAGAAGGATGCAAAGCGCCGCGCAGGCGTGCAGCGCCACCAGCGCGGCGGCGAAAGCCGGAGACGGAGACAACCGCAGGCGCAGGCTTCGCGAGCCGCTCAAGCGCGCGCGAACACCAGCGTGCCGTTCGTGCCGCCGAAGCCGAACGAGTTGGAAAGGGCGACGCGGATCGGCATCTTGCGCGCCGCGTTGGCGACGTAGTCCAGGTCGCACTCGGGGTCCGGCGTGCGCAGATTGATCGTCGGCGGCGACACCTGGTCGCGCAGCGCGAGCGCGCTGAACACCGCCTCGACTCCGCCCGCCGCGCCGAGCAGGTGCCCGGTCATCGACTTGGTGGAGTTCACGGCGACCTTCCCCGCGCGTGCGCCGAGAAGCCGCTTCACGGCTCTGGTCTCGGCAACATCTCCGAGCGGGGTGGAGGTGCCGTGCGCGTTGATATAGTCGACAGCCGAAGTCTCCAGGTTGGCATCCTTCAGGGCATTGCGCATGCAGCGGAACGCGCCGTCGCCGTCCTCGCTCGGCGCGGTCATGTGGAAGGCATCGGCCGAGACGCCGTAGCCGGCCAGCTCGCAGTAAATCCGCGCCCCCCGCGCCCTGGCGTGCTCGTACTCCTCGAGCACCACGGCGCCGGCACCCTCGCCCAGCACGAAGCCGTCGCGCTCCTTGTCCCACGGACGGCTCGCAGCGGCCGGGTCGTCGTTGCGCGTGGAAAGCGCCCGCGCCGAGGCGAAGCCGCCCACCGCAAGCTCGGTGATCACGGCTTCGGCGCCGCCGGCGATCATCACGTCGGCCTCGCCGTAGCGGATCGATTTCCCGGCCTCGCCGATGCAATGCGTCGAGGTGGTGCATGCGGTGACCATGGCCAGGTTCGGGCCCTTGGCGCCGACCTCGATCGACAGCAGGCCGGCGATCATGTTGATGATGCTGCCGGGAATGAAGAACGGCGAAATGCGGCGCGGTCCGCTTTGCTTGAGCTCGTCGTGCATCGCCTCGATCAGCGGAATCCCGCCGATGCCCGAGCCGAAATTGACGCCGACGCGCTCGCCGTTCTCCGGCGTCACCTGCACGCCGGCGTCGCGCCAGGCCTGCAGGCCCGCCGCCATGCCGTAGTGGATGAACAGATCCATGCGGCGCGCTTCCTTCGACGACAAGTACGGCGCCACGTCGAACTCCTTCACCTCGCCGGCGATCTGGCTCGAGAGCCGCGACGCATCGAAGCGCGTGATGCGGGTGATGCCGGACTTTCCGGCGAGGGCGCTATCCCAGGCCTGCTGGACCGTGTTGCCGATCGGGCAGACGATGCCGAGCCCGGTGACGACGACTCTACGACGGGTCACTCAGGTTGCGCTCACGTTCCGCTCAGGTTCCGCTCAAGACTTGGCGTGCGCCTTGATGTAGTCGATGGCCTGCTGCACGGTGGTGATCTTCTCGGCTTCCTCGTCGGGAATCTCGGTCTCGAACTCCTCCTCGAGCGCCATCACCAGCTCGACGGTGTCGAGCGAGTCCGCCCCCAGGTCATCGACGAACGAAGACTGGTTCTTGATCTCGGCCTCGTTGACTCCGAGCTGCTCGGCGATGATCTTCTTGACGCGTTGTTCGACGTTTTCCATCCGCGGCTCCTTCCTGTAGGGGCAATGCTGTGCGTGGGTCAAGAGGGGCTCGTATTTTACGACATATACATGCCGCCGTTGACGTGCAGCACCGCGCCAGTGACGTAGCCGCCGCCGGGCGAAACGAGATAGGCGACGGCGGCGGCGACGTCCTCCGGCGTGCCGAGCCGCCCGAGCGGAATGTGCTCGAGCAGCGCCTTTCTCTGTGCGTCGGCAAGCGCGCGCGTCATATCGGTGTCGATGAAGCCCGGCGCAACGCAGTTCACCGTGATGTTGCGGCTGCCGAGCTCGCGGGCGAGCGATTTCGTCATGCCGGCAACGCCCGCCTTGGCGGCGGCGTAGTTGGCCTGCCCGGGATTTCCCGACTCGCCGACCACCGAGGTGATGTTCACGATCCTGCCCCAGCGCGCCTTCATCATGCCGCGCAGCACCGCGCGCGACAGCCGGAACACCGCGCGCAGATTGGTGTCGAGCACCTCGTCCCAGTCGGCGTCCTTCATGCGCAGCGCCAGGTTGTCGCGGGTAATGCCGGCGTTGTTCACCAGGATCAGGATATCGCCGAATTCCTTCTGGATCGATTCGATGAGCGCAGCGCATTGCGCCGCGTCGCGAACATTCAGGACTTTGCCGATTCCGGGGACTTTCTGCGCTCCCGCCTCGCTGGTTGCAGTGCCGATCACCTTCGCGCCCTGCCTAGCCAGCTCGGCTGCGATCGCACGGCCGATGCCGCGCGACGCGCCGGTCACCAGTGCCACTTTGCCTTCGAGCATGCTCATGCTCCAGTCATCGCCTGCAGCGCCTGCTCGAGCGAAGCCCGGTCGGCAAGCGAGAACGACTGCACCTCGGGATGAATGCGCCGGGTCAGCGCCGCGAGCACTTTCCCCGGCCCGCACTCGACGATGTGCGTCGTGCCCTGCTCCACCATCCGCTGGATGGTCTCCATCCACCGCACGGGCGCCGACGCCTGGCGCACCAGCGCGTCCTTGATGGCGGCCGGGTCGCTCTCCACTTTCACGTCCACGTTGTTGATCACGGCGAGCCGCGGCGCGGCGACCTCGACCCGCGCGAGATAGTCTTTCAGCCGCTCGCCGGCGGGCCTCATCAGC
>Ga0209238_1000814_pt1 | contig 11634 bp, 10 predicted proteins | sample GraSoi013_1_20cm_FD_185823 | JGI IMG/M metagenome (GOLD analysis project Ga0209238, IMG submission 185823) | Grasslands soil microbial communities from the Angelo Coastal Reserve, California, USA - Sample 10_02_2013_1_20cm (SPAdes) (version 2) | ecosystem: Environmental > Terrestrial > Soil >...
GACCGGCTTGGGCCGCACGATTTACTTTAACCTGCTGTTGCCTAAACTCGGGCGCGATATATGGAAGCCGATTACAAGGTCAAGCTGGAGGTTTTCGAAGGGCCACTCGATCTACTGCTTTACCTGATCAAGCAGGATGAGATCAACATTTACGACATTTCACTTGAACGCATCACTCGTCAGTACCTCGAATATCTCCAGGCGTTCAAGGAGTTGAATATCGAACTTGCCGGCGAATTCATCGTGATGGCAGCAAACCTCATTTACCTGAAAAGCCGGAGCTTGTTGCCGATTGATCAGCAGCCCCCTGAAGAAGACGCCGAGGAAGATGATCCACGGTGGGATCTGATCCGGCAGTTGATTGAGTACAAGAAGTTCAAAGAAGCGGCCGCGGACCTTCATCTGCGGGAACTCGAACAGGAGCGGATTTTTGCGCGAGAAGGTGGCGCATCGTCGCTCCTGCAAGGGCCACTGCGTCTGGAAGAGGTTGGAATTTTTCAGTTAATCAATGCATTCCAAACGGTGATCAAACGGATCGAAGCACGACAGGATGTGCAGGAAATTTTCGCCGAACGTTTTAGTGTTTCGGAGAAGATTGATATTATTTTGCAACGGGTCGCAAATAATGCGCGGCTACGTTTTTCCGATTTGTTTGGGGCTGCCGTATCGCGCGTGGAAGTCGTGGTAACGTTTCTCGCGCTCCTGGAGCTTATTCGTCTCAAACAAGTCCGCGCTCTCCAGAAAAACATGTTTGAAGAAATTGAAATCGCAGCCGCGGCGTAAGGCACTGGCGATGATCCGAGCGGTTGTTGTAGCCACGGCGCAGGACCACCACGCCGGACGCAACACGCAGAAAACGCCTCGACGCAGCGAGGCGACTACAACGACATGCCGCGAATCTTGATCGCCGGCTGCGGTTATGTTGGTCAGGCGACCGCGGATTTGTTCCATGCCGCAGGCTGGGACGCGGAAGGCTGGACCGCTTCTGCGAAATCAGCCGCAGCGCTATCCGCCAAACCGTATCCTGTTTGCCAGGTCGATATTTCAAACCGCGATCAGGTCGCAGAGCGCCCCGGAACATTCGATGCCGTCGTTCATTGCGCGAGTTCGCGCGGCGGCGGACTCGAGGCATACCGGCAAATCTATTTGAATGGCATGCGCAATTTGCTCGATCGATTCGGTGAAACAAAGATGCTCTTTACGAGCAGCACCAGCGTTTATGCGCAACGCGATGGTTCATGGGTTACCGAAGAAAGCGAAACTAAACCTGCTCGCGAGACGGGTCGAGTCCTGCTTGAAACGGAAAAGGTAATGCTCGACCGGGGTGGTACAGTTGCGCGTCTCAGCGGAATCTACGGCCCGGGCAGGTCGGCGTTACTGAGCAAATTTCTAGCTGGCACGGCGATCATCGATCCGGAAAACGATCGCTTCGTTAATCAAGTGCACCGTGACGATATCGCGTCCGTACTTTTCCTCCTGGTGAGTGGGGAATTACAGGAACGTCAGATTTACAATGTGGTTGATAATCAACCGATGCTGCAAAGTGACTGCTACCGCTGGTTGGCCCAGAGACTGAATCGGCCATTGCCGCCCATTAGAGAACTAACGGAGCAACGCAAACGGGGCGACACCAACAAGCGTGTGAGTAATGCGAAACTGCGGAGTCTCGGCTGGACTCTTCAATACCCTACGTTCGCGGACGCAATGGAAAAAAGCATCCTGCCTGGTTTGTCTGAGTTTGATGTGCCGTTAAGCCCTAAGCGTTAAGCGTTGACGATTGAACCGCGCCCTCAAGGAAGCGCGAGCAAATCCTTGCTTAACTTATGGAGCGGCTACAGGCAGCTCCTGTGCGCTAACGGCCCTCCATTTGCCATCGCGATAGGCGAAGACATCTGTGAACAGAGTCTTACGCTCGCCGTGGTCAGTCGTTTCGATCACGGCGCCATTCACAATTCCTGCTTCACCATAAACCCTTACATGCAGATCTTCGAGACGCTTCTCTGGACGTTTCCCACCCGCAGGATGCTCGCGTAGAAACTGGAGGTGTTGGTTCTTCGTGATAATTGCCCCCGGCACCACGTGCAGGAAATCAGAAGCAAGAATATCGTCGAGAGCCACAGGATCATCCTCCACCTGTAGCCACCGATTTTCCAGGGCCAGCAGCTCCTGTTTCGACTTCTCATCTGATTTCGGCTCCCGGCTGACGTGACACGAGAGAAGCGCCAAAGGAAGCAGCGCGTACCCGATCACGCGATCCCACGATCTCATAGTGAAAGCTGTTTGACCTTGCCCTACTCGAATCGGTCCGCAAGTGGTACCATATCCAGCTACTCGATTGCGACCAAGCCTAGGTAGCTTGTGCCGCTTCGGTGGCTGCGAGATCAGCGGCGCGATGATTTTCGCGTCGTTCGCCAAAAAGCTGGCGGATCACCTCTTCCACGGGCACTTCCTGAACGTTAATGTCGCTCACGTCGCAGGCTTCGAGCAGTTCACGACAGGTTTCGGTGACTTTCGCACGCGGAACTTTCAACTGGACTGAGACCGGCGTTTGTTCCGTCACTTCACCGAAGGCAGAAAGATCGCGCGTCGCCTCTTTTTCGAAAGTGAGACTCAGAATTTTGTATCCTGAAAACCGATCGACGATTTCATCCAATGGCCCGTCAAAAAAGATTTTACCGTGATCGATCACGAGAACCCGATGACACAGCTCCTGGATATCCTGCATGTAATGGCTGGTCAGCAACGTGACGATACGATGTTCCTCATTGTAAATACGCAGAAATTCCCGGACCCTTTTTTGACTGACCACATCCAAGCCGATCGTTGGTTCGTCGAGAAAAAGCACGCGCGGCTCGTGAATGAGTGCGGAAATCAGCTCCATTTTCATCCGTTCGCCTAACGAGAGCTCACGGACCATCACGTTCATTTTGTCCTGGACTTCCAAGAGTTCCGATAATCCGTCCACGACCTTTTTGAACCGTACATGGTCGATCCCATAGATGGCGCGATTGAGTTCGAGGGATTCTTGCGCGGGCAAATCCCACCAGAGCGCATTCTTTTGTCCCATGAGCAGGCTGAATTGTCTTTTCATCTCGTTGCGTCGTTCCCAGGGAACGAAGCCGAGCACGCGCGCATCACCGGAGGTTGGATTCAACAGCCCTGAAAGCATCTTGAGCACTGTGGTCTTGCCCGCTCCATTCGGACCGAGAAAACCGACGAATTCGCCTTCCTCAATGTTAAATGAAACGTGGTCGGCCGCGCGCGTTTCATCGTAACGGCGTTTGACCAGGCCTTTGATTGATCCCCAAAGTCCACGCTCCTTCCGGTAGGTGCGATAAACCTTGGTCAGGCCTGAAGTTTCAATCATTGGCATAACTGGTGATTTCCAAGTAAGACGTTACCCGCGATTCGCCTTAGGAAAACTAGCGCGCAGTGCGGGAGCCTCTCCTCTTATGCCCCGAAATTAATTCACTCTGCGCCAGATGACGTCTTCGTTGTTTCGGCGGTCAATGAGCGCGTCCACCTTCCCATTATCCGCGTAGCGAAACAGGATGCGGCCTTCGACGCCTTTGCGGAAAAAGATTTCGGACCCCTCTGGGAAAAGTTGTTCACGTTTTCCGTTACGTTCGGCATATAAACTTCCCTCGTCAGAAAAGACTTGTCTCGTTTGACCAGGCGCCAGCTCGTATGTGCCGCTGAAATCGGCGAATTTTTTCGGGTCGATCCTGGCGACGGCTGGATCTTCATAGTAACGCATCGCCTGGCTGGAGGCGATTTGCCAGACGCCGTTGCGTCGCAGCCACGTATCAGTTACGTGATAACGAGCTGTGAGGTTCTGGCCGAAGATGGTTTCGGTTTCATCGAGATCGTAACTCAAAATGGCGGTGTCACCGTGAATGCGGCTTCGAGGCTTCGCGATCTTGATCGTGCCTGAATAACCTTTCGGCAGCGGCGCGATATCGGCGACCAGTTGCGCCTTGTTTAAGTTGCGGCCTTTTTCATCCGCGAAGATGCAGTCGTCGGCGAAGTATTTTTGCCACGGCTCCTTGTTGCCTGGTACTACGGCGTCGAAAAGTTCCTGGGCCCGGCGAACAAGTTCCTCCTGCGTTATTGCTACAGGATCTCCGCAAATTGACTCCAGCGGTTTAAAGAAACTGAGAAGAAAAACCAGGATCAGCGGCCGAATGTTCATGCTTGAGGCCTCGCTTGCGGTATTAGAGAACGTCATCCAGACAGCTGAGCAGATGTCCGACAGTTTCTTCGGTTTCGTCACCCATGTTGGAAAGACGAAAGGTTTTACCTCGAATTTTGCCATAGCCGGGATCGATCACGAGATGATGCTTTTCACGAAGTTTCTTCGCCAGCTTCAGAACGTCGATTTCCTTGTTGTTCCTGACGCAGGTGAGCGTCTTTGAGCGGAATCCTTCCTCAGCAAAGAATTCGAACCCAGTCCGGCGAACCCAATCATGCACCAGAGCGTTGGTGCGTGCATGGCGAGCAAAGCGCGCCTCCAGGCCTTCCTCGAAGATTTCCTCCAACTTCGATTCCAGCGCGTGCATGTGTCCAATGCTGGGCGTGCTCGGCGTCATCCATTCTGCTTGTTGCTTCTTGAACTCGAGAAAATCAAAGTAAAAGCCGCGGTTTGGGATTCTTTCTGCGCGAGTAAATGCTTTCTCCGAAACCGAGAACAACGAAAAACCTGGCGGCAACGCCAACGCCTTTTGTGCACCCGTGAGCATCACGTCGATGCCGAGCGCGTCCATGTCGATCTTGACTCCCGAGAATGAGGAGACGGTATCGAGGACGAGGGTCACATCAGGATACTTAGCGAGAGTACAGCAGATTTCCGGGAGAGGATTCATCACGCCTGTTGAAGTCTCGTTGTGGATGAGAGTGACAGTATCGAACTTTCCCGTGGCCAATTGCCGATCGACGGCCTTCTGATCGATATGTTTTCCCCAATCGACCTGCAGCGGAGCGGCCTTTTTTCCACAGCGCTTTGCAACATCAAACCATTTGTCCGAGAACGCGCCGCACATGCAGCAGAGCACTCCGCGATCGACCAGGTTCCGGATGGATGCTTCCATTACACCCCATGCCGAAGAGGTGGAAAGGAACACTGGCTGCTTTGTTCCGAAGAGAGTCTGAAGACCCGGATGAATCGCCCGGTAAAGATTCTTAAAATCTTCGCCGCGATGCCCAATCATCGGACGCGAAAATGCGGTCCAGGTTTTCTCCGATACTTCAACGGGACCTGGAATGAAAAGTTTGTCGTGCGGAATCACGCCAAACGTTCAACGCGCAACGCGCCTTCGGCAAGCCTAGGGCGCGGAAGACGCCCAACATTCAAGGGCGAAGTCTTTCGGGTGAATGTTCAAGAGGTTGCGGGCAACTTGATCGACGTGGCATTGAGATGTACGCGTCAGGCGTGAATGCCCAATTTATACTTTGCCTCTTTCTCGCTAGCGCACTCGTCGTGCGCGCTGAATCGGCAGACTACTTTATTTATGTCAGCAATGAACGCTCTGGCGACATCAGCGTGATTGATGGCGCTACAGACTCCGTTGTGGCGACTTTTAAAGCAGGCAAGAGACCGCGCGGGATTCATGCAGCGCCAGATGGCAATCGGCTCTTTGTGACATTGAGCGGTTCCCCTCGAATGGCGCCCGGTCTCGATGAAAATCGCGCGCCGGCGGACAAGACCGCCGACGGGCTTGGTGTAATCGATCCAGTGGAGCGCAAGTTAATTGATCGCTGGCATGTCGGGTCGGACCCGGAGCAATTTGCGATCAGCAAGGATGGAAGATTCGCGTTTATTGCGAATGAAGACGATTCGAGCGCTTCCATTATCGATCTCGTCTCCGGGCAGTCTCGCGGAAAAGTAAAAGTCTCGGATGAACCAGAAGGCGTTGGGGTCAATCCTCAGAATGGCGAAGTCTATGTCACCTGCGAAGAGAAAGGCGAAATATTCGCAATCGATCCCGATCAACAGCGCGTCGTCGCAACAATCGAGACAGGCGGACGGCCGCGGTCGATTGCATTTCTGCCGGATGGCTCACGCGCATACGTCGCTTGCGAGAATGGCGGCTACCTTGCCGTAATCGATGCGGCGTCGCACAAATTGTTATTAAAAATCCAACTGCCAACAGGCTCGCTGCCAATGGGCACTGCAATGGCTACGGATGGAAAAGAGCTGTATGTGTCAACGGGCCGCGGAAACGCGGTTGTAGTTGTCGATACCCAAAAGAACGCAGTAGCGACAACCATTCCCGTTGGAAATCGCGTCTGGGGAATCGCACTCGACCCCAGCGGATCGAAACTCTACACCGCGAACGGAGCGTCGAACGATGTCTCAGTCGTGGATGTAAAATCGCGCAAAGAATTGCGCCGCATCAAAGTGGGCGACGGTCCCTGGGGTATCACGTCTATACGCGCCGCGAAATAATCAGTTCCGATTAACAATAGAATTATCCGCCGGCGTAATTCGGATATCGCTCGTGTAATTCGTGCGACAGCCGGTCTGCTTCCTCGGTTTTGCCTGCTTGCCGATACGACGACGATGCCTTGTCCAGTGCGCGCGGAGTAATGGCCGGGTCATCGTAAAGCAAAGCGACTCCCTTAAACGCTTTGCCGGCGTCATCGAACTTTCCGCGTTCCAACTGCACTTCTCCTGCCAGCAAGCGTGCTTCCGCATTTACGCGTCCCTCCGGTTGCAGCGTCATGATCTCTTCAGCAATTTTCTGCGCCTCGTCTGGTTTATGGGCGCTGATCTTGACCGCGCCGAGCGCGAGCAATACCTTCGCCTTTCCCGCCGGGTCTTTCGCTGTCTGCAGATATTTACCGAACGCGTCCTCGGCTTCGGGCAGGTTCTTCAGCTTGGTGGCTGTGTCTCCCAGATAAAAGAGAAAATCAGGTTTAACGCTGCCCGGGTTATCGATTTTACGAAGTGCGCTCAGGTATTTTTCCGCAGCCTGAAAATTTTTCTCGTTATAATATCCAATTCCGAGCCATTCCAGAACTTCCGGCGGAACGTTTGTATTTGGGCTGTTGGCCATGAAACTGTTCACCTCTTTGGTCAGCGCATTCCGATCTTTCAAATAAAACTGACATAGCATGATCCGGAGCGATGCGAGGTTGTAATACTGATCCTTATTCAATTGGCGGGCTGTGTTGAGCGCTGTCAGCGCCGTTTTGTAATCCTTTGATTCAAACGCAGCCTTGCCGATGTAATACTGCGCCTGCGCTGCAACAGAGCTCTTTGGAAATTCTCTCAAAAGCTGGCGAAAAGTCTCCATCATGCCCTTAGTGTTTTCCTGCTGTCCGAGGATCAAAGCCTTCAACTGCAAAGCTGCCTCCCGCTCGTACGTCTTGGGATACTTGCTGAGGATCGTGTTTAGATCCGTAACCGCGGCCGCGTAGTTCTTATCTTGTTCGTAAGCCAAAGCGCGTTGAGCCAGCGCGGCCGGCACCTGCGGATCATCCGGAAATGTCTGCATGTAATACGTGAAGGCTTCGATCACACCGGGAATGTTTTTCGCCTGCGCGTGACACAATCCCAATTTGTACGCAGCTTCGGCACGCAACTTCGCGGAAAGCTGAGAAGCGCGCAGTTCCTCGTAAATCGGTACTGCTTCCGCGCAATTCTGCTGTTTATAAAGCGCTTCAGCCTTGAGCAATTTCGCCTGATCGGCGCGTTCGTTGGTCGGACTTGTTGCAAGAAATTCGTCCACTGCCGAAATCAGCGCAGACGGATCAGAGTTGTATACGTTGATCAGCCGCTGATAGGCAGCATCCTTTGCTTCCTCTCGATCCGGATACTTCTTGATAATCTGGCCATACAGCGTTTCAGCCTCCTTCGAGTGGCCAAGTTGCCTCTCACTGTTTGCTGCGAGCAATAATACCTCGGCCTGGGCGGCCTCCGGCAGGTTTCCCTGATCCTTTTTGTACTCCGCGAGCAACTGCGCGTATTGTCCGGTTTGATATTGCAAACGGCGCAGACCAGCCTGCGCAATCGCGCGGAATTTTCCGGCTTCGGGAAGAGCTCGACCTTTCCGCAACAAAGCTTCTGCTCTATCCGCCATCGCTTTGTCGATTTTTCCCTTGTCAGCCTGCACAAAATCGAGCCCGATCATGCCACCACGGACAGCCGACTCCGCTTTTAACGCCGGCTTCTGGGCTTCGTTAGCAAGAGCTTCGTATTGCTTCAACGCATCGATCTTTCTTCCTCGCCCCGCGAAAATGGATGCTGCTGTGACTCGTGCATCCTCGCGATAAGGATTCGGATTTCCAGCCTCTGCAACCTCGACATATATATTAGCGGCCTCTTCCTTGCGACCCAGAGCCTCGAGGCAGCGCGCTTCGAAATAATGCGCGGAAAGCGCTACGGCCGGTTCCCTTGATTTTCCAGCAGAACGGTGGAAGAGCGGAAGCGCTGCGGCATAATCCTTCTGAGTGAACGCCATCTCCGCGAGAGCGTACGCCGCGGGTCCGGCAAATTCGCTATCGCCGTAGTCGTTGAGCACTTTTTGGAAATTTGTGCGGGCACTCGACGCGCGATTGAGATTTCGATTGCACTCCGCCAGCGAGAAGTAGGCGTTCGCTCGGCCCGCGCGCCCAGGATAATCGTCGAGATATTTTTGATATTCAGGCGCCGCCAGATCGTAAAGCTTGCGAGTGAACAGTCCGTTCGCGTAATCGAGCTGACGCTGAGCTGCCCCCTCGCCTTCATGCTGTGATGGCTCTGAAGACTCCTCCTTTAGAGAGCGGAGAACTCTCTCGACTGATTCATCCGCGGGGAGAGCCCGCGGAACGGGCGGTTCATCGACGGGACGCGCCCGGCGAACTTCCGGCTCTGATTGAGCGATGGCGATGCTCGCCGTCAAAAGCAGCATCGCCAGTCCCAGGAGACTGGCTGCGCCGCGCGTGGTTTTCATTTTGCTGTCGCGAAAGCTACGTTGGTTACCCCTGCCTCGGTGCAAATGTTTAACACGCCGACGATGTTCTTGTAGGCACCGGCTTCATCGCCGCGGATCACTACGGCTTGCTCGGAGTTTAATTGGACGAGGCTTTTCAATAATTCGGTTAGTTCAGCGCCACTCAAGGTGCGGCGGTTCACCACAACATTACCGTCGGCCTTTACGTTAACAACCACGTCCCCAATTGGCGCGCTTTTCTCCTTGGCAGCCGATGCTTTTGGCACTTTAACGTCGAGTTCGTTCTCGGTCCGTGCCGCGTTCCACGTCAGCAGGAAAAAAATCAGCAAAAGCAAGAGCACATCAACGAGCGGCGCCAGTTGAATGCCTGGATGATGCAGAGGTGCGTGACCACGCAGATTCATTGGAATAAATTGCTTTACAGTTCTTCCTCGATCAGCACAGGAGTTCGCTGAGGCCTGCCGTACTGCAAGGAAAGCAAAGCGAGGACATGTGTCGAAGCAGCTTCCAATTCGGAGATCAATTTTTGTGCTCTGCCGCGAAAGAATGCGTAGAAGATCATCGCCGGAATGCCGATGGCCAGTCCGGCAGCCGTGTTCACCAGTGCCTCGCTGATCCCGCGCGACAATGCCACGTAACGCGCCGAACCGATGTCGGCTCCCAATGCGCCAAAGGAATGGATAATTCCAAAGACAGTGCCAAGCAGGCCCAGCAGCGGCGCAATCATTCCGATATCCGCGAGATAAATCACCCGATTGTTCAGATTTGCGGCCACTCGCGTTCCCTCCGTCTCAGCAATTTCGCGTACTTGCTGAAGATCGGCGTTCGGATTTTTGGTCATGAAATCGAGCACTTTCTGCACGACGCGCGCGATTGCTTCTCCGTGCCGATTGGAAACTGCAAGCAGACCCAGGTAATCGCGTTTACGCAAAAGCGCGTCTGCCGTTGCCATGTAACCGCTCGAAACCACTGCCCCACGGCGGATGGTCAACAAGTAAACCACCACGAGCATGACAAAAAAGATCGACAGCAAAACCATCGGAATCATTACGGGGCCGGCTTTGAGGAGCGTCTCCAGGATGGTCTGTGAGTGCTCAGGCACCAGAGGCGGTGTGGCTGTGGCTTCTTGTGCAATCACAGGAGACGCGCTCGCCAGCGCGGCAAAAAGCAGGACCCTAATCTTCATGCAAGAAATTTCGTAACGATATGCAGGGCGATTACCGGATGCAAATGCTCGCACTAGAGGATCAAACACGCGCCGGCTTTCCAAGTTGCGAGACACGCCAAACCAAAGCTCAGCGCCGCACCAGAAAAATATGCGCCGGTTGAATATCGGGATCGAGCTCTACGTAATTGCGGCGGCCACGCCAGGTGTAAGTCGCACCACTTAGCAAATCCTGCACCTGGTACACGTCGCTCTCCATCTGACCGAAGTTCTCAATCGGAACATAAACAAATGAATTGTGTTTGCGATGCGGATCAAGATTCACCACGACGAGAATGATGTTATCACGCGCGGCGGTCATCTTGCTGTAAAACAGAATGGCATCGTTCTCGGCGTCATGGAACCGCAAGTTCGTGTAAAGCTGAAGGGCGCGGTTTTCCCTTCGGATTTTGTTTAGTCGCGCAATCCAGTCCTTGATGTTTCCCGGCGCATTCCAATCGCGCTCCTTGTATTGATATTTTTCGGAATCAAGATACTCCTCGCGGCCCGGCAGCGCTTCGTTCTCGCATAGCTCGTATCCGCTGTAGATACCGTAAAGAGGCGAAAGCGTCGCGGCCAGAGCAACCCGAATCATGAACGCGGGCCGCCCCCCATCCTGAAGCACAAACGGCAGGATATCGGGCGTGTTGATCCAAAGGTTCGGGCGAAAATATTCGCTCATCTCTGTTTGGGTCAGTTCCGTGAAATATTCGATGAGCTCGCGCTTCGTATTTCGCCAGGTGAAATACGTATAACTCTGGTTGAAACCGGCTTTGGCCAGTGCCTTCATCATCTTTGGCCTGGTGAACGCCTCGGCGAGAAAAATGGTGTCGGGATATTTCTCGCGCACGCCTTTGATCAAATACTCCCAGAAAGCGACTGGTTTGGTGTGCGGATTATCCACACGAAAGATGCGCACCCCGCGCTCGGCCCAAAACAAAACGATGCTCTTCATCTCCGCCCAGAGGTCGCGCCAGTTTTCGCAGTGAAAATTCAATGGATAAATATCTTCGTACTTTTTCGGCGGGTTCTCCGCGTATTTGATCGTGCCGTCGGGGCGTTTGTAGAACCAATCGGGATGCTCTTTGACGTAAGGATGATCGGGCGAACAATTGATCGCGAAATCGAGGGCGATTTCCATTGCTCGCTTTCGCACCTCTTTCTGTAGCCAATCAAAATCTTCCAGCGTCCCGAGTGCAGGCTCGACCGCTTTGTGTCCGCCGGCCTCGCTCCCGATTGCCCACGGGACACCGGGATCGCCAGCCTCACATGTGGTCGAGTTGTTCCGGCCTTTGCGATTTGCGTGACCAATGGGATGAATCGGTGGAAAATAAATCACGTCGAAACCCATTTTCCTTGCATCCTCCACCCGGGGTAAACAATCACGAAACGTCGACCCGCGATCACCCTGGCCTTCAGCCGAGCGCGGGAAAAATTCATACCACGCTCCGATTAACGCTGCCGGGCGATCTACAACAACGCAGAGAGAAGGATCGT
>Ga0209238_1000815_pt1 | contig 11627 bp, 14 predicted proteins | sample GraSoi013_1_20cm_FD_185823 | JGI IMG/M metagenome (GOLD analysis project Ga0209238, IMG submission 185823) | Grasslands soil microbial communities from the Angelo Coastal Reserve, California, USA - Sample 10_02_2013_1_20cm (SPAdes) (version 2) | ecosystem: Environmental > Terrestrial > Soil >...
GAGGGCCGGTCCACCACGTTGGACGAGAGCCACACGAACCTCGACTCGGCGATGCGCTCGCGCAGCACGCCGGGGCCGAAGTCGAACTCGTGGTTGCCGAAGGTCGCGAGGTCGAGGCCGATCGCGTTCAGCGCGGCGACCATCTGCGCGCCGCGCAGGACCCGGGACTCGACGGATGGCGAGAGCGTGTCGCCCGCGAGGACGAACACGGTGTTCGGGTTCTCCCGCCGCGCCTGGCGGACGAGCGTGGCGAGCCGCGCCATTCCCCCCCGGTGCCCGCCGTCCACGGGTCCGAGGACGTAGACGTCGTTGATCTGGAGCAGCGTGATCCTGACGAGGCCGGCGTCGCCGGCGCGGAGGGACGCGCAGGCGGCGAGGAGGGCCGCCGCGAGGACCACGAGGAGCGCGCGCCCGCGGGCGCGCGTCAGACGCCGCGCGTTCTCCAATAGTGGTCGGGACGGCGCGCCACGCGCTCCGCGAGGTAGCGGCGGGCGCGGTCCGGGTCGCCCGCGCGGAAGCACGCCTCGTAGAGCGTGTCGTGGAACACGTCGCGCTGGGCGCGGCTCACCCCGAGCTCGACGATCCGTCCGCGGAGCGGCTCGATCCGCTCGACCGTCCGCCGGTAGTCTCCCGCCGCGAAGGCGTGGAGGCCCTCGACCAGCGGCACGAGCACCTGGCCGGTGAGCCCCGGGCGGTCGCGCGCGGCCCGCTCGCGGAGCATCCCGAGCTGGCGCTCGGCCGTGGCCCAGTCGCCGCCCGCGGCGAGCGCCATCGCCAAGTGGGCCGCGTGGAAGAGCAAGGGCTGGCGGTCCAGGCGCCCGGCGGCGATCGCGGCGAACGGGCGCCAGCGATCCTTCACGGGGAGGCCGCACAGCTCGAGCCGCCAGAGGAGCGAGATCGAGTCGTGGAGATCGCCGGGAATCGACGAGAGCTCGCGCTCGAACACGGTCCGGCCGAGCCCGGAGGCCCGCTCGTACTCGCCCCGTCCGAGGTGCATGAGAATGAGGTGCCAGAGCAGGTGGTTCCTGAACCACCCGAGGTGCGCGCAGGGGTGGATCGCCGGAGGCAGGCGCGTGACACCCGTGTCGAACGCCCCGAGCTCGTAGAGCGCGTGCGCCAGGGCGTGGACCGACCAGGCGTCGCGCGGGTTCTTCCCGATCGCCGCCTGCGCGATCCGGAGCGCCTCGTCGCAGCGCCCCGTCTGCTCGAGCGCGAAGGCGTGAAGGCCGAGCATGAAGGAGCTGGCGGGATAGTACCGGGTCAGCACGCTCGAGAGGTCGAGCATCTCCCCGAACTTCCCCTGCCAGAACCAGACGAAGTAGAGCCGCTGAAACACCACCAGGTCCCGTGGAAAGTCGACGAGATGCCGGATCATCGCGGCCTCGGCGTCGTGCACCTTGCCCTCGACCAAGAGGGCGATCGCCTCGACGTGGCCGCGCTCCCGCAGGGTCTGGGTGGAGGCGGCGGTCCGCGCCCGCTCCGCCGACTCCCGGGCCTCGACGAACCGCTCGTCCAGGAACAGGCAGATGGCAAGGCCCGCGTGAGCGAGGGCGAGCCTGGGATCCGTCGTCGCTGCGGCGCCGAAGCGGTCGAGCGCCTCGGCGTCCCAGCCGAGCAGGCCGTCCACCGCCCGGTCGTACGTCTCGAGCGCGTCGCTCGACGCCGTGGTGGCTGGCAGGCCATACGCGTCCGCCCGCACGGACGGCATGCTAGCCGACGCCCCGACGCTCGGCGAGCACCGCGCCCAGGAATTCGACCGCGTGGCGCTCCGCCCATGAGTCGACGCGCCACGGCCAGCGCCCATCGATGAAGCCCGCGTGGCCGCCCCGCGGCGTGAACTCGGTGCGCACCCACGGCGGCAGCGTCGAGGGGTCCGGGAGCGCGTCGGGCGGCACGAGCGGGTCGTCGAGGGCGCTGATCAGAAGCGTCGGCCGGTGGATCCGCCGAAGATAGGGACCGCTCGACGCCCGGACCCAGTAATCGTGCTCGTCGGCAAACCCGTGCAGGCGCGCGGTCACGGCCCGATCGTACTCGCCGAAGGTGCGCGCGCGCAGGCCGAGCTCGAGGTCCACGAGGATCGCGAAGTTCGGATCGCGCTCGGCCTTCCGGCGGACCTTGTCGCGCATGTACGTGAGGAAGCTCGCGGTGTACACGTACTTCCTGAATCCCCGGTCGAGCACGCGCGCACACGGCACGAGGTGGAAGGGCGCCGAGATGGCAACGGCACCGACCACTTGCTTCGGCGCGTCGAGCTCGCGCTCACCGAGCCACTTGAGAAGGACGTTGCCGCCGAGCGACACGCCGACGACGCCGATCGGCGCGTCGGCGTCGCGCTCGAGCAGAAGCCCGACGACGTGATCGAGGTCGTCGGTGTGACCCGAGTGATAGAACTGCGGTCGCCGATTCAGCTCTCCGCTGCACGAGCGGAAGTTGAGCGTCAGCGCGCGCCACCCACGCGCCGCGGCGTGCCGCATGAGGCCCGCGGCGTAGTGGGAGCGCGAGGAGCCCTCGAGGCCGTGAAGGACGAGCAGGCGGGGGGCGCCGGGCGACGCCTGGCCGTCCACCCAGTCGAGGTCGACGAAGTCGCCGTCGGGCAGGACGACGCGCTCCCGCCGCGACCGGATCCGGTCACGGCGGAAGAGCGGGCCCCAGATGGTCTGGAGATGGCCGTTCCGGCACCACCAGGCCGGCCGGAACGGAGCGGGGGTTACTCCTGACCCTGCAATAAGAGCTTCACGACCTCCGGCGCAATCTCACGGGCGCGCCGGTCGAGCTCGGCCTCCGTGAGGTTCGCGATCGGGTGGGGCATGAGCAGGAACTTGTAGGTCGGCACGCCCCACTGCCTGGCCATCGCACGACCGGTCACCTCGAAGACGTCCGTCACGATGGACGCCGACGGGACGCTCGCCTTCTCCAGCAGGATTCCGTCGAGCACACTGCCCGACGAGCACGAGCCTCAGTCGCCGATGCCCGCGACCATGACGTCGCAGGTCTTCCGGATCTCCGCGATGATCTCGTCGTGCGCAGGCACGGACGCGTTGTGTTTGTGGAACAGCTTCCAGTCGGCGGCGCCGTACTCGGCTTTCAGGATCTCGCCGATCTTGGCGAGGAGCCGATCCGAGTTGAACTTCGTGTTCTCGATCAGCCCGACGCGCTTGCCTTCGAGCGACGCCGGCCGGTCGACGAACGCGATGGTCTGCGTCGCGACCTCAGCGGTAGGGTCGAGGAGCTCGATCATCGTCTGACCTCCTTGGTGACGGCCTGAGAGCTTCGACTGCTGGACCATCCGGGGATGTAGGCCGAGAAGGCGCCGGCGCGGCCGCCGGCGGCGACCACCAAAATGTCGTCGGGCGAGGCGACCAGCGGCCGCAGCTTCGTCTCGTCGCCGGGCTGGATCGGGCCCGCCATGCGCCCCGTGCGCTTGAGATGCGCGTGGGAGTTTTGCGTGTGCTCCCAGACGAACTGTCGGATCCGCTTCTTGTCCCAGCCGTCGCCGGTGATCGTCCGCGTGTGCTCGCCGGCGAGCACGAGCGCGTAGTGCGGCTGCCCCATCACGTTGCCCGAGATCCGCATGTCGTCGCACAGCGTGGTGAGCACCCCTTCGGCGGTGTTGGAGAGCTGGTTGTAGAACTGGTGGGGCGCCTCCGCCGCCATCACGGTGACCGTGGACTGGTCGGCGCGGAAGCCACGCTCGACGTGGAGCGGCGTCCACGGGCTCTCCGCCTCGTTCTCCGCGATCACGTACGAGAGCTTGCCCGGGTGGCCGAGCGTCCCGCGGTCGAGCGTGCCGGGCATCGAGCCGCAGACGTTCCGCATCACGAGGCGCACCGCGCGGCCGATCGTGAGGTTCGCGCGCCAGCCGGGGCCGAAGAGGTTGTCGCCCGCGTTGACGTCGAGGTCGCGGGCGATCGGCCCGTTGACGATCATGAGCACCCCGGCACCCGCGGTAGACGTCCCCGGGCCGTGGTAGCTCCAGCGCGGGTCGGCGATCCCCTCGACCGCCGCGACGACCACGGGCATGAATTCGGGTTTGCAGCCCGCCATCACCGCGTTGATCGCGACCTTCTCCGCCGTGATCGAGACAGCCCGGTGGGCGACGAAGCCGATCTCCTGCTTCGGGTCGAGCCGGGCGCCCTCGAGCATACGGGCGACGCGGTCGGCGGTCGGCGGAACGACGGGCAGGCCATCGGTCCAGCCCTGGGCGAAGCAGAACTCGATGGCGTCACCCACTTCAACATTGTGGCGCCGGGCGGTGAGCTGAGCGGGCATGGCGTCCCCCTTTTCGATGGGGCCACGCTACCACCGCCGTGACCGTCGGTGCAAGCGGGCGTGCGTGGCGCTGGGCTACCGCGGGCCCGGAAGCAGAGCGGCTACGCCGATGGCGGCTCCACGGGCCGAGAGGGGAAAGATCTGATCGTCGGGGCCGAGCTCCTGCACGGCGCCGTGGCGCCAGCCGGACGGCGCCTCTCGGTCGATCCTCGGATTGCGCCGAACTTCCATTCGCCGGCCGTCGACGTCGAGGATCCAGGAGTCGGGCACCCCGCTCTGGGCGTAGAGGCTGGCCTTCTCTTCACGATCGAATCCGAGACTCGAGATGGCGACCTCGACGACCAGGGCGGCGCCCGTCGGATGCGTGTCGAAGAAGTCCCCCGGGCCACCCTCAACCACCGCCACATCGGGCTCCGGCTCCGAGTCGGAGCCGAGGGCAATCGGCATCTGGATCCTCACCTGCCAGCCGGGGCCGAAGGCCCTCCGGAGCGCCTCGGCGACCAGGAGAACGGCAGCGGCATGCCGCGCGGCCTGCGGCTCTTCGCAGACGAGCTCGCCACCGACCAACTCCACACCCTTGTCCTCGTGGAGCAACCCGAGAGCGATAAGGCGGTCATACTCCGCCCGAGTCCATCGCCGGGTGCGCACCTGCCGGACCCCCATCATTCCACCTCGACCCGAGGCTATCGGGCGATTGCGACGGTGACCGACCGCGTGGCGCCGAAGGTCGGGATGATCGCGGAATGCTTGCCCGGCCCTCCCGCGACGATCACCATCAGGTCGTCCGGGCTCGCACAGAGCGCCACCTCCTCCGCGAGGAGCCGGCCCCTGAAGCGCTCGGGGTCGAGCACCCCGAAGCGCTCGCGATTCTCCGGACTGAAGCGGTCGAGCCTCACGCGGGCGCGCTCCCAGATCACCCGCTTGACGTCGGCCTTGGACCAGCCCGAGTCCGCGAAGGTCCGCGCGTGCTCGGGGCCGAGGACGACGAGCGGCTCGCCACCGAGATAGACGTCGTTGCTCCCCGTCGTCGCCGCGGTGCCCGCGAGCGCGAAGACGAGCGCCTCGGCGCTCGTCGAGCCGTGGTCGTTGACGTTGTGGGGCGCCTCCGAGCCGCACACGGTGACACAGCTCTCGGCCGCCCCGAAGCCGCGCTCGACGTGGAGCGGCGCCCATGGGCTCTCCGCCTCGTTCTCGGCCAGGCAATACGAGTACTTCCCTGGATGGCCGAGCGTCGCCCGGTCCTCCCGTCCCGGCCGCGCGCCGCCGACGTTCTGGAGGATGAGGCGCACCGCGCGGCCGATGGCGGCGTTGGCGCGATGGCCCTGGCCGAGCGCGTTGGCGCCGGCGTTGATCCCGAGGCGCGGGGCGATCGGACCGTTGACGATCAGAAGTGGCGTGCACGGGTGCGTCGTCGTCTGGATCGCGTTCAGGTTGAAACGGGGATCGGCGAGCGCGCGAATCGCGGCGACGACGACCGGCAGGTGCCCGGGCAGGGCGCCCGCGAGCGCCAGGTTGGCGGCGATCGCCTCGAGAGTCGCCACGCCCCGGCGGGGCGCGAGCGTCGCGATCACGTCGGCGCCGCGGGGCGCGAGGGGCCCGAGGATCCGCGCGACGCGCTCCGGCGTCGGTGGGAGCACGGGCATGCCGTCCGACCAGCCCTCGGCGAGGGCGAAGTCCTGGAACAGGTCGATGTCCGCTGGCGCGGTGACCGTCACGGCGACGGGGGCGGAGGCCGCCTCGGGCGGCGCCGGGTCGCGCGTGAGCGCGGCGATCACACGATCGACGACGCCGTCGGCCTTCGCGCGGGCGAGCTTCGGGTCGATGCCCCCGAGCGGGTGCGTCACCGCGACGAGCTGGAGATGCGGCATGCCGAGCGCGGCCGCCGCGGCCTCGGCGAGCGAGACGAAGGCGTCGGTGCCCAGGACGGCGACCGGGACGCCGCGCGCCTCGATCTCCGCCGCGTCGTGGAAACTCCACGACGTGCAGGATCCTCAGTCGGCCGAGCCCGTGAGGACGACGTCCGATCCGGCAACGACCTCGTCGATCACCGTCGCGGGGCGCGACGCGCCGGGTTTCCGCCAGAGCGTCACCGGCCCGGCGCCCGCGCGCTCGACGAGCAGCTCCGCGACCCGGGCGAGCAGGACCTCCGCGTTGGGCTTCGAGTTGTCGAGGATGCCGACGCGGACGCCGCGCAGGTTTCCGCGGCGCCGGGCGAGCGGCTTGACGTCGCCGGCCGTCGTACCGAGCGGGCTCAGGAGGGTCAGACGACTCATCGCCCGGGAGTATAAGCCCGCGCGCGGCCGACCGCGAGTCCGGCCACCGCCGCGCCGGCGACCGCGAGCGCGGCGAGCGTGAACGCTTCGGCGAACGCGGGCTGAAAACCCACGACGCCCCGGCGTCCGCCGAAGACGGCTGCGAGGACCGCGACGCCGGTGACGAGGCCGAGGGTCCGCGCGAGGAACGTAAGCCCGCCCGCGGCGCCCGCGTGGCCGGCGGGGAACGCCGCCATCACGCTCGCCATGTTGGGCACCTGGAAGACGCCGAGCCCGAACCCGGCCGCGCCGAGGGCGAGCACGACGGCGGCGAGCGGCGTCGCCGCATCCGCGCGGCTCAGCGCGGCGAGCCCGACCGCCTCGAGGGCGAGCCCCGCCACCATCGGCGCGCGGGCACCCAGGCGATCGCTGAGCCACCCCGCGAGCGGCGCCGCCGCCGCGGTGCCGAGCGGCGTCAGCATGAAGAGCACGCCGCCGGCCGAGGCCGACAGGCCCCGCACGCCGACGATGTAGAAGGGCGCCAGGAGCCAGATCGCGAAGATCGCGGCGTTGGCGACGAACGACAGCCCGCTCGCGACGAGCACCGGGGCGCGCAGGACGTCGCGCCCGGCGACGAGCCGCCGGGAGGCGTCGCCGCTCTCGCGCGGGCGTACCGTCAGGGCCCAGCCGAGCGCGGCGAGCGCCACCGGGACGCGCGCGTGGAAGACCGCCCGCCAGCCGAGCGCGTCGACCAGAACGCCCGCGAGCACGGGCCCGGACGCGAAGCCGAGACCGATTGCCGCGTTGAGGAAGCCCAGCCGGCGACCGCGGAGGGACGCGGCAGCGCCCAGCGTCGCGAGCGCGGGCGCCGTGCCGTAGACGAGCCCCCCGGCGACCCCCTGCACCGCGCGCCCGGCGAGGAGGAGCGGGAAGCTCGGCGCGGCGCCGCAGAGGGCGAAGCCGGCGACGGAGAGCGCAAGACCCACCCGGAACACGGGCGCGTGACCGATGCGGTCCGCCGCCGCGCCGGCGACGAACGACATGACCGCATAGCTGCCCGTGTAGCAGATGATGATCCAGCGCATCCGCTCGGGCGGGGCGCCGAAGGCGGCGGCGATCGCCGGGAACGCGATGTTGACCATCGAGTCGAGCGAGACGACGAAGGCGCCCGCGGCCGCGACCCAGCGAACCATGCGCCGCGTATGATGCCACGGCTTGCGGTTCCCGCTGGTTCCGAGGTATTAGTCGGCGTCATGGACCTCAAGCCCGGAGCCATGCTGGTCGAGACCGATGGCAAGCGTTTCCTCTTCGCCGTGGAGGCGTGGGACGCGAAAGACAAGATCGCCGAGGGATGCGCCTGATGCCGATCCAGGTCGACAGGTCCGTCGTCGGCAAAGAGTACCCGCCCTTCCCGGTGACGGTCGAACGGGGAAAGATCAAAGAATTCGCGCGAGCCATCGGGGATCTGAATCCGTTCTATCTGGACGATCGAGTCGGAGCGGCGTCCGCGTGGGGCGACGTGATAGCGCCGCCGACCTTCGCCGTGACCTTCCGCGACGAGCGCGCGGACGCGGGCGCGCTGCTCCGCGATCTCGGCGTCGACATCTCGCGCGTGCTCCACGGCGAGCAGGAGTTCGAGATCTTCCGGCAGCTCATCCCGGGCGAGACGTACCTCTGCCGGACGAAGGTCGTGGACCTCTACGAGAAGACCGGCAAGAGCGGCCCCATGGCGTTCGTCGTCCGCGAGACCGCGATCACCGACCGGGCGAACGAGATCGTCGCCACCATGCGCCACGTCACGGTGATCCGCCTCTGACGCGCCGATGAGATACGCGAAGGTCGCCTTCGAGGACGTCACGGTCGGCGACGAGCTCCCACGGCTCGTCAAGGGCCCGATCGAGCAGATCCAGCTCACGCGCTACGCCGGCGCCTCCGGGGACTTCAACCCGATTCATCAGGACGAGGCGTTCGCGCGGGCGGCCGGCATGGGCGGCGTCTTTGCGCACGGCATGCTCTCGATGGGCTTCGTCGCGCAGGCCATCACCGACTGGGCGGGCGCGGGCACGGTCCGGAAGCTCGGTGTCCGCTTCGCGGCGCTCGTGCGGCTCACGGACGTCGTGACCTGCAGGGGCCGCGTGCTTTCCAAGTCGTCGAAAGACGACGTCGACCTGGTCGAGCTCGAGGTGTGGGCCGAGAATCAGCGCGGCGAGAAGGTTGTCAGCGGCCGGGCGACGGTCGCCCTCGCCTCGCGCGGATAATCGCCGGACGCTCCGCCCCGATCGCCGGACTACTCGGGCGCGCGGAGCAGCTTTCCCGTGAGCACACGCGAGCCGTCCGACGAGGTCCACGTGATGAGGCCGCCGTCGGCGTCGAGCCCCACGGTGACGCGGTCCTTCCGGGGGAGCGTGAGGTGCACGCGGCCGCCCTTGGCCTCGACATCGTAAACGCTGCCGCTCCGTGGTTCCAGACGATGAGACCCCGCGCCTTCTCGGGCCCGCTCGGCTCGAGATCGCAGAACGCGCGCTCGACCCAGTAGAAGCGGTTTCCAGGCGCCTGCTGGCAGGACATGTCAGCCGCCTGCGCGGCGGCGCCGTCGACGAGAACGACGAGCAGGGCAAGGGTCACGCGGGCGCTGCCGACGAAGGCACGCCTGGCGGACTTCTCCCGTCGAAGGATCGATGACCCGACGGAACCCGTCTAGCCCCCCGGCGTCTCGCCCCGCGCGGCGACCCACTCGCGGAGCGCGTCGCGCGTCGACGGGAACGCGAGCGCATCCCACGGGATCTCGGCCGGCCGCACCCATGCGAGCGCGTCGTTCTCGTCGCAGGTCGCCAGCGCGCCGCCGATGACGCGCGCCCGGTAGACGACGATCACCGGCGCGTCCGGATACGTGTACACGTTGTGCAGGCCCGTGAGGTCCACCGTGAGGCCCGTCTCCTCGAACGTCTCCCGCACGGCGGCGTCGGTCACGCTCTCGCCGAAGTCGACGAAGCCGCCGGGGAATGTCCAGAGTCCGCGCCCGGGATTGATCGACCGGCGCGTCAGTAAGATTGCGCCGTCCTGCTCGGGGAGCGTGGCGCCGACGACCTTCGGGTTCAGATAGAAGACGAACCGGCAGCGCGAGCACACGTGCTGCTCGCGCTGGTCCGGGGGCACCGGCTCGCGAGCGGTCGGCGCGCCACAGAGCGGGCAGAAGCGGACCGTGTGCGGTCCCAGGACGCCTGGCGCGGGGTCGGCGCTCACGTGTCCGAGTCTAGCACCGGCGCTCGGGACGGGCGCAACGCGTCGGCTCGCCGACGTCCACACGGCCGACGCCGCCTGCCTTGACACTCGACGCGACCAGGTGCTACAACCCGGCCGTCGCCTCGAAGACGCTTCCCCAAGCCGGGAGGTCCCGTATGCATCGCTCGGCCGTCGTCGTCACCACGCTCGCCGTCGTCCTCGGCGCCACCGTCGCCCACGGTCAAACGCTCTCGGGCGAGTACAAGATCGGCGTGCTCGAGCCCCTCACGGGTCCGCTCGCGGGCGAGGGCAAGCGACACCTCGAGGGGTACGAGATCGTGCGCGACATGATCAACGAGCGGGGCGGCGTTGCGGGCCGGAAGCTCGTGTTCGCGGTCGCCGACGCCCCCGACCCCACCGCCGCGGCGAGCGAGGCGAACCGGTTGATCACCCGCGAAGGGGTGAAGATCATCACCGGCACGTTTTCCTCGCGCCTGTGCGGCGCGGCGAGCGAAGCGGCGGCGCGCCACACCGTCATCTACTGGGAGACCTCCTGCGTCGACCCGCGGTTCAACAAGCGTGGCCTCACGACCGTCTTCCGCACCGAGATCGACGCCACCGGGTTCGGCTGGTACAACGTCGAGTTCATCGCCAAGCACCTCGCCCCGCGCTTCAACATGAAAGCCAACGCGCTCAAGATCGCCTTCCTCTCGGAGGATTCCTCGTACGGCCAGGGCGTGACGGAGTCGGCGCGCGTGCGGGCGAAGCAGGAGTTCGGGATGCAGGAGGTGGCGGCGGAGTACTACTCCTTCACCTCCATCAACGACTTCACGCCGATCATCACCCGGCTCAAGCAGCTCAACCCCGACGTGGTCCACCACATCGGCTACACCAACGACGCGCCGCTCTTCTGGCGTCAGGCCCGCGAGCAGAACTTCCTCTTCAAGGCGCTCGTCCACGCGGGGGCGACGGGGTACGGCTCGCCCGACTTCGGCCGGGCGCTCGGCAACGACGCCAACGGCGTCTTCGCGCTGCTCGAGCCCGGCCCCGGCTTCCGTCTCGAGTCGCTGCGGCCCGAGGGCCAGAAGCTCGAGCGCGAGTTCCGCGAGGCCGTCCAGAAGCGGACCGGCTCCTACCCGCTCGGCGGCCACCAGCTCGCCGGCAGCGGCCTCTGGCTCCTCAAGGTCGTCCTCGATCGGGCGAAGAGCGACGACCTCGCCAAGTTCCGTGACGCCGTGATGTCGCTCGACCTCCCCGTCGGCTCGATGATCAACGGCTGGGGCGTGAAGTTCGACGAGCACGGCCAAAACTCGAACGCGCGGGTCCAGCACTACATGCTCCAGTGGCAGAACGGCCAGCTCGTCACGGTCTGGCCGGAGGAGTTCACGACGAACCGGGCGAAGTGGATCCCGCTCGGCGCCTGGGACGCGCGCAAATAGACGTCTTCGCGCAGCTCGGGGTCTCGACGGTCCTGCTCGGCGGGATCTACGCGCTGATCGCCGTCGGCCTCACGCTGATCTTCGGGATCATGCGGGTGGTCAACTTCGCCCACGGCGAGTTCCTCATGCTGGGGATGTACACCGCCTTCTGGGCGTACAGCCTCTGGAGCCTCGACCCCTACTTCGTCCTCTTCATCTCGATCCCCCTCTTCTTTGGCCTCGGCGTCCTCACCTATGTCCTGGTCATGCGCGGCGTGATCCATGCCTCCCACAACGTCCAGATCTTCACGACCGTCGGGCTCTCCATCGCGCTGCAAAACGTCGCGCTCGTCGTCTGGACGGGGGACTTCCGCACGCTGCGGCCGTGGCACGCATCGGTCGTGATCCGCGTCTTCGGCACGGCGTTCAACCTCTCCCAGGTGGTCGCGTTCGTCATCGCGATGGA
>Ga0209238_1000816_pt1 | contig 11625 bp, 7 predicted proteins | sample GraSoi013_1_20cm_FD_185823 | JGI IMG/M metagenome (GOLD analysis project Ga0209238, IMG submission 185823) | Grasslands soil microbial communities from the Angelo Coastal Reserve, California, USA - Sample 10_02_2013_1_20cm (SPAdes) (version 2) | ecosystem: Environmental > Terrestrial > Soil >...
ACGCCGCTCGCCTGCGCCAGCACCGCGCTCCCCACCAGTCCCCCGATGCGGCCCTGGTCGCTCGCCATGCCATGGGTGGTGAAGCGCTTCATGTGCTCGACGTGCTCGTAGCCCTCGCGACAGCTCAGGCGCACGTCGGCGGCGGTCACATCGTTCTGCAGATCGACAAAAGCCTTGCCCCGTCCGCGCACCTCCCACAGCGCGGCGATCGGTGTGGCGTCCGCATCGGGCGGCGGATCCCCACCCGGGTCCGCGGCGCCGACCGGCCGGGCGAGTTGCGCCGCGAGCGTGCGCGCCGCACGCTCGCCGTCACGTGCGGCGGCCGCGAGTCCGAAGACACCCCGCGCCGCGCCGGCCATCTGCCCGAGGGCGGCTGGCAGATCGGCCGTGAAGGCCGCGATCGCCTCCTGCCACGTGAGCCGTGCGCCGAGCTGGCTCGCCAGCGTGGTCGCCGGGGAATGCCCTCCGGACATGAGCAGGCAGTCAGCCGCGAGCTCGCGCCGCGCGCGCCCGGTCACGTCCACGACCCTGACGGTGCGCACCCCGTCGCGCCCGTACGCCCCCTCGATCACCGCGCCGCCCTGCACCTCGACACCGAGCGCGCGCGCGCGCGCGGCGGCGAGCGAGCTTTCGCGCACGTCGATCACGGCGCAGTCGATGCCGGCGCCGCTCAAGGCAAACACCGCCTCGTAGGCCTCGTCGCTGTTGAGGAAGAACACCGGACGGCGGCCCACGGCCACCCCGTAGCGTCTCAGATACTGATGCGCGGCACCCGCGAGCATCACGCCCGGCAGGTCGTTGCCCGGGAAGGCGATGAGGCGCTCGAGCGCACCGGTAGCGAATACCACGCGCCGGGCGCGGATGATCCGCAGCCGCTCCCGCAGGCCATCGAAACGAGCAGCCTCGGAGGGTGAGAGCGTCTCGAGCGCCCCGAACACGCCGTGGCCATACGCACCGAGCACCGTGGTGCGCGGCAGGCAGCGCACCGTGGCCAGGCCGGCGAGCCCGGCGCACAGGCTCTCGCGCCAGGGGCTCCAGCGCGCATCGAGGAGCGAACCGCCGCCGAGTACCTCGTCCTGGTCGGTGAGCATCACCTTGAGGCCGCTCGTGCCCAGACGATGCGCGGCGGCGAGCCCCGCGGTGCCCGCGCCGACCACCAGCACATCGGCGTGATCGTGCACGGTCTCGGCGGGCGCGGCGTGATCGCCGACGATCGCCTCGAGCCTCCCCAAGCCTGCGGCCCGGCGGATGAGGGGCTCGTAGAGCCGCTCCCAGGCCCAGCCCGGCGCCATGAACGTCTTGTAGTAAAAACCCGCCGGCAGGAACCGGGCGATCAGATCGTTGAGCGCCAGCACATCGAAGCGCAGCGACGGCCAGCGGTTCTGGCTTTCGGCCACGAGGCCCTCGTGCAGCAGGAGCGTCGTGGCGAGCCGGTTAGGCTCGCGCCCGTTGGCGCCGATCACGTCGACGAGGGCACAGGGCTCTTCGGGACCTGCCGTCACGATGCCGCGCGGCCGGTGGTACTTGAAGCTGCGTCCAACGAGGCGCTGGCCGTTGGCGAGCAGAGCCGCGGCGAGCGTGTCGCCCATGAGGCCCTGCATGCTGCGCCCGTCGAAGCGAAAGCCGACCAGCCGATCGGGGTCGGTCAGAAGACCGCGGGCGATACGGCCCGGAGCGCGCATCAGCGCGTGAGTCCCTGCGGGGGGGACAATTGATCCTCGGGGCCGCCGACCGCGTGAATCTCGTGGCTGAGCGTGTGGCGCACGACCTTCAGGAGCTTGCGGCAACCGCCCACGTGCAACCACCACTCCAGATGCCAACCGCAGTGGTTGTCCCGTTCGTAGACATAGGCGGTGAACGCCGCCAGTCCCTCATCGGCGGCGGGCCGCACCTTGCCGGCGTCGCCCCGATAGCGAAACTCGGTTTCGTCGCGTTCACCGCACCACGGGCAGGGGATGCGCAGCATGGGCGGTAGGTTTCAGTGAGCGTAGGGGAACGGGCCGGCGCCGCGCTCATCGATGGTGCGCCCGGCGGCGAAGCGCCCGAGACCCAGGTGAGCGGCGAGCGGGTGCGGCGCATGGCGCGCGATGAGGTGCGCCGTCGCGAGGCCCCCGGCCGGGATCGCCTTGAAGCCGCCGTAGCACCAGCCGCCATTGACGATCAGCCCCTCGAGCGGCGTCGCGGAGATGATCGGGGAACCGTCCATGCTCATGTCCATGACGCCGCCCCATTGCCGCAGCACCTTGAGGCGCGCAAGCCCCGGCAGCAACGTCACGGCCGCGGCGGCCACTTCTTCGGCCATCGGCAGCGTGCCGCGCTGGCCGTAGCTGTTATAGCCGTCGATGGCGCCGCCAAACACCAGTCCGCCCTTGTCCGACTGGCTGACGTAGAAATGCCCGGCGCCGTAGGTCAGGACGACATCGAGCACCGGTTTGATGCCTTCGCTCACGAAGGCCTGCAGCACGTGGCTCTCGATCGGGAGCGTGAGTCCCGCCATCGCGGCGAGTCGCGAGGAATGCCCGGCGACCGCCAGGCATACCGTGTCGGCCGCGATGTGCCCGCGGCTGCTGTGCACTCCGGTCACCCGTGATCCCTCGCGGGCGATGCCGGTGACCTCGCAATCCTCGACGATGTCGACACCGGCCCGTGATGCCGCCCGCGCATAACCCCAGGCGACCGCATCGTGGCGAACCGTGCCGCCACGGCGCTGCAGGAACCCGCCGAGCACGGGGTAGCGGCCGTTGTCCAGATCAACGAGCGGCACCAGCTGCTTCACCGCCGCGCGGCTCAACGGCTCCGCATCCACGCCGAGCAGGCGCATCATGTTGGCGCGCCGCGTGAACAGATCGCGCTGCGCCTCGGTGTGAAACAGGTTGAGGGTGCCGCGCTGGCTCACCATCGCATTGAAATTCAGCGTGCGCTCGAGCCCCTCCCACAGCTTGAGCGAGTGCTCGTAGAAGCGGATATTCTCCGGGTGAAAGTAGTTGGAGCGGATGATGGTCGTGTTGCGCCCGACGTTGCCCAGCCCGATCGGGCCCTGCTCCAGCACCGCCACGTCGCTCATGCCGTACTCGGTGGCGAGGTAGAAGGCGGTCGCCAGTCCATGACCGCCGCCGCCGACGATCACCACGCGGTAGCGCTCGCGCGGTGTCGCCTTCGCCCAGGCGCGCGACCAGCCGCGCTGCCCGGTGAGTCCCTCGAGGAACAGTCGCCCGAGCCAATAGCGGCCGCTCGACACATGCCGGGCACGCGCAGGTGTCGGGTGGGATTTCGGTGGCGGACTCATCGCTGCCCGCCATGATAAAGCGCAGTGCGCAGCGGCACACGCGCTTGCGCTGCCCTTGACGTGCGCGGCGACAACCGACAGTGTGCGGCGCTGCGCGCGCGCGTCGGCCCCGAGCGGTCGGCAGGGGGTGAGGGGTGGCGAACATTCTGAAGTCGCTGTGCGTGGCGGCGGCGCTGGCGCTGAGCGTCTCGCCCCCGCTGCCCGCCGCGGTCGTGGTTTCCTCGAAACTCTCGAGCGAGTCGGCGATGATCGCAGAGATGATCCGCCTGCTGCTGAACGCGCATGGAATCCAGACCGTCGACCGCACCAAGATCGGTGCGACGCCGGTCGTTCGCAAGGCGCTGCTCTCCGGCGAGGTCGATCTGTACGTCGAATACACCGGCAATGCAGGGTTCTTTTTCAACGTGGCGTCCAACCCCGCCTGGAAGGACCTGCAACAAGGGTACGAGCTCGGTTCCAGGCTCGACTACGCGGCCAACCGGATCGTCTGGCTCACACCCGCGAAGGCGAGCAACGCCTGGGCGCTGGCCGTGCGCCGCGACGTGGCCCTGGCGAACAACCTCAGGACCATGAGCGATTTCGGCAGATGGGTGGCGGGCGGCGGCAAGGTGGTGCTCGTCTGTTCGGCCGAGTTCGCCAATGCCGGGACGCTGCGCTCACTGGAGAAGACCTATGGGTTCACGATGCGCTCCGAGCAGTTGATCGTGCTCGCCGGAGGGGAGACCGCGGCGACCATCGGGGCCGCGGCCGCGCGCACCAACGGCGCGAACACGGCCATGGTCTACGGTACCGACGGTGGCATCGTCGCCGCGAACCTCCAGATCCTCGAGGACGACCGGCACGACCAGCCGGTGTATGCACCGGTCCCCATCATTCGCGCGGCGGTCCTCGAGGCGAACCCGCAGATCGCCCCGATCGTGAAGCCGCTGATGGAGAGTTTCAGTCGCGAGACGCTGCAACAGCTCAATGCGCGCGTGCAGATCGACGGCGAATCGGAACGCTCGGTCGCCGAGGACTACCTGAAGGCGAAGGGCTTTCTCAAGTGAGTGCGCGCATGGCGCTGACAATGCCGCGACTGCGCCGGCTCGATCCCCTCGGCGCGCTGCTCACCGCCGCCGGGGCCACGGCGCTCATGTTCCTGCCGTTCGTCATCCTCAAGTCGAACCGGATCGTGCCGGGCGATGCGCGTGGGCTGCTGGACGTGCTGCCGGCGTGGGGAGCGTTCGTCTGCCAGGCGACCCTGATCCTCGCCGCCATCATCGCCCTCGGTGTGTCCAACGCCCGCATCCGCCTCGGCGCGGCGCTCCTGGGCGTCGCCGCCGTAGCGCTCGCCGTGGCCGCGGCCGGCGATGCACTCACACCCGCCGGCAACAAGGTGGTGCGCATCGCACCCGGCGCCGGTTTCTGGGTGCTGCTCATGTGCCTCGGCCTGCTGGCAACGGATGCCATCACGCGCATGCGCCCCGGGCCGCTCTGGCGCGTGCTGTTTCTCGTGGGGTTCATCGCCATTGCCGGACTCGCCCTGGCGCACGGCACGTTTGACCATCTGTCGGTGATGCGCGAGTACGCGGTCAACGCCGACCGCTTCGCGCGCGAGGCGCGCCAGCACGTGTGGCTCGCCCTGGGCTCGCTCGCCGCGGCCGTACTGGTGGCGCTGCCGATCGGCGTCCTGTGCCACCGCGTCCCGCGGCTGCGCCCGGGAGTGCTGGGGACGCTCAACGTGATCCAGACGATTCCGGCGATCGCGCTGTTCGGCATTCTGATGGCACCGCTCGGGGCGCTGGCAGCCGCCGTGCCGCTGGCCGCGGCGCTGGGGATCCGTGGCATCGGCGCCGCGCCGGCGGCGGTCGCGCTGTTCCTGTATTCGCTGCTGCCGATCGCCGCGAATACGGTCGCGGGCCTGAAGCGGGTGCCGCGGACTGCGGTGGAAGCCGCGCGCGGCATGGGCATGACGAGCGGGCAGATCCTGACCGGCATCGAGCTCATTCTGGCGCTGCCGGTCATTCTCACCGGCATGCGCATCGTGCTGGTGCAGAACATCGGCATGGTGACCGTCGCCGCGCTGATCGGCGGCGGCGGACTCGGGACCTTCGTCTTTCAGGGGATCGGGCAGACGGCCATCGACCTGGTGCTGCTCGGGGCGATTCCGATCGTGGCACTGGCCTTTTCCGCCGCCGTGGTTCTCGATGCGCTGGCGGAGGCCCTGGATCGGGCGCGGCAATGATCAGCGTCGAGAACCTCACCAAGCAGTACGGGGCGACGGCGGTCGTCGACGGCGTGACCATGGTCATCGAGCGCAACTCGATCACGGTGATCGTGGGCACTTCCGGCTCGGGGAAATCGACTCTGCTGCGCATGATCAATCGCCTCATCGAGCCGACCCGCGGTCGGGTGCTGATCGACGGCCACGACACGACCGGCGAGCCTGCGCACCTGCTGCGGCGCCGGATCGGCTATGTGATCCAGGGACACGGCCTGTTCCCGCACCGCACGGTGGCGGAGAACATCGCGACCGTCCCGCGACTGCTCGGCTGGGTCGAGGCCCGCATCCGCGCCCGTGTCGAGGAGCTGCTCTGGGTATTCCAGCTCGATCCGCGCTCCTACGCGGGAGCCTTCCCACATCAGCTCTCGGGTGGGCAGCAGCAGCGCGTCGGTGTGGCGCGGGCGCTCGCCGCCGAGCCGGCGGTGCTGCTGATGGATGAACCCTTCGGCGCCCTCGACCCCATCATCCGCGCGAAGGCGCAGGATGACCTGCTCGACATTCAGCGACGCTTCGGCACGACCATCGTGCTCGTGACCCACGACATGGACGAGGCGTTCCGTCTGGGTGATCAGGTCGCGGTCATGAGCCACGGCCGGCTGCTGCAGTACGATCGCCCCGCGGTGCTGCTCACGCGCCCGGCGGACCCCTTCGTGTCGCGCATGACCGGCGTCTCGGACCGGGCGATGAGACTGCTGTCGCTCACCTCGGCGGGCGAGGCGGCGCTGCCGGGCGTCTCGGACGGGCCGGCCGTTGCGGCCTCGGCGTCGCTGCGCGAGGTACTCTCCGAGCTCGTGTGGCGCGGCGCCGAGTCGGCCGCGGTCATGGATACGGACGGCACGCGGCGCGGCTACCTCACGATCGCGGCCATCCTCGCGCGCGGGCGACCGGGCTGATGCCGGGCATGGCTGCCATCCTGCGACTTGCGGCGCTCGCCCTGCTGCTGGGGTTCCTGTTGTTGCCCCAGAGCTTCGCGCCGCTGTTCGCGCCGCTCACGCAGTATGGCGCGCCGCCTATCTACGACCAGGGCAACCTGCTGACCCTCGCCCTCGCGCATCTCGGCGTGGTGTGCTGCGCCGCCGCCGCGAGCACCCTCGTGGCCGTCGGGCTCGGCGTTCTGGTGACGCGCCCGAGCGGCGCGCAATTCCTGCCGCTGTCGCGCACCCTCGTGAACATCGGTCAGACCTTCCCGCCGGTGGCGGTGCTGGCGGTCACGGTTCCGCTGGTCGGGTTCGGCGAGAAGCCGACGCTGATCGCGCTCTTTGCCTATGGCCTCCTGCCCATCTTCGAGAACACGATCGTAGGCCTCCAGACCTGTCCGCCGCAGGTCCTGGAGGCCGCGAGCGGCATGGGAATGAGCGCCCGCCAGCGCCTGCTGTCGGTGGAGCTGCCGCTGGCGTTACCGCTGATTCTGGAGGGCATCCGGCTGTCCCTGGTCATCAACGTCGGCACGGCGACGATCGGATCCACGGTGGCCGCCAAGGGACTCGGCGAGGTGATCATCGCGGGGCTCCTGTCCAACAACAACGCCTTCATCCTGCAGGGGGGACTCGTGACCGGCCTGATGGCGATCCTGCTCTATGACGGCCTCGTCGGGCTCGAGCGGCGCATCTGCAGGACCGCCCACCTCGAGTGAGACTCCGGCGCGTGTGCGCTGCGAGTCAGCGCATCAGTTGTCGAGCGGCACGAGCAGCGCCTCGCTCCCGTCGCTCGCGCGGTTCTCGAGCGACACGACCATCTGGCCCAGCGCCGGCGTCAGCCGGAATTCCCTCCGGTCGATCGACAGCGGCACGCTCGCGCTCGCGCCCGGCGGGAGCGTGGCGAACGCACCGGTGCTGATCGAGCTGTTGTAGGCGTTGAAGCGTGCGGCGGTCGTGACTGCATCGACGTTGCCGGTCAGCAGGTCGGCCGTCTGGGCGGTGTAGCTGAAGCGCGGATTTGTGGCGGTGATGCCTGCGTCGGCCGCAACCAGCGGCATGAGCACGGTCGTGCCGTCGGTGGGCGCGGTGGCGAAGAACTCGAGCGCGCCCGCGCCGGTCGCCAGGTTGAACACCGCGACCACCATCTCTCCCGTGACACCGGCCCCGGTGAAGCTGCCGAGATCGGCGGCTTCGATGTCGTAGTCCGGCACGCCATCGCCGTTGACGTCCACGAGCACATCGTAAACGCTCGTCACCGGATTCGACGTGCGCCCGAAGGTGTTCACCGCGAACACCAGGATCTGCCCGAGGCCCGGATCGGTGAAGGACTGCACGCCGACCGCCCGCAGCCCGGTTGCGATGGTGGAGTTGGAGCCGCGCAGCCCCCAGGCGTAGAAGTCCGCCGTGCCGGTCACCGCAGCCGACCGGTTGTTGAGCGCGACCGAGAGCGCCGACCCGGAACCGGCAAGCTGCGCCGCAACCAGCGAGCGGGCGCGCGGCACCAGGTAGTACGGCACGCTCAGGGTGACGCCTTTGTTGCCGGTACTCGGGGTCATGACCACGCGCCCCTGCACCTGGCGGAACGCGCTGGAATCACCGACCGTCATCGCCGGCACCGCGAGCCTCACGTCCACCGTCTGGCTCTGGTGCGCCCCGAGCGAGATCGAGGTCGGCGAGACGCTGGCGGTGTGCGCGGCGCCCGCCCCCTTCACGACCGAGAGCGCAAACCGCGCCGGCGTGTTGCCCCGATTCTCGACGACAATGTACCCGTTACCAATGAAGTCGCTCGTGAGCTCGGCCACGCCGAAACTGACGCTCGGCGTGCCGTCCGCCGCGCGCGCAATCACGGACGTCTGCGTCGCCCCAAAGGGCTGCACCAGTCCGTTGCCACCGAGGCGCGCCGAGTAGCCGGCGAGCTGGGTCGCATCCGCAGTGTTGACGACGGCAGCGGCCACGTCGGCCGCGTCCCAGCCGGGATGCGCCTGTATGGCGAGCGCGGCGCTGCCGGCCACGTGCGGGGCCGCCATCGAGGTCCCCGACATGAACACGCCCTGGTTGCCGGTGCCCATGCCCGTGGAGAAGACGCTGATGCCCGGCGCCGAGACGTCCGGCTTCAGGTGGCCGTCGCCGCCGCGCGGGCCGCCGGAGCTGAACGACGCGAAGTGCCGGAAGGTCGGATTGGCGACCACCGTGGTGCTGAGCGTCGCCCCGGTGGAGGCGGCAAGGGTCGCCCCGTCGGTGTTGGTGGCGCTCGGGCCCTGCACGCCGAGGAACGGTATGGTCACCGTGTACGCGATGCCAGTGTCCGGGTTCGAGTTGATCGGCCCTTCGTAGGGTGGATAGCCCGGCGCGTTGTTGATCATCGCGACCGCGGCGGCGCCGGCCTGCTGCCCGAAGATCGCCCGCGCCACGCGCGCGCAGGTGCCGCGAGCCGTGACCACGAGCTTGCCGGCGACTCCCGCGGCCGTGTACTCGGCGGGGTCGCAGCCGAGCGATACGCCGCCCGAGCCCGCGGTATCACGCAGCACGACCACCGGGAGGGAGGTGCCATTGGCCGCGGCGATGCCGTCGGAGTCCAGTGCCGTGATCCCACCCGTCGGTGCGAGTGCCAGCGCTTCGCCGGGGAAGGAAGCGTGTGAATCGACCGCGGCGACGCTGATCGCCTTCTCGCCCGTGCTCGGATCACCCACGACGTACGGAACTGGTCCCGAATTCCCGGCGGAGGCGACCACCACGATGCCCGCGTTGACCGCGTTCTCGGACGCCTCGGCATCCGCATCGTCCTCGTTGCCGAAGTCCGAGCCGAGCGACATGCTGATCACCTGCATGCCGTGGGCGACCGCCCAGTCGATCCCGTCGACGACGACGTTGCTCGAGCCTGCGCAGCCGAACACGCGCACGGCGTAGAGATCCGCGAGTGGCGCGACACCGGGACCGATGGTGAACGATTGACCGGGTGTTGCCGCGTCATAGGGTCCCTGGAAGGTGGCGCCCGCGGAGGTCACGCCGAAACCGGCCGCGGTTCCCGATGTATGGCTGCCGTGCCCGAAGCAGTCGAGCGGATTCGGGTCGGGCATGGGCACGCTGGCCGGGTCGCTCGCGTTGTAGGCATCGCCCACCAGGTCCGTGCCGCCTTTGACCTTGGGCGCGTTGGGGCCGAACAAGGTCGGATCGGCCGGCTGGGAGCTGCTCGCGAAGGCGGCCTTCCAGGCGGCGACCGTGCCCGGCCCGCCGAAGTTCGCGTGCGTGTAGTCGACGCCGGTGTCGATGACCGCGATGCGGATGTGCTCACCGTGCAGCCGGGGCGGGCCCTGCCACGCCTGCGGCGCGCCGATGAACGGCACGCTTTGCGCATTGACGACGTGATAGGTGCGAACCGCTTTGACTTCGACGACGCCCGGGAGCGCCGCAAACGCCCGGATCTGCTCGGGCGTGCCGCGCACCTTGATGCCGTTGATGGCGTGCTGGAACTGCCCGAGCACGGTGCCGCCCATTCTGTGAATCGAGGGCACGATCGCGTCCTGGCGGCTGCGCAGGTCGCGCTCGATCGACTGCCGCTGCGCCTCGGGGAGCTGCTTGCCCGGCGCGCGGCTGCGCACGACGGCGACCGGATCGCCCGCCATCTTGAGGACCACGGTCTGCGTGCGCCGCGTGAGCGGCCCGCCCGGAATCACACTTCCCGTGGCGCGCTGAAGCGCATGCCGGCCACTGGCCTGTGCGCTCGCCGGCACCGGGATCAGGGCGATGACTGCACATGCAGCCAGGCCGCCGCAAATGAATCGAAAGGCTCGCGTTGGAGTCGTCACGTCTCGTCTCCCCTTAAATTGTTCGGACCGGCGTCCTTGAATTTGTCGTGGACGGCGGGTTACGGATTGCGCAATGACTTGGCCAAAGGGTAGGCGTTGTGAGAACGCCCGACCAATACCTATTTTCCCCCATGAGCCGATTACCGCTCTCGTGCCAGTCGTGCGTCGGGATGCACCACCACGCGGTTCACACATACCGCGCGGTTACCCGAGAGGCTTCGAGCCGCCGGAACGCGCCGACCGCCAGTCCCCGTCGGGCGCAAGCGGTGCCTTTGCCCAAGCGCCTGCATCGGCTGTGAGACTCAGTTCCCGGAAGCGCAAGCCTCGACGGCGCCGCGAGCCGACTTTAGGTAGAATCAGCCCGTTTCCGACAGCACGTGGCATTTGCCCAGCTCCCCCACTTCCGTGCTGGCGGAAGGGGCTTTGTCGGATGACGCCAAACAACCTCGCCGTAATCGCGACCGCGCCGAATGCGCCCGGCGCAGGCGCCGCGCGCCACACGCGCCGCGTGGCGGTGGAACTGCCGACGCTGCTCATCGCCCTGGTTACCTATGGCGGCTGGCTCGCGATCACCTTGGCTTACGGCCACTGGCCGCTCGTGATCGTGGCTCCCATCACCGCAGTGCTGATCACGCTGCACGGCTCGCTGCAGCATGAGATCGTGCACGGGCACCCGACCCGCTGGGACGGCGTCAACCGGCTGATCGCCATCGTGCCCTTGTCACTGTGGCTGCCATTCGAGCGTTACCGGCAGAACCACCGGGCGCACCACATCGATGAGCGAATCACCGATCCGCTCGATGACCCGGAGTCCTACTACTGGACACCGGAGCACTGGGCTCGCCTCAGCCGCGTCACGCGCGTGATCGTGCACATTCAACAGACTCTCGCCGGGCGGGTCACGCTCGGCGCCTTCTGGTCCATCGGCCGCTTTCTCGATGCCGAAGCGCGCGCACTGATCCGCAACGCAGACGGGGTGCGGGCGGTGTGGCTCGAGCACCTGCTGTGGTGCATCCCGGTCATCGTCTGGGTGAAGATCGTCTGCGGCATGCCGCTCTGGATCTACGTCCTGGCCATGGCGATCCCCGCAACCAGCCTGACACTGATTCGCTCTTTCGCCGAGCACCGCGCACGGCCGCAGGTGCGTGCGCGCATCGCCATCGTCGAGGGCTCCTGGATCCTCGGTCCGCTTTATCTGTTCAACAATCTGCACGCGTTGCACCACGAAGCGCCGGCGATCCCGTGGTACGAGTACCCCGCCCGCTACCGCCTCAATCGCGAGCGCCTGATCGCGGAAAGCGGCGGGCTCGTCTATCGCACCTACTTCGACGTGGCGCGCCGCTTCCTCTTTCG
>Ga0209238_1000822_pt1 | contig 11600 bp, 8 predicted proteins | sample GraSoi013_1_20cm_FD_185823 | JGI IMG/M metagenome (GOLD analysis project Ga0209238, IMG submission 185823) | Grasslands soil microbial communities from the Angelo Coastal Reserve, California, USA - Sample 10_02_2013_1_20cm (SPAdes) (version 2) | ecosystem: Environmental > Terrestrial > Soil >...
CACCAGCCCGGCGATCGCCTGTCCCGATGCGTTGAACAGCAGGTAGCCGGTCGAGGTGCTGGCGAGCCCCTTCATCAGGGCTTCCATCAGCGAGAAGGTGAAGTCGTAGACGGGAAGCGTCGCGAGCGCGAGCAGCCCCATCGCGATCTGTACCCAGCCGAGCAGCCGCTCGGGCGCGGGGCTGGCGTCGACCCGGCGCCTGACCGCCAGCCCGCCGAGGGCAAGACCCAGGATGAACGTCGAGAGCATCAGCTCAAACGAGTGCGTCGAGGCGCCGAGCACGAGCGACAGCATGCGGATCCAGCCGATCTCGTAGACGAACGAGGCAAGTCCGGTGAAAAACGCCACGGCAAGCAGCGCCCGGGCCGCCTCCGCGCCGGAGCGCTCGCTTCTCAGAGGCGCGTGATGCGCCGGCCGCGCGAGCAGCCACACGGTCGCGGCGATGAGCAAATTGAGGATGCCGGCGGTGCGCAGCGTGCCCGGCAGGCCGGCCCGGGCGATCAGCACGAATCCGCTCGCCAGCACGCCCGCCGCGGCGCCCAGGCTGTTGGTGAAATAGAGCATGGCGATCGACTCGCCCGGAGCGCGAGGCTGCGCGCGCGCCAGGCCGGCGCTCATCAGCGGGAAGGTCATGCCGAGCAGCACCGACTGCGGCAGGATCAGCAGGCACGATACGCCGAGCTTCCCCGCGAGGACCAGCGCCTCGTTGCCGAGACTCGGCAGCAGCCACGCATAGGACCAATCGGTGAGCGCCACAAACAACGAATGGAAAGCGAGCGCGAGCAGGCCGATCATCGCTTCGACCCGCGCGTAGACGAGCAACGGATTGACGAGGCGCTCGGAGAAGCGTCCCGCTGCTGCGGCGCCGACCGCCATGCCACCCATGAACACGGCAAGGACCAGCGATTGCGCGTACGCCGCATGGCCGAGAAACAGCTTCAGGTACTGCGCCCAGATCGACTCGTAGATCAGCCCGGCAAACCCGGAGACGATGAACAGGCCGTAGAAGGCGCAGCGCGGCATGGGCAGCGATGCTAATTCAAAGGCGATGGCGCTGCCATTTCGCCTGGCGTGCTTTTAGCTATGAGACAATCTCCTATTTCCGCAGCGCCGGCATGGGATCAACTCTTTACGACAAGCTTTGGGACAGCCACGTCGTGCATCTCGAACAAGACGGCACGGCGCTGCTGTACATCGACCGGCACCTCGTGCATGAGGTCACCAGCCCGCAGGCCTACGAAGGGCTGAAGGTCGCGGGGCGCAAGCCCTGGCGCGTGGACTCGGTGGTCGCCACCGCCGACCACAACACGCCGACGACCGGGTGGGATGAGGGCGTGGAAGGCATCCGCGACCCGTTCGCCAAGCTGCAGATCCAGACGCTCGACGCGAACATCCGCCACTTCGGCGCGAAGGTCTACTTCCCGTTCCTCGACCGGCGCCAGGGCATCGTGCATGTCATCGGCCCCGAGCAGGGCGCGACCCTGCCGGGCATGACGGTCGTGTGCGGCGATTCGCACACCAGCACGCATGGCGCTTTTGCCTGCCTCGCGCACGGCATCGGCACCTCGGAAGTCGAGCACGTTCTCGCAACGCAGTGCCTCGTGACGCGCAAGATGAAGAACATGCGCGTGAGCGTCGAGGGTGTGCTCGCGCGCGGCGTAACCGCGAAGGACGTGGTTCTCGCCATCATCGGCCGCATCGGCACGGCGGGCGGGACCGGCCATGCCATCGAGTTCGCTGGCAGCACGATCCGCGCGCTTTCGATGGAAGGGCGCATGACGATCTGCAACATGTCGATCGAGGCCGGCGCTCGCGCCGGCATGGTGGCGGCGGACGAGACCACCATCGGGTACGTGAAGGGCCGGCCGCTTGCGCCGAGGGGCGCCGAGCAGGAGCGCGCGGCGTCGTATTGGCGCACGCTGAAGAGCGACCCGGACGCCAAATTCGACCGCGAGGTCGCGCTCGACGCGCGCGCGATCAAGCCGCACGTCACCTGGGGCACCTCGCCCGAGATGGTGATCACCGTCGACGACGCGGTGCCCGACCCCGAGCGCGAAAAAGACGGCGCGAAGCGCGAAGGCATGGAGCGCGCGCTCGCCTACATGGGGCTCAAGCCGCGTACGCGCATCACCGATGTCAAGCTCGACAAGGTATTCATCGGCTCGTGCACCAACTCGCGCATCGAGGACCTGCGCGCCGCCGCCGCGGTCGTGCAGGGCAGGCGCGTCGCGTCGAACGTGCGTCTTGCGCTGGTGGTCCCCGGCTCCGGGCTGGTGAAGGCCCAGGCCGAGCGCGAGGGGCTGGACCGCGTCTTTCGCGACGCCGGCTTCGAGTGGCGCGAGCCCGGCTGCTCGATGTGCCTGGGCATGAATCCCGATCGGCTCGATCCGGGCGAGCGTTGCGCCTCGACCTCCAACCGCAATTTCGAAGGACGCCAGGGCGCAGGCGGCCGCACGCATCTCGTCAGCCCGGCGATGGCCGCGGCGGCCGCGATCGCCGGCCATTTCGTCGACGTGCGGCAGTGGCGCTGAGCTGAAATGGAAAAGTTCACCCTCCTCGATGGGCTGGTCGCGCCGCTGGATCGGGCGAACGTCGACACCGACCAGATCATCCCCAAGGAGCACCTGAAGTCGATCAAGCGCACCGGCTTCGCGTCGGCGCTGTTCGCGGCCTGGCGCCACGATCCGGAGTTCGTCCTCAACCAGCCGCGCTATCGCGGCGCGGCGATCCTGCTGGCGCGCAAGAATTTCGGCTGCGGCTCCTCGCGCGAGCATGCGCCGTGGGCGCTGTTGGACTACGGCTTTCGCTGCGTGATCGCACCCTCGTTCGCCGACATCTTCTTCAACAACTGCTTCAAGAACGGCCTGCTTCCGGTGGTGCTGAGCGAGACCGAGGTCGATCGCCTGTTCTACGAGTGCGCCTCCTTTCCCGGATTCAAGCTGGTGGTGAACCTGGAGAACCAATCGGTCTCTACCACCGATGGCTCGCAGACCACGCGCTTCGAGGTCGATGCGTTCCGCAAACATTGCCTGCTGAGCGGCCTCGACGAGATCGGCCTCACGCTGCGCCACGCCGACAAGATCCGCGCCTTCGAAGCGCGGCGCAAAGCCCAGTTTCCCTGGTATTTCTGATGAAGCTGGCGCTGCTGCCCGGTGACGGCATCGGGCCGGAAATCGTTGCCCAGGCGCGCAAAGTACTGCAGCGCCTCGGCTTGAAACTGGAGATGCGCGAGGCCGCGGTCGGCGGCGCCGGCTACGATGCGGCCGAAGATCCGCTGCCCCCGGCTACCCTTTCGCTCGCCAAGGAAGCCGACGCGATCCTTTTCGGCGCGGTGGGCGGTCCGCGCTACGACGCGCTGCCGCGAGCCAAGCGCCCTGAGCAGGCGCTGCTGCGGCTGCGCAAGGAGCTCGGGCTGTTTGCCAACCTGCGCCCGGCGCAGGTGCACCCGCAGCTCGCCGCCGCCTCGGCGCTGAAAGCCGAACTCGTCGCAGGGCTCGACATCCTGATCGTGCGCGAGCTCACCGGCGATATCTACTTCGGAGAGCCGCGCGGCATCCGCGCCGCCGGCGACGGCGGCCGCGAGGGCTTCGATACCATGCGCTACAGCGAGTCCGAGGTGCGGCGCATCGCGAAGGTGGCATTCGAGGCGGCACGCCGGCGCGGGAAGCGGGTCTGCTCGGTCGACAAGGCCAACGTGCTCGAGACTTCGCAGCTGTGGCGGGAAGTGGTCATTGAGGAATCAAAAAACCATGCCGACATCGAGCTGTCCCACATGTACGTCGACAACTGCGCCATGCAGCTGGTGCGCAATCCCAGGCAGTTCGACGTCATCGTCACGGGGAACCTGTTCGGCGACATCCTCTCGGACGAGGCGTCGATGCTCACCGGGTCGATCGGCATGCTGCCCTCGGCCGCGCTCGACGCCAGTGGCAAGGGGCTGTACGAGCCGATCCACGGCGCGGCGCCCGACATCGCCGGCAAGGGCGTGGCCAATCCGCTTGCCACCATCCTTTCGGCGGCCATGATGCTGCGCTACTCGCTCGGGCAGGAAAAGGCAGCCGAGCGCATCGAGGCCGCGGTGAAAAAGGTCTTGGGTGAGGGCCTGCGCACCGCCGACATCCACACGCCCGGAACCCGCAAGGTCGGCACCGGTGAAATGGGCGACGCGGTCGCGGCAGCCCTATAAACTAGCGCGCATGTTGAGAGTAGGCATCGTCGGCTGGCGCGGCATGGTCGGATCGGTGCTCGTGCAGCGCATGCGCGAGGAGCGCGACTTCGACCACTTCGAGCCGGTGTTTTTCTCGACCTCGCAGGCCGGCGGCAAGGGCCCGTCGATAGGCAAGGACGCGGCGCCGGTCAAGGATGCGAAAGACCTCGCCGCTCTGAAGGCGCTGCCGGTGATTATCTCCTGCCAGGGCGGCGACTACACGAACGAGGTTCATGCGCAGTTGCGCAAGGCAGGCTGGAAAGGCTACTGGATCGACGCCGCGGGCGCGCTGCGCATGAAGGATGACGCCGTGATCATTCTCGATCCGGTCAACATGTCCGTCATCAAGAAGGCGCATGCGGCCGGCATCAAGGACTACATCGGCGGCAATTGCACGGTGAGCCTGATGCTGATGGGGATGGCCGGCCTGTTCCAGCGCGATGCGATCGAGTGGATGACCACCATGACCTACCAGGCGGCCTCCGGCGCCGGAGCCGCGCACCTGCGCGAGCTGGCGGAGCAGATGGCGCGCATCGGGCAAAGCGCCAGGGGCTTGCTGGAAGACCCTGCCGCCAGCGCCCTGGATATCGACCGCACCGTGACCGAGGCGATGCGCTCGCCAGGGTTGCCCAAGGCGAACTTCGAGTACCCTCTTGCCGCGAGCCTGCTGCCATGGATCGACGGGGACCTGGGTAACGGGCAGAGCCGCGAGGAGTGGAAGGGGCAGGCCGAGACCAATAAGATTCTCGACAGGAATGGCCGCGTGGTGCCGGTGGACGGCATCTGCGTGCGGGTCGGCGCCATGCGCTGCCACAGCCAGGCGCTGACCATCAAGCTGCGGCGAGCGCTGCCGCTGGATGAAATCGAAGGCATGATCGCGGAAGCCAACGATTGGGTGAAGCTGGTGCCGAACCGGCGCGAGGAGTCGCTCGCCGAACTGACCCCGGCGGCGGTTTCCGGGAAGCTCTCGGTCCCGGTGGGCCGGCTGCGCAAGCTGCCGATGGGGGAGGACTACCTGGCTGCCTTCACGGTCGGCGATCAGCTGCTCTGGGGGGCCGCCGAGCCCTTGCGCCGGATGCTACGGATCCTTTTGGAGGCAGGCCTCAAGGCCTGAAAAGCGAGAAAACTTGTGAATTTGCAGAGCTAAGACCATGATGTTATTTTACTAAGTTGATTGGTCGCTTAGAACAACGATTCAAGGGCGGGGGCACATTGGGCAGATCGATAACCATTGCGATGATTGCGGCCGCGTTTTGGCTGGCAAGTCCGATGGTCCGGGCGGCCGGGCTGGGCCAGCTGAGCGTGATTTCGCCGCTCGGCCAGCCCCTCAATGCCGAGATCGAGATCGTCTCCTTGCAGCCGGGCGAGGAAGAAGGTCTCGTGGCGCGCCTTGCGTCCCCGGACGCGTTCAGGGCGGCGGGGATCGACTTCAATCCGGCGCTCGTCTCGGCGCGGTTCGCCATCGAGCGTCGCGGCGGCCGCCCGCTGTTGCGCGTGAGAACCACTCAGCCGGTCAACGATCCGTTCCTCGAGATTCTGGTCGAGCTGCAATGGACTACCGGCAGGCTGGTGCGCGAGTACACCGTTCTTCTCGACCCGCCGGAATACAGAGGGCCGCAGGCGATCGCGGCTGCGCCCGCGGCGCGCGCCACGCCGGCCGCCGCCCCCGAGCCGAAGCCCGCCGAAGCGCCGGCAGCGCAGCCTGCGCCTGAATCTGCACGCGCGCCTGCACCGGCGCCGCTAGAAGCCAAACCGCTGCCGTCCGTCCCGGCTCGTGCGGCTGAGCCGGCACCAGTTGCCGAGGCGCAGGTCGAAAAGCCCGCTGCGGCGGAAGCAGAGAAGCCCGCGGCGGCGGAAGCGGAGAAGCCCGCAGCGGAGCCAGTCGGCGAGCCGGCTGCCGCGGAAGAGGGAAAGGTCGCGGTCAAGAAGGGCGACACGCTGAGCGAAATTGCACGCCAGAACCTGCCGCGTGGCGCGAACCTCAACCAGATGCTGATTGCGATCTACCGCGCCAACGAGGATGCGTTCATCCGCAAGAACGTCAACCTGCTGCGCGCCGGGCGGATCCTAGACATCCCCGGCGCGGAAGCCGTCAGCGCGATCGATCCGGAAGAAGCGAGGCGCCTGGTGCAAGCGCACATGGACGACTTCGCCGTGTACCGCAGCCGTCTCGCGGCGGCGTCGACGTCTGTCGAAGCGCCGGGCGGCCGGCGCGAAGCCGAAGGCAAGATCGAGCCGAAACCGGAAGCCCCGGCCGCGGCGCCACGGGATCAGGTCAGGCTGTCGAAGGCCGACCCGAGCAAGCCGGCGGCGCCAGCCAGCCGGGCGGCGCGCGAGGACGACGCGGTCGCCCGCGAACGCGCACTGAAAGAAGCGCAGTCCCGTGTCACCGATCTGGAAAGGAACGTCACCGATCTGCAGAAGCTGCTGGAGATGAAGAGCCAGCAGCTCGCCGAGCTGGAGAAAAAAGCGCAGGGCACGCCCGCGCCCGCCGTGCCGGCGCCTGCCGCGCCCAAGCCGGTCGCCGAGGCACCGAAACCCGTAGCCGAGGCACCGAAACCCCCTGTGGTGGCGCCCAAACCTGTGCCGCAGGCGCCAAAGCCCCCGGTTCAAGCAGCCAAGCCGCAGCCCAAGCCAGCGCCACCTCCGCCCGAGCCGAGCATCGTCGACGAGTTTCTCGACAACCCGATTGCGCTTGCCGGATTGGGCGGCGTGATCGTGCTGCTCGCCGGCTACGGCGTATGGACATGGAGAAAAAAAAAGACCACGCAAGCCAGATTTCAAGATAGCGTCCTAGGCGCGGCCTCTACCACCGGCTCGCCGACCGGAACCGGCGCTGCACTAGCGGCGCAGAGCGTCTCGCAGGGCTCGCTCAGCCAGCCGCTGGCCGGGATGGAGGCCGACGAAGTCGACCCGATCGCGGAAGCCGACGTTTACATGGCCTACGGCCGCGACGCGCAGGCCGAGGAAATCCTCAAGGAAGCGCTGCAAAAGGACGCAAAGCGCACCGCGGTGCATTCCAAGCTGCTCGAGATCTACGCCAACCGGCGCGACGTCACGGCCTTCGAGCAGACGGCGGTCAAGCTCAAGTCGCTCACCAACGGTTCCGGTCCGGAATGGGACAAGGCTGCCGCCCTCGGCCGTTCGATCGATCCGCAGAATGGGCTGTATGGCGGTGGCGCTGCCCCCGCTGCCGCACCAGCGGCTGCTGCGGCGGCTGCCGCACCGAACCTCGATTTCGATCTGAGCGCCACATCGACGCAACAGGCCGCGATCCTGCCCGAGTTCTCGATCGACGAACCGAAGGCGCCGCCGCTCAGCGCTCTGGACTTCGACCTCGATGCCGCGCCGGCGGCGGCAGCTGGCGCGAGCGCAAAGAGCGATTTCAGCCCCGGGGGCACGCTGATCATGGGTGAACGGCCGGGCGAGAGAACCGTCACCAGCGTGGATTTCAATCTGGACACCACGGGCAGCAGCGAAGCGAAGAGAGCCGGAGCGGAGCCGTCCGCAGACGGCGGTCTCGATTTCGACATCAGCCTGGACCTCGGCGGGGAGGAGAAAAAGCCCGAACCCGACAAGACCGCGGCGCCGATGGACCTGTCTTCCATCAGCCTGGACCTGGGCATTGCGGGCGAGCCGAGCGGTTCTCCCGCCGGCACCGATCCGAAATGGCAGGAAGTCGCCACCAAGCTCGATCTCGCCAAGGCGTACGAGGAGATGGGAGACAAGGACGGCGCGCGGGAGCTGCTCAACGAGGTGCTGAAGGACGGCGACAGCGTGCAGAAGGGCCAGGCGCAGCAGCTGCTGGCCAAGCTGGGTTAGCATCCGCCGTACACCGCCCTGCTGAACTGAAAAAAAAGCCGCGGCGCCAGCGACCGCGGCTTTTTGCTTTATGCGCATAGCCCTGGGACTCGAATACGACGGCAGCCGCTTTCTTGGATGGCAGACGCAGCCCGGCGGAGGCGCCGTGCAGGACGCCCTCGAGCCGGCTCTCGGCGCGATCGCCGGCGGGCCGGTCGGAGTGACCTGCGCCGGCAGGACCGATCGCGGCGTGCACGCGCGCGGCCAGGTGGTGCACTTCGATGACCTCGCGTCACGACCCCCGTCTGCCTGGGTTCGCGGGGTGAACGCGCTGCTGCCCGACGGCGTCGCGGTGTTATGGTCGCAGAAGGTCGACCCGTCCTTCCATGCACGGTGCGGCCGGCACTCGCCGCGAGCCACGTCGGCTGGACTCACCTGCCGCTCGACGTCGACGCGATGCGCGAGGCCGCCGCGCTGCTCGTCGGCGAGCACGATTTCTCGGCATTCCGCTCGGCGGAGTGCCAGGCCAAGTCGCCGCTGCGCACCCTGCATTCGCTCGACATCGAGCGCCGCGGCGAGCGCATCGACTTCGTGCTGCGGGCGAACGCGTTCCTGCACCACATGGTGCGCAACATCGTCGGCACGCTCGTTTATGTCGGCAACGGCAAGCATCCGGCGCCCTGGGTGAGGGACGTGCTCGAGTCGCGCGATCGCGCGCGCGCGGCGCCGACCTTCGCGCCGGAAGGACTTTGCCTGGAGGCCGTGGAGTACGACGCGAAATGGGGACTGCCCCAATGAGAACCCGCGTCAAGATCTGCGGTATCACGCGGCGGCAGGACGCGCGCGCGGCGGCCGAGGCAGGCGCCGATGCCATCGGGCTGGTGTTCTATCCGCCGAGCCCGCGCTTCGTGAGCGTCGAGCGCGCGCTCGAGGTGCGCGATGCGCTGCCTCCCTTCGTGCAGACCGTTGCGCTGTTCGTCAACCCGGACGCGGCGCAGGTGGCGCAGGTCATCGGCCGGGTACGGCCCGCGATGCTGCAATTCCACGGCGAGGAGGCGCCGCAGTTCTGCGCGCAGTTCGGCGTGCCCTGGGTCAAGGCTTGCCGCGTGAGGCAGGGGATCGATTTGCTAAAATACCTGCGCCCGTTTTCCGCTGCCGCGGCCTGGCTGCTCGACAGCCACGTCGAGGAATACGGCGGAGCGGGCGAGAGCTTCGACTGGTCGCTGGTGCCCGCCGCACGCGACCGGCCTTTGATCCTTTCGGGCGGGCTGGCGCGGGACAATGTCGCCGAGGCGATCCGCCGGGTGCGGCCCTGGGGCGTCGATGTCTCGAGCGGAGTCGAGTCGGCGAAGGGAATCAAGGACGCCGCGAAAATCGCCGCCTTCATTGCAGAGGTCAGGAATGCGGATGTATGACTTGCCCGACGCGCGCGGGCATTTCGGCCCCTACGGCGGCGTGTTCGTCGCCGAAACGCTGACGCACGCGCTCGACGAGCTGCGCGATGCCTATGAACGCGCGCGCGCCGATGCCGCGTTCCAGGCCGAATTTCACTACGAGCTCACGCACTATGTGGGACGGCCGAGCCCGATCTACCACGCTCGGCGGCTGTCGGAGCGCTGCGGCGGCGCGCAGATCTACATCAAGCGCGAAGACCTGAACCACACCGGCGCGCACAAGATCAACAACACCATCGGCCAGGCACTGCTGGCGCGCCGCATGGGCAAGCCGCGCGTGATCGCCGAGACGGGCGCCGGCATGCACGGCGTCGCCGCGGCGACCGTCGCGGCGCGCTACGGCATGGAATGCGTGGTCTACATGGGCACGCAGGACGTCAAGCGCCAGATGCAGAACGTGTATCGCATGAAGCTGCTTGGCGCGACGGTAGTGCCGGTCGAATCGGGATCGCGCACGCTGAAGGACGCGCTGAACGAGGCGATGCGCGACTGGGTCACCAACGTCGAGCGCACCTTCTACATCATCGGCACGGTCGCCGGCCCGCATCCGTATCCGATGATGGTGCGCGACTTCCAGTCGGTGATCGGCGAGGAATGCATCCCGCAGATGCAGGAGCTCGCCGGGCGGCAGCCCGACGCGGTGATCGCCTGCGTCGGCGGCGGCTCGAACGCGATGGGGATTTTTTACCCGTACATCAAGCATCTGAAGGTAAGGCTGATCGGCGTCGAGGCGGCGGGCGAAGGCCTGGCGAGCGGCAGGCACGCGGCCTCGCTGTGCGCCGGCAAACCCGGGGTGCTGCACGGTAATCGTACCTATCTTCTTCAGGACGCGAACGGGCAGATCACGGAGACGCATTCGATCTCGGCCGGGCTCGACTACCCCGGCGTCGGCCCGGAGCACGCCTGGCTGAAGGACAGCCGGCGCGCCGAATATGTCGCGGTGACCGACGACGAAGCGCTCGGCGCATTTCACGAGCTGTGCCGTTGCGAAGGCATCATCCCGGCTCTTGAATCCGCGCATGCGCTCGCCCATGCCGCCAAGCTGGCGCGCAGCCTGCCGAAGGAGGCGATCCTGCTGGTGAACCTCTCGGGCCGCGGCGACAAGGACATGCATACCGTTGCCCAGCGCTCAGGCCTGCAGTTCTGAGATGTCGCGCATCCAAGCGCGTTTCGCATCCCTGGCGAGTGCCAGGCGCAAGGCGCTGATCCCCTACATTACCGCGGGCGACCCGCATCCCTCTCTGACAGTGCCGCTGCTGCGCGCCCTGGTCGAGGCGGGCGCAGACATTCTCGAGCTTGGCGTGCCGTTCTCGGACCCGATGGCCGACGGCCCGGTGATCCAGCGCTCGGGCGAGCGAGCGCTGAAGCACGGCATCGGTCTTTCGGATGTATTGAAGTTAGTCGTTGAATTTCGAAAACAGGACGCCGCGACGCCGATCGTCCTCATGGGTTACGCCAATCCGATTGAAGCGATGGGCAGCGCGGCCTTTCTTGAAAAGTCAAAGGCCGCCGACATCGATGGCGTCATCGTCGTCGACTACCCGCCGGAGGAGTGCCTGGAATTCTCCGCTCTGGCGAAGAAGAACGGCATCGACCCGGTTTTTCTTCTCGCGCCGACCTCCACTGAAAAGCGGATCGAGGAGGTGGCGCGGATCGGCAGCGGTTACCTGTACTACGTCTCGCTGCGCGGCGTGACCGGCGCGTCGCACATCGACCTGTCGGATGTCGCGGCGCGCATTCCAAAGATCCGCGCGGCTACGCGCCTGCCAATCGGGGTGGGCTTCGGCATCCGCGACGCCGAGTCGGCGCGCCGCGTCGCCGAGACCGCCGACGCCGTGGTGATCGGCAGCCGCATCATCCAGGAGATTGAATCGGCGGGGCCTCACGATCCGACGTCCAGGGTGAAAGCTCTTCTGAAGCCCATACGGCAGGCGCTGGACGCATGAGCTGGCTCCAGAAGCTCCTCCCCCCCAAGATCCAGCGCACCGGCCCCGGCATGCGCAAAACGGTCCCCGAGGGCCTGTGGACCAAGTGCGCGGCCTGCGACGCGGTGCTCTACAGCACGGACCTCGAGAAAAACCTCAATGTGTGCCCGAAGTGCGGGCACCACGAGCGCCTCGGCGCGCGGCCGCGCCTCG
>Ga0209238_1000823_pt1 | contig 11591 bp, 7 predicted proteins | sample GraSoi013_1_20cm_FD_185823 | JGI IMG/M metagenome (GOLD analysis project Ga0209238, IMG submission 185823) | Grasslands soil microbial communities from the Angelo Coastal Reserve, California, USA - Sample 10_02_2013_1_20cm (SPAdes) (version 2) | ecosystem: Environmental > Terrestrial > Soil >...
GTACGAGCGGGAAGTTCACGGTGGCCTTAAGCAGGTTCGTCCCGGCGGGGACTAGACCCGTCAGGTTGATCAGATAATCCGGCCGAAGGAAGTTCGGCGCGCTCTCGTTCGCGTTCGTCGTCGTGATCGTCCACGAATTGCTGCCGATCTTTTGCAGCTCCCAGTCGGACACGAGGACGGACTTCGGGTTCGCGATGTTGTGATTCTCGACGGAGAACGTGTCCGTGGACGTGCCGCCCGGCGACAACAGATTCGTGAAGCTCGGATAGGAGGTCCCGCGGTAATTCCCGGCCATCCATTCCGGCGCGAGCCCGGCGGCCGTGAAGTGGTACGCCGCGAGGCCGTCCCGGAACGACGCCGATTCCACAGCGCGCAAGGCATTCGTCAGGCCGTGGCCCATGACCTCGGGATCGTAGTGCGTGTTGTCGGCGGATCCCGTCAGCAGGACCTTCGCGTACTGATTGAATAATGCGCTCCCCGTGGTGTTGTACCACGCATTCTCGACGAGCGCGAGGATCGCCGCGGTGGCCGGCGCCGAGAGAGAGGTGCCGCCCCAAACAACCCACGCGGGAGGCCCGAAGCAATAGGGAGGCGCCACGATTCCGGCGCAGTTAACGGGTTGATCGCCGGACGCCCACGCGCCGACTGTCACGACGTCGGGCTTCGAAGTCCCGAGGGTGCTCGGGCCGCGGTTCGACCAGGGCTGCACATCGCCGAACGTGGAGTGCGCCGCGGAATCCGCCGCGCCGACCGGGTACGGCTCGGTGCCCGAGTAGCTCGTCGATGCGCCGACCGAGATAACCCCGCTGCTCGACGACGGGGATGTGACCGTCCCGAAACCGTGTCCTCCGTTCCCACTGGAGACCGCGAAGACGGTGTCCGAATGAAGGAGGGACATTAGCTCGACCCACCGTGCTGTGAAGTCCCAGCCGTCGTTGAAAGTCCCAGAGAAGCCGAACGAGGCGGAGGCGACCTGCGCTTCGTCGCCCGTGCCGGGCGTTCCGTCGTAGCCTTCCCCAACGAACGTGAACATGTCGTAGAAGAATCCGCCGGCGTAGATGTTTCCGACGGAGATCAGTTTCGCTTGCGGGGCGAATCCGAGGACGGAGCCCGTCTTGTTCTGTGCGACGATTGAGGAGGCGCACAACGTACCGTGATCCCCGCCGCCGGGAGCCAGGACATCACCGATCTGGAGGGCGACGAGATTGCCCGCACCCGGTGTTGGAACAGGGAGGCCGTAGCGCGCCCCAATCACGTCGCTGTAGGGGATCGGGTTCGCCCCATCCCCGATGAAGTAGACAAGTCCTCCGGAAAGGTCCGCCATGCCATCCCCGTTCGTGTCCATCCAGATCTCGGGAGAGCTGACGTCCGCGGCCTTGTCGTTTCCGAAGTGATAGTTATCGTCGAGATCGACGTGCACCGTATCGTACACGCCGGGGAACGTCGAATCCGTCACGAGCATCGCGACGAACTCGCCATAGTAGAAAGAGCGCAGGGAGTTGTCCGGGTGGAGCCCGAGATGGTAAATGCCGCTCGCGCTTGGGATCCCCGCGACGTTGTACACGTGACCGTTGAACGGGAGGGACAGATTCCCGGTGACGGGATCCGCCGTCGCCGTGAAGCTCGTGTCCACGTACCAAGAGCTCGGTGCGGTCGGGAACGTGAGTCCGCCCAGCAAGTATGATGACATCGAATTCGGATCGAACGCCATGGGCCAGTCGAAGTAGGGAGAGGACGCGTTCGTATCCCGAGCGAACGTCCCTTGGAGGTCGGGATGGCCGAAGTCCGTGCCGCTGTCCATCGGGGACACGCGGACGCCATACCCAGTATAGCCGAGGGCCCAAGCCTCGGGGACGTGGTGTCCCTTTCCGGCCGCGATCAGGTCGGGAGCCGGAGCCCCGCCTCCGATCGCGTTCAGGCTCGGCTCACCGGAGCTCATGCGGTCCGGCGCGGTCGGAAGGACCGCGGGTGCGACCGTGTACACGCGTTCGAGGGCCGCGACTTTTTCCAGCAGTCGAACGGGGATGTCGATCGTGACGACCCGCAAGCCGGGTCGGGTCGCGGGCACGGAGCCGATGAGAGTGGGGACGCCGTGGGCGCGGAGGAACGTGCTGAGCGTGTTCACGTCATCCGTGAGGATAGCGACGCGGAATGTGCCCGTGCCGAACTGCGCGGCCTTTTGAACGGAAGAGGTCATCTTGTTCCAACCCGCCCGAGGCTCTCGCGCGCGGTCGAGCAACTGTTGCATGGCCGGCTGCATGGAAGGCTGCGTTAGTGCCGGATTGTCTCGAACGTCGGGCGTCATCCGGACGGGCAGCGTCGAATTCGCTGCGGCGGCCCTCGCCGCGCCGGCGACGGCGACCAACAGAATCGCCGCGACCATGAGGACGGTCAACGAAATGGCCCACGCACGTCGAACGAACAAACCCATTTGGATCCCTCCCGTCAGACGATCGTCGAGCAAACCCCGCCTAGGGTCTCTCCTCCAAATCGCTCGCCCAACTTCGTCGCGAATCGGGGGGACGCGATATAAAGATTCGGACGTGCGAACCCTGGAAGTATGGTCGGAGCCGTGCCTGTCCACCATGCCGACCCGGTGTCAGATGGCAGTTCTTAAGGCGAGGTGCCTAACTCAACAGGAACCTAAACGCATAGGTCTCGAAGACTAACCCGGTTCGCTCGCTCGACCACATCTCACAGTCAAGGGCAAGGCGGGGGTCCAGAGATCCGAACCGCATAGGTAGCGGGGAATGGACCAGCGAAAGATGCAATGCCGATGCTAGGCGGGAATCCGCCGGGTTCACCGAGATACTCTTGCACCACCCAGTTCCGTTTGAGGACATAGCACGTTCCAACATTCTTGTCCCAGTACACCCCGGTGCAGCCCATCGATGCGGTACCGGAGTAAGTCGGCACGAAAGTGATGTTCGTGCTTGTGAACAAAGACACTGATATTGTTGTCGATGACCCGTACCATTGGCACATTAAGTTCATGGAAGCCACCGGCGAGTGGTAGTACACCAGAACTAGCGGCATGTAACCCTTCGCGTCGAGTGCATATGAGATGTTTAGATCGGTCCCCGTCCAGTCATACTTCACATTGGAAATAGTCCGGCCTGCCTGGTTGGTAAAGGAGACAGGGAAGTATGTGGTCGTCGGGGTTCCGGTCACGTCTAGGATTGTTGTTAACTCGTTAGCTGCGACGTGGATGTTCTCAAGAGAGTTACTGGAATATTTTGTGTTCCAGACAACATTAAAGTCCGTGAATTCAGTTTGCGGTGTCGACCCATTCGTCGGAAAATATATCCCGTTGTCAGAATTGTGAACGCTGTTGTTCCAATACCAGCCGGCCCAAGCTGAAGGCTGGATGTCACGGATGTACTCGGACACATCGTTGTCATGGATCTGTGTATAGTTGGCACGGTATTCAATCATCACTCCACGGCTTGTCCACTGCGCCTCTCCCGGTGGAAATACGCTCTTCCTGCCAGGATAGTTCTGGTAGATTAGGTTTCCAAAGACCTGGCCCTTGTATGTTTGGTCGGAAATGATGCCGTGACCTGTCGCGTTGGATACTGTGTTATACCTTGCAACGGGGAATGAAGCGATACGCCAGTGGAGGGGGTCGGCAGGAAAGGCTTTCTTGGACGGCTGGTCGCCAAGTTGGATGCCTACGGTTCTTCGCGTTGCTGTGCCAGTCTCGGCATTCCGTGCATCCACATAGTTCCCGACTACAGTGCAATAGTAGGTGCCTCCCTGGCAGGTTATTCCATATTGCCAATCCTTGTTTCCTGTTACATTAATGAACACCGCATTATAGCTGATCGTGACGTTGTTCACTCCGTAGCTTGCTTCGATACCATAGACCTTACCGTGCGTCTCCGAGCGTGTGACGACAATGTTGTCCGCCCGGTCCGCACTGTAAGAAGGGGGATAGGCTGGAGTGCCGATGAGGATGGCGAAGTAATTTCCGCCACTCACGTCGTTGTTAACATTGTACACCTTGACATTTCTAATTACTCCGAACTTAGTGGAGTTACCGTGTATTCGGATTCCGGCCCCGATTGTTGGGTAACTAGCCATATTGATTGACCAATCAGAGATGACATACGGATTGGCTGAAGTTCCGGTTCCGGACCGGACCCCATTTGCCCCTGTCCATCCCGAGTTGCCGTTAATCTCGATAGGGTCACGGCCAGTGAGCGGTGCTCCTGTAAGTCCAAAGGTTCCAGGAATCGCCCCAACCTGGCCAGATGGTCCTGAACTTACTCGCACAGAAAATCCTCCGTCGACTGCAACGGGGGTTTGGGGATGCCCGAATTCGAAAACAGCCGCAAGAATGAAAACAACGAGCCAAAAGACAGGGATGCGCCTTTCCCTCACGTAGTATCAATTGGGTAACGAGGATATGGAGTTTCCCTAACGCCGCTCATAACGAGAGGCGCATCCCTTCCACGGGTCCAGCGACAACCAATGAGCTACCAGCGGCCGTGAAGTACTTCACCGCGACCGCGCGGACGCGATCCTCCTCCAGATCGCGCACGATCTCCGGGAAGCGCTCGAGGAAGTTCATCCCGAGGCCGTAGTACTCCATCCGATGGAGCTCGGACGCGACCTCCGCGTTCCGCTCGAGCGAGACGATGAGCGAACCGATCTGGTTGTCTCTGCCGTCCTGGATCTCGTCCGCGTGGAACGGGTCCGTCTGCAACCGGTCGAGTTCGGCGCGGATCGACTGCACCGCCTTCTCGAGGTTCGCGGGGTTCACGCCCGCCGAGATGGACCACATCCCTCCCGCGGTGCGCGCATCGAGGCCCGTGAACGCGTAATAGGCGAGACCTTGCTCGTCCCGCAAGTTCCGCCCGAGACGGCCGTACAATCCGATCCGCCCGAACAGGAGGTTCGCCAGGTTCAGGGCGTAGTAGTCCGCATGACGACGGGGGACCGCGGGACCGCCGATTGCGATGTCAGCCTGCGTCTTGTGCGGCATCGGGATCGTCGCGCGACGCGGCTTGTGCGGGGGCGGCGGCGGGATCGCCGGGATCCCTTCCTGGTCCGCATCGAGGCGGGAGAGCGGTGCGGCGATCGCCTCTTCGACGAGCTCCCGATCGATCTCCCCCGTGACGGCCAGGATGAGGCCTTCCGAGCCGACGCGGGATTCGTGGAACGCGACGAGATCGCGCCGACGGATCCGGCGCACGCGGTCGGCCCCGCCCTTCGGGTCGCGGCCGTACGGATGGTCGTTCGGGAACACGAAGCGCGCGAGCTCGCGCGCGGCCCTCGAGTGGGTGTCGTCCGCCTCGATGCGCAGGTCGTTCAGGAGTTCGCCCCGCACGCGATCGATCTCGCGCTGCGGGAACGTCGGCTCGGAGAGACATTCGACCAGGATCCGGATCGTCTCGCGCAGGGAGTCGCGCGTGCACCGGCCGTTGAAGCCGAGCAGCTCCTCGCCGTTGTGGAACTCGAGGGTCGCCCCGATGCCTTCGAGTCGGTCGGCGAGCTTCGCGGCCCCACGATGACGGGTGCCGCTGAGCAGGAGTCGCGACGCGAACTCGGCGACTCCGTGCGCATCGCCCTCCGAGGCCACGCCCGCCGGCACGCTCCCGCGGAACGCGACGAAGGGATTCGACGGGAGGGCGTGGGAGATCAGGACAGCGCCATTCCCCAGGGCGGTGCGGTCGGGGAGGTTCAGCCGGTTCCCTCCTGCGCATGGAATCGGACGACGGACCGATGCTCGTCCACGAGATACGTCCGGGCGACCTCTCGGATGCGCGGCGCGCGGACCTTCTCGACCTTCGCGAGCAGGCGATCTCCGAAGTCCCAGGACGAGAGGCCTTCTCCCGCGCTCAGCAGCATCCCTTGGAACGTGACGCCATCCTGTTCGTACCGCGCCCAGGAGCGGACCTGTTGCTTCGCCCGCTCGACTTCCGTCCGATTCGGCGGGGTGCGACGCAACTTGTCGACCTCGCGATCAATCACGTGCTCCACGCGATCGAGGGGCACGCCCTTCGCACACGTCGCGGACGTGATCAGCAGGGACGGATCCAGCTTCATCTCCTGCCGCACGCCGACGTCCGTCGCGAGTTTGGACTCGACGAGGGCGTGATATAGGCGGTTCGATCGCGGGCGCCAGTCGCCTGACGCGAAGGAGATGAGGCCTCTCCAACCGCCGAGGACCGTGGAGAGCAGGATCAAGGCGGGCGTGTCGTCATGGGCCGCGGACGGAATGTGCCATCCGATGGACAGCAGGTCTGCAGGGCCCGGGCGGACGAGATCGCTCCGCCGCTCTCCGCGCTGCTCCGGCTCCGAGAGGCGCAAGGGCTCCGGCGCCGGCTCCGGTTTCAAAGGAGAGAAGGCCTCGCGGACATGTTGCATCGCGACCGCGGGATCGAAGCCGCCGACGAGGAGGAGGGACGCGTTATTCGGAGCGTAGTATCGGAGGTAGTGGCGGTAGAGCGGCTCCCGGGCGAGGGAGGCCAGGTCCTGCTTGTACCCGATCGGGGTCCAGTGGTATGGATGGACCTGGAACGCGAGTCCCCACAGTTCCTCGTCGACGAGGAATTCCGGCTGGTTTTCCGCGCCCTCTCGTTCGCTGATCACGACGGTCCGCTCCGCCTCGACCTCCTTCGGATCAAAGGCGGCATTGCGCATCCGCTCGGACTCGATCATGAGGGCCGTGTCCATCGCGGACGCGGGGATCGTCTCGAAGTACATCGTGTAGTCCGTGTCCGTGAAGGCGTTCATCTTCCCGCCGAGGCGCGAGATGAATTTGTCGATGTCCCCCTTGCCGAGCTTGCCGCCGCCCTTGAACAGCATGTGCTCGACCCAATGGGTGGAGCCGGTCATGCCGGGGACCTCGTTGCGGGAGCCAATGCGGTAGACGACCCAGGTGGACAGAGCCTTCGTGTCGGGGATCGGTCGGAGGACGACCTTCAGGCCGTTCTCCAACGTCTCCACATGGGTAGGCATTTGGAGGACGAAGGTCAGCGCGCGATATAGAGTTGCGGCCGGGAGGCGCCTTTTTGGCGGTTTGATAGTCCCCCGATCGGGGGACCTCTGCGGTTCAGACGCTTGACTTTCCGATACAACTCCGCTTGTTCGGCCAAGACCGACGCGGGGATGCCCACACTACGTTTGGCACTCGGCTTCCGATCCTGGAGCATCCTCCGCCGACTCCGGATCAGCTGCTCCAAGACACCTGCCTGATCCCTTTTGATAATAAGATAGGGCTTGACGACCGAAAGAAGTGGCCCAACCATGCCATCTGTCCAAATGAGTTGATAAGCGAAACGCCAGGCCGCTTTCCTCGGTGGCTGGTTTGTCAGAATCCCGCCGTACGCCTGTTGTATTTGTTGAAGTACCTCCTTATCGGTGTTTGCAATGGAAATCCTCGGTTTGTAGTACACCCTTGTGTACCTCGGGCTTGTCCACCTCGCAATCATCAAGGATCCTTCCCCATCGATGAAACCAGCGAGGTACTCCGGGGAGAGGGGCAGGCCGGATGTGAGCCGTCGCTCCCGCCCGCGATGCCTCGAGCCGCGAATCACTCCCCTCTCATTCAAGCGTCTAAGACGGCGATGGAACCTTTCCCGGTACCTCAATTCTGTTTTTGACAACCGCAGGAGATGGCCTTCGGAATCCCGGGTCCTTCGGCACCTCCGAAGGTGTTCCTGAAACTCAAGCAATGCTGCTGCATGGTTAGATTTGATTCTGAGGTAGGGTCGGATCGCTTGGATCAACGTCGCAGCCTTGACGTTGGTCCAAATCAGGGCGTAGCCAGGTTTCCATCGCTTGTGTCTTTGGCCAACGGCAGACATCACTCCGCCCCAATCAGTCTCAATCCGTGTAAGAATCTGGATGTCGGAGTTGTAGACGCACACCCTGAGCGAATATTCAGGGGTTCTGCCAGGACGGCGTCGTCGTGCGAGGGACAGGGAGCCCTCACCGTCAACAAAACCGGCGAGATACTCAACTGAAATCAATTTTCACTAACTAGGGCTGGCGAGGCAATAAAGGCTATCGAGGGAGGTCGACGAAAGTACTACGCTCGCCGATCTCCTCCTTCTCCTTTTTGGGCTCGGAACTTGGCCGACTCCAAATCAAGTTCGAAGTCCTCTTCCTTCACTTCGCCAGGAGTAAACACCTTGCCGGCCTCGAACTCCAGCTTCTTTTCGCTCTTCTTTCGCTTCTTCGGCTTTTCCTCAACTTGCTGTGGCATAGGGTGTCTCCATCTTTGTAGCGTAAGGATCGAGGAGATCGATTCGCCTGCGCGTTCCGTCGTTCACGATCAACATGGACCAATCAATCATCTCGATATTGAAGGTGTCGCATAGCTCCCTTCGTAGCGCGGCACGTGTATCCTTGGGCGGCTCCTGAATCGCCTTTTTGATAGCGTCGTCGTCCGTGATGCGATCGACCAAGCCGGCGCGCTGCCGCTTGTAGAAAAGCGACCGTTCGGCCCCAATCTCGGAGTATTGCTTGCACGCCATCATGTCGACATCGGGTCCTGCCTTCTTCTCGCCGGCCTCCTGGATCGCGAACCATCGGTCAAGCCATTCGATCCGGTGCGCGAGTTCCTTCGAGCGCCGGTTCTCGAGGCCGTCCAAGACCTCTTCGAACGTCCGTAGGGCGCGTTTCTCCCAGTCGTCCTGCACGATCGATTCCACCTTCTCCAGATAGTACCGTTGAATGTCAATCGGCGACACGATCCGTCCGTCCTCGAGCTCGACCTTCCACTGTCCCGGATTCCGGATCTCCACGTTGTGCCACAGGTCCCGGATCGGATCCTTGAGTCTTGGCACGTCGTCCAGGCGTCCGTCCTCCATGAGCTGCAACACGCCCGAGGTGACGAAATGCCGGAGCATGATCGCGGTCTCGTTCATGAGCGCGTCCCCGACGATCACGTGCAGGCGCCGCCACAGGCGGCCGTCCGCGTGGGGTTCGTCGCGCGTGTTCAGGATGCCGGTGTCATGCATGGTCTCGCCGCTGATCACCTGAGACGTCAGGAAGGCCATCGGCGACAGCACGTACTTCCCGCGCACGATGTCGCCCGCGCCCGTGTAGATGATGCGGGTCGCGAGATGCGGCACGAGGTCCCGGATGAACTGGCCCGGGAAGGCGACGTCGCGGGAGACGCAGTAGTTTTCGTGCGACCCGTACGACGTCCCGTCGGGGGACGTGTTGTTCTTGAACGCGTGGATCTTCATGTTCCCCGTGTACTTCTCCTCCATCACGCGGCGAAGCCAGTCGAGGATCTTCTCGCCGGCCTTCTCCCACACGACGACATCGTGGAAGTTCGTCGTCTCCGCGGTGCTCACCTCGAAGTGACCAACATCGTAGTAGACGCGGGATCCGTTCGTGATGAACTCGCCCGCGAGGTGCAGGTCCGATTCCCGCAACAGGTCGAGCGCCATCATGTGGGGGTCGAACCCCATCGTGCCCATCTTGCGGCAGTACAGCGTGTACTCGTGTTCGGTTCCCTGGACCATCTTCCTCATGCGTCACCCGACCATCGGGTCCGCACCGGTCCGGAAGACCTCCCGCTGGCGCTTCTCGTAGACGTACATCTCCGTGATGGCGTGCTCCTTGCTCTCCTCGTCGATCGCCATCTCGAGGTCTTTCATCGTGAGGCCTTCCTTCTTCCGCTCCGTCTTCTTCAGCAGGATGACCCGCTTCACGAAGTTCTTCTTCGCGGTCGTCACGATCGCCTCGATGATCGCGCCGGAGATGATGTCCTTGCGCTTGACGGTCTTGATCGATTCCTTCGCTTCCGCGTCGAGTTTCACCTTGACCCACTTGTTCTCCCCATACAGTTCGTCGAGGACGAAGCGGCGCAGGGCCTCGACCGCTTCCTTGTGCCCGCCGGACTGATCCTCCAGACTCGCCTGGACCGGGAGATCCTCGTTCAGATAGATCCGCAGGATTTCCTCCGCCGCCCTCCGGTCGGGACGCGGGATCTCGATGATCTCGTCGAACCGCCCGGGCCGGAGCAACGCCGGATCCACGAGGTCCGCGCGGTTCGTCGCGCCGATCACGAACACGTCGTGGAGCTCGACGAGGCCGTCCATCTCACTCAGGATCTGCGCGATGATGTTCTTGTGGACGCCCGAGGTGTCCATCATGCCGCGGACCGTGAAGAGCGCCTCGATCTCATCGAAGAAGACGATGCTCGGCTTCTTCTCGTGCGCCTGGCGGAAGATCTCCTTGATGATCCGCTCGCTCTCCCCGACCCACTTCGACAGGACGTCCGCGATGCTCACGTTGAAGAACGTCATGTCGTTCTCCGTCGCGATCGCCTTCACGAGCAGGGTCTTGCCGCACCCCGGCGGTCCGTACAACAGGATGCCGCGCGGCGCCTCGAGGGCGATCTGCGCGAACAGCTTCGCCTCCTGGTACGGCAGGACGACGACGTCCTTGATCCGTTCGATGGCCTCCATGAGGCCGCCGATCTGACCGTAATTCACGTTCGGTTTCTCGCCCAGCAACAGCGACTTGACCTCGAGGTTCGGTAGGACTTCCAGCACTTCCATCGTCGGAGGCAGCACGCTGATCTGGAACCCGGGTTTCAGCTTCTTGTAGACCGTCTTGTCGGTGTCGATCAGCCGCTTCTCCATGTCGCCCTCGATCGAGATCACGAGCTTGCCGTCCATCATGTCGGCGACCTTCGCGATCACGCCTTCGTTGCGGACGGCGCTTCCCTCGACGATCGCGTACGTCTGCGGGTGCACCCAGACATATTGGCCGATCCCGAGCTGAGACTTGTCCATGAGACCGGTCGAGACCTTGAGGAGCTCCGTGGCCCGCGCCACCACGACCTGGTTGCCGTCGAGGTCGGGACCTTCCTTGCGCACGACGTAGGCATAGAGGAGCGGCGGCTGTTTGATCTTGTTGAACTTGTCCTCGTAGGCCTTGAGCCGGTACTCCCGCTCCTCGATCTCGTAGCGGAAGGAGTGGAGGTCCCGCTCGTACTGCCGACGGAGACGGTCCATCTTCTCCTCGAATTCGTCCCGGACCTCGTCCGCCGACTTCCCCACCTTCCCGTCGCTTTCGTCGCTTACCATCCGTGCATCACCGCGTGCCTGGGCCCGCGTGTCGGTCGAGGCGGGACGGCATCTGCGCTGTCGACGCAAGTCTGTGGAACAAGATGCGGTCTCGTCCCATCCCTTGTTAGAAAGTGGCATCCAGAATTAAAGCTTTTGTTATCGGTATTGACCCTGCGACCATCGGAATATTCCACCGGGAGTGAAAGTGTTCTGAACACACTTCGAACGAGGATCCGCGCCCGGGGGTCATTCGGAGGCCTTGTAGTAGCGAAAGGACGAAGAACAATCGCGTCGCGGAGAGAAGATACACCCTTCGGATCCGGGATTTACTGTGCGTATCCGCCTTGGATCAGTTTCTTGATGTACGGCGTCAGGACCCGCGCGAGACTCATGTCCCCGTCCCAGTCCTCGAGTTGGTCCCAGTGGTGGTCCTCCATGTCCTTGATGCATCGCTCGATGCGCGCGGTCCACGACCCGCTGCCGTCGCCCTCGATCCGGGCCGCGAGCACGAGCCACTTTCCACGCCCGATCAGGATGTGCATATGTCCGACG
>Ga0209238_1000828_pt1 | contig 11557 bp, 7 predicted proteins | sample GraSoi013_1_20cm_FD_185823 | JGI IMG/M metagenome (GOLD analysis project Ga0209238, IMG submission 185823) | Grasslands soil microbial communities from the Angelo Coastal Reserve, California, USA - Sample 10_02_2013_1_20cm (SPAdes) (version 2) | ecosystem: Environmental > Terrestrial > Soil >...
AAAATAATTCTGCTCGCTAGGATCCATCAGCGCCGCCCTTTCATATTCCCGCACCGCTTCCAGTGGATCACCCAATCGTTCGTTGAGTTCGCCCAGCAAGCGATGCCCGTCGGCAGTATCCGCCTTCGCCAGCATCGTTCGCGCTTGCTCGCGAGCAGCAAGCAATTCGTCACTAGATTCGTCGGAATTCCTGGCCGCTGCAGCCTTCGTCTCCACCGTGGAACTTTTAACCAGTTCGCCGTTCTTTAGCGCCAGCGTTTCCTTTGCGAGCGCTTCGCTCGTTCTCACACGAACGTCCGACCCATGCGTCCCCGTATTATTCCAATCCATCACTCCCGCGACCGTGAAGTTCGGCTTGTCGGTAAATTCCATCTCTCCCGCCGCGGGGCTGGAAGAACGGGATGCGACGGTAGCTCCGGGATGATCTATCGGCAAAGACTCAAGCACCAGATCAATACGCTTCTTGTGTCCCGCTCTTAGAACCAGCGGATTCGATACACCTTCGCGCCATCCCGCTTTTTCCGCCCTAACTGTGTAGACTCCCGGCCTCAGTCCCGAAAAAACAAAGCTCCCGTCGGCCTTGGTCTTCGTCTCAAGAGAGTTAGACCGCTCCTTTTCCTCCAGTCGCACGATCACACCCGTCAGTAAGTCTCCAGTCGAGCTCCGGATCGTGCCTTGGACCGTGTTTGTCTCACCCGGCGGTAGGGAAGTACCTTGCGCAAAGATCGCCCCGCCAGAAAAACTCGTTAGCACCCCAACGACAGCGACGAGGGCCGCAAGAAATTGCTTTTTCAGCGGCCAAGCTACGCCGAGGACTTTGTGCGGAAGATTCATCATGCAGACCATCTCACCCATGGGAACCAGTTCATTCCGAGTGAGCGCGTCGCAACGCATTTTATCCCCTGCCACCGCCGCCCGCAACGACCCGCCACGACCCGCCACAATCCCAAAATCCTACTTGAATCTTCCTTCGTTCTTAAATGAACTTGCCGGTGCAGCGAGAGATCCCGGAGAAACTAAACCGGCATGCTAACGGAATCGAATGGACACTAACACTATAGTGGTAGTATCAACTGAACTTCCAAACATCAAAAATATCTCGGGCCACAAAACGATTCATATCTTTCAGCGGTACAACATCATCGATGTCAAGGATAGATTGGCTGCCATGAAGCGGTTACAATGGAAGTTTAATGCAAGCTGCCGCTCGCGGAAACGCGGAATGAGTGGTAAGTTGTTGATTCTACAAGCGTGGGGCCCGTATGGGACACAAGAACATCGAAATGACAGTGCGCTATTCCCATCTTGCGCCCAAGCACACTCTTGCAGCAGTCGAGCGGCTTTCAGCTCCCACACCAACTGAAGGTGATGACTAACGCTAGCGAGTCTACCGATCTACCTGTGCCTCTAAATTGAAGTCTTTTGCAGGGGTATTCACCGATTCGCGGAGGCTGGAGCTTGACAAGGAAGCCAGTAAAGTCCTATTATAACAGGACAACTGAAAGTAATAAGTCCTCGTATAAAGGGACTTTTTGCATAAGGAAGTCCTCTTTTAACAGGACGCGCATATGAGAGACAACTTCAGGAATCTCCGATTAAACCAAGTCGCTCGTAGTTTGTCTAGCTTTGAAACGGCTCGGTCAGAAGCGCGGCCTCAACGCGGATGGTTAAGAGCGATCCGAGAAGCACTTAGCATGAGCCTCGAAGAAGTCGGAAGAGCATTGGGCCAATCCAAAAAAAGGATCCTGGACTTCGAGCATGCAGAGGCAGAGGATCGCATCACGCTCAAAAGCTTGCGACGTGTAGCCAGCGCTATGGACTGCGAACTCGTGTATGCCCTCGTCCCGAAATCGGGATCGATTATTGAACTCGCTGAGAAACATCGTCAAAGGCATGAAAAAAATGAGGAACGACAAACACGGGATCGCGTAAGACAAGACGTGTTGGAGGTCGAGCACACGATGGCTCTCGAAAACCAAGCGCCGGGGGATGTCGACCGATTAATAGACGAAGAAACGAAGAGACGCCTAAAGAAAAAATGAGTCCGATTTCGGATCTTAACTCAGTCCCCGGCAACACTCCAATCCATCCCGATGATGCTGCGAAACTGATTCCAAACCTCGCAACCAAGAAAGAGTTGGACGAGTGGGAACGACAAAACATTCTTGAAGCCCAAAGATGGGCTTTCAGTTCTAGGGTTATGAAAAGTCGGAATCCTTTGGACGAAAGTTACTTGCGTGAACTTCATCGAAGAATGTTTGACGAGACTTGGAAATGGGCTGGCAAGTACCGCACCAGGGACGTGAGCCTAGGTTGTCCTTTTCATGAAATCAACGAGCGAATCGGGATGCTTCTGGGAGATGCTCAGTACTGGATTGAACACAAGCCTTTCACCCTTGATGAAATAGCCGTTCGCTTTCACCATCGCCTTGTCGGACAAATTCACGCATTCCCAAATGGGAACGGAAGGCATGCCAGAATGCTCGCTGACGTTATCGTTGAGAAAAACGGAGCAGCCAGATTCACCTGGGGTCGAGCAAATCTCGTGGAGGTGGGTCCAACGCGTGACGCCTATTTAGGCGCCTTGCATGCGCTCGACGATGACGGCAATGACATCCAACCGCTTCTGACATTCGCGCGCTCCTGATATCCCCTTCATGATCGCAAACCAACAGCCCCATCATACTCTCCGCTACACGGACGCTCCCTCGGGAAAATACAGTCATGCTTGCCATACACGGCCTTGCGCTAAAAGCTGGCCAATTCAGCTGGCACTACAACTAGCACCGGCACATCGGAGCAAAATCAAACGGAAGTGGGGCGTGTCCAGTAAGCTCTTTCACGGTAAGATGTTGCAGTAAGCGTGGGGCCCGTAGCTCAGCGGTTAGAGCAGCGGACTCATAATCCGTTGGTCCTAGGTTCAAATCCTAGCGGGCCCACTAGCTCTCTTAGGGCATTTTCTCGCCTACCGATTACGGAGTTTCCCCGATTGACTGTTAGGTTCGCCCTATCTATTGTCGCGCCGTCTGCGGTCGGTGTTTTCGAAGTGAGGCCAGGAGCTGTCGGCCCAGAAAAGCTCTGGCACGAACCGTTTAGCACGGGATCATGTGTTTTTTTCTGAGAGCCCGCGCGTCAGTTGCGAGTCTGAAAAAGCCGGCAGTGTTTCACTCCGAAAGTCGCAGTAGTTTGAGCACTCGGCGATTCCGGCGAGCGCTCGAGGTGTCTCCCGACATTCTCGCTGGCGTAGCGATCCGTGAGCCGACCGAGGTCGCGTGTCTCCTGGAGGTGAAAATGAAAAGCAATCGGCATTCCGTCTCCCCGAGAACAAGGTCAGCGTCTGCTCTTGAGATCTGCCGGCTCTTGGCCATCATTCTCTTTTCGACCGCGACGTTCTTGTGCGCGCAGGACTTCCGGGCAACGCTGGAGGGCGACGTATCGGATCCGAGCGGCGCCGGAGTTGCGAACGCTACGGTTAAGGCGACCAAGCTCGAAAACAATGAAACCAAGGAAGCGAAGACGACCGCTGAGGGACACTACACGATTCCTTACCTCAACCCCGGGATTTACAACATCGAGGTGAGAGCTAATGGCTTCAGCACGCTAAAGATGGAGAACATTGTACTTCGCGTGGCCGACAAGCTGAACTTGCCTTCGCGCTTGCAAATTGGCGGAGTTGCCGATTCGGTGGTTGTCATGGCCCAGCAAGGGGTGATCGAGAGCGGCTCAGCGGACCGCGGCCTGGTTTTCGACCCCATCAAAACGCAGGAATTGCCGCTCAACGGACGCCAGACGTACATGCTAATGTCCCTGACACCGGGCGTCATTTTCACGCAGGAGGCCTTCGGGCCGAGCGGTTTTTCGGGCACGCGCGGCTGGGACGTGAACGCTTCGTACAAAATTAATGGCGCTCGCGCAGGACAAAATCTTTTCCTGCTGAATGGCGCACCCATAAGCGACGCCGGCGGCAGTTGGCAGTTTGCACCCAACGTCGAGGCCGTTCAGGAATTCAAGGTAATGACCAATACCTACGACGCACAGTATGGGCGTTTCGGTGGCGGCGTGGTCAACACCATCATAAAGTCGGGCTCGAGCAACTGGCATGGGGGCGTTTTTGAGTATTTTCGCAATAAGGTCTTCGATGCGAACTACTTTCAGAACAATTTCATCGGTACGCCCGTTCCCAAACACAACCAACATCAGTGGGGAGGAATCATCGGGGGCCCAATCCGGAAGGAAAAGGACTTTATCTTTTTCAGCTTCGAGGGGTGGCGAGAGATCGTTGGCTTTCCCGCACTTTCCAGTGTTCCTCCGTCCCAACTTCGGAAGGTGGACCCCACGTTGCTTGGCGGAGCAGGCGGCATCGACTTTGGCGCTCTCGGATACAAAATCTATGACCCGATGAGTGGGCACGCCTGCGGCGCAGCAAACGAACCTTGTTCGAAGGCTAGTGTTTGGCGCAATGAATTTCCGGGAGACATTCTTCCGGCAAACCGAATCAATCCGGTTGGGCTCAAAATTCTCTCCTACTATCCGGCACCGAATACCATTGGACTGAACAACAACTTTATCGCCAGCGGAAACGTCGGGCGCTACCATTATGACCAGCCAATGGCCCGCTGGGACCATGTCTTCAGCGCGAGCGATAAGATCTACACGTTGGTTACGTTTCAGCATGGCAGTGAATATCGCGATTCAACGGGTTTCGGGCCCCCGGCGGGGAGCGGAGATGTCGGGTCAGAGCGAACCGACCAAAACTACATTGCGGCTTGAACGCACGTGCTTTCCCCAACATCGGTGTTCGACGTCCGGGGCTCGTACGGCAGGTTCACCGCGATGTTTCCGCGTTACACGGACTTCAATCTCACGGCCGACAAGCTTGGCATTACGCAAGTGTTTCACGCGCCCACTTATTCGAAGAACACAGTTCCGGTTATCCAAGTGGATGGGTACACGTTTTTGTTCGGGCTCACCGGCGCTGGTACGCTATTGTCCTGGAACACTTACAATCAATGGAATTTCGCTCCAAGCCTGACAACGACACGTGGCAGGCACACCGTACACACGGGCATCGAGTGGAACTACGTGGCCAGGGGCGACGCGAGTTACGGATGGTCAAACGGGAATTTCTCTTTTGGCCAGGGCTGGACCCAACAAAATAACGGCAACAATCAAAGCACACCGACGGCATTTGACGGTTCCGGACTGGCTACATTACTCCTCGGTGCGCCCACAGGCGGCACTGTCGATTGGAATCAAAGCGCGTACATGACGCGTCCCTACATGGGCTTTTACGTCGGGGATGATTGGAGAATTCGTCCCCGCCTGACGATAAACGTCGGTTTGCGCTATGACATACAGATCCCGTGGCTGGAACGATTTGATCGCGTGAATCGAGGCTTCGACCTGACAAACAAGAGCCCCGACAGCGACGTTATCCTGGCAAAATGGGCCTCCAACCAGGCGAATTGGACAGCTTGCGGCGGGGGTGACGCTACCAAGTGTCCCGCAGGAGTGACGCCTGCCACGGCGACAAAGTATGCCTACCCCTCTCCACCGGCGCAGCTTACGGGCGGATATTTGTTTCCGGGAGTAAACGGTCAATCTCGCCGGCTTTACAACACCGATTGGACAAACATCGCGCCTCGCGTGGGCGTCGCCTGGCTAATCACTGAAAAAACCGTGCTGCGGGCGGGTGCAGGCGTCTATTACATTTCGCCCACGCAACTCGGCACGCGCTCGGGATTTCAGCAGAACACCCCATACAACAGCATCGCGCCGGACGGCATGACTCCCGCTGCCTGTGGCAGCGATCCCACGACTTGTTCGAGCGGGCCGTACTCAATCACAAATCCATTCCCAAATGGGGTTTTGCCACCACCTGGATCGAGTCTGGGTTTGTTGACGAATATTGGAAATGGCGCCAGCTTCCAACCCCCGAACTACAAGATCCCGCGGACATATCAATACTCACTCGGATTCCAGCGGGAGTTGCCCCACGGAATCCTGGCCGAGGCGTCGTACGCGGGGAACTATCAAATCCATATCGAGTCCGGCTTTGATTTGAGCAACATAAGCCTGGCCGACCGTCTCACCGGCGTTGCGGACAATACCTATCTGAACCTGCGAGTACCCAACCCGTTTTTCGGAATCGTTTCACCGCAAACTTCTCTCGGCAGCAGCCCTACTATCTCGCGTTTCGATTTGCTGAGGGCAGACCCTATTTTCCCCGGACTTACGAACAGCCTCGTGCAGGATGGACGCTACCGCTCCGACGCCCTCCAGGTGAAAATCGAGAAGCGGGTTCTAGGCGATCACAGCCGCGGCGTTCTGACTTTTGTCCTTTCCTACGCTTTCGCGAAAGCCTTCGAACAAAACCACCGCCTGAACAACTGGAACGCGCAGGAGCCGCTGATTCACGAGCTGGACAATACAGACAAACCTCAGAACCTTTCCTTCGAAGGCGTCTGGGACTTGCCCATGGGTACCGGTTATAGGCTCTTTGGCGGCCACAGGGCCAGCGCGATTGCCGGGGGCTGGCGTTTCAAGTGGATCTTTACCTATCTTTCGGGCTATCCCGTCGGCTGGCCAAACCTGATAAACAGTTGCGGCACGTGGCACGCAGCCGTCCAAGACGAGAATCACTGGTTCAATAACGATAAGACGTGCTACAAGAATTTCCCGGCGTTCACCCCACGGACGCTTGCGGATCGATTCGGCGACATCCGGAGCCCCTCGCTTCGGCAGCTAAACGTTTCCGCGAAGAAAACTATTTCGTTCAGCGAACGGTACAAGTTCGAGTTCAACGCCGAAGCCTTTAATGTGACGAATACGCCTATTCGGCCGGGACCAGATACAAGCTTCAGCAGCCCGAGGTTCGGGCGGTTGCCGGAGAGCCAGCAGAATTTTCCGCGCGTGATCCAACTGGCGGCAAAGATACTCTTCTAGGTCAATATGTTTCGTGAAGGTGACGCCTTCGTGGAGAGAGAGCAGCCAAAGTAAGGGTCCACTCCTCGGCGCGCTAGTGTGTGGCACTTTTTGCTGCGCGCGCCTCGCGCACGGCTTCGACCAGTTTTTTCGCCGCGTCAATAATTTCCTGTGCCTTTCCTGCGCGAAGGGCCGTCACGTTCACAAGATCGGCGCCCACGCCAAGAGCAAACGCTCCGGCGGAGATATATCCAGCCGCGTTCGAGAGGTTCACTCCTCCCGTGGGAATAAGCTCCACGCCCGGGAAAGGAGCTTTCAGCGCTTTGATGTATTTTGCGCCGCCCATATTTTCGCAAGGAAAAATCTTGATTACTCTCGCGCCTTCCAGAGAGGCCATCATCAATTCCGTGGGTGTAAGCGCGCCGGGGATTGCCAATTTTCCGTGTGCTTGTGCGGTTTTAATGACCGGCACTGACAAACCTGGACTGACTAGGAACTCCGCTCCCGCATCCAGGCATTCCGTGGCTTGTTCGGAACGCAAGACTGTGCCTGCCCCGGTGAGCACTTTATCCCCGTACTTGCGGACGACTTCTCGAATCACCGCCGGCGCATTCGGAACAGTCATGGTGATTTCGATCACTGGGATTCCTCCCGCGCAGATGGCATCGACCGCTTGACGCGCTTCCTCGAAGCTGGCGGCTCTCACCACGGGAACGATTCCAATTTCTCCGATTTTTTTCAAGACTTCATCGATGTTCATTTGTTTTTTGTCCGGTGTACTGCAAGCGAGAAATTAGAATCTATTTAGCGAGCGATTCGCGGCGCGTGGCCTTCCATCACCTGCAAAACTTCCTGCAACGTCGCCATACTCGTATCGCCCGGAGTGGTCATCGCCAACGCGCCGTGCGCCGCGCCGCACTCCACGGCCCATTGCGGTTCGCGCGCCGACAGAAAGCCGTAGATCAAGCCGGAAGCGAAGGAGTCTCCGCCACCAACGCGGTCCAGGATTTCCAGGTTTTCGCGTCGCGTGGCTTCATAAAATTTTCCGTTGCAATAAGCGACGGCGCCCCAATCATTCAGTGTTGCAGTGCGAGCGTTGCGCAAGGTGGTCGCCACAATGGAGAGGGCGGGGAATTGTTGAATTACTTTTTCCATCATGCGCTTGAAATTGGCAGGATCGAGCTGCGAGTGGCTTTCGTCCACGCCTTCCACCTTGAAGCCGAGCGCGGCGGTGAAGTCTTCTTCGTTGCCGAGCATCACGTCGACAAAGGATGCCAGCGAGCGATTTACTTCCTGCGCTCTCGATTTTCCTCCGATGGATTTCCAGAGCGAGCCGCGATAATTCAAATCGTAAGAGACGACGGTTCCCGCGCGCTTGGCCGCTTCCATCGCCTCTCGTGCCACTTGCGGAGTCGTTTCCGAGAGCGCGCAAAAAATGCCGCCGGTATGAAACCAGCGCGTGCCTTCTTTGACAAAGATTTTTTCCCAATCGATTTGGCCAGGCTTGAGCTGAGAAATCGCCGTGTGCCCGCGATCCGAACATCCGAGCGCGGCGCGCACGCCAAATCCGCGATCGGTGAAATTCAAGCCGTTGCGGACCGCGCGGCCGACGCCGTCGTACTCGACCCAGCGGACATGGCTGAGATCGACGCCGCCCTGGAGCATCAAATCCTCGACGAGGCGTCCGACCGGATTGTCGGCGAGCACCGTGACGATGGCGGTGTTCAGGCCGAAGCAGCGGCGCAGGCCGCGCGCCACGTTGTATTCGCCGCCGCCTTCCCACGCGCGGAATTCGCGCGTGGTAGAGACGCGACAATTTCCGGGGTCGAGGCGCAACATCACTTCGCCCAGACTGACCAGATCCCATCGGCAGCTCTCTCTCGGCTTGATCTTCATCGAATCGGCGCCTCTTCCGTGACGCGAGTAAAGTTGTTTCAATTGCCAGAGCGTATTCGCCTGTCAACTATTGAAAGTCAAACTACATCTTGACGGTTGGAGTTCGAAATCAAGAGATCGCGCTTGGCGTTCGACGCGTCGCTGCTGGCCGCGGTTCTTCGCAGCTCCACCCATCCGATTGCCCCTGGCTGCGCTTCCCAGCGATTTTCGCACACCAAACTATTTGCGCACGCGCGCTTCAAAAATTGCGCCTTTAGATTAGGTCAGGGCGTGTTTCAGGCGCTTTGCGGTTTTCTGCAATTGGCGCTTGAGGGCTTCGACCTGCTTGGCTATATCATCAAGCTCCTTCCGGGCCAGTTTCCCGGCCTTCGCAACCTTTTGCACTTTGCGATCCGCGTTGCCCATGGCCGTCCCAATTTTCACCGCAACTCGCGTGAGCCTGCCCTTCCTTGCCATCGTAAGCCTCCCTTCGGAACCGAGCCATCCTATACCCGAACGAATCCCAGAGTCATTAGCAGAACGACATTGGGAGTCAAGCTTGATTCCGGTGGATGGCCTGATGGACAATCACCGCCCGGCGTGAAACGCAGTCACTTTCGGCAAAATTGCTTAGCAAGTTTTGAAAGGTACGCGAATGAGCCGTTTTTTTCGCATGATTTGGTTATCACTCTTCCTTTGGCTGTTCGTCGCGGGCCCTGTGTGCGCGCAGTGGAATCCACTGAACCCAGTTCTCTCCGTGCAGCGCGAATCCGACGGAGTGCGACTGGCGCTGCAGAACGGAACGCTGAAGCTGCAAGTGTGCTCCGATTCGATCATTCGCGTGCGCTATTCCCCGACGGCGACGTTTTCCTCTCGTCCAGAATTCGCAGTGATAAAAGACAGTTGGCCGGTAACAAAGTGGGAGATGCAATCCTCTGAAGACGCCATCATGCTGAGCACTGCGCAATTGAAAATCGTCGTCGCGCGCAAGGATAGCAGCGTTACGTTTCAGGATTCCGCAGGCAAAACGTTGTTCGCGCAAAACGAAGTCAGCATGACTCCGGCTTTAGTGAATGGCGAGCAGACCTATCACGCGGAACTCTTTTCGAAACTATGGGGCTCCTACGAATCTTTTTACGGACTCGGACAGCATCAGTCCGGCGTTTGGAATTACCGCGGTGAAGCTGTGGACATCTCGCAGGACAATACGAACATCAGCATCCCTTTTGTTCTGTCGAGCAGCGGCTATGGCATTTTCTGGAACAACGCATCGCGGAGCCGCTTCAACAATCGCTTCCTGAGTGCCCTCTATTTGAGTTCGGAAGTGGCCGATGTGCTGGACTATTACTTTTTGTACGGTCCGGAATTCGACAAGATCATCGGCGGATACCGCGAGCTCACTGGCGTTCCCCCGATGTTCGGCAGATGGGCGTATGGATTCTGGCAGTGCAAGAACAAATACAACACTCAGGATGAATTACTCGGCGTCGCCCACAAATACCGACAACTGCACATCCCCGCAGACAACATCGTGCAGGACTGGTTCTGGTGGTACACCATGGGTGAGCCGGTCTTTGACAAAGCACGGTATCCCGACCCTCCCGGGATGGTGGAAGACCTCCATAAGAACAATTTTCACTTGATGATTTCCTTCTGGCCGTACTTCCGCCCCGGCTCAAAGACCTACGAGGACATGGACAAGCGCGGCTTTTTCATCGATAAAACAAAGGTGGGCGCCTTTCATCCGGCGCAAATGGGACTTTATGACGCGTTCAATCCCGAGGCGCGAAAGTACTACTGGAATTTGATGGACCAGGCGCTTTTTAGGATTGGCGTCGACGCCTGGTGGCTGGACACCACGGAACCGGAAACGGAAGATCGCGAAACCAATATTCTGGTGACGAACAAGACGTTTCTTGGAAACGGCGCGCGATACGCCAACATGTTTCCTTTGATGACGACGAGCGCCGTCTATCAGGGTCAGAGGAGCGCGTCGGAGAAGAAGCGCGTTTTCATTCTCTCGCGGTCCGCGTTCGCAGGAGCGCAGCGCAACGCCGCTGCAGTTTGGTCGGGAGATGTGAATTCGGACTGGGTATTCTTCAAGAAACAAATCCCGGCGGGATTGAATTATTCCATTTCTGGCTTACCTTATTGGACCACGGACATTGGCGGATTCGTTTCCGGCAACCCAGACGATCCGCAATACCGCGAACTGTTCATCCGCTGGTTTCAGTTCGGCGTGTTCAATCCACTGCTGCGAGTGCATGGAACGCGTTCCACGAATCAGAATGAATTGTGGTCCTATGGTTCCGAAGCCCAAAAAACCCTCGTGAATTTCGACACGCTCCGCTACCGGCTGCTCCCTTACATTTATTCCCTGGCGTGGATGACCACCAGCCAGGGCTATACGCCCATGCGCGGATTGGTAATGGATTTTCGCACGGACGCGCGCACAGCAAGTACTGGGGACCAATTTATGTTCGGTCCAGCCTTCCTGGTGAATCCGGTCACCGAACCTGGGGCCATTTCGAGACACCTTTACCTGCCGAAGGCGAAGTGGTACGACTTTTGGACCGGAGCTTCGATGGAAGGTTCACGCATTCTTGATGCCGCCGCGCCAATTGAGAAGTTACCGCTTTTTGTCCGCGCGGGATCAATCGTTCCGATGGGGCCGGAGAAGGAATGGTCCACGGAGAAACCAGAGGATCCCATGGAGTTGCGCATCTATCGCGGAGCGAACGGCGATTTCACGCTATAC
>Ga0209238_1000831_pt1 | contig 11554 bp, 12 predicted proteins | sample GraSoi013_1_20cm_FD_185823 | JGI IMG/M metagenome (GOLD analysis project Ga0209238, IMG submission 185823) | Grasslands soil microbial communities from the Angelo Coastal Reserve, California, USA - Sample 10_02_2013_1_20cm (SPAdes) (version 2) | ecosystem: Environmental > Terrestrial > Soil >...
TCGTAAGATTTGGACGTTACCAGCCCTTTCGACCAGCAGGAGAAGCGTGCTTCCGAGACCTGCGTGTAGGGGGACCGGACTTGTGTTACCTGATTCCCATTGTCAGGGTTAGACTCTGGCTATCATAGGCCTTGCCAACGGCCCTAGCGACCCAACCATGAAAGTTAAGCACAAAGCCAAGGCGAAGACAAGATCGAAGCCCAAGACCAGAGCCAAATCCAAGACGCGCCGAACAGCCCGGGCAGGGACGGGCGCGAGGCCGACCCCGATTACAACCCCAAACCTGAGCCCCGATTTCAAGACCTGTGAAGAGGTAGAGGTCGGAGATATCGGCGGCTTCGGAATCACCAGCGAGGAACGGATGGAAAGAGAGACCCGATGCTCTCAGCGCGCAACACAGTTCTGCAAGGGCTGCGCTAGGAACCTATGCGATACTCATTACGACCTCCTCCACAAAGACCACGACAATATCGTTCGCCACGATTCAGCGCCGAGCCCAGTTCAAATGTAGATGTACGGTGGGACACTCGTCCCATCTTCTCCTTTTTTTTCGGGACAATTTGGATCTTCATGTTTCAAGCTAAATCATCGAAATGAAGCGTGGATTATGCCCTAGTCTCCCTCATCAAGGCCGGACTCGCTTGGATGGCTGTGTTTCCACGGTTGTCTCCCGCGTCCTCTTGATACAGTCGAAATAGGGCTTCGATTGGGAAAAAGGGAGTTGTTTCAGCCGAATTGTGGGTAAGATCCCGAGCGTGTCGATTTTCTTAGACGTCCTTTCGGGAACGGAAGCTTATTACTCGGTACGTTCAACCGGCCTTCAGCTATTACCTACATTTCCCGAAAAAGAGGTGGAGAACAGCCTATGAGAACGCTTATCGTTGGAGCGGGACGGATTGGAATGCACCTTATTGGATATCTATCTTCGAGCGATGAGAACCAGCTTACGGTTATCGAGAAGAAAGGAGAACGATGCAAGGATGTCGCGGACAAGTACGACGCTATAATTCTAAACGAAGACGGGTCGAAGCTAGACATTCTGAAGAAAGCTGACGCCTCTCAGGCTGACCTGTTGCTCGTCGCTACTGATGATGACCGAGTCAACCTTGTCACCACGAGAGCTGCAAAGAAGGAGTTCGGCATTCCCCGGGTTATTGCTGTTGCAAACAGCCCCAAGAACAAGGAACGTCTTATGCAGGCAGGCGCGGATGTGGTAATCTGCCCTGTTGACCTTGCCCTTCGGGACTTTGAGAACGTCCTCTCGAAAGACCATTCTATTACGCTGATGTATCGGTCTGCCGAGAATCTGCGCGTGGCAGAAGCAATCATCCCATTGAACGCGTCGCTCATAGGAAAGAAAATCCACGAGATACAATTGCCCGAGAAATGCAGGGTTGGGCTCGTCTGCCGTGACAACGGCTTCGTCTTCCCCGAGCCCGAGCTTGAATTGAAATCAGGCGACAAGGTCTTGCTCTTAGGCGACGCTCCATCGGTAGCACAAACCGTGGAACTCTTAAGATCAAGTGAATGAGCCTAGCTCGATCATAACGAAGGTCTTGCCAGGTTACTATGGCTATTCCAACCATCTACGACCTCCTGACGAGTAGCTTCGCCATAAGCCTCCTCCGGGTCGTCGTAACCCTCCTCATCACCTTCTTGGTCGTCCGTTTTTACCGGATTATCATTCAGAGAGCGGCAGGGTCGGTTCCTTCCGGGCTAGTAGCCAGCCTTCAGCAAATCGGGTCTTGGGCCATCTGGATCCTCGGAATAATTATCGTACTGAGCCAACTCGATGTGCCGATCAACGTGCTCCTCCTCATATTGTTCCTTGGAGGTGCGGCGATAATCGTCGCTTACAGAAATATTCTCACCGATATGGCCGCGTCCCAGTTCATCTCCACCTATCAATCCTTCAAAGTGGGAGAATGGATAGAAGTTCAGGACTACTATGGCAGGGTCGTTGAGAAAAACCTGATACAGACGAAGATTCTAACCCCTGACAACGAGATCGTTATAGTCCCCAACTCAACTTTGTTGAAGAGGTCCGTCGTGAACAGAAGCCGATCAGGCGGCTTGCGAGTCCAGATTCCAGTGACCGTCGACAGCAAATTTGACCTGAAAGAAGTAGAGAAAAACCTCTTGGAAATTGGTCAGGAGCTGAAAACCGATCTTATTCCTGACGCGCCTCCCCAAGTAAGGGTCACCCAGGTGACTTCCCAGCAAGCCCACCTAGTGCTAATCCTCAGGATAACCAATCCGGCCAAGCGCGACCAGCTCATTTCAGATGTTCAAGAGAAATTCTACGAACTCCTCCCAGACCTCAACGCTCGAAAGTAGCTAGAACGTCAAGCCATATTAGCGCGGGGATTCGGGAACCCGCTTCCACAGCTCACGAAATCGTAGAGGAAAATCTTCTTTGACCCAGTCCCCTGAGAAGTCTGCTCGACGGAGAGGACTGAAGAGAACCATTGGAATCGGCGGATTGTTCTCCATCGGATATGCAGACGTTGGAGCCGGAATATATCTCGCTCTGAGCCTGGTTGCCCTACATGCAGGCTACGCGACTCCGATAGCCATTGGGATAGCAGCTATTGCCTATTTTCTAACTGGACTCACCTACGCGGAGCTATCCTCAACCTACCCGACCGCGGGAGGGTCGGCAGCTTTCGGGCAGGCAGCATTCGGAGACACGGTGAGCTTTCTCGCAGGATGGATGCTCTGTCTGGACTACGTCGTCACCGCGGCAATCTTCTCCATCCCAGCCATCGGCTACCTATCCTATTTCACGCCGCTCCTCAAAGAGCCCATATGGCTGGGCACAGGAGCGATCGTCCTCCTTGGTAGTCTCCTTCTCCTCAACGTAGTCGGAATCAAAGAGTCTGCGAATTTCACCTTCGGGCTTAGTATTCTCAGCTTGGTCAGCGAGATCGCGCTCATCATCCTGGGACTCGCGCTAGTGATACCCAACGGTAGCCTGTTTCATTGGCCTCAGACGTTCAACCTCGGAACTGTGCCCACATGGTCCCAGCTCATTCAGGGGGTAACCCTGGCCATGGTCTCCTATCTTGGAATAGAAGCATTGGCCCAGGCAGCAGAGGAAACGAAGATTGCTGGAAAGACTATTCCTCGGGCAACGATGTTGACTCTAGTAATTGTGATCGCACTCTATCTCGCAATTTCCTTGGTTGCGGTCAACGTCGTTCCCCCGACCGTTTTGTCGAGCACATGGAAGAATGATCCTCTTGCAGGAGTAGCAAGTAATCTTCCTGGAACGGGTGCACTCATCACTGGTTGGATCGCGCTGTTAGGAAGTGCCATCAGCATTATTGGGGCTAACGCCGGGATCATCGGGTCTTCGAGAACTCTCTTCGCGCTGTCTCGATACAGGCTTCTTCCAAGACGATTCGGTCGGATACATCCTAAGTTCAGAACCCCTCATATTGCCGTAATGACGTTCGGAGTCGGAAGCATACTTTTGGTCTTATTCAGCACCTTCGTCTATCTAACCGGTGGTGAGGATCCCCTGGTATTACTGGGAAGCCTCTACAATGTAGGAGCTCTTGTCGCATACGTCTCCGCGCACGCGAGCCTCATTGTCACCCGCAACACCGACAGGCCGAGGTTCAGACCGTTCCGAGTACCGTTAACGCTTCATTTCAAGAGGAGATCGGCAATGCTAGAACTTCCTATCTTGCCGCTCCTTGGATTACTCGCCACCAGCGCGATATGGATAGCCGTGATTGTGACCCACGAGCTAGGCAGAGAACTCGGCATTGTTTGGGTCGTTATGGGAATGGGATTGTACATCTACTTTAGACGGAAGAATCGCTTGCCCCTCCGCGGACGTGCACCTCCAGAGCCCCGGGAAATGTCTAGCCCCGGGAAAGGAGAAAGGCCTATTCTGTCTCCTTGAGCCTTTTCTCTATGAAGTCTAACTGTTTTGTCAAGAACTTCTTGTATGTTCTCAGAAGCTTCGCCTGCTGAGGTTTCGTCTGCTTGTCGATTGTGGTCATGGTCCGACGGAAAGTCTCAACAGTCTCTTCTAGTCCGGCTGACACTTTTGGACCCGTGTCTTGCACAAACTTCTCCGTAGAAGATCTCAATGTCTTGCTTGCCGCAACTAGGTCTTTGCTCAATTGTTGAAGATCCTCTCGCATGGCCTCGAGGGCTTCTTTTGCTTCGCGACGAACTTCGTCTCGCATGTTCTTCTTTTCTGACATCTCTGCTTCAGAGAAACGCTATCTGAAGATAAAGCTTCGAACTTGAACAGCATCGCCTGAACTCATATTATACCAGTTAATCGACCGGGAAAGCCATGAAAGGGGTCCGAGACAAGGTCTACTCAGCATGGAAAGAGGGGAAGCCTCCTAGCCCCGCGATTGGGACGCTGGGCATCAGAGTTCGCAACATAGAGGAGAGCAAAGCGGTTCTCGAAATGGACGTGGACGAGCATTTGCACAACTTGTCCGGAACAATGCATGGAGGAGTTATGGTGGATATCGCGGATGCGGCAATGGGGATCGCAGTGGCGTCGACGCTGAAACCAGATGAGGATATGACTACAATTGAGTTGAACATGAGCTTCATGCGCCCTCACATCAAGGGACGATTAGTTGCAGAGGGAACAATTGCAAAGAGAGGCCGACGCATCGCATTCACCGAAGCGGTTCTGACGAACGTGAAGAAGGAGATTATAGCGAAGTGCAGTGGGACATGGCTCATAATGTCCGTTTAGCTTGGCCTTGTCATGTCGTCAAAGCGTCCGGTTGAGCTAGGTAGAGACGCGAGGCTCTTCCTCCTCTTCCTATCGGAAATCAACCTTGTAATGGGGGCGCTGTTCTTTGTCTATCCAAGCCTGGTGGTCGATCTCTGGCCTTGGCCGGTGAAAGCGTTGGCAATACGGTTTATCGGTGCAATATTTCTCGCGATAGCCTTTGGTTGCTGGTCCGCTCTCAGAGCTAAGATCTGGCAGAGGGCGAAGATTCTCGTGCTCGTCGGAGGAACATTCTTCGGAATCACATCGATCGTCGCAATCGTCCTCGCCGTATCACAGGGTGGCGGATACGTTGTCTCCAGTTGGACGGGATATTTCCTCGTTGCAAATCTAGGCAATTTCTACCTGTTGAACCGATACGGTTGGCCTCGGAAACCTCAGGACAGGTTGGGCGCTAGCCAACCTTGGAAGACCGCCCGTTGGTTCTTTCGGATCCAAACCGTTGTTGTCGGGGTGTTTGGCATCATGATGCTGTTGCTGCCTAGTATTGCGCAGGCTCAGTTTTGGCCTTGGCAGGTTGCAATTCCTACTCTCCAAATGTTCGCGGGTTTGTTCTTGGCGACGTGTCTCGCCACTGGGTGGGCCTCCTTGCAGACGGATATTGGCAGAATCAGGGTTCTACTGCCGCTGGACGTGATCTTTCCAAGCCTCGCACTTTTGGCTGTCGGAATTCACTGGGACGTGATATCAATCCAAAGCCCCAGCGTGCTAGTGACGGGCGTATGGGTTTTCATCTACGCTTTCGTAGCAGTCGGATCCGTTTATCTCTACTTTTCATCAAGAAAAACAGGAGTGATGTAATCCGGAAGATTTTCCGATACTAGGAAATTGGATTTGAGCACTACAGAATGCCAAAGACAAGAATCTTATGAAGGCGCGATATGGAGAGTCGCGTGGGACGGCCCTCTCCTGTTCAAACTCTTGAACTAATTATCCCGATCGCATTGTCTTAGCAGTTGGAAAATGGCATCGCAAGTACCTTTGCTCACGCTAGCGAAATTCCTAGTCCTGATCGGAGGCATCGTTCTCTTGATCGGGGAATACTGCAGGCTATTGACGTGAGAGCTCTAGTGGATTTCGGTACCAACTTGGCCCGATTAGGAAGTTTGACAGGGACAGTCATATGAATCATCGTGGGAATATTGGCACTAGTGGGATCAAGGGAAGTTGCCAATCCTGCATGGAGCCTCATCCTCCTAATACTCGGCTTATTTGTTGGAAGCCTCGGCGGCATACTGGTCTTCATCGGGGGCCTAATCGGCCTCATCGCCCACTATGTGAAGGTCTAACGAACCGATAGATTCGAAAACGAGGGTAATCTGATGGAAACAGAAGTATACAATTGCGGTTGCAGGGTCCGCATCTATGAGGTGGAGTTCGGGGAGTCAAAGAACGACCTCACAGAGCGACCTAGCCGTATCGCAGATTACAGCCCTTGTTCCAAGCACAGGAATGCAGGTAGGATTCCGCCTCAAGAGGCTCGTCTCGTGAAGGTCAGAGGCGAAAATGAGGCCTTTCTGAACGAGTAAAAGACCGCCTATCTATCAAGGATTCACTCTTATTATTCGGTCGATGGCGCGGATTCTAGTTCTTTTTCCTGTGTAGTAGATAGAGCGCTCCGAGTAGAACGGATACTGAAACGGCTCCGAATAGGATTGGGTTCGAGGACGCAAGTTGAACGCCCGCCTGAACTGCTGGGCTCTGTGTAACCCCTCTCAAGTACGGTATTTCGTAGGCTCCTGTAACATATCCGTATAACCACACAGCTGCGAATCCTCCCAGAAAGATTACGAGCGCACCACGAGCGGAACCCCGATTTCGGGCTCTGGCCTCGACAGCAGTCCCATTAGGTCCCTGGAACTGGGCTGCCTCTTCCGTCCCAGGAGTGGTTTCCTCGGGCTCTTGTGGATGTGCGTGTTTCGTTAGACTGTTCAAAATATCATCCCTAGTAACGTTGGCCGTTCGAGGTGTAGAGGAACCCTCAGGTCGCTTGCTCTGGCCGGAAAAATTGAACCGGTGTCGTGGCCTCGGGGGTTTCTTCGAATCCGACCCCAAATGTACATGTCCCCCATTATTCCATAGGCTTCGTTCGATTTGGGTGTAGACGTACTGTCGAGCCTCGGGCTTCGGACAGAGGTAACCTCTCGATGCACATCACATAGAGTGGTCCGCTTTGGACTCTTATGTTCAGAGAAATTGACGGTTCGGGCCGATTTCGCGTTCTGTTCAATAGTGAAGAACACGAAACCCGTTAAATCCATGTCCGGTGCAGTCGGGTCTAGCAATGTCCAAACCAGGCGCGGTCAACTTTCCCAGAATCAACCTGATTTCGCTTCTAGCCGGAGCTCTCGCGCTTGCCAGCGTCTTTCTCCCGTGGTGGGGTATAGACGCATCCGGCTTCGGTTCTTTTGTGTCTGCCCGCTGGACCCTCTGGAACGGACCCTCAACGGACAATATCTTTAGAGGTTCAACGCAGCCATATCCAACCTTGACCTCAGCAAGCCCGATAATCGGAGCCGTGGTAGTAATCTCCGTTCTTCTGGCTCTAGCTGGAAGTTTCACATGGAATATTCGGCCTCTGATTGGCAGCTTCATTCTCAGCGTTCTGACGCCTATCGCATATCTGGGAGTGGTCAGCTACGCTGTCACGAACTCCTGCGGTGGTCAGTCGAACTGTCTGAGCGGACCCTTCGGCACAGAAACTGTTTTCGGAATTACTCGGAACTGGGGCTTCCAAATAGGCTTCTATGTCTACCTTTCTGCTGGAGCTCTGACGCTGGTCGGGCTGGGCTTCCATCGAGTCTTCCCCAAGACAACTTCAACACGCGAGACTCTCCAAGCTTCTGTGTCAACGAGCTAAGCTCAGGTCCAAACTGCGAGGCTCATTGTCGTCGGGCCAGAGTGTGTTCTAAATTGGGGAATTACCTGGTACCATTGGACCGGTGTTAGTCCTCTGTCAGCGACACGTCCCGACGCCCAAGTCTTGGTTTTCTTAGGTACGGGTGGCGCAGATTGTACTCCCCGAGTTGGATGTTTGTGCGACATATGCATGGAAGCTCGTCAAAAGAGGGGAAGATATGCTCGTAACGGGCCTGGTGTTTTCTTTACCGGTATCGATTTGCTTCTTGATACTCCGGAAGACGTCGCCCACAGTCTGGAAAGGGAGGATATTCATCACGTGTCCCATCTTCTCTATAGTCACTGGCATCCTGATCATACAATGGGTCGCCGCGTTCTAGAACAACTCAATCTGAATCTTCGAAAGAGAACGAAAACGATTACGGATGTTTGGCTGCCGTCTTGGGTCCGCGACGATTTCCGAAGAATGCTTGGTCTAGAGGATCATTTCCAGTTCTTTGTGAAGATGGGGATCGTGCGGATTCACGAGTTCGAGGAGGGTGAAGCGATCAAGCTTGGCAACGCAACCGTGAAGGCGTTCCGTATGAATCAGCCCGGTCTCGCATCCTACCTTGTTCAGCTGAATGGGAAACGAGTCGTGCTTGCTCTCGACGAGATTAAGGATTGGAATCCGGGCAGTGAGCTGTTGGAGCCGGATGTGCTGGTCCTCGAGACTGGCTGGTTTGAACACGATAAGCAGGGCGAGCAGATCATCCCAATAGGCCACTGGATTCGCAAGTCAGAGGCTTCTTTCGAAGAGACTCTAGAACTTGTCCAGAAGATCAATCCACGATTGGCGATTGCAACGCACATTGAAGAGTTGAATGGACGCTCTTACGCTGACTATCTTGAACTTGAGAAGAGGTTCAAGAAATATAGGTTGCGCTTTGCGTATGATGGGTTTCGAGTCTCGCTCTGAAGAGTGTCATGGGGTCAGAATCTTGACTCTCTAAGCTTGAGTGATAAGAAGGTTCAGGGCTGGGAACGTTAACATAACGCTTGCGAGTTTCGGATGGGCATGTCTAGACAGAGGACTCTCTCCCTTGCGACGGGGGAGTTCGATCCCACCGACTATGCGAGGCTGGTTGAGATTTACAGTGCAAACTATCCAGACTATCCTCGTAGTGTCAGCGAGTGGCGTTCTAGGGATGAGAGCTTGGACAGGTCGAAGTACTATCTGCAAAGATACTCCTTTCTCGAGAATGATGTGATTGTCGGATTCGGTGTTGTGTCCCATGTTACTGACATGTTTCATCCGCGCAAGTTCTGGGTCGAGATTCTTGTCGATCCAGTGTCGCAGGGAAGAGGAATTGGAAGCGCGATCTTCGAGAGACTAAGTGGTGAACTGAAGAAGCTGAACGCTGTTATTGTATGGGCTGGAGGCAGAGAAGATCTGCCGAGACTCACCGGTTTCTATCAGCGGCGAGGGTTCATGGAGAAGCAGATTGCGTGGGAGTCGCGTCTTGATGTGTCCAGAGTGGACTTTGAGCAATTCCGAGAGTATCCTGAGAAGGTGCAGAGGCAGGGAATCACGCTTACGACTCTCGCCGAGGCGCGAATGGAAGGCCAAGATTCACTGAAGAAGCTTCACGAGCTTGTCCAGATTATCTCTGCTGACATGCCCAGCGTGGCGTCCTTCACGCCAACCTCGTACGAACAATGGGAGGCGTTCGAGCTCAAGAATCCGAACCTCCTGCCCGAGGGTTACATGATAGCGAAGGACGGTTCCAACTACGTTGGACTCAGCACCGTCTGGCGGATCGATAAGGAACCTAGAGGCCTCGTCCAAGGAAACACGGGTGTTAGACGTGAATATCGTGGTAGGGGAATAGCGGTCGCACTGAAGCTCGGAGTCATCGATTTCGCGAGACGGAACGGGTACGAGAAGGTGAAGACGTGGAACGCATCCGATAATGCTCCGATGCTAGGGGTCAACACAAAGCTCGGCTTCAAGCGAGAGGTCGGCTGGATAACGTTGGAAAAGAACCTCGCCTGAAAACGTTAGAGCAACAGTTTCTGGGTCTGTTGCACATCTTCGCGTCGTCCTTGACGGAGTAGGTACTCCGAGAAACAAGTCACTTCGAGGCAGAGGCTCTGGTAACGACCAGCAAATTGGCTGACTATGTCAGCCTTGTATGGAATACTAGGCAGGGAATGCGGGGAATTGGCGACCTGGGAAGAACCTAGAGAACTGGACACTGACAATGAGGCTGTGATCAGCCTCTACGACGGTATCAAGAAAATACTCGAAAAACAACCGAAGCCCAAGTCCAAGCCAAGCTCTGGCATTCCGAGAGAAGCAAGACACATCTTACGTTGCGGTCGAATTCTCAAGGTCGATATCGAACGGAAACTCGTCATCGTCACGGTTATGAAAACGGACGGCGAGCTTCACCAGCTTCGAATAGAAGCCAACCAAGACTAACCGAGCACCGATCAGATCTGGGGATACCTTCGGAATACTCCGTTTCTCCCTCTCTTGCGACGCGAGGGTCGGTCGCTAAGACCCCCTATTTTCAAGAAACGATTTCCTGTCTGGCATAGATAATCGGCGAGTCTTGCGATTCAGGGCACGATCCGGGCTTAGATGTGATGGCAAAAAGACGGGAAGTCTAGCGTCATTCCCGAACGATTCGTGGGGCGAGATAAGGGCGTGGTCCCAGATTCGGGATCAGGGCTGATTTTGGGCGATCCAAGACGCATAATTCCTTCTAGGTAACGTCACACGTCGCGCCTTACCCGGTATTCTCCGAAGGCGTCTCTTAGAACTTCGCTGATTTCACCGACGGTGCAGTTTGCCTGGACGGCGCTTAAGATGCGATTCACGAGATTCTCTTCGTGCTTCGCAGAACTGGAAAGGCGTCCAAGAGCATTTTTGACCAGCGCAGTATTTCTCGATCCTTTCATCATCTTAAGCTGTCTTATCTGATCTCTCTCGAGCTTGGGGTCGATGCGCTGGATTTTTGGTCCGCTACTCCGCTCAGCGAACTTGTTGACTCCGACAATAATCGTTCGTCCTTCGTCAACCGATTTCTGGAACCTGTATGCGCTTTCCTGTATCTCGCGATGGACAAATCCGGATTCTATGGCTTTTCTAGCGCCGCCTAAGTCTTCCACTTTCTCTAAGAGACGAGTCGCGTCGGCCTCAAGATTTCTTGTCAAGTATTCCAGATAGTAGCTGCCGGCTAGTGGATCCGTTGTTTTGGTCACTCCTGATTCGTGGGCAATTATCTGCTGGGTCCGCAAGGCAATCTGGACGGACTCTTCGGTTGGTAGAGAGAGTGCCTCGTCTCTGGAATTTGTATGGAGAGATTGTGTTCCACCGAGGACGCCTGCAAGGGCTTGGATTGCAACACGGACAATGTTGTTGTCAGGCTGCTGCGCGGTCAAAGTCTCACCGCTTGTCTGGGTGTGAAATCGCAGCTTGCAAGATTCAGGATCCCGGGCTTTGAAACGGTCCTTCATGATCCGGGCCCAGATTCTACGCGCAGCTCTGAACTTCGCGATCTCCTCCAAGAAGTCGTTCCTGCAGGCAAAGAAGAAGGAGAGTTGTGGAGCGAACTGGTCTATCTTGAGCCCTCGTTCAAGAGCGGCCCTTACGTATTCGATCGCGTTTGCAAAACAGAATCCCAGTTCTTGAACCGCGTTCGCGCCCGACTCGCGAATATGGTAGCCGCTGATGCTGATAGGGTGCCAGCGGGGCATTTTGTGCGCGCAGTATTCAATGAGATCGACAGAGAGTCTAAGCGATGCCTCAGGAGGATAGATGTACGTGTTCCTTGCAATGTACTCCTTCAGAACATCATTCTGTGTCGTTCCCCTCAACTTGTTCTGAGGGACCCCATGTTCCATTCCAACGGCAACATAGAGAGAAAGCAGAAT
>Ga0209238_1000837_pt1 | contig 11538 bp, 11 predicted proteins | sample GraSoi013_1_20cm_FD_185823 | JGI IMG/M metagenome (GOLD analysis project Ga0209238, IMG submission 185823) | Grasslands soil microbial communities from the Angelo Coastal Reserve, California, USA - Sample 10_02_2013_1_20cm (SPAdes) (version 2) | ecosystem: Environmental > Terrestrial > Soil >...
GCCGCCCCGCATCTCAACACGGAGGAAGAGGCGGCGTGGCTCGACGCCGCGGAACTCGCCGATGTCGACGGCCTGATTGCGTTAGCGGGGGCCGGGAAACTGCTGGCGACATTGCCGCCCGACCGATGGGCTGTGGTCACGTCCTGCGGACGAGCCCTGGCTGAGCGACGGCTCTCGTCCGTCGGACTTCCGCTACCACAGACTCTCGTGACCGGTGAAGACGTGCCGCATGGCAAGCCCGCGCCTGATGGATATCTGCTGGGAGCAAGACGCCTCGGTCGAGCCGTCGCCCGGTGTATCGTGTTCGAGGATGCGCCCGCCGGTATTGCCGCTGCCCGCGCCGCGGGAGCTCAGGTGGTGGGCGTGACTTCGATGGTGGCAGCATCAGATCTGACTGGTGCGGACGCAACGATTCGCGATTTCGCCGCTCTTCACGTGCGCCCGGACGGTGATGACTTTGTCGTTTCCGGTTTGTGCTAGATTAGTAATCGATGCGATACACGACCTACAGCCGCTACGTCGCCGGTCTACTCGAGACGCTGAACCTGCAAGCGTTGCTCGATCAGCTCGCCGACTTCCTGTTGCAATCTGGCTTTGCCGGCGGCCCATATTCGCACCCCTTCTGGGGCGAGTTCGGCGAGGAAGACCCCGACCGCTCCCTCGACGCGCTGCGCCAGGCGATTCTCCAGGCGTTGATGGATTCGGGCCAGCTCACGCCCGAAATGCTGGGCGCCCTGCGCGGCGAATCGACCGGCGACGCCCAAAAGGACGCCGAGCTGCAGAAACAGCTGGCCGATCTGCTCGATCAGATCGTGCAGAAGCTGATCGAGGAGGGCTACCTCAACCTGCAGCAGGCGCCCAAGATGCCGGGCGCGCAGCAGCCGGTCCTCGGTCCTGGTGGCATGGCGAAAGAGGCCGCCCAACAGGTGCAGTTCAATCTGACCGATAGGGGCATCGATTTCCTCGGCTACCGGACGTTGAAGCACCTGCTCGGCAGCATTGGCAAGTCGAGCTTCGGGGCGCACGACACCGAGCATCTCGCGACCGGCGTCGAGGCCGAGGCCGCGAGCAAGCGCTACGAGTACGGCGATACGCTCAATCTCGACGTCAATGCAACCCTCTCGCACGCGCTGAAACGCGAAGGCCTCGGCGTCCCGATCAACCTCGAGTACGATGATCTGATGGTGCACCAGGCCGAGTATCGCTCGTCATCGGCGACGGTGCTGATGCTCGACTGCTCGCATTCGATGATCCTCTACGGCGAAGACCGCTTCACGCCGGCGAAGAAGGTCGCGCTGGCGCTCACCCATCTCATTCGCACGCAGTTCCCGGGCGATACGTTGCGCGTCGTGCTGTTCCACGACACCGCAGAGGAGATCCCGATCGGCCAACTCGCGCACGCGCAGGTGGGCCCATATCACACGAATACGACGGAAGGGTTGAAGCTGGCGCGCCGCATTCTGATGGGACAGCGCAAGGACATGCGGCAGATCATCATGATCACCGACGGCAAGCCGTCGGCGCTGACGCAGCCCGATGGTCGGATCTACGTGAATTCGATGGGCCTGGACCCACACATTTTGCAGGCGACCTACCGGGAAGTCGCGCTGTGCCGCCGCAGCGGCATCTTGATCAACACCTTCATGCTGGCGCGCGACAGGAGCCTGGTCGAGTTCGTGAAGAAGGTCTCCGCGATCTGCCGCGGCAAAGCCTACTTCACGAACACGATGACGCTCGGCCAGTTCATTCTCATGGACTTCATGCGAAGGAAGACGCGCCGCGTCAGTTAGCGCTTCTTGGCGGCACGCCGTTCGGGTTCAGGGGGCCCCGGATCCTCCGCCACGATCACGCTCTGTGCCAACGAGCTGACGCCGAGTGCCGCTTCGCCCCCGAAGTACGCTTCTTCCCCATGTTCGGTCAGATCCAACCCAATCATTTCGTCCGCAATCTGCGCCCGCGCGCCGAAGACCGCACGCACGATCGCAAGGATCACGACCGTCCCCACGGCGGCGATGATCACCGCCGCGAGGACCGCGTAGAGCTGCACGAGCATCTGCCCCGGATTCCCCGCAAATAGCCCGTCATTGCCGGCGGGATTCGCGAGCTTCGTCGCGAAGACGCCCGTAAGCAGCGCCCCGGCGACGCCGGCAAGCCCGTGGCAGGAGAAGACGTCGAGCGAATCGTCCAAGCGGCCCGTCCGCGTGGTGTCGAGCAGCGCCCAGGTGAGCACCGCCGCAGCCGCCGCGGTGTTCGTGTTCACGAACGCCAGTGCCGCGAGCCCATTCGCCGCCAAGGCCGACCCCGCATTAAATCCGAACCACCCAAACCACAGCAGACCCGCGCCGATCAGGACGAGCGGCACGTTGTGCGGTGACAGCGGCATGCGACGAAAGTCGCGGCGCGGTCCGAGGAACCGAGCGGCGACGAGTGCCGACACGCCGGCGCTGATGTGCACCACGGTGCCGCCGGCGAAATCGAGCGCGCCCATCTGCTGCAACCAGCCCCCCGCCCCCCAGACCCAGTGGGCCAGCGGGGCGTAGACCACGGTGGACCAGAGAACCAGGAATGCCAGATACGCGCGGAACCGCATCCGCTCCACGATCGCGCCCGAGATGAGCGCGGGCGTGATGATCGCGAACATCGCCTGATAGATGGCGTGCGCATGCTGCGGGATCGTGGCGGCGTAGGCCGGGTTGGGTTCGCCGCCGACGTGTCGAAACAGCACCCATTGGAGCCCGCCCAGCCAGCTCGACCCCGGCGCGAACGACAGCGAGTAACCGACGAGCACCCATTGCACGCTGATCGCGCCCATGGCCACGATGCTCATCATCATCGTGTTGAGCGAGTTCTTCGAGCGCACCAGCCCGCCGTAGAAACACGCGAGCCCGACCGTCATCAGAAGCACCAGGGCGCTCGAGGCGAGTACCCACGCGGTATCGCCGGCGGAGATTGCCGGGGGGGGCGCCTGTATCACGCTTCGTCGGCGGCGCGCAACGCCGCCTGCTGGACCTCGGTGGCGTTCACCGCGGTGAGCGCCTCATTGTTCTGCTCGCCCGTGCGAATGCGGATCACCCGCTCGATCGGCTGGACGAAGATCTTGCCGTCTCCCACCTCTCCTGTGCGGGCGGACGACAGAATCGCGTCGATGCAGAGCTGCACGAACGGCTCCGAACAGACCATTTCGATTTTCACTTTCTCGTGGAACTCCATGACGAGCGTGGTGCCGCGGTACTGGCTGACGATCTCGTGCTCGCCCCCATGGCCGCTCACGCGGCTCAGCGTGATGCCGGTGATGCCGGCCCGGAACAGCGCCGCCTTGACTTCCGGCACAACCTCCGGCCGCACGATCGTCGTGATCAATTTCATCGTTGCCTCCGAGCGTCGAAGACGAGCTTCGATAAGTCGCGCACCGCCGCGTGCGCGTCGGCGTCCTTCTGAATGGCGCCGGTCAACACCACCAGGACGTATCGGCCACCGTTCGGCGGCTCGACCAAGGCGGCATCGTGATAAACGACCTGCCCGATCCACCCGGTCTTGTGATACACGGTCGTCCCCGGTGGCAGACCGGCCGGAATGCCTTCGTTGAATTGCTGCCGGCCGAGAATAGCCAGCATTTCGCGACACGACGCCGCCGACGCTGCTTTCCCGTTGGCGATGGCCGCGAGCAGCATGCCGAGGTCGCGCGCGGTCGTCGTGTTGTTGAGACCGGCGCGGTACGCTTTGTCGTCCTCGACGCCTCGCAACACCAGGATCGAATCGGCGCCGAGCGCGTGCGCGGTGGCGTTGGCGCGCTTCGCGTCGACCTTCGCGATCAGCAGGTTGGTCGCGAGATTGCTCGAAACCGTTTCCATCAGCTCGATCAGCTGGCGAATCGACGCCCACTGGCCGAGCCGCTTGTAGAGCGATGAATCGGAATCGTCCGTCACGTCGAGCCGGTACGGCGAGCTGTCGACGATCGACCGGAACGTATTCGTGATCGTCACCGAATCGTCGAGCGACAACAATCCCGCATCCCGGTCGCGGAACAGCTGGATCATCACCGGAACCTTCATCGTGCTCGCGGCGTGGAACCGCACGTCCGACCCGACGGTTAGCGAGTCGCCGGTCGTGAGATCGCGGTAGTACAACCCGACAGCGCGAGCAGGCGTTTGCAGAATCCGGGCCTGAACGCGGGCTTTCAGAGAGACATTGGGGGCTGGGGTTTGAAGCAGGATCAGCGCGAGGGAGAGCAATGCCATTCTGTCACATAAGATACCTTATAGATTGCAGTTTGTGAGCGATTTCGTTTTCGGTACCTACGACGCTGCCTTCGTACAGGCCATGTACGAGGACTACCTGCGCGATCCTGCGTCCGTAGGTCAAGAGTGGCGTGAATTGTTTGACAACGGCAGGCTCGCAGAGTTGCCGGTGATCCCCGAACCACCTGGGGCGCGGTCCGCGGTGAGCGGTACGCGGGAAAGCACACCGCCCCCTGCTCCAGAGCCGCCCGCGCACCCTTCGGGAGCCACGCCAATCACGGGGCCAGCAGCCCGGCTCGTCGCCAACATGACCGACTCACTGTCGGTCCCCACGGCGACCTCGTTCCGCGACATCTCGGCCACCGTTCTCGACACCCGCCGCAAGGCGCTCAACGCCCAGCTGGCCGCGACGGGCAAGAAGATCTCCTTCACCCACCTCATCGGGTACGCGATCGTCCAGGCCGCCAAGCGCTTCCCGGTGATGACGCACACGTTCCAGGACATCGACGGCAAGCCGTACCGCGTCAATCCTGGCGCGATTGGACTCGGCCTCGCAGTGGACGTCGAGAAGAAGGACGGCAGCCGCGCGCTGGTCGTGCCGGTCATCAAGCACGCCGAAACGATGGACTTCGCGACCTTTCATGCCGCCTACGAGGCGCTGGTCGAGAAAGCCCGCACCAACCGCCTGATGCCCGATGACTTCGCGGGCGGCACGATCCAGCTGACCAATCCCGGCACGCTGGGTACGGTCGCGTCCGTGCCGCGACTCATGAAGGGCCAGGGCTCGATCATCGCGACCGGGACGATCCGCGAAATCGCCGGCGCGAAGATCATCACTATCACCAGCACGTACGACCACCGGATCATCCAGGGCGCGGAGTCGGGGATGTTTCTCCGCTACCTCGATTCCCTCCTGCAAGGCGAAGAGCGGTTCTACGAGGGAGTGACGGAGAGCCTGGCGGGAGGGGAAGCGGGACGGGGGAAGGGGGAGGGGTACACCCCAGCGCCTCCGACACCGGCGCCCGTAGCGAGCAGTCCCCTTCCCTCGTCCCCCGTCCCTCTTCCCCAACCGGGTGGAGTGGGAATCGAGGATCTTAAGCATGTAGCCGCAGCTTATGCGCTCGTCCGTGCACATCGAAATTTCGGCCACCTCGCCGCCCACCTCGACCCACTCGGCAGCGAGCCTCCGGGCGACCCGTCGCTCGACACCGGACGCCTCGGACTCACGCCCGTGATCATGGCGCGCATTCCGGTCGAGGTGCTGCGGATCTACGTGCCCGGCAAGACGCTCGCCGAGGCGTTGCCGGCGTTGCACGCGACCTATTGCGGCACGATCGCGTACGAGGTCGAGCACATCGGCAGCCACGAAGAGCGTGTGTGGCTCCGTCAGGTGATCGAATCAGGCGAGCATCGCCGGCCGTTGTCCGCCGAGGGCAAGCGCCAACTGCTCGCCCGTCTCACCGCCGTCGAAACGCTCGAGCGGTTCCTGCACAAGGCGTATCTGGGCCAGAAGCGGTTTTCGATCGAAGGACTCGACATGACGGTACCGATGCTCGATTTCACGCTCGAGCTCGCCGCGGCGCACGGCACGCGCAAGGCGGTCATCGGCATGGCGCACCGGGGGCGGCTCAACGTGCTGGCGCACGTCGTCAACGTGCCCTATGAGACGATCCTGGCGGAGTTCGAGGGTGGGCATCGCGAAGAGACAGCCGAATCGGAAGGCTGGAACGCCGGCACGGGCGACGTGAAGTACCACCACGGCGCCGAAGGCGTCTACAAGACCACGATCGGTAAGGACATCGCGGTCACGCTGTCACCTAATCCCAGCCATCTCGAGTCGGTCAATCCGGTCGTCGAAGGGCGGGCGCGCGCCGATCAAACCGATCGGCAGACTCCGGAGGCGAAGCACGACTGGAACGCCTCGCTGCCCGTCCTGCTGCACGGCGACGCGTCGTTCGCGGGACAGGGCGTCGTCGCCGAGACGTTCAACCTGGCGCGGCTGCAGGGCTACACAACCGGCGGCACGATTCATCTGATTCTGAATAACCAGATCGGTTTCACCACTGAGCCGCGGGAAGCCCGCTCGACCGACTACTCCAGCGATCTCGCCAAGGGCTTTGATGTCCCGATCATCCACGTCAATGCCGACGATGCCGAAGCGTGCCTGGCGGCGGTGCGGCTCGCCTTGATGTACCGCGAGAAATTCCATGCCGACGTGGTGATCGACCTCGTAGGCTACCGACGCTACGGCCACAACGAGGCCGACGAGCCCGCGTACACGCAGCCGGTGATGTACGAACGGATCAAGCCGACGCCCTCGGTGCGGCAGAAATACGCCGCGCAGCTCGCGAGCGAAGGCGTGGTGGACTCGCGCACCGCCGAAGCCGACGCGGAGGCTGCCTATCAACGCCTCGCCACCATCCAGCAGGCCGTCAAGTCCGGCCAGCGGGCCGAGGAACCGCAGCGCATCAAGCGTGAGAGCGCTCCCGAGCCTGCTACCGCGGTCGCCGCCGATCTCCTCAAGAAGCTCAATGACGAGCTGGTCGCGGTTCCGGACGGCTTCACCGTACATCCGAAGCTGCTCAAACAGCTGGAGCGACGGCGCGATTCGCTCACCTCAGCCGAGGGAATCGAATGGGCGCACGCGGAAGCACTCGCCCTCGCGTCGTTGCTAGTCGACGGCACACCGATCCGCCTGACGGGCCAGGACACGGAGCGCGGCACGTTCAGCCAGCGGCACCTCGTGCTGCACGACATCCACAACGGCAACCGCCACGCGCCGATCCAGCATCTTCGGGATGCGAAGACCCCCTTCGAGCTCCATAACAGCCCGCTGTCGGAATACGGCTGTCTCGGATTCGAATACGGCTACGCCGTCGAGGCGCAGAACGCGCTCGTGCTCTGGGAAGCGCAGTTCGGCGATTTCGCCAACGGCGCCGAGGTGATCATCGATCAGTTCCTGATCGCCGGCCTGGCCAAGTGGGGCGAGACATCGCGCCTGACGCTGCTCCTGCCCCACGGCTACGAGGGCCAGGGCCCAGAGCACTCGAGCGCCCGGCTGGAGCGGTTCCTGGCGCTCGGTGCCGAGGGCAATATCCGCGTGGCCAACTGCACGACGCCGGCGCAGTACTTCCATCTGCTGCGCCGCCAGGCGCTGCACGCCGAAATTCGGCCGCTCGTCTTGATGACGCCGAAGAGCTTGCTCCGGCTTCCCGCCGCGGCCTCGCAGGTCAATGATCTCGTGCTCGGCAAATTCAGAACGGTGCTATGGGACCGGGACCGCACCTGGCCCGAGAAAGTGACGCGGCTGGTGCTCTGCAGCGGGAAGGTTTACTACGACATCGTCGCCTCCCCGCGCCGTGCCCAGGCGCCCCAGGTGAAGATCGGACGCGTCGAGCTGCTGTATCCATTCCCGGGGAACGAGATTGGGGAATACGCGCGCCGCTATCCCAATCTCAAGGAAGTCGTCTGGGTCCAGGAAGAGCCGCGCAACATGGGCGCGCGGAAGTTCGTGCTGCCGAAGATTCGCGATCTGCTGCCGAAGGGCGTGACCTTGCTGGACGTCTCACGGCCCGAGCGTTCGAGCCCCGCCGAGGGCTATCCCGCTGCGCACAAGGTCGAGCAGGATCGGATCGTCGCCGCCGCTTACGGCTCGTAGTGAGCCATGTCTCCGACTAGCCCAGCGCTTCGCTACGCCGTCCTCCTGGCGGCACTCGTGGCGCTCGGCTCGTGGCTCATCCGCACGCGCCGGGTCTCCCCCTTTGGTGTCCTTGGCCGCGCGCTGCGCGCGATCACCGATCCGATCGTGAAGCCCGTCGAGCGGCGGCTCGTCCGCATGGGCGGCAACCCGGTGCACGCCGGCGGTTGGTTGCTCGTGATCACGGCCGTCGCGGGGATCGTGTTCCTGTCATTGGCAGGCTGGTTCGTGGCAACGTTTCAGACGGTGCACGCCGCGGCGAGCGGCGGCCCACGCGCGACGGTCGCGCTGATCATCGATTTGGCGTACCGAGTTCTCTTCGCGGCGCTCCTGGTTCGCGTGATCGCCGCCTGGTTCGGCATGTTTCGCTATTCGCGCTGGGTCCGGCCCGCCTACATCCTGACCGACTGGATCGTCGAGCCGATGCGCCGTATCGTGCCGCTCGTCGGCGCATTCGACTTGAGCCCGCTGGTCGCGATGATCGTGCTCAGCCTCGTGCGGCAAATACTCCTTTCCTCGCTGAGGCCCGGATGAAACTTCTCAAAGCGCTCGTCAGCTTCATCGTCGGCACGCTGGCCGGCGCCCTTGGCAGTAAAATCTTCGGCCCATTCGGCGGGGTACTCGGTTTTATTGCCGGGGCACTGGCGGCGTGGTGGGTGGCGCAACGGATGGCGTTCTTCGACTGAGTTCCCGCCACCGCGCCCCGCTCATTTGATCTGGGCGATCCGGTCCTTGATCCGCTGCTGCATGTCGGGGAACGCGTTGCCCAACCGCTCGAGCACCGCCCGCGCAGAATCGGGCTTTCCGGCGGCGACATAGGCGTCGGCTTTCAGGAATCCCACGCGCAGCTGCAGCCGGCGATCATCCGCCGGCAGCGGGAATCGCGACAGTGCGGCCAGCGCCACACGTCCATCGTTCCGGTCGCGGACCAGCGATTCGATCGCCAGCAGCCGCACGTTCGTGTCATTCGGGAATTCTCGCTCGAGCTTCCCGAACAACTCGGCCGCCCGCGCGCTGTCGTGCTGGGTCCTGGCTTGCTGCGCCGCTTGATAGAGACCGGCGAGGTACAGCCGGCTGACGTCCGCAGTATCGCCGGAACGAGTCCCGACGCCACCCGCGTAGCTGTACACGAGATCGCCGCCGAGATCAGCGGCTTCGAACAACGGGAACACGCCGATCAGTCCCACGATCGCGGATCCCCACAACGCGCCGCGGGCCTTCTCGAGACGGCCCCGGCGGGTGAGAATCAGCGCCGCAATCTCAATCGCCCCGACGATGAGGAAGATGTTGCGGGTACGCTTGCCCCACTCCTCGTGCTCGCCGACCGCTCGTCGGGCACCCGGGATACGCTCGACCGGTCCATGCGCGTCTAATCCGGAGTGGGCGGCCAGGGCGGCGACCGCGGCTCCCAGGATCAGAAGCGTCGCGGGGCCTGATGGCGTCCCGGATGATGTCGTCCACGGCGAACTTGATGAACTCGGTTCGCTTCTCGCGCCGACGCTGGCTCTCGGCACGGACTTCGGCGAGCCGTCGCTCGATGTCGGCAATCTCTCGCGCGCGCAGCTGGTCCTCGAGATCGAAGTGCTGCGAGATGAGGCCCTCGATCTTCGCACGGATTGCAGGACGGCTGCTTTCGGAGCCGGTGCGGTATGCGCGCTGCTGCGCGCGCGCGTTTGCCTCGAGTCCAAACATTTTGCCGACAAGCTGCGCTCGCACGCTATCGCGCTGACTGAGCTTTTGCACCATGTCGAACTGGACGGTGAGCTGCGCGACCTCCATCCAGTATTGGTCTTGCGCCGGCGGCCCCGAGACGGGCACGCCGTCCACCACGTAGACCGGCTGATTGTTCGACGCCTTGGCCTGCTCTCGCAGCGAGTCGAGTCCGTTCACTCGCTCCGGAGCGACCAGGATGAGAAATGCGCGTGCCGCCGCTTCGGCTTCCCGCGGCCGCTGCTGCATGATCTGCTGCACCTGCATCTGCATCGCCTGGGGATTCGGCATGTCCTGCGCCGCGCCGGCTGAGGCGGCCAGGAAACCGAACACACCAATCACACCACTAATTCGGCCGGCCATAGTACCGCTCCTGTTCGAGTCGAGTGAGCTGCGCGTCGATATCCACCATTGCCCTGTCTGTCACATATCCGGCCGTCGCCGACCACGTTGTGGTCGGCGTCCAGCGCGTGGTCGGGTCGTGGGCGGGACCCGGCCTCGCCATGACCAACCCTGCGAGCACCGCCGCGGCCGCGAGCGCGATCCACATCCGCGTCGAGCGCCGGCGCGGCGGCAATGCGACGTCCAGCGCCACGCGCCCCCGTTCGAGCTCGACGAGCGTCGCCCGGCACGTGTGGCAGGCGGCCACGTGGGACTCGATTGCCGCGTTCCGCGGTTCTGGGACCTCGCTGTAAGCGAGCAGCAGCAGTTCGGCGTCGGTCGGATGATTCATCGATAGTTCTCCAAGGCCGCACTGATTCGCGCGAGCGCGGCGCGCATTTGCGTCAGGACAGTGCCCAGCGGCCGGTTGAGCCGGTCGGCAATCTCCTGGAACGTGAGGCCAGGCTGCTGGCGGAGCTCCACAACTTCGCGCTGAGCCGCCGGCAGAGCGCGGACAGCGTCGCGGACCGCGGTTCGCAGCTCCCGCTCCAGCAATCGGGCATCGGCGGCGTCAGCGAGCGCTCGCTCCCCCGACTCCATTAGGGCCGCCGCGCGGCGGCGGACGAGCTCACGGCGCAAGTGATCGCGCCAGACGTTGGCCGCGATTCTGAAGAGGTAGCCCCGCGCGTTGCCATTCAGCGAGAGCCGGGGCGTCGCCGTCACGAGGCGCGCGGCCACTTCCTGCAGCATTTCCGCGGTCAAATCGGCGTCGCGGCAACGCGCGCCGAGGAAGTTTCGGAGCGCCGGCGTGTGCTCCGCCAGGAGTTGTTCGGCCGCGATTTGCGTCATGGTCACCTAAGAGTACGCGCGAAGGGGGTTATTATTTTCCCCTGTGACTACCACCTTCCGATCCCTCCTGGATGACGGCCGCGTCCACGTCTTCGACGGGGCCATGGGCACGATGCTGTATGGCAAAGGCTTCTTCCTGAACGTGTGCTACGACGAGCTGAACTTGAAGCAGCCGCGGCTCGTGCAGGAGGTGCACGCGGAATACGTGCGCGCGGGCGCGGAGATCCTCGAGACCAACACCTTCGGCGCCAACCCGCTGAAGCTGAACAGCTACGGTCTCGCGGACGAGACGGAAAAGATCAATCGCACCGCCGCCGAGTTGGCGCGCGCCGCCGGTGGTGGCCGCGTGAGTGTCGTCGGCGCAATCGGACCGCTCGGCATCCGCATCGAGCCGTTCGGTCCCACGTCACAGGCCGAGGCCGAGGCGGTGTTCGCGCGGCAGGTGCAAGGACTGCTCGCCGGCGGCGTGGATGGATTCATCCTCGAGACGTTCAGCGACCTCGACGAGATGCACGCCGCCCTGCGCGCGGTGCGCGCCGCGTCCGATCTGCCCGTCGTCTGTCAGATGACGATCGGCACCGACGGACTCACCTATTACGGTACCGATCCCGACACGTATACGAAGCAGCTCGCGGCCTGGGGCGCGGACGTCATCGGCGTGAA
>Ga0209238_1000839_pt1 | contig 11519 bp, 10 predicted proteins | sample GraSoi013_1_20cm_FD_185823 | JGI IMG/M metagenome (GOLD analysis project Ga0209238, IMG submission 185823) | Grasslands soil microbial communities from the Angelo Coastal Reserve, California, USA - Sample 10_02_2013_1_20cm (SPAdes) (version 2) | ecosystem: Environmental > Terrestrial > Soil >...
GTGGTTGTACTGAGAGCTGACGGCTGGCAGCTGGCAGCTGGTTTTCTGGCGGGAGTAACTCAGTGGTAGAGTCACAGCCTTCCAAGTTGAGCCGTTTAGCAAGCGTGAGCTTGCTGGCGAAATCCCGAGGAACGAGGGACCTCAGAGCGGATGGCGGCAGTGGGAAAGCGGGAGTAACTCAGTGGTAGAGTCACAGCCTTCCAAGCTGTTGGTCGCGGGTTCGATTCCCGTCTCCCGCTCCAGACATTGTGAATAGGTGGAAGCGGTGGCCTTCGAACAAGCGACGATCAAGGTTGAGAAAGAGAAAGAATTCGAGGAGCTGAAGGCTGCGATCAGTCGCGCTTTTGCTCCTGAGACCGTTGAGAAGTATTTGAAACGGGTCACGAGCGCGGGATTGCGGATTCGAGATTTTGATTCCGTGCTGTCCAAGGCTGTTCTGGAACAGACTGGAACGCTGGCGGGCTCGAAGGCGAGAGATTTATACGAGAGCTTGACGCTCACTGATCGCGCGCAGATGAAAGAATTCTATCTTTCGAAGATTGAGGAAGTAGGTCCGGAGCTGAGGGCGAAGTATCAGAAGATTTATCAGTATTACTGAAAAGCAGGTTCCTCACCGCTAAAGCGGTTCGGAATGACAAGATTTGTTTTTGAGCTAAAAGGCTGAGAGCTAAGAGCTGAGGACGAAGAATCATGGCAAAAGAGAAATTTGAACGCAATAAGCCGCACTGCAATGTTGGCACCATCGGTCACATCGATCATGGCAAGACCACGCTGACGGCGGCAATCACCAAAGTGCTCTCGAAGCACAATCCGAAGATCCTGTTCCGGTCGTTTGATTCGATCGATAACGCTCCGGAAGAAAAAGCCCGCGGAATCACCATCGCGACGGCGCACGTCGAGTATGAGACGGCGAACCGCCACTACGCGCACGTCGACTGCCCCGGTCACGCCGATTACATCAAGAACATGATCACCGGCGCGGCGCAGATGGATGGCGCGATTCTCGTCGTGGCAGCGACTGACGGTCCGATGCCGCAGACCCGCGAGCACGTTCTGCTGGCTCGGCAGGTTGGAGTGCCTTACATCGTTGTGGCATTGAACAAGTGCGATGCAGTGGACGATCCTGAGCTGCTTGACCTGGTTGAACTCGAAGTCCGAGAGCTTTTGAAGTCCTATCAGTTCCCCGGGGACGATGTTCCGGTGGTTCGTCTGTCTGCCTTGGGCGCGCTGAATGGCGAAGCCAAGTGGGAAAAGCAAATTGACGCACTGATGGAAGCTGTCGATAAGAGCGTTCCGCAACCCGCACGCGAACTCGACAAGCCCTTCCTGATGCCGATTGAAGACATCTTCTCGATCTCAGGACGCGGCACGGTTGTGACCGGAAGAATCGAGCGCGGCAAAGTGAAAGTCGGCGAGGAAGTTGAAATCGTCGGCTTCCGCGATACCCGCAAAACGGTTGTGACCGGAGTCGAGATGTTCAAGAAGCAGCTCGACGAAGGCATGGCAGGCGATAACGCCGGACTTCTACTCCGCGGCATCGGCAAAGACGATGTCGAGCGCGGCATGGTGCTCGCCAAGGGTGGATCGATCACCCCGCACACCAAATTCAAGGCGGAAGTTTACATTCTGACCAAAGAAGAAGGTGGAAGGCATACGCCGTTCTTCAAAGGATATCGTCCGCAGTTCTATCTGCGTACGACAGACGTAACCGGAGTAGCCGAGCTTCCATCGGGAACTGAGATGGTGATGCCCGGAGACAATGTGCAGCTGGTGATTGAGCTGATCACGCCGGTGGCCATGGAAAAAGGTTTGCGCTTCGCCATCCGCGAAGGTGGACACACGGTCGGCGCAGGCACGATCGCAGAGATTGTGCAGTAGCAAGGAAGGCAGAATAAAGAATGCAGAAGTAAGAACTGAAATTCTGCTTTCTTCCTTCTGCATTCGAAAAAGCAGGTTCCTCACCGCTAAAGCGGTTCGGAATGACAGGTTTTTGTTTTGTTTTTGAGCTAGAAGCTAAGAGCTAAAAGCTAGGAGCTGTTTTTGTATGCCCCGAGAGATTATTACGATGCGGTGCGGTGATTGCAAAGAGCGAAATTATTCGACGACCAAGAACCGTAAGACGAAGCCGGAGAGGCTGGAAATGAAAAAGTTCTGTCGCCGGTGCCGTAAGCACACGCCGCATAAAGAAGTGAAATAGATTGGGTAATTGAGTGATTTTGTAATTTTATAATTGAAATCCCAGGCGCAATCGGCGGTTTCAAATTTCAAATTACTCAATTACAAAATTACCAAATGGTGTTAGGGGCGTAAGCTCAACGGTTAAACTGCCGGTCTCCAAAACCGGACTTGGGGGTTCGAATCCCTCCGCCCCTGCCAGAGTTCGAAACGAGCAGAGGCCGGTTGCAGTAACGAGTAGGAATAGGACTTTAAGAAATGGCGAATTCAGTTGCAGCAGCGCGTGAGAGCGGCCTTAGCGGGATTAAGTCGTGGCCGGAGCGCGTCAAATCTTTTTATAACGATGTGCGCACGGAGATGCGTAAAGTCACCACGCCTTCGCGCAAAGATGTCCAGGCGACGACCAGCGTGGTGCTGATCGCAGTGTTTTTATTCGGCCTCTATTTTTGGGCGATCGATAACGTGATCGGCCGGGGTGTGGATTATCTGTTCCGCTTCTTTACGAAGTAAGTCAAAGGATTTTGAATTTATGCAGGATGAACCCAACAAAGAAAACATGGAAACGGGAGCGCCGTCAGAAACCGGCACGACCGTAGCCGAGCAGCCGCGCAATCCGAATATGAAGTGGTACATCATCCACTCCTATTCGGGATTTGAGCGCAAGGTGAAAGAGTCGCTGGAGTCGCGGGTGCGCGCATTCGGGCTCGAAGAGAAGATCGGCAAGGTGCTGATCCCGACTGAATCGGTCACCGAAGTTCGCGGCGGCAAGAAGTATACGGTGGAGCGCATGTTCTATCCCGGCTACGTGCTGGTTGAAATGGACATGGATGACCACGTCTGGCACGTGGTGAAATCTACTCCGCGCGTCACAGGATTTGTAGGCACCGGGCAGCAGCCTACGCCGCTTTCTGAAGAAGAAGTGCAGCACATTGTTTATAAGGCTGGCGAGTCGAAGGATCGGCCGAAGCTCAAAGTCAAATTTGAAAAGGGCGAGACGGTGCGGATCGGCGAAGGGCCGTTCGCAACTTTCACTGGCGTGGTAGACGACGTGAATGAAGATCGCGAAACTTTGAAAGTGATGGTCACGATCTTCGGGCGTTCGACTCCAGTGGAGTTGGAGTTCAAGCAGGTAGAGAAACAGGGTTAGCTTTTGCCGACCAGTTCGGTCGGCCTGAACGGGCGAGGGCGCCCGTTCCCACACGGTTCGAGGTAGAAAAGGATTATGGCGAAAAAAGTTACAGGTTCGGTGAAGTTACAGATTGCTGCGGGCAAAGCCACGCCGGCGCCTCCGGTCGGGCCGGCGCTCGGTCAGGCGCAGATCAACATCATGGAATTCTGCAAACAGTTCAATGCTCGCACCAGCCAGAAGGAATTGGAAGGGTTGATCATTCCAGTAGTGGTGTCGGTCTATAACGATCGCTCGTTTACCTTCATCACCAAGACGCCTCCGGCATCGATTTTGCTGAAACGCGCGGCTGGCATCGCTAAAGGATCAGGCGCGCCGAATAAAGACAAAGTAGGCAAGGTCACGCTGAAACAGGTTGAGGACATCGCGAAGCAGAAGATGCCAGACCTGAATGCGGCGTCGGTGGATGCTGCAATTAAGAGCGTACGCGGGACAGCACGATCGATGGGAATTGACGTAGTTGGATAAGCTGCCAGGCGGGCTTGCTGAGTACGATTTGGTAATTGGGTAATTTTGTAATTGAGTAATTGAAAAGCACTGGTGCAGACGCCACGGGTCTTCAATTTCCAAATTACCCGATTACAAAATTACAAATGTCATTCACCACGGCTGACCGGAACAACGTTCAGCGGTGGGAGACGGAGACGAAATGAAAAAAGCTGGAAAGAATATCCAGAAGTCGAGGAAAGCGGTCGAGCAGCGTCCGTATCCGCTGAGCGATGCCGTGCCTCTTCTGCAAAAAGTTAAGTTTGCAAAATTTGACGAGACGGTCGAAGTGACAATGCGTCTCGGAGTCGATCCCAAGCATGCCGACCAGATGGTTCGGGGCACCGTCGTGCTTCCGCATGGTTTGGGCAAGTCGAAAAAAGTTTTGGTCATCGCATCCGGTGACAAGCAGCGTGAGGCACAAGAGGCAGGCGCGGACATCGTTGGCGGCGAGGACATGGTCGAAAAAATCAACAAAGAAAATTGGACCGACTTCGACGCGGTCGTCGCCACGCCAGACATGATGAAGTCAGTTGGACGGTTGGGAAAAGTGCTTGGCCCGAAGGGGCTGATGCCGAATCCAAAGACTGGAACGGTGACATTCGATGTGGCCAAGGCGGTGCAGGAAGTGAAGGCGGGCAAGGTCGAGTTCCGCACGGACAAGACTGCGCTGGTGCACGTCCCGCTGGGCAAAATTTCTTTTCCCGCGGACAAGTTGGTCGAGAACGCGACCGTATTGATATCAAGCGTGATCAAAGCCAAGCCGTCGGTGGCCAAGGGTAAATACATTAAGGGCTGCTATCTGAGTTCGACGATGGGGCCGGGTATTGCGCTGGACACGACAGCGATCGAGACAGCAGCAAAGGCATAATTTTAAGTATGGCTTTGTGGCTCTGACGTGTCCGAGCAGCCGGACGTAAGGCGGACAAGAGTGTCCGCCCCACACCAGCAGGAATTGAGGAAAACATGGCAGTTACGCGAGCAAAAAAAATCGAACAGGTTGAAAAGTTGGGCAAAGACCTGCAGAACGTTTCGACGGTCATTGTCACTACCTACACCAAGCTGACGGTGCCGCAGGATTACGAACTGCGCAAGCTACTGCGCAGCTCGGGCGCGAAATATGCGGTAGTGAAGAACACGCTGGCAGAGCGCGCAGCAAAGGGCACGAAGGTTGAAGGCGCATTGAAGGATCTATCCGGCGTGACCTCGATTGCCTACACCGCCGGCGATCCGGTGGCGCTGGCTAAGGCACTTTCGAAATACGCCAAGGACATTCCGGAATTTACCTTCAAGGCGGGCATCGTCGAAGGGCGCGTGGTCTCGATCAAAGGAAGAAATTTATTCCAAGCTGCTGTTCCTGATGAATGCGCCGGCGCAGCGCCTGGTTACGGTTATGAATGCCGTGGGACGAGACATTGCGGTGGTGATCAATCAAGGAGTCGAGAAACAGAAGTTTGCGAACGATGCTCCGGCGGGAGCGTAAAAGAATTTTGTAAATTGGGTAATTCTGTAATTTGGTAATTGAAATCCAATTCCGAATGCAAACTGCCCAGTGTGATTTTTAGTTATTAGTGGCAAGGGTTGCGTACTGCTGAATATTGCGTTGTCTGGCGTGATGCGACGACGGTACGCACTGGAAACTTTCCCACGGATAACATAATCGGGCGAAAAGCCCAGAATTGAGCGATCAAGTTTCGGGTTGTAAATTACCCGATTACAAAATTACTCAATTACCAAATCTGATAACTGGAGAACTGAAATGGCAGACTTACAGCAGTTGGAAGAACAGATAGTTGGGTTATCGCTGCTCGATGCGGCCCAACTGGTAAAGCGGCTTGAAGAGAAACTAGGCGTTTCGGCGGCAGCAGCAGCCCCAGTCATGATGGCTGGCGGCGGAGCTGGTGCAGGCGCGGCTTCGGCTCCGGCTGAGGAAAAGACGGAGTTCAGCGTGGTCCTGAAGGAAGTGGGCGCCAACAAGATCAACGTCATTAAGGCGGTCCGTGAAGTTACCAGCCTCGGTTTGAAAGAAGCCAAGGACTTGGTGGATGGCGCGCCCAAGACGGTGAAAGATGGCGTCTCCAAGGAAGAGGCCGAGACCATCAAGAAGAAGTTCGCTGACGCTGGCGCGACTGTCGAAGTGAAATAAGACGCGTTTATCGGGCCCTCCTGCGGGTGCCCGTCTAGACGTAAGTCGAAGGATCTACTGTGATTGTGGGGTTGCCGGGCGAAGCCGCCCGGCGCTCCGGATCCAAAGTTGATAGTCGGACATCTATTAAAGAGAGATCCACAATCTAGGCTAGGAGCGATCCTTAGCAATTTTTTGACCACTACTTGGCGAAATCGCAGAGTAGTGCTATCATTGGTAACAATAACACCGCTTCCTACTTCATCCAGGTAAGCGGCCTCCGCATTGTCCAGGGAAGCGGGGCGAGGCCGCAAACACGGATTGGCAGACTGTCTTGCGGGCGGCAGGACGGGAAACAGGCATACTGGCGCGAAAACGACAAAATTCAATTGGCCATGCGCTGTGCACGGCGCCTGAGGGACGCATTGTCCCCGAGGGCGCATTTGTGTGTCTCTGAAACTAAGCGCTTGCGCGTGGCTTCTATGGTTCCAACTGGCCAGCCAAGCGCCAGATGCAATCTGTTAACTGCAGTACCTCTGCCCACGTTTCCGCTGTGACGCAGCCCCCGCGCTGCGCAGAAAGTATTGGGAGTATTCCGAATGTCGAAAAAGAATGGATTCCGTCATCGTTTTGATTTTTCCAAGATTCCAGCCACCATCCAGATTCCGAACCTGATCGAGGTACAGAAGCGTTCGTACGAGCGTTTCCTGCAAATGGACCGCCTCCCCAGCGAGCGCGACGACGCTGGTTTGCAGTCGGTATTTCAGTCTGTATTCCCGATCAGCGATTTCCGCAACATCTCGCAACTTGAGTTCGTCGACTACGCGATCGGCAATTGGGAGTGCAAATGCGGCCACTTGAAAGGGCTGCATCACCTGCGCACCACTTGTAAGAACTGTGGTTCGACGGTGATTACCGATCCATTTCATCCCGGCGACGTGCTCTGCCATAAGTGCGGCACCTACAACGCGAACACTCCGGACTTTTGCAATAAATGCGGCGATCCTGTCGGCTTGCAATTGAAGTACGACGTGCCTGAATGCGAAGAGCGCGGCATGACCTACTCTGCGCCGTTGAAGGTCACGATGCGTTTGACGATTTTCGACAAGGACGCGGAGACCGGCAACCGTTCGATTCGCGATATTAAAGAGCAGGAAGTTTTCTTCGGCGATGTTCCGCTGATGACGCAGAACGGCACGTTCATTGTGAACGGGACGGAGCGCGTAATCGTCAGCCAGTTGCATCGTTCGCCCGGGGTCTTCTTTGAATCTGCGAACAATCGTACCTACTTTCTCGGCAAGATCATTCCTTACCGCGGATCGTGGGTTGAATTCGAGTACGACCAGAAGAACGTGCTCTATGTTCGTATTGATCGCAAGCGTAAATTCCTGGGGACGATTTTCTTGCGCGCTCTGGGCCTTCGATCCAGCGAAGACATCCTGCGCACTTTCTATACCGTGGACCGTCTGGTGGTCCGCGATAAGAAGCTGTATTGGACACTCGATCCTTCCGGCGACAAGCCCACGAATCTGATCGGCATGAAGCTGGCGCACAGCATCAAGTCGAAATCAGGCGATGAGGTCGCGCATTCGGGACGGAAGATTACTGCGGCCATCCTGAAAGAAATTCAGAAGGCCAAGATCACGGAAATTGAAATCGATGCTAGCGACCTGGAAGGCACGTGGGCCGGCGGCGATATCGTGGACACGACCACGGGCGAAGTACTGCTCGAAGCCAACACTGAACTGACTCCTGAAAAGCTTGCCAAGATCCTCGACTCGGGCGTGGTGGAGATGAACCTGTTCTTCCCCGAGCGCGACGATGTGGGCACAGTCATCAGCCAGACATTGAAGCGCGATTCGGTAAAGACTCCGCAGGAAGCGCTGATCGAAATTTATCGTAAGCTGCGGCCGGGCGATCCGCCGACGCTCGATACAGCGACCGCTCTTTTTCACGGAATGTTTTTCGATGCGCGGAAATATGACTTCTCCCGCGTGGGCAGGCTGAAGTTCAACATCAAGTTGTTCGAGAACAGCGACGCCAGCAGCCTGGATAAGCGCACACTCGATCCGGATGACTTCTACGCCACGATCAAGTACCTGCTGAAGCTGCGCAAGAACATTGGCAACGTGGATGACATCGATCACCTGGGCAATCGCCGTGTTCGCGCGGTTGGCGAGTTGCTCGAAAACCAGTTCCGCATCGGCTTGGTCCGTATGGAACGCGCCATTAAAGAAAAGATGAGCGTGTACCAGGAAATGTCGACGGCTATGCCGCACGATCTGGTCAACGCCAAGCCGGTGATGGCAGCGATTCGCGAGTTCTTCGGTTCATCCCAGCTTTCGCAGTTCATGGACCAGACGAACCCGCTCTCGGAGATCACGCACAAGCGCCGTCTTTCGGCCCTTGGGCCGGGAGGTCTGTCGCGTGAGCGCGCGGGATTCGAAGTGCGCGACGTTCACCCAACGCACTACGGCCGTATCTGCCCGATTGAAACGCCGGAAGGTCCGAACATTGGACTGATCTCGTCGCTGAGCTGCTACGCGCGCATCAACGACTATGGATTTATCGAGTCGCCCTACCGCCGCGTGAAAAACGCGCGTGTGGTCGACTACGTTTCCATCGTGAATGCCGGCGATAGCGACTACAAGGCCGGCGACCACGTGGAGAAATCCGAAGCCGAAAAGGTGAATGCCGAGCTCAAGGACCGCCGCAAGCGTCCCGCAGAGCTGGAGCCATTCTCGTTCTATCTTTCCGCTTGGGAAGAAGATAAGCACGTCATCGCGCAGGCGAATATCGAGCTCGATGAGAAGGGCCGCCTGGTAGGCGATCTGGTCAATGCCCGTAAGGCTGGTAACTTCGTGCTGGTTAGCAAAGACGAAGTTGATTACGTCGACGTCAGCCCCAAGCAGTTGGTCTCGGTTGCTGCGTCGCTGGTTCCGTTCCTTGAACACGACGATGCGAACCGAGCGCTGATGGGCGCGAACATGCAACGTCAGTCGGTGCCACTGCTCCGCGCAGAGGCTCCGATTGTGGGCACCGGAATGGAAGGCGTTACCGCTCGCGATTCCGGCGCAGTTGTGCTGGCACGACGTAACGGCGTGATTGATTCGGTCGATTCAGAACGCATCATAGTGCGTGTAGAAGGTGAGCACCACCCGGGGCAGCTTTCGCGCGAGGTGGGCAGCGACATTTATCAGCTCACGAAATTCAAGCGTTCGAACCAGAACACTTGCATCAACCAGAAGCCGGTCGCGTCGAAGGGACAGCGGGTGGTGAAGGGCCAGGTGATTGCCGACGGACCTTGCACCGACCATGGAGAGTTGGCGCTTGGGCGTAACGTCCTGGTGGCCTTCATGCCGTGGCGCGGATACAACTTCGAAGACGCAATTCTGGTCTCGGAAAAGCTGGTGCGCGACGACTATTACACCTCGGTCCACATCGAGGAGTTCGAAATCGAGTCGCGCGATACCAAGCTGGGCCCGGAAGAAGTCACCCGCGACATTCCAAACGTCAGCGAATCCACGCTGCGTAATTTGGATGAAGCCGGCGTGATCCGCATCGGCGCAACCGTCAAGCAGGGAGACATTCTGGTGGGCAAAGTCACGCCTAAGGGCGAGACCCAGCTCACGCCGGAAGAGAAGCTGCTGCGCGCGATCTTCGGTGAAAAAGCCGGGGACGTTCGCGATGCTTCACTCTACTGCCCTCCCGGAATCGAGGGCGTAATCGTCGATGTGAAGATCTTCTCCCGCAAAGGCCAGGAAAAGGACGAGCGGGCGAAATCGATTGAAGCCACGCAGATCGCGAAACTGGAAAAGAACCTTTCAGACGAGATTCGAATTCTTACCGACGAGCGGTTGAAGCGTCTGGAAAACATTCTTGGTAACAAGGAAGTACAAGCCGACTTGCACGACGAGCGCACGAATAAGCGCTTGCTGACCAAGGGTGCAGTCCTAGACCGCGACGCCATCGAGCGGATTTCCACACGGAACCTGAAGCGTATTAAGTACGCCGACAAAGATCCGCGGGTGAATGAGCAGATCGATGAGATCGAAGAAATGACCTCGCGTCAGATCGACGTTCTCAAAAAGATCGTCAACGAGAGGAAAGAAAAACTCACCAAGGGCGACGAGCTGCCGCCGGGCGTGATCAAGCTGGTCAAAGCTTACATCGCCATGAAGCGCAAATTAAGCGTGGGCGACAAAATGGCCGGCCGTCACGGGAACAAGGGCGTAATTGCCCGAATCTTGCCGGAAGAGGATATGCCGTACCTCGAAGATGGCACGCCGGTTGAAATCGTGCTCAATCCACTTGGCGTTCCTAGCCGTATGAACGTCGGACAGATTCTCGAGACCCACCTTGGCTGGGCGGGTCACGAACTGGGCGGAAAAATTGCGCAGCTTCTGAAAGAGAATTCGCGTGAAGAGACAATCCGGCGCGAACTCAAGACGCTGTTCAAAGGCACGACGCTCGAGCAGGAGATCGCTGAGGTACCAGATGATGAACTTGCCGGGGTTGCTGAAAGCCTTACCCGTGGCGTGTTCACTGGGTCGCCGGTGTTCGACGGCTCGCGCGAAACCGAAATTAAGGCTTTGCTGAAGAGCGCAGGCCTGCCGGAGGCCGGCAAAACATTCTTGTACGACGGTATGACCGGCGACAAGTTCGAGCAGCCGGTCACGGTTGGATACATTTACATGCTGAAACTGTCACACCTCGTGGATGACAAAATCCACGCGCGTTCTATCGGACCGTACTCGCTTATCACCCAGCAGCCGCTGGGCGGAAAGGCGCAGTTCGGCGGACAGCGATTTGGAGAAATGGAAGTCTGGGCGCTCGAGGCGTATGGCGCAGCTTTCATTTTGCAAGAGCTGCTCACGGCGAAGTCTGACGACGTTTATGGCCGAACCAAGATTTATGAGGCCATCGTCAAAGGCGAAGCTGCGATGGAGCCAGGCGTGCCGGAATCGTTCAATGTGCTGATTCGCGAGTTGCAGTCTCTGTGTCTCGATGTTGAGCTGATCAAAGCTGGCGAAAAGAAGCCAGTGGTCAGTACGGCCGGTGGAGATGGATTTGCTGCGGCATCGCGATCACGAGGCGTGCTGTTGGAAGCAGATTGAAAAGCACTTGAGTTGTCAGTTGCCAGCGAGAGCGGCATGCGATTACTGGAAGCAGATTGACTCTGTGTACTCCGTGTTCTCTGTGGGTTCAGGTTTTTGAGGCTAGCCACAGAGGACGCAGAGAGCACAGAGAAACAACACAGAGTTTTGAAAGAGAAAAGCTGATGGCACCAAGCTCCCGCGCTGCCAGCCAAGTTACGGCCACTGACAACTGATCACTGGCTACTGATTCCGGAGCCGCTGGCGGCAGCGATAAGGCCGCAGGAAGTGGAGGAAATCTTGTTCCGTTCGAGCCCATTTGACCTGGCAAATCCTATTGCAGATTTCGACGCGATTCGCATCAGCCTGGCCTCTCCCGAGAAGATTCGGAGCTGGTCGCATGGCGAGGTGACGAAGCCCGAAACAATTAACTACCGAACTTTTAAACCGG
>Ga0209238_1000843_pt1 | contig 11473 bp, 9 predicted proteins | sample GraSoi013_1_20cm_FD_185823 | JGI IMG/M metagenome (GOLD analysis project Ga0209238, IMG submission 185823) | Grasslands soil microbial communities from the Angelo Coastal Reserve, California, USA - Sample 10_02_2013_1_20cm (SPAdes) (version 2) | ecosystem: Environmental > Terrestrial > Soil >...
TCGCACGTCGGGGCATGATGGTGTTGTATGGGCAATCGAGCGGGCCGGTCGGATCGTTCGACCCGCAGGTCCTGAACCAGAAGGGCTCGCTCTTTTTGACGCGCCCCACCATCGCCCACTACATCGCCACCCGTGCGGAGCTCGTCGCGCGGGCGGGGGAGGTGCTGGCGTGGGTCAAGAGTGGCACGCTCAAGCTGCGGATCGAACACGAGTTCTCCCTCGCGGAGGCCGCCGAGGCGCATCGCGCACTCGAGGCGCGCAAGACGACCGGCAAACTATTGCTGATTCCCTGAGACGGAGGGGAAGCTTGTGACTCTGCCAACCCGTCCACTCGGCACGAGCGGACTCGATATCACGACCGTCGGCTTCGGCGCCTGGGCGATCGGGGGCGGCGGCTGGGCGTTCGGCTGGGGCCCGCAGGACGACACCGCGTCGCTCGCGGCCATGCGCCATGCCGTCGAGCGTGGGGTCAACTGGATCGACACGGCGGCCGTCTATGGGCTCGGCCACTCGGAAGAGCTGGTGGGCCGTTTGCTGCGCGAGCTGCAGCCCGGCGAGCGACCACTGGTGTTCACCAAATGCGGCCTCGTGTGGGACGACCGCAACCCAATGAAGGAGGCGCGGCGGGTCCTGAAACCGGAGTCGCTTCGGCGTCGAGCGCATCGATTGGTATCAGTTCCACTGGCCCGACGAGACGGGAACGCCGATCGAGGACTCCTGGCAGGCGATGGTGCGGCTGGTGGAAGCAGGCAAGGTGCGCGCGGCCGGTGTCTCGAACTTCGACGTCGCGTTGCTCGCCCGCTGCGAGGCGATCCGACACGTCGACTCGCTCCAACCGCCCTTCTCACTGATCCGCCGGGAGGCGGCCGCCCGGGAGATCCCGTGGTGCGCCGAGCACGGCACCGGCGTCATCTGCTACAGCCCGATGCAGTCGGGCCTGCTCACGGACGGTTTCGCGGCCGAGCGCGTCGCCGCGCTGCCGCCCGACGACTGGCGCCGGCGGTCGCCGCAGTTCCAGCAGCCCAACCTGGGTCGCAACCTCGCGCTGCGGGACGCACTGCGGCCCATCGCGCAGCGCCACGGCACCACGGTCTCAGCGGTAGCCGTCGCGTGGACGCTCGCCTGGCCCGGCGTGACGGGGGCGATCGTGGGAGCCCGTTCACCCGAGCAGGTGGACGGATGGATCGGGGCGGCGGCGCTCGCGCTCACGCCGGCCGATCGCGAGGAAATCGCCACGGCCGTGTCCCGCACGGGCGCCGGCGCCGGGCCGGTACGACCGCTCGCGCCGCGCCCCGCCCAGACCGAGCACGCCTGATGGGGCCGGCGTTCTTGTTCGACCTGGACGGCACGCTGGTGGACAGTGTGTACCAGCACGTGCTCGCCTGGCGGGAAGCGCTCGAGCAAGCGGGCATCGAGCTCGCGGTGTGGCGCATCCATCGACGGATCGGAATGAGCGGTGGGCTGTTCCTCGACGCGCTCGGCCGGGAGACTGGCCGGCGGCTCACTCCCGAGGACGTCACCAGCATCCAACAGGCCCACGCGACGGCCTTCAGGCGCCAGGTGTCGACGGTGCGTCCCCTCCCCGGTGCCGTGGAGCTGCTCGCTTACCTGTCGCGGTCCCGCGTTCACTGGGCGATCGCGACGAGCGGGCGGCTCGAGAGCGCGCGGCCGCTGCTGGAGATGCTGGGTGTGGCGCCCGACGTTCCGGTCATCACGCGTGATCAGGTCGAGCACGCCAAGCCCGATCCCGACCTGTTCCTCGCGGCCGCCGAGCGGCTCGGTGCGGACGTCGCGGCGTCGATCGTCGTGGGAGACAGCGTGTGGGATCTCCTCGCCGCCCGGCGCGCCCAGGCGCTGGGTGTGGGCCTGTTGTCGGGTGGGTACGGCCAGGACGAGCTCGAGCGTGCCGGCGCCTATCGCGTGTATCAAGACCCCGCCGACCTGCTGCGACACCTGGACGAAGTGGGAGTGCGGCTGTAACATAGCCGCGGCCCGGTCACCGGAGCTCTCGTGCAGCGTCGCCCCGCGTTGGCGTTGGTCGCGGTCGTCGTTCTCGCCGGTCCCCTCGCGGGTCAGGATCTCCGCACCCGCATTTCGAAACAGCTGTTCACCTTCGGCACCTGTGGGAAGCCGCTCTGCCTCACGGGCGCGCTCGCCGGCCACGGCAATCACTTCATCCCAGCCGACACGGCGAGCGGATCCAGCATTCTGAACTTCATCAGCAACGCCATCGGCGCGAGCGTCGGCAACACGCCGCTCACCTCCGCGTCGAGCGGCGTGACGTTCCAGTTCGTGGGTGGCTTGCCGGTGAAGACCTCCACCTCGGCCGGCCCGATCTTCGGCGAGCGGGCCCAAACCCTGGGTCGCGGACGCTTTTTCGTGGGTGCCAACATCACCCAGATGCGCTTCCAGCGGTTGCGCGGCATCCGGGTCGACGACATCGAGTTCAATTTCACCCACGAGGACACGCCGCCCGCCGGACTGGGAAGCCCGATCTTCGAGAACGACATCGTCGCCGTCCACGTCTCCCTCGACGTGAGCCTGATCGTGACGTCGTTCGTGATGAGCTATGGGCTGGTGGACGGGGTGGATCTCTCCGTCGACGTCCCGGTGGTGCACACGAGCGTGCAGGGAAGCAGCGTAGCGAACATCCTGCCGTTGGGGGGCTTCCCCGACCCGCACTTCTTCGCGGGGGACATCAACAACCCGGTGTTCACGGCTTTCGCCGCCACCGCCGGTTCCTCGACCGGCCTTGGTGACGTGGCCGCGCGCCTCAAGGTGAACGTCGCCCAGACTAAACACGTGGGCGTCGCCATGCTGCTCGACGCCCGCTTTCCGAGCGGCAACGCCGACAACCTGCTCGGCGCGGGTGCCTTCGCCGGCCGCGGGATCGGCGTCGTGTCCGCGACCTGGGGCAACACGACCCCGCACCTCAATCTGGGTTACGCCTTCCGGGACGGCGATTTACAGAACAACTCCGTCATCGCGACGCTGGGCTTCGATCAACTGCTCGCCCCGTTTGCAACGATGGCCTTCGACGTGCTCTCCGATTGGCAGATGGGCGACTCGAAGCTCGTCGTCCCGGGCCCCGTGCGGTACGTCTCCCCCTATCCTCATCAAGTGATCCCGACGAATATCCCGTCGCAGCGCGATGACCTGATGAGCGCGTCGCTCGGCTTCAAGTTCACGACACAGCGCGGCATCCTCCTCGTCACCAACGCCCTGATACCGCTGCGCAACTCGGGGCTCCAGGCGAGCGCGGTGTGGACGGGGGGGATCGAGTACAACTTCTAAAGGCCGGTGAACTGCCGGTGAAAGGCCGGGGAAGGGGGGTCGGGGGTCAGTTGAGGGTGAAGGTGACCTTGAGGGTGTGCGGGCTGTTGGTCGCGTTGACTGCCGTGACCGGAACCGTTGCCGTGTAGGTGCCGGCGGCGAGGCTGCCCGTCTGGGCGGTCAGCACCAGCGTGTCGGGCGCGGTGGTGCGCGTGAGGGTGGCGGTCAGCCAGCTGGTGGCGCCCGCACCGTAGCCGATGGTGCCGACCGCGAGGCCGGCGAGCGAGCCGCCACCCGCGTTGGCGACGTTGACTGTATCGGGCGCGGGGTTCGGCCCGCTTGCGGCCGCGCTGAAGCCCACACTGTCGGCGGAGAAACCGATCGCCGGCCGCGGCACGACGTCGAGCACGGCGGTCGCCGCCAGGGCGCCCGATGCGGCCGTGATGGTGTCACGCCCCAGTGCCAGCCCCTTTGCCAACCCCGTCGCGGAAACGGTCGCCACGACCGGATTGCTGGTCGCCCATGCCGTCGGCACCCCGATGAACGCGTGGCCGCTTTGATCCCGCGCGACCGCCTGGAGGAATATCGAGTCGCCCAGCAGGACGATCGCGCTGTCCGGCGAAATGGCGAGGGAGGCGGCAGGCGGCGGCGTGATCAGACGTTCCTCCGTGCAGGCGGCGCCCGCGACCAGCGCGCCGAGCAGGAGAGGGCGGCGGGAGATCACCCTATTTGAATCCCGTGATGCGCCACCCCTCGGCGCCGTGCTCCAGCGCGGCGCGGAAGCTCACGGGCTGGCTCTGGTAGGCACCGCTCTGGACGTACTCATACGCGCCGGTGACCTCCACCTGCGCGCTCTGGCCGGTCACCTCGGCGTGCTGCACGTGCAGTGTCACCTTGAGACTCCGAACCTCCTTGAAGAAGGCTCGCAGGTTCTGCACGGACTGAGCGCTGAGCCCCGGGGCGACGCGCTTCACGGCGTTGATGTCCTGCGCCTCGAGCGCGCGCGCGTAGGTGGCGATCGCTGCCTCGATCTGGGGGCGTGGGTCGGGGGGCGCGGGCGGCGGGGGAGGGGCAGGAGCCGCTGGGATCGGAGCCGGGCCGGGATTCTGCGCCACGGGCGGCGTCACCGGGGGTGTGACAGCGGGAGTCGTGTCGTGGCGCGGCACGATGGCGACGGCGCTCGAGTTGGACACGGCCGCGCGCGGCGGCGCGGGCCGGGGATTGCGTCGCGGCGCGGCGGTCTGCTTTACAGCCGGGGGCCTGCCCGCCGTGGTCTCCGGTGTCGCCGGGGGCGGGACGGGCGCCGGTACCTGGACCTGGGCGCTCTCTGTGACGAGGCGCACGAGACGTGATGGCGCGAGCGTAACGCTTGGGGCCCAGGGCTTGAGCCACACCAGCGCGCCCGCTACTCCAACGAGCACCACACCGGCGGCGATGGCCCCGGCGCGGCGGCGCCGCGCCTCCGCGGGCGTCACCGTGACGGTCGCGGTCGCGCTCGTGTTTTCAATCGTCGCGGTGACGGTGGCGGTGCCCGCAGCGACCGCCGTGGCAAGGCCGCTCGATGACACGGTCACGATCTCCGGATGCGTGGAGGCCCAGGTGGCGCCGTGTCCGGCCTGGGTGGAGCCACTCCGACGCTTCGCTGTCACCGTGAGCTGGACCGCACCACCCACGGCGATGGTCACGTCGCCGGGCTTGATCGACAGCGCCGCCACGTTCGTGGTCTTCCCCACGCCGCGGCCGATGGGCGTGGGGCTCAGCGGGGTGCTGATCCGTCGTCGGAGCTGCGCGCTCCTGCCGGCGGAGGCGAGCGTCACCAGCTGAACGTGAATGGGGTCGCCCGGCGCGAGCGGCGCTCCACCGACCGCCGCGACCGCGGCCTCCATGTTGGGCCAGCGCTGCTCTGGCTCCTTCTCGAGCATCCGCATCACGGCGGCCGCGAGGTCGGCCGGGACATCCGGCCGGACGTTGGTGATCGGGGGCGGCGGCTGGTGGAAGTGGGCGTACATGATCGCCATGACCGAGACGGCGGTGAACGGGAGCCGGCCGGTCAGCATCTCGTACGCGACGACGCCGAGTGAGTACTGATCCGACGCACCGGTGAGGTCCTTGGCGCCGCATTGCTCCGGGCTCATGTACGACGGCGTGCCCACCGTCGCGCCGGTGACCGTGAGTCCGTGCGCCTCGGCGACCTTGGCGATCCCGAAATCGGTGACGACCGCCCACCCATCCGAATCCACCATTACGTTCGCGGCCTTCACGTCGCGGTGCACGACGCCGCGCTTGTGAGCGTAGCCGAGCGCCGACCCGACCTGATGCACGATCGCCTGCACCATGGGGATCGGCAACGGGCCGATTTCGTGGATGATCGAGTCGAGCGGGCGACCCTCGATGAGCTTCATGACGAAGTAGAGGGTCTGCTCGGTCTCTCGGACCGCGTAGATCGGGATGATGTTGGGATGGCTGAGCGACGCCGCGGTGCGCGCTTCGCGCTTGAACCGCTCCGCCATGCCTTCACCGGCCAGCAGGGCGGGGGCCATCACCTTGATAGCGACCTGGCGGTCCAAGGCGATGTCGTGGGCCAGGTACACGGTTGCCATGCCGCCCCGTCCGAGCTCCCCCAGGATCTCGTACTCGCCCAGCGTGGCCTGTCGCACGGCGTCGAGCTGGGCCGCCTGCAGTGCGGCAGGGGCCGGCGGAGCGTGTTGGTGTACCACGGCCGTCGCAATGCTCGCCTGCACCCCGGAGACGTCCGCGCCACAGCGGGGGCAGAAGCGGTCAGCGGGTCCAATGGACTCGCCGCAACGCGTGCAGGTGGGGGCGGTCGTCATCGTTGGGGGTCAGTGGAAGCCGGGCAAATATACACCGCCGGGTGATTGGACGCCCTGAAGGGCGCCCTCGGCGCGGGAGCGTCCTGGAAGGACGCTGCTAGGTCCCCCGCTGCGCCGCGCGGATCCACACCCGCACTTCGGCGGGCGTGGGGCGCGGGCTAGGGCGCAGCATGCGCCACAGCGAGTCGGGGTCGGCCCGGGCGAGCGCCTCTACGCTTCGCACGCCACCGGCCATGAGCGCCGCGGCGTGGCGGGTCCCGATCCCCCGCAGGGTGCTGAGGCGCGCGGCTTGACGCGCAGCCAGCGCCTCGTCCGGTGTGATGCGCGCGCGGTAGGCGACCTCCGCGGCCGGAGCCCGTGCGAGCCGGAACACGTCGGTCCATCCCGCGTCTTGCAGCCGGGCCCGCACCGCATCGCTGATCCCGGGCAGCTCCGCGAGCCGAGGCGACACGGAGCTCACCGTCCAGTGGTCCACGCCCGCCAGCACGAGCCCTGCGAACAGCACCGACGACAGCACCGTCCGCGCGGTGGTGCGGGGCGCGAGCACGTGATACAGCGACCAGACCTCGAGCGCGAAAAACGGGAAGCCGAGGAAACCGATTGGCGGCATCTCGAACACCTTCACGTGCTCGAGGAACGGGACCGTGTAGATCCATTTCGCCCGTGAGGCGGCGTTGAACGACTCCCACAGCACGCCGGCGAATAGTCCCGCCGCCATGAGCCGGGCGATGCGGCCCCACTCGCCGCGGGCGATGTCGGCGAACAAGGATCGCTCGGGGTCGGCGCGATACAGCAGCGGCTCGGCGATGAGCCAGACCGCACCCCAGGTGAGGGGATGGAGGTAGCGGGGGAACGCGAGGGTCGCGGCGAGCGCCGCCCACCCGAGCCGGGAGGCGCCCCGGAGTTGCTCGGGACCGACCGCGATCGGGCGCCAGTGCAGCTGCCGCCACACGCCGAGGCGATCGAGCACCCGCTCGGGGAGCAACACCGCCGGGACCACGGTCGCGAGCGACAGCGTGATCCCGGCCCAGCGCTCGAGGGGATTCACGGGGAGGAACACATAGTACCAGTCCTGCAATCGGATGTTGATCGCCTCGAACAGGAACCAGATCACCGCCGACCACCAGAGCATAGTGATGAGCGCGCGCGGCCGGGCCAGCACCGATTCGCCCCCGAGCAGCACGACCAGCTGATCGAGGATCAGGAGGGTCGGGTACCAGGCCAACACGTAGAGCCAGGTGGAGACCGGCGGAATCTCGTAGTAACGCAACAGCGCGGCGCCGACCAGGACCAGCGCCGCCGCGACGATCCTGGGGCGGGCTAGTGCGGCAGCGTCGGCCGCAGGTATCCGTATACCCACGTGCCGGCCAAGGCGCTGAAGATCATCACTGCAATCACCCCGACTCCGGCGCCGAGCAGCGCGAACAACGGGCCCGGGCAGACTCCCGTGAGGCCCCAGCCCACGCCGAAGATCGCACCGCCGATCACGTAGCGGCGCCCGCGGCCCAGCGCTTTGGGCGGGATGGCGATCGGCTCGCCGGCGAGGGAGCGGAGCCGGCGCCGCTTGAGCCACCAGAACAGCGGGGTCGCCACGACGAACGCCGACGACAGCACCTCGTAGATGTACAGGCCGTCGAACCGGAGCGCTTCCTGGATGCGGAACCACGAAACCAGCTCGCCCTTCGTCAGGACGATCCCGAACAGCACGCCGGCCAGGAAATACGCGGGCAGCATGCGCTCGCCGGCGCGGGCGACGGGAGTGACGGGAGCGGCGGTCGTCACGGTGTCACCCGGAAAGGAGTAGCGGCAGCAGAAAGTGGCTCGCCAGCGCTCCGGCCGCGAAGAAGGCGATCACCGCGATCAGTGACGGAAGCTGGAGATCGGCCAACCCCGTGATCCCGTGACCCGACGTACAGCCGCCGGCGTACGCCGTGCCGAACCCGATGAGAAAACCGCCGCCCACGATGAGCAGCCATCCCTTGAGCGTGAGCAGCGCACCCCAGTGAAACAGCTGGTGCGGGACGAGTCCTGCAAAGTCGTGAACGCCGAGCCCCGCGAGGTCGGCGTGTGCCCGGGCGGTGACGGCGACGGGCTCAGGGCTTGCGAGCAGCACGCCGCCGATGAACCCGCCCACCACGATGCCGCCCGCGAACACCAGGTTCCACAGGCCGGTTCGCGTCCAGTCGTACTTGAAGAACGCGACGTTCCGCGGGAACACGGCGGCGCAGAGGTGGCGGAAATTGCTGGACACGCCCAGCTGCTTGTTGCCGATCACGAGCAGGCTGGTCGCGACCAGCCCTAGGAGCGGCCCGGTCACGTACCATGGCCAGGGGTGGTGCAGCAGCTCGAGCATGATTGAAATCTGCACTACCTGGTCACGGGCTTGAAGAGGAGGTCCTGGTAGTCGAAGCTGAAGTCGGCGAGGGGCGAGACGGCCTCCATCTTGAACTGCTCGATGGAGCCGTCCGGCTCGAGCGCGAACGTCACGTAAGCATCTTCAATATGGGCCGTGCGCCACCGGGCGATGAACGTGTCGTACTGCCAGTGCTCGAGGTCGCCTACGAAAGCCGGGGAGTGACTGAACCGCAGCACGAGGCGGCCGTTCTCGAGGCTGATCGCGGCGTCGCCGTACAGCTCGTCGCGATACGTCCCGGCGTATCGCCCGAGCGCGAGCGACGGTCCGGCGAGCGAGTCGCGCGTGCCTCCCCGGGCGCGCACGATCGAGTCCGCCTGGGCGCGCTCGAGCTGCTCGGCCTGGGCGAATGCGGCGACCCAGTCGGTCGGCGGCGTGCCGAAGAACGTGTCGAGCAGACGGTACGCGAGGGCCGTCATGAGCGACGACTCCCCGTTGGTGAGGACGACCAGCCCGAGCCGCTCGCTCGGCACGAGTATCACTTGCGAGGTCATCCCGGCGAGGCCCCCCGTGTGTCCGATGAGCTTGCGCCCCCGGTAGTCCCGCAGGAACCAGCCGAGCCCGTACTCGGAGAAGGCGGGTCGCAGGGCGGCGAGGGGCGGCGACGCATCGCCGATGGGCAGGATGGTCTGTCCCGCCCACATCACGCGCGCCTGGCGCTCGCTGAACAGCCGCCCGCCCGCGTAGCGTCCGGAGTCGAGCCGGCAGAGCAGCCACTTCGCCATGTCGCTCACGTTCGAGACGATGCCGCCCGCCGGGCCGGTGTTGTCGATCGAATCGCGCGGTACGACCTGCAGCTTCCCCTTCTCCACGGCGTGCGGCGTTGCGACGTCAGGGGTCGAGCTGAGGAAGGCGACGCCCGTGCCGCTCTCGGTCATGCCGAGCGGCGTGAGGATGCGCTCCTTGATGAAGTCGTCCCAGCTCTGCCCGGTGACGGCCGGGACGATCTCTCCGGCCGCGATGTACAGCACGTTGTCGTAGGCGTATCGGCTGCGGAAGCTCGACACCGGTTTCGCGGCGCGGATGCGATGGATGATCTCGGCGCGGCCGTAGCTCGAGTGGAACCACAGCAGGTCCCCCGCGCCGAGCCCGAGCCCGCTGCGATGCGTCACGAGATCCCGCAGGGTGAACTCGCGCGTGACGTACGGGTCGTACAGCTGAAAGGCCGGAAGGTACTTGGTGACGGGGTCGTCCCAGGAGAGCTTCCCCTCGTCCGCCAGCATCGCGAGCGCGGCGGTGGTGAATGCCTTGGTGTTCGACGCGATCTGAAACAGCGTGTGGGGGTCGACGCGACCCGTGTCGCCCAGGGTGCGGACGCCGTAGCCTTGCGCGAAGACCAGCTTGCCGTCCTTCACGACGGCCACGGCAGCGCCGGGCACCCGCAGGACCTGCAGGCCGCGTCTCACGTACGCGTCGAAGTCTTTTTGACGGAACTGCTGTGCCGCTGCGGCCGGCGCGCCCAGCGCCAGCAGCGCGGCGACGAGGCCGATTCTCACGAACGCCCTCCCTGCGCGGAGCTTATTCGAGCGACAACCGCAGCACCAGGTTCCGCCCCGGATCGAGCGCGAATTCCTTGTACCGGCTGAGGAAGCTGCGGTACGCCGTATTCCCTATGTTGCGCACCGCGAAGTCGATCTGGATGCCGCGCCCCCACAGCGGCCGCTCGAGGCCCGCTTCGAGGTTGAGGAGCGTGTATCCCGCGGTCGGCACGTCGAGCGGATTGAGCCGCGTCTGCCGGGTGACGAACTGCGCCTCGACTGCGAGGCGAGCCCGCTCCGCCCAGCGGAGCGTGCTGCTGTGCAGCTCCGCCCCCAAGGCCACGCGCGACGGCGGCATCAGCGGGAGCGGCTCGCCTGTCGCCCGGTTCGTGCCGCGGACGCCGTCGGCGCGGGCGCGCAGCGTGAGGGGGCTGGCGAGGTCGACCTCGAGCGCCGCTTCCCCCCCCAGCAGCCGGGCATCGGCCTGTTGGTAGCGATACACGCGCAACGAGTCCGTGGACGTGACGTGGACGAAAGAATCCGTCGGCGTGATGTAGATGAACCGCCCGATCGAGTTGCGATACGCGGCGAGCTCGACGCGGACCCGAGTGCCCTGCCACCGCAGCGTCCCGTCGAGCTCCGTCCCCGCCTCCGGCTTGAGCCCGGCGTCTCCGATCTCGTAGCGCGCTTCGCCGAGGTGCGGCCCGTTCGAGAACAGTTCGAATAGGGTGGGTGCGCGCCACGCGCGGCCGGCGTTGGCAGCGAGCGCGACCGTCTCGATCGGCCGGTACACCACGCCGACATCCCCCGACCACGCCGTGTAGTCGCGCTGCTGCGGCGCGAGTGCGAGCGTGGCGTTGCCGTCGGCCGTGAGCCGCCGCACATCGACCCGGCCGCCGGCGAGCGCGCTCCAGCGCCCGCGTGTCGCCTGCTCGAATGCGAACCCCGCCGCCGAGCGCACGCGCGCGTCGGGGACGAGCGGAATCGGCCCGCGCGTGTCGTTCGTCTGATACAGCCCCGACACGCCGACCGTGCCGCGCAGCGCCGAGCCCGCGCCGTGGTGCGCCAGCACGTCGAGCGACGTCGTGTTGAGCAGCAAGTCGAACGCGGTTCCTTCGAACGGCGTGCCCGTCGGTCCGGTGCCGGTGTCGGAGACCTCGACGAGCGAGTGACGCTGCCACTGTGCCTTGGTCTCGAGACGCAACGAGCCCATGACATAGTCACCGGTAGCTTGAACGCGATCGTCGGAGAGCCTGCGCTCGGGCCCACCTGCCGTCGCGCCGCTCGGCGGCTCGTCGGCCTCGAGCAACTTGAACTCGCCGGCGTACCGCGTGTACCGCAGCGTCGTGCTGCCCCGGGCGCCCCGGCGGCTGATCACGGCTTCGCCGTTCACGGCGCCGAAGCCCGTGTTGTCGAGCTCCCCCAGGGGCGTGTGCAGGCTGCCGGCGGCGCGCCCGATTCCGAACACCCGCCACGCC
>Ga0209238_1000844_pt1 | contig 11472 bp, 9 predicted proteins | sample GraSoi013_1_20cm_FD_185823 | JGI IMG/M metagenome (GOLD analysis project Ga0209238, IMG submission 185823) | Grasslands soil microbial communities from the Angelo Coastal Reserve, California, USA - Sample 10_02_2013_1_20cm (SPAdes) (version 2) | ecosystem: Environmental > Terrestrial > Soil >...
GTCTTGCCACCGACCGCCGAGTCCACCTGCGCGAGCAGTGTGGTCGGCACCTGCGCGAACGCCACGCCGCGCTGGTAGCAGGCCGCGGCAAACCCGGTGAGGTCCCCGACCACCCCGCCCCCCAGGGCGATGAGGGCGCAGTCACGCCCGAAGCGGTTGGCGATGAGCACGTCGAGTACGCGCGCGGCGTTGGCGAGTGTCTTGTGCGCCTCGCCCTCAGGAAGGATCACCTCCACGCTACGGCGCGGCGCGAGGCTCGCGGTGAGCGCCGGCAGGTACAGCGGCGCGACCGTGGTGTCGCTGACGACGAGCACGTCGTGCGCCGGCAGGTGCTGCCGGAAGACGTCCGGCCGGCCGAGCAACCCTGCATCGATCAGGATCGGGTAGCTGCGGGTTCCGAGTTCGACGTTCAGAGTGTCCACGTGCGCATGCGGCGCGAGAAGCCATCGCGCAGTATACGTGAGCCGCTCCAGAGGCAGGCGGCGTGTCTAGTGTGTGGCGGGCCCCGCGGCGAGCTCGCGCAGAATCTGCTCGGCGACACTTTGCACGCGCCGGCCGTCGGTCGAGACGGTGATATCGGCGATCTCGCCGTACAGCGGTGCGCGCGCGTCCATGAGTTGTCCCAGGCGCGCGCTGGCGTCGCCGTCGGAGAGCAGCGGGCGGTTCCTGCCATGGCGCACCCGCTGCGCCTGCTGCGCCACCGAGGTCTGCAGGTACACCACGCAGCCGCGCTCGGCGAGGTGGCGGCGGTTCTCCGGCAGCAGTACCGCGCCGCCCCCGGTAGCGAGCACGATGCGCGCCAACAGCGTGAGCGCCTCGATCGCCTCGCGCTCGCGCTGGCGGAAGCCGGCCTCGCCTTCCTTCTCGAAGATGAACGGGATGTCGACCCCGGTGCGCCGCTCGATCTCCGCATCGCTGTCGTAGAAGGGCAGTCCGAGAGCGCGTGACAGGTGGCGGCCCACGGCCGTCTTGCCCGAGCCCATCGGGCCGATGAGGAATACGCTGGTCTTGCCGAGCATGCGACCCGACAGGATACCCAATCGGCGCCGGGGGCGCGGTTACCCGCAAAACGCCGCGGCCGCCCGAAGGCGGCCGCAAGCTTCAGCGCAGGACCCGGGCGCGTCAGTTGTAGACGTTCACGCCCTCACGCACGATCTTCGGGGTAATGAAGATCATCAGCTCGTCCTTGTCGTCCTTGTGGATGGTGTTCTTGAACAGGTGCCCGAGCACCGGGATGTCGCCGAGGTACGGGACCTTGGTGTCGTCCTCGCGCTGCGTGGTCGACAGGATGCCGCCGAGCACCACGGTCTGCCCGTCGTTCACCAGCACCTGGGTGGTGATCTCGCGCGTGTCGATCGAGGGCACGTTCACCCCGCCCGAGGTCACCACCACGGTGCCGACGGCGTCGTCCTTGACGTCGAGGTCGAGGATGATGCGGTTGTCGGGCGTGATCTGCGGCTTGACCTTGAGGGACAGCACCGCCTTCTTGAACTGGATGGTCGTCGCGCCGCTGGAGGCGGACTGCTGGTAGGGGATTTCCACGCCCTGCTCGATGATCGCCTCCTTCTGGTTCGCGGTGATGACGCGCGGCGAGGAGATGATGTTCGCCTGGGTCTCCGCCTGGGCGGCCGACAGCTCCAGGTCGACGATGAAATTGTTGCCGAGGATGCCGAGCGCGATCGTGCCCGCGGCGCTGGTGACCGGCAGGTTGACGTTGTAGCGGTTCGAGGCCGCCGAGCCGGTCGGTACCGAGATCGGGTAGATCGTGGGGTTCCCGGGCGGGCTGCCTGCCAGGTTGGTGAGCGCCGAGCCGAGCGCCTGGTCGGTGCCGGCGGCCGTTCCGCTGGTGGTCACGAGCCCGGTGCTGCCGTACTTCTGGTAGTTGCTCAGGCCGAAGCGCGCGCCGAGTGAGCGCTCGAAGTCGTTGTTGACGATGACGATGCGCGCCTCGATGAGCACCTGGCGCACCGGGATGTCGAGCGTCGCCACCAGGCGGCGCACGTCCGCCAGCCGGTCGGCGGTGTCCTGCAGCAGCAGGGTGTTGGTGCGATCGTCGACCGCCACGCTGCCGCGCGTGGACAGCAGCGAATTGGTCTGCGTCTTGATGAGCGCCGCCATGTCCTGGGCCTTGGCGTAGTTCACCTGCAGGTACTCGGAGCGCAGCGGCGCGAGCTCCTGCACGTCCTTCCTCGCGGCCAGCTCGGCCTTCTCGCGGCTGGCGAGTTCGGCCTGCGGCGCCACGATGATGACGTTGTCCTGCCGGCGCTTGTCGAGCCCCTTGGTGCGCAGCACGATATCGAGCGCCTGGTCCCACGGCACGTTCTGCAGCCGCAGGGTGACGTTGCCGCTCACCGAATCGCTCACCACGATGTTCTGGCCGCTGGCGTCGGCCAGCAGCTGCAGCACCGCGCGCGTCTCGATGTCCTGGAAGTTCAGCGTGAGGCGCTCGCCGGTGTACACCGGCCGCTCCTCCTGGGCGTTGGCGACCTTGCGCCGCGGCGCGATCTCGACCACGTACTGATCGTCGGACTGGTAGGCGAGCTGCTCATAGTCGCCGCTCGCGGTGATCGCGATGCGCGAGCCGTTGCCCACCCGCGTCACGTCGAAATTCCTGATCGGCGTGCCGAAGTCGCTGGCGTCGTAGCGGCGCATGAGGTTGGCCGGCACGCCCGCGTCGCTGAAATCGACCACCACCTGGTCGCCGATCTGGTGCAGGTTGACGTGCATATGCGGATCGGAGAGCTTGACGATCACGCGCCCGGCGCCGTCCGTGCTGCGCCGGAAGTCGATGGCGCGCAGCTCGCGTACCCCGCCGCCACCGCCCGCGGCCACGGCGCCGGAGGGGGCGGCGCCCGCGCTGGCGCGTGCCGCGCTGCCGCCGAGCATGACGATGATGTTGTTGCCGTCGACCCGCGTGTCATACGGCACCAGCTTGTCGAGGTTCAGCACCAGACGCGTGCGGCCCTTGGTCTCGGCGGCGAGTATGGTGTCGAGGCCGGAGGCGTGCACGTCGATGCGGCGCGAGGACAGCGCCAGAGTGGTGTTCGGCAGGTCAAAGGAAATACGCGCCGGGTTGTCGATGGTGAACGACAGCGGCTGCTGTGCCGGCCCCGACAGGCGCAGGGTGAGCTGCAGCTGCTGGCCGGACAGGGGCTGCACGTCGATGGCTTGCAGCGCGGGTTGATCGGCGGCCCGTGCGGTGCCCGCGAAAGTGCCGAGTACCCCTGCGAGCACCAGCCAGGAGGCCGTGCCGAGGAGGCGATTCATCAGGCTGGACGCTTGCATGCATGGACTCCCTGCTGGACCTTTACTCGTTCAGGGCGAGCGCCGCGGGGCGCTCCATGTACCCGCCGAGGCTGTCCGGAACGACTTCAATCAGTGTGATCTTGGCCGGCGTGATATCGGTGATCTTGCCTTCCGCCTGGCCGAGGTGGTTGCCGGCGCTCACGCGATGCACCAGGCCGTCCTTGGTCTGTACCAGGCCGTACATCTGCCCGCCCAGGCGCAGCGTGCCGACCATCTTCAGCGTGTCGAGCGAGAACTGCTCGAGGAATTCGCGGTTGCGCTTGGCGTCGGGACGTATGCCGCCGTACCCCGCACCGGAACCCGGGGTGCTCGGCAGGAACGGCGAGCGCAGCTCGGTCGCCGAGTACAGGAAGGTCTCGTAGGGCTTGATCTCCGGCAGCGGCTCGACGCGCCCGCCCGGCTCTTTCTTGGTGTCCTCGATGAAGCGCGCCAGCTCGTTGTCCGCGCTCGAGCACGCCGTGAGCGCGGCGTAGCCGGCGCACGCCAGGGCCATGCCCAGCAGCTGTAAACGGGGTTGGTGTGAAACCTTACGCATGAGTGAGTACCGCGGTCACGCCGTTCATATGGGTCAACCCGCCGGCTTCGCACGGTGGGCGACGTCGCTCTTCTTGTCCGCCTCGCCAGCGGCGATCTCGTCCTCTTCCAGGTAGCGGTAGGTCTTCGCCGTGAGCTCCAGGGACAGCTGATCGTAGGCGTCCTTGTTGTCGGACTTGATGTCGATGTCGTGCAGCGTGACGATGCGCGGCAGCGCCGCGATACCGCTCACGAACTCGCCGAACTGGTGGTAGCTGCCGGTCAGGCGGATCTTGATGGGCAGCTCGGCGTAGAAATCCTTCTTCTGCTCGGGCTGGGGCTGGAACAGCTTCTCCTCGAGCCCGGCGGCCAGTCCGGTCTGCGAGATGTCGACCAGCAGGTTCGGCACCTCGGTCTTGCCGGGGAGCTGGCGCAGCAGTGCGCCGAAGGAGCGCTCGATGTCCTTGAGCTGCTGCCGGTAGACATCGAGGTTCACGGCCTTGGCGTGCTTGGTGTGGAATTCCTGGCGCAGGTGCTGCTCCTCGTCCTGGTGGCGCTGCAGCTCGGGCCGCTGCTCGTTCCAGACCAGCAGGTAGCCACCGAGGAGCGTGAGCGCGAGAAACGCCGCCGCCACCGCGCCGACGCGCACCGGCAGGGGCCAGCGGCCCGGATCGCGCGGATCGAGTGCGCGCAGCTCGTCGAGCAGATTCATTGCCGTCCCCCCCCGCCGAGGCTGGCCTTCCTGATCTTGCTCTTGGCGGAGCCGCTATCCTCCGGCGCCGCGGTGGTCACCTGGTCGGCGGTCAGCGTGAAGCTCGAGCCGGGCGTGGGGCCCTTGGCGGTCTGCACGACCTCGAGCTCGGGATTACGCAGCCACTGGGAACCATCGATGTTGCGCATGAAGGAGGACACGCGGGTGCTCGACTGCGCGACGCCGTCGAACCGCAGCCGCTTTTCGGTCTGTTTCACGCCGGTCAGATACACCCCCTCGGGAAGCGTGCGCACGATCTCGTCGAACACGTGCACGATCTCCGGCCGGGAACGCTGCAGCTTCTCGATGATCTCCATGCGCGCGATGAACTTCTGCTTGGCGACCTCGAGGTTGTTGATCTCCTCGATCTGCTTGTCGAGGGTCTTGATCTCGGTGCGCAGCTGCGCGTTGCGGTGCTCCTGCGACTCGATCATCGAGCCGTACAGCAGGTAGGCGGCGAAGGATGTGACGCCGGCGGCGAGGGCCGCCACGCCGAGCGCCACCAGGAACGCGAGCTTGCGCTCTTTGCGCTCGCCTTCACGCCAGGGAAGCAGGTTTATGCGCGGCATGTCAGTCAAAACTCCGCAATGCGAGCCCACAGGCGGTCAGCAGTGCCGTGGCATCGCGCTGCACCGCCTGCGCCTTGGCGCGCGAGGACAGCTTCATCTGACCGAGCGGGTCGCCCTTCTCGGCAGAAATTCCCACGCGGCTGGAGATCACCTCCGCCACGCCCGGGATGTTGGCGCAGCCACCGCACACCAGGATCTTTTCCGGCTGTTCGCGCCCGGAGCCGGACGCGAGGTAAAACTGCAGCGAGCGGCTCACCTGCTGGGTCATGTCGTCGATGAACGGGTCGAGGACCTCGGCCTGATAGTTGCCGGGCAGGCCGCCTTCCTTCTTGGCGCGGCCCGCCTCCTCCATCGCCAGCCCGTAAGTGCGCATGATCTCCTCGGTGAGCTGCTGCCCGCCGAAGGCGAAGTCGCGCGTGTACACCACCTTCAGATTGCGCAGCACACTGAAAGTGGTGCTGCTCGCGCCGAAGTCGACCACCGCGATGGTGCGGTCGATGCCGCCGTCGGGCATCTGGTGCGTCATGAGCTTGCAGGCGTTCTCGAGCGCGAAGGCCTCCACGTCCACGATCTTGGCGGTGAGGCCCGCGGCCTTGACCGCCGCCTGGCGCTGCTCGACGTTCTCGCTGCGCGTGGCGACCAGCAGCACGTCGTTGGAGTCCGCATCCCTCTCGTTGGGTCCCAACACCTCGAAGTCGTAGCTGACTTCATCCATCGGAAAGGGGATGTACTGGTCGGCCTGCATCTCGACCTGCGCCTCCAGGTCGCCGCTGCGCAGCGCGCGCGGCATCTGGATCACCTTGGTGATCGCGGCGTCGCCGGAAATGGCCACCGCCACCTCGCTGCTCTTGGCGCCGGCGCGCTTCACCGCGCGGCGGATCGCCTCCCCGACCGCCTCGGCATCCACGATCGCCTTCTCGTTGATGGCGTTTTGGGGCGTGGGCTCGGCCGCATAGGCCTCGACGCGGTACTGCCCACCCCCCATGGCGAGCTCGATCAGCTTGACCGAGGAGGTCGTTATGTCAAGTCCCAGAAGGGCGCGATATTTGCGCTGTAAGAAGAACATTATTCTTTCCTTTTCAGGCTATTACGCCTGAAAGTGACCACCCCGGTTCTAGTTGAGGGGCACTATATATCAGCGCACTGTTAAATTGAACGTGAGCGGGCTCACGGATTCGGACGCGCGGCGCGCGCGCGCCACGCGCACTGCCGAAACCGTGACGCGCGAGCGCTGCGGCGGCACCAGAGATCAACGAATGGCGCGTCGTCTTGTCCAAGCGTTCTGGGGACGGAAAGCTTCGCTTCCGCAGGTGGCAGGTGCATGCCGGATCGGTCGCTCGAACCGTCCTCACGCCGTGCGTGACCGCTCGCGGCAGAGTACGTTAACGTTCGAACGGCAACCCCGCTGTCGTAGGCACGTGCGTCCCGTAGACCGGAGGCTTTGCGTCCCCACCTTTCGGTGAGTTTGCCCTTGAAACGCCGGCTACTATGCATAGCCCCCGCGGGGAGCGCAAGGAGACAGAGTTGGTTTCTGTGAATTGGAATTACTTTCGCATCGGCCTCCTCATCGGCGGCGGTGTGACGCTGATCACACTTCTGGGCGCCTACGCGCTGGCCTGCAGCTACGTCTACCTGGTCCCCTCGCTCCCCTCGACGGATTCCATGCGCAACGTCGAGCTGCAGGTGCCCCTGCGCGTGTACACCCGCTCCGGCGCGCTCATCGCGCAGATCGGCGAGCAGCGCCGCATCCCGGTCGGCTACGACCAGATCCCCGAGCTCGTCAAGCACGCGTTTCTCGCCGCCGAAGACGAGCGCTTCTTCGAGCACCACGGCATCGATTACTTCGGCGTGGTGCGCGCGGTGCTCTTCGATCTGCTCTCCGGCGACAAGAGCCAGGGCGCCAGCACCATCACCATGCAGGCCGCCCGCAACATGTTCCTCAACCTCGACAAGACCTATCGGCGCAAGCTGCAGGAGACCTTCGTCACCTACCGCATGGAGCACGAGTTCACCAAGCAGGAGATCTTCGGGCTGTACCTGAACGTGATCTTCTTCGGCCAGCGCGCTTACGGCGTGGCCGCCGCCGCCGAGGCCTTCTTCGGCAAGTCCCTCGACAAGCTCGACGTGGCCGAGGCCGCCACCATCGCCGGGGTTCCCAAGGCGCCCTCGCGCTACAACCCGATCGTCGACCCGCAGCTCGCCACCGGGCGCCGCGCCTACGTGCTGCGGCGCATGCGTGAGCTCGGGTACATCGATGCCGCCACCGCGGAGGCCGCCAACAAGGAGCCGATGCAGGCGCGCGCCCACGCGCCGCTCTATGACGTCGAGGCTCCCTACGTCGCGGAGATGGCGCGCCTCGAGCTGCGCCAGCGCTTCGGCGCCAACGCCGAGACCGCAGGCTACCGCGTCTACACCACCATCGACGGGCGGCTGCAGGCGAGCGCCAATCGCGCGGTGCGCGTCGGACTGATCGAGTACGACCGCCGCCACGGCTGGCGCGGGCCCGCCGGACACGTGGACCTGCCGGCGCACGGCGAACCGGATTACGACGACCTGGTGGACGAGTACGCCGCGATCGGCAACCTGTCGCCGGCGATCGTGGTGGCGGTCGCCGAAAAGAGTGCGCGCGCCTACGTGAAGTCCCTCGGACCGGTACAGATCGAGTGGGACGGGCTGTCGTGGGCGCACAAGCAGCTGCGCAACGAAACGCTCGGCCCGGCGCCGAAGGATGCGGGCCAGGTGCTGGCCAAGGGCGACGTCATTTACGTCGTCGCCGATGAAGCCGGGCATGCGCAGCTCGGGCAGATTCCGGAAGCGCAGAGCGCGCTGGTGGCGCTCGATCCCAACGACGGCAGCGTCGTCGCGCTGGTCGGCGGCTTCGACTACTTCACCAACAAGTACAACCGCGTCACCCAGGCGCGGCGCCTGCCCGGTTCCGGATTCAAGCCGTTCCTGTACTCGGCGGCGCTCGAGAATGGCTTTACACCGGCGACCGTGCTGCTCGATGCGCCGATCGTCCTCGACGCCAACGGGAGCGAGGAGGCCTGGCGGCCCGAGAACTCCACGCGCGAGTTCGGCGGGCCGACGCGCCTGCGCGAGGCGCTGGTGCGCTCGCGCAACCTGGTGTCGATCCGCATTCTCAAGGACCTCGGCGTCGGCACCGCGATCGACTACATCGCGCGCTTCGGCTTCGAGCCGCGCAGCATGCCGCACGACCTCACCCTCGCGCTCGGCACCCTGCAAGCGACGCCCCTGGATGTCGCGGCCGGCTACGCGGTGTTTGCGAACGGCGGTTATCGCGTCGCGCCGTACTTCATCGATCGCATCGAGGATGGCTCGGGCGCGGTGGTATGGCGCGCCGCGCCGCGCATGGTGTGTGCGCAGTGCGATGAGGGCGGGGCACAGTCCGTGGGCGCGCAGCCCCTGCGCGTCTCCGATCCGGCGCACGGTGAGCCCGCGCCGCTGCCCGCGGACCAGGTGGCGCCGCGCGTCATCAGCGCCCAGAACGCCTACCTCATGTCCGATATGATGGCGGATGTCATCAAGCGCGGCACCGGGCGGCGGGCCCTCGCGCTCGGGCGCAGCGACATCGCCGGCAAGACCGGCACCACCAATGAGGCCAAGGACACCTGGTTCAACGGCTTCACCAGCAATCTCGTGGCCACCGTGTGGGTGGGCTTCGACCAGGAGCGTCCGCTCGGGGAAGCCGAGGAGGGCGCGCGCACCGCGCTGCCGATCTGGATCCAGTTCATGCGCGAGGCGCTGCGCGGCGTCCCGGAACAGCAGCGCCCGATGCCCGAGGGCCTGGTGAGCTTGCGGATCTCCCCGCAGACCGGCACGCTGGTCAGCGCCGAGAATCCTGAGGGCGTGCCGGAGATCTTCATGGCCAACCACCTGCCCGACTCAGGATCCGTGGCTCAGGGCCCGGAAGCGCAGGCGAGCAGCGAGCCGATCTTCTGAACCTCGCGATGAAAGCCAAGCGACACGCGATGCGCGGCGAGCACCTGCGGCGCGCGCTGGCCCAGGAAGCCGCGCGCCTCATGGCCGAGCACGGCATCCGCGATTTCCTGGTGGCCAAGCGCAAGGCCTCCGAGCGCTTCGGGGTGGTGGACGGCGCCGCCATGCTGCCGAAGAACAGCGAGATCGAGAGTGCGCTGGCCGAGTACCAGCGCCTCTTCGGCGGCGCCTCGCACCGTCAGGCGCTGCACGCGCAGCGCCACGCGGCACTCTCGGCCATGCGTTACCTGCGCGAGTTCGAGCCCCGGCTGGTCGGCCCGGTGCTGTCGGGCACCGCCACCTTGCACACCGAGGTGCAGCTGCACCTGTTCGCCGACCGGGTCGAATCGGTCACGCTGAAGTTCCTCGACGCCGGCATTCCGCACGAGCTGACCGAGAAGCGCGTCAAGCTCAACGCCGAGCGGGTGCGGGCCTTTCCGGGGGTGCGCTTCCAGATGGACGAGCAGCCGATCGAGGCGACGGTGTTTCCGACCGACGGTATCCGGCAGGCGCCGGTCAGCCCGGTAGACGGACGGCCGATGCGGCGCGCGAACGCCTTCGAGGTCGAGGCCCTGCTGCAGCAGCAGCCCTGAGGCGGCGCGCAAGGCGCGACGCGTGCGCGCCGCTCCTCAGGCGCGCTTGGCGATCTCGAGGTAGTCGCGGCGCGTGGGGCCGGTGTACAGCTGGCGCGGGCGGCCGATGCGCATACCCGGATCGGAGATCATCTCCTGCCAGTGCGCCACCCAGCCCACGGTGCGCGCGATCGCGAACATGACCGTGAACATCGGGCGCGGAATGCCGATGGCGCTGTAGATGACCCCGGAGTAGAAGTCGACGTTCGGGTACAGCTTGCGCGACACGAAGTACTCGTCCTTGAGCGCGATCTCCTCCAGGCGCAGCGCCAGCTCGAACAGCGGATTGTCGCTGCGCCCGAGCCGCGCCAGCACCTTGTGGCACATCGCGCGGATGATCTGGGCGCGCGGGTCGAAGTTCTTGTACACGCGATGACCAAAGCCCATGAGGCGGAAGTGGCTCGACTTGTCCTTGGCCATCGCCAGGTACTTGGGAATGTGGTCGACGCTGCCGATCTGCTCGAGCATCGCCAGCACCGCCTCGTTGGCGCCCCCGTGTGCCGGCCCCCACAGCGCCGACACGCCCGCCGAGATCGCCGCGTAGGGATTGGCGCCGGTACTGCCGGCGAGGCGCACGGTCGAGGTGCTGGCGTTCTGCTCGTGATCGGCGTGCAGGATGAACAGCAGATCGAGCGCCTCGGAGGCGATCGGGTCGAGCCGGTAGGGCTCGCACGGCACGGCGAACACCATGTGCAGCACGTTGGCGGCGTAGTCGAGGTCGTTGCGCGGGTAGATGAACGGCTGTCCGACGGAGTGCTTGTGCGCAGCGGCGGCGATGGTGGGGAGCTTGGCGATGATGCGATGCGAGAAGATCTCGCGGTGGCGCGGGTTATGGATGTCCATCCCGTCGTGATAGAACGCCGACATCGAGGCCACCACCGCCGACACCATCGCCATGGGATGCGCGTTGTGGTGGAAGCCGTTGAAGAAGCGCAGCAACGTCTCGTTGAGCATGGTGTGGTAACGGATGTTGCCGGTGAACTCCTCGAGCTGCTTCGGCGTGGGCAGCTCCCCGAGCAGCAGCAGGTAGGCGACCTCCATGAAGGAGCTCTTTTGCGCGAGCTGCTCGATCGGGTAGCCGCGATACAGCAGCACGCCCGCATCCCCGTCGATGTAGGTGATGCGGCTCTCGGTCGCGGCGGTCGCCCCGAAGCCCGGATCGTAGGTGAACACATCGAGGTCTTTGTGAAGACCTGCGATATCGAGTGCCGCCGGCCCGATGGTGCCGGTGCGCACCGGCAGGTGGCTGCTGCGCCCGCTGGCGCTATCGGTGAGCTCGAATGTCGTCTCCGTCTTGCCGGTCATGTCCACAGCCGCATTTCCGTGTGGCGTTGCCGCGCACGCGGCTTGCGGGCGCGGCGCTCGAACGAGGCAGATTTACATGGTCCGTGCCCTGAATCAAGGCGCGGCCTACCCGCCGGTAGGGGGCGCGATCGTCCAAGGCGGCGCCGCGGGCTGGCGCGTGTTACTGCACCACCTTGATGGAGTCGCCGGACCTGGGCTCACCCTTGGGATACAGGCCGTTCAGCAGCCGCAGCTCTTCCTTCTTGAATTTCTCGACCGGCATGTCCTTGGCGTAATCATCGATCCTGGTCGTGTCGGTCGCCTGGATGATCTTCAGGCGGTAGGGCTCCGCGAGCGGGTATTCCGAGGGCTTCATGTCGCGCATCGTCTGGATCGAGGACATGAACAGCCCGTCATCCAG
>Ga0209238_1000845_pt1 | contig 11457 bp, 7 predicted proteins | sample GraSoi013_1_20cm_FD_185823 | JGI IMG/M metagenome (GOLD analysis project Ga0209238, IMG submission 185823) | Grasslands soil microbial communities from the Angelo Coastal Reserve, California, USA - Sample 10_02_2013_1_20cm (SPAdes) (version 2) | ecosystem: Environmental > Terrestrial > Soil >...
CCGCCATGCCTCTCGCGCGTGGCGTGCTGAATCTGGATAGCGCGCTCCGCCGCATCCTCCCGGCGTCGTATCTCATCGTTGTGCTCGCGTGCCTCGGGCTCTCGACGTTCTTATGGGATCGCGAGACGCGCTCCAGAGGTCTCCTCGTCCCGCTTCTCCTCGGTGCCTCACTCCTCGCGACGTCGGCGGGGCTCTACTTCCGGCCCCAGTATTTCGTCCTCCTCCTTCCAGCCCTCGCGATCCTCACCGGCGTGGCGGTCGACGCCGTCGCGCGACGCCTCGCGTCGGTCCGCGCGCGGGCGCTCCGGTACGGGATCCCGATCGTGCTGGCCACCGTCCCGCTCCTCCACCTCGTCTACCTGGAACGCACGATCCTCTTCACCGATACACCGCACGAAGTGTCGCGTGCCATCTACGGATCGAATCCCTTTCCCGAGTCCGTCGAGATCGGGCGGTACATCCGGGAACACACGACCCCGGGCGAGCGGATCGCCGTGGTCGGCTCGGAGCCCCAGATCTACTTCTACGCGCGGCGGCTGGCGGCCACCGGGTACGTCTACACGTACGCCTTGATGGAGCCGCAGCCGTATGCCGCGGCGATGCAGCACCAGATGATCCGAGAGATCGAGGCCCTGGATCCCCGGTTCATCGTCTTCGCGAGTGTCTGGACCTCATGGCTGATCCGGCCGGACTCAGACCTGACGGTCTTCCGCTGGTTTGGCGACTATCAGAAGAAGTTCGAGAAGGTCGGGGTCGTCGAGATCATCTCGCCCCAGCGGACCACGTACGTGTGGGGTCGGGACGCGGCTGCGTACACGCCGCGGGCCGACGCGTGGCTCGCGATCTACGAGAGACGGCCCACCGCGCACGCCGTCGACACGAGGGGGCATTGAGACCACACGGCCTGACCTTCGAGCAGGGCACGGAGGTCACGCAGTGAGCGGCCGCAGCATACGGGCATGACGCGGACCGCCGACGTCGTCGTCATCGGGGGGGGCGTCACGGGCGCCTCGCTCGCCTTCCATCTGACCGGGCTCGGCCTCGGGCGGGTGCTCGTGCTAGAGCGCCGGTTCCTCGCTGCCGGAGGCACCGGGCGCTCGGTCGGAATCATCCGCCAGCTCTACCCCACGCCCGAGGCGAGCGCGATGGTCCTGCGCTCGCTCCGCGTCTTCCAGCGCTTCGGCGACGCGGTCGGTGGCGAGGCGGGCTACGTGGGCTGCGGAACGCTGATCGGCGTCTCGCCCGCGATGCGACCGAAGCTCGAGTCGACGCTCGCCGTCCAGCGGGCGCTCGGCATCCGCGCCGAGCTCCTCGAGCCCGACGATGTCGCCCGCGTGGAGCCGCGGATCGACCCGGCGGGCCTCGGCGCAGTGCTCTACGAGCCGGAGTCGGGCTACGGCGATCCGACCGGGGTGACGCTCGGGTACGCCGACGCGGCTCGCCGCCGGGGCGCGGTCATCGAACAAGGCGCCGAGGTCGTCGCGATCCACCAGGGGGGCGGTCGCGTCACCGGCGTCACGACCGCGGCCGGTGACCGTGTGGACGCGCCCGTGGTCGTGAACGCCGCGGGGCTCTGGTCGCCCGCCGTCGCGCGGCTCGCCGGCGTGGAGCTTCCGATCGTGATCGGCCGCCATCCCGTCTTCGTCGTCGAGCGCGATCCGTCGTTCGGCGCGCCCCACCTCGTCTACCTGGATCTCGCCGGGGGGAGCTACGTGCGCCCCGAGACCGGGAACCTCACGCTGACGGGGTCGCTCACCGATGACGAGGCGGAGCATCCGATGGATCCCGAGCTCCTCGGCAGCGAGGCGGGCTTCACGGAGGCGAGCACGATCCTCGATCGGACCGGACGCGCCGTGCCGCGGCTCGCCGACGCCCGCTACCGCCGGGGCTACGCCGGTGCCTTCGACATCACCCCCGACTGGATGCCGATCCTCGACGAGTCCTCCCTTCGAGGGTTCTTCATCGCCGCCGGCATGAGCGGCCACGGGTTCAAGTTGGCGCCGGCGGTCGGCGAGCTGATGGCCTCGCTCATCACGCGAACCCCGCCGCCGGTGAGCCCTGTGCCCTTCGCCCTCGGGCGGTTCACGGGCACGACCGTGGCCGGCACGTTCGTCGCGTCCTACCTCCGTTGAGGACCGCGGGCGATCGGCGCGGTGACGGGCGTGACAAAAGTGAGACCCGTCGTGGCACGTCGCCGGAACGCGTCCCCCGACGCCGGCCGGGTTTGCCTCGTCGGTCCTTAGTTATCGCGGCTTAAGCGACGCCGCCCGCTGGCCCCTCGCTTGCACCCGAGTCATCCCGAGCCATGGGGATTCCCGGCCCGCGCGACTATAATGGCGGCGTCACAGTGATCGGGTACATCGATCGAGCGCGTCCGGCCGTGGTGTACGGATGGCTCGCCGTGCTGCTGGCAGCTGTCTTCGTCCCGATGTCGCTCTTCGGGCTCGTCGACGGCGACGAGGGCACCTACCTGCTGGTCTCGCGGCTCGTCATCGAGGGACAGCTCCCCTATCACGACTTCTACTATCCGCAGATGTTCCTCCTTCCCTACGTGTACGGCGCCTGGATGACGCTCGTCGGCTATTCCTGGTACGGGGCCCGCTTGCTCTCCGCATTCTTCTCGGTCGCCTTGGGCCTCCTCCTCTACCGCCAGGCGGCCCGGCGGGCCGGCGCCCGGGCGTGGGGCCTCCTCGCCGCCGTGCTCCTCACGTTCACCAGCCTCGCATTCGGCTGGTATCCCCTCGTCAAGACCTTCGCGCTCCCGACGCTCCTGCTCTTCGCCGCATACACCGTGCTGTCCACGCGGTCGCGCTGGAAATGGGCCGCCAGCGGGTTCCTGCTCGGGCTCGCGGTCGCGTGCCGAGTGTACGTGATCGCCGTCACCCCCGCGTTTCTCCTCGAGATCTCCCTGACGGAGAAGGAGCTCAAGCCCCGCCTCATGGAGACCGCCCGGTTCGCGATCGGTCTCACGCTCGCCCTGCTGCCGACCGAGTTCTTCTTCCTCCTCGACCCGGCCACGTTCGTGTTCAACATCGTCGGCAGCCAGACCATTCGGGCGGACTACAGCCTCATGGACTGGTGGGCCCAGAAGACGATGGCGCCGAAGACGCTGCTGGGTCTCGGGCTCGCCGAGGGCGTGATCAGCCTGCAGTTCATCCTGCTCTTCGTGGTGAGCGTCGCGTCCTGGGTCTCGTGTGCGCTCTCGCGGGAGCGCCTGCCGCTCGCGTCGGCGATCGCCGTGCTCCTCACCCTCGCCAGCCTCGTGCCGACGCCCGCGGACGCCGTCGTCTTCTGCGCGGCGCTCACGCGCGAGAGCCCCGCGCCGCGGCTCCGATACCTCCTCGCCTCGATGGCCGTCGTGTACCTCAGCGTGTCCCCGCTCGATCTCTACCGTTACACGATCAGCGGGGCGATGGTCTCCGGCATCCTTCCCGGCGAGAGCCCGGTCAACTGGCGGCTCTCGACGATCCGCGCCGTCGGAGCGGCCATCGACCGCGAGGTGCGTCCGAATCGACCGCTCGCGATCAGTCTCTGGCCCGGGTACTTCGTGGAGACCCAGGCCTCGATCCTGCCGGGCATGGAGAACCACTTCGCGCTGATGTTCTCTCGCCGGGTGACGCCGCGTGAGCTCGACCGGTTCAAGCTGATGTCCTATCCCGCCCTCTTCTGGCACCTCGAGCACCACACGGTCGACGTCGTCGTCCTGGGCAACTGGACGAGCTGGACCGAGAGCCCGGAGCTGCTCCGGGACCGGCTCCTCAAGAACGGCTACACGCTGAAGGAGCGGATCGCGCAGGCCGAGATCTACACGCTCCAGCTCGACGGCCGCCGATGAGGGGAGACGACGCGACGCCGCTCTCGGTCGTCCTCCCCGTCCTCAACGAGCAGGACAATCTCGAGCCGCTCCACGCGCGGCTCACCGAAGCCCTCGAGCCGATGGGGCGCGAGTACGAGGTGATCTATGTCGACGACGGCTCGAGCGACGGCTCGTGGGATGCGCTCCGGAAGATCGCGGCGCGCGACCGCCGTGTCCGCCTCGTGCGCCTCAGGAAGAACTTCGGACAGACCTCGGCCCTGGCCGCCGGCTTCGCCTACTCGCGGCACCCGCTCCTGGTGACGCTCGACGCCGACCTCCAGAACGATCCCGCCGACATCCCCCGGCTCGTCGAGCGGCTCGGCGACGCGTACGACGTCGTGTCGGGCTGGCGTCGTCACCGCAGAGATCCCTGGCTCACGCGGCTCCTGCCCTCCCACATCGCGAACTTCCTCATCCGTCGCGTGAGCGGCGTCCGCCTGCACGACTTCGGCTGCACGCTCCGGGCCTACCGGCGCGAGATCATGCAGGACCTCAGCCTCTACGGCGAGATGCACCGCTTCCTGCCGGTCCTCGCGCAGTGGGTCGGCGGACGCGTGACGGAGCTCGAGGTGGCCCACCACCCGCGGGTGCGTGGCGTCTCGAAGTACGGCTTCCTCCGGACCTACAAAGTGCTCGTCGACCTCATCACGCTCAAGTTCATCGGCGACTTCCAGTCGCGGCCGAACTACATCTTCGGGGGCTTCGGGCTCTTCGCGCTGATGCTCGGCTTCCTCGCGCTCGACGTCGTGGCGTACCGCGTGTTCGTGCTCAGGCGGCTCGAGGCGACGCCGATGGTCTTCCTGATGGTCATCTTCTTCCTGACCGGCGTCTTCTCGCTCTTCATCGGCTTCCTCGCCGAGATCGTCATCCGGGGCTTCTACGACACCCAGCGCAAGCCCATCTACCACGTCCGCGAGACCGTGGGCGTGGACCGGACGGACTGAGCGTCGTGTGCGGCATCGTCGGCAATGTCCTCGCCCGCGCCGATCGGGCGCCGGATCCCGCCGTGCTCACACGCATGAACGAGCGGCTCACCCACCGCGGGCCTGACGACGAGGGCATCCTCGTCCAGGGGCCCGCGGGGCTCGCCATGCGACGGCTCAAGATCATCGATCTCGCGACCGGTCACCAGCCGATGGCGGGCGAGGCGGGGCGCGTCTGGATCGTCTATAACGGCGAGATCTACAACTACCAGGAGCTCAGAGAGACCCTCGCCCGGCGCGGCCATGCGTTCACCACGCGTTCGGATACCGAGGTGGTCGTGCACGCGTACGAGGAGCGCGGTCTCGCGGCGCTCGGCGACCTGGAAGGCATGTTCGCGTTCGCGCTCTGGGACGCACCCGCGCGCACCCTCGTGCTCGCCCGCGATCGCCTCGGGATCAAGCCCCTCTACTATGCGGTGCGACCTGACCAGATCGTCTTCGCGTCCGAGCTCCGGGCGCTCCTCGAGCACCCGGCGGTCGACCGGACGCTCGACCTCACCGCGCTGTCCCGCTATCTCGCCCACGAGTACGTCCCGGCGCCGCATTCGATCTTCCGAGCGATCAAGAAGCTCCCGGCCGGCCACTGGCTCACGTATTCCGAGGGCCGGGTCAAGATCGAGCCGTACTGGGACGTTCACTTCGGCCAGGCGCAGGCGATCGGTGAGATCGAGGCCGTGGAGGCGCTCCGCGCCGTGCTCGATCTCTCGGTGCGGCAGCACCTCGTGAGCGACGTCCCGCTCGGGGTCTTCCTCTCGGGGGGGATCGACTCGAGCACGGTCGCCGCGTACGCCGCGCGGCATTTCGGCGGGCGCCTCAAGACCTTCTCGATCGGGTTCGACGACTCGTCGTTCGACGAGACCGCGCACGCGCGCCGCGTCGCACGCACCCTCGACACCGACCATCACGAAGAGGTCTTGGGCCCGCGCGCGGCGCTCGACCTCGTCGCGCGCCTTCCCGACCTCCTCGACGAGCCGCTGGCCGACGCGTCGCTCCTCCCCACCTACCTGCTCTCACGCTTCGCCCGACGCGCCGTGACCGTCGCGCTCTCGGGCGACGGCGGGGATGAGCTGTTCGCCGGCTATCCGACCTACCAGGCGCACCGTCTGGCCCGCGCGCTCGAGGTCGTTCCCCGCTGGGTTCGACACCGACTCGTGCGTCCCGCCGTCGAGCGCCTCCCCGTCTCGCTCGACGACCTGAGCCTCGATTTCAGGCTCAAGCGCTTCGTGGAGGGTATGGACTTCGCCCCGGTCGAGCGCCACGCTGCGTGGCTCGGCTCCTTCACGCCGGCGGAGCAGGGGGCGCTGCTCACCGCGGACGCGCTCGCGCGGCTCCCGGGGCCGCCGTCCTACGCCGCGTTCCACGAGATGCTGGCGCACGCGCCGTCGGCGTCCGGGCTGGAGCGCATGCTCTATCTCGACCTCAAGGGGTACCTCGGCGAGGGCGTGCTCACGAAGGTGGACCGCGCGAGCATGGCCTGCTCACTGGAGGTGCGGGTGCCGCTCCTCGATCGCCGGGTCGTCGAGCTCGCGGCGAGCCTGCCGATCCGTCTGAAGCTCCGGGGCCTCACGACCAAGTACGTGCTCAAGCGCACGCTCGCGGGGATGCTGCCGCGCGAGATCCTGGCGCGCCCAAAGAAGGGCTTCGGCGTCCCGCTGGCACGCTGGTTCCGCGCCGACCTGGCGCCCCTCCTCCGGGACCTCTGCGCGCCCGACGTGATCCGCCGCGCGGGCCTGTTCCGGCCGGACACGGTCGAGCGCCTCCTCACCGAGCACGCGGCAGGGCGTCGCGACCATCGGAAGAAGCTGTATACGCTCCTGGCCTTCCAGCTCTGGGCCTCGCGGTACCATCCGGCGTGAAGCGGCGGCTCCTCGACTGGCTCGCCTGCCCGGCGTGTCGAGGCGCGATCACCCTGACACGCGGGGCGCCGGAGGCTGACGACATCCACGACGGCGAGCTCGCGTGCGGCGCCTGCCTGGCGCGATACCCGATCGAGCGCGGGATCCCGCGCCTGGTGCCCCCGGCCCTCGACGCCGAGGTGCGGGCCACCGTGGAGCGCTTCGGCTACGAATGGACGCGCTTCGCAGAGATCCGCCCGGAGTACGAGGCCCAGCTGCTCGGCTGGATGGCGCCCGTCGGGAAGGACGCCTTCGCCGGGCGGCGCGTCCTCGACGCTGGCTGCGGCAAGGGCCGCCACCTCCGGCTCGCCGCGGCGTTCGGCGCCAAGGAGGTCATCGGCGTCGACCTGGGCCCGGCCGTGGACGCCGCCGCGCAGAACACCGCCGACCTCGACAACGTGCACGTGGTTCAAGGGGACCTCACGCGCCCGCCCTTCCGTCTGGAGAGCGTGGATCTGATCTACTCGATCGGGGTGCTCCACCACCTGCCCGAGCCCGAGGCGGGATTCCGGGCCCTGTCGCCCCTCCTCGTCCCCGGCGGGCGGTTCGTCGCGTGGCTCTACGCCCGCGAGGGTAACGGCTGGGTGCTGGCGCTGGTGGACCCGGCACGGCGGCTCACGAGCCGGTTGCCGCTACGACTCGTAAGCGGGCTCGCCGGGGTCGTCACGGTCCCGCTCTGGATCGCGCTGCGCGTGCTCTACGCCCCGGCGCGAACGCGCCCCCGGCTCGCGCGGACCCTCCCGTATGCGAGCTACCTGACGGACCTCGCCCCCTTCCCCTTCCGGGAGGTGCACTCGATCGCGTTCGACCACTTCCTCGCGCCGGTCGCGCACTACATGGCGCGCGCCAGAGTCGAGCGCTGCTTCGCCGAGGGTGGGCTGACCCTCGAGTCGCTCCGCTGGCACCACGCCAACAGCTGGGCCGCGAGCGGGACGCGCCCCGAGGCGCCCTAGTGGACGAGGTCTTCTGTCGGACGGTCTATGAGATCGAGAAGACCCACTGGTGGTGCGTCGCGCGCCTGCGGATCGTCGAGGACGTGATCGACCGGTGGATCGAGCTCCCGGCCGGCGCGCGCGTCCTCGACGTCGGCTGCGGCACGGGCGCCGTCCTCGAGGCGTTGTCGAGGCGCTTCGAGGCCTACGGGACCGACACCTCCCCGCTCGCCATCGATCTCTGTCGGCAGCGCGGTCTCACGAACGCCTTCTGCGGCACGCTCGAGGCGTTCCCCCGACACGGCCTCACGTTCGACCTGGTCACGCTGCTCGATGTCGTCGAGCATCTCGATGACGACCTCGGCCTCTTGCGCCAGGCGCAACGCTCCCTGAGGGCGGGCGGGTGGGCTCTGGTGACCGTCCCAGCCTATCAGTTCCTGTGGGGCCCCCACGACGTCGTGAACCACCACAAGCGACGCTACACGCGGGCCGGCCTCCGGCGGGTCCTGCGCGCCGCGGGCTTCGAGCTCCGGCGGCTCTCGTACTTCAACACGATCCTCTTCCCCGCGGCACTCGCCGCCTGGCTGGGGGAGAGGCTCGCCGGGGTCCGGGCCGATCCCCGGCCCCACGTGCCGCCGCCGCCGCTCAACAACATGCTCACCACCGTCTTCGCGATGGAGAAGTACCTCCTGCGCGGCATCACGCTGCCCTACGGCCTCTCGCTCATCGCCCTCGCCCGACGTCCGTTGTAAACTTCCGCCATGCCGGCCCGGCTCGGCGTCGACATCGGCGGCACCTTCACCGATCTCGTCGTCATCGACGAGGCGACGGGAACGGCGCGCGTCGGCAAGGTCCTGACGACGCCGAAAGACCCGGCGCACGGCGTCGAGGAGGGGATCCGCGCGCTCCTCGACGACGCGGGCGTGAGACCCGACGAGGTCAGGGCCGTCGTCCACGGGACGACGCTCGCGACCAACGCCTTGATCGAGAAGAAGGGCGCCAAAACCGCGCTCCTGACGACCGAAGGGTTCCGCGACGCCCTGGAGATCGGGCGCGAGGGCCGCTACGACATGTACGATCTCTTCATCGACCCGCCCCCGCCCCTCGTCCCGCGCCACCTGCGCCGCGAAGTCCCGGAGCGGCTCCTCGCCGACGGCTCGATCGCGAGAGCGATCGACGAGGTGGCCGCGCGGCGCGTGCTCGCCGAGCTCGCCCAGGACGGCGTCGAGGCGCTCGCGATCTGCCTCCTGCACGCCTACGTGAACCCGGCGCACGAGGCGAGACTCGTGGCGCTGGCGCACGAGGCGATTCCCGGGGTCTTCGTCTCCTGCTCGTCGGAGGTGGTGCCCGAGATCCGTGAGTACGAGCGTGCCTCGACGACCTGCGCCAACGTCTACGTGGCGCCCCTCATGGCGCGGTACCTGGAGGATCTCGAGCGCCGGCTCGCGGGGCTCGGGATCCCAGGCCAGCTCTACATCATGCAATCCTCTGGCGGGATCGCGGTCCCGCCGCTCGCGCGACGCCTCCCGGTCCGCCTCATCGAGTCCGGTCCCGCCGCCGGCGCGCTGGCGGCCGCGCAGGCGGCGGGCCAGCGCCGTGAACCCAAGCTCCTCTCGTTCGACATGGGCGGCACGACCGCGAAGGCGTGCGTGATCGACGACGGCGTCCCACTCGTCGGGCGCGAGTTCGAGGTGGCGCGCGCCGACCGGTTCAAGAAGGGCTCGGGGCTCCCGATCCGCGTCCCCGTCATCGAGCTGATCGAGATCGGCGCGGGCGGTGGGTCGATCGCGCGCGTGGACCGGATGGGCCTCCTGAAGGTCGGTCCGGACAGCGCTGGGGCCGACCCCGGTCCCGCCTGCTACAACCTCGGGGGCCGGTTCCCGACAGTGACGGACGCGGACCTCCTGCTCGGCTATCTCGACGCCGAGTTCTTCCTGGGCGGACGCATGCGCCTGGATCGGGAGGCCGCGCGCCGCAGCGTCGAGGAGCACGTGGCCCGCCCGCTCGGTCTCGACGTGACGGGGGCGGCGTGGGGGATCCATCGCCTGGTCAACGAGAACATGGCCGCCGCCGCCCGCATCCACGGCATCGAACGCGGGCGCGACCTGCGCCAGTACCCGCTCTTCGCCTTCGGGGGCGCCGGCCCCGTCCACTGCTGGCAGGTGGCGAAGATCCTCAAGGTCCCGCGCATCCTGATCCCGTTCGGTGCCGGCACGATGTCGGCGTACGGGCTCCTCGCGGCGCCGCTCGCGTTCGACTTCGTGCGGACGGGACAGGAGCGGCTCGACCGCGCCGACTGGCCTGCGATCAACCGGCGCTTCGCCGAGATGGAGGAGGAAGGGCGCGCGCTCCTCGCGCGCGCGGGCGTGGCGCCGACTGACGTCGGCCTCGCACGCATCGCCGAGATGCGCTACGCCGGCCAGGGCCACGAGGTGGAGTGCCGAGTGCCGCTCGGGGCGCTGTCGACCGAGAGCCTCCCCGCGATCACGGCGAGCTTCGAGAGCGCCTACCGCGCCCTCTATCACCGGCTGCCGCAGGGCGTGCCCATCGAGGCGCTCAACTGGCGCCTCACCGTCTCCGGGCCGAAGCCGACGAGCGAGCCGACCGGGCGACCGGAGCCAGGCCGCGATGTCGGAGCGGGGTCCGCGAGGCCGGCGTCTGTTGGAGCGGGGTCCGCGAGGTCGGCGTCTGTTGGAGCGGGGTCCGCGAGGCCGGCTCGCGCCGAAGGTGGCCTGACACAGGCACGAAGTGGCTCCGCGCGTGGAGCCAACCCGCTGAAGGCGACTCGCATGGCTTACTTCGCCGAGGCGGGAGGCTTCGTGGAGACGCCGGTCTACGACCGCTACGCTCTCCGTCCGGGCGCCGGGTTCACCGGACCCGCGATCGTCGAGGAGCGCGAATCGACGGCCGTCGTCGGCCCCGGCGGGCGCTGCCGCGTGGACGACGGACTGGCCCTGATCGTGGGGATGCCATCATGACCGAGATGCGGCCTGAGGAACGGAGCCGGGGCGCACCTTGTCCCAGGCCACCCACCGTCGAGGCCTGTTCCCCTGGAATGAATAGCGCCATGCGGATCGGAGCCGGGCCCTGCCTCGTCTCAGGCCACCCACCGAGTGTTCCGACCCCGCAGCCCTCGCTATGATGGACCCGGTGACGCTCGAGATTTGCTGGAGCCGGCTGATCGGCGTCGTCAACGAGCAGGCGGCAGCGCTCCAGCGCACATCGTTCACGTCGATCGTGCGCGAGGCGGGAGACCTCTCGGCGGGCGTCTTCGATCGCCGCGGCTACATGGTCGCCCAGGCGGTGACGGGCACGCCGGGTCACATCAACTCCATGGCGCTCGCCATGAAGCACTTCCTCGCGGCGTGCCCGCCAGAGACGCTCCGGCCGGGCGACGTCCTGATCACGAACGACCCCTGGCTCACCTCCGGGCACCTCAACGACGTCACGATCGCCTCGCCGATCTTCCGCCGCGAGGAGTGCGTCGCCGTCTTCGCCTCCACGTGCCACACCGCGGACATCGGCGGCCACGTGCTCTCCGCCGAGGCGCGCGAGGTATACGAAGAGGGGCTCCAGATCCCGATCATGAAGCTCTACGAGGCCGGACGGCCCAACGAAGCGTTGCTCGCGATCATCCGTGCGAACGTGCGCGTGCCCGAGATGGTGCTGGGCGACTTCCACGCCCAGATCGCGGGCGGCGCGGTGGGTGGTGAGCGGCTCCTGGAGTTCATGGACGAGTTCGGGCTGGCACGGCTCGAGCCGTTGGCCGACGAGATCACCGGGCGAACCGA
>Ga0209238_1000856_pt1 | contig 11415 bp, 9 predicted proteins | sample GraSoi013_1_20cm_FD_185823 | JGI IMG/M metagenome (GOLD analysis project Ga0209238, IMG submission 185823) | Grasslands soil microbial communities from the Angelo Coastal Reserve, California, USA - Sample 10_02_2013_1_20cm (SPAdes) (version 2) | ecosystem: Environmental > Terrestrial > Soil >...
TGGCCACCACGGTCAACACGCCGGCAAAGTGCCCGGGACGGGCCGCGCCCTCGAGCCCCTCGGCCATGGGGCCGGGGTGGATGCGCACCAGCGGATCGGCCGGATACATCGCCTTCACGTCGGGGAGGAACAGGCAGTCGACGCCTCGCGCGGACGCGAGCTTCTGGTCCCGGTCGAGGTCGCGGGGATAGCTCGTGAAGTCCTCCCCCGCTCCGAACTGGAGCGGATTCACGAAGCTGCTCATCACGACGCGGTCGGCGCGCTCCCTGCCGCGGTCGACGAGGCGGAGGTGGCCCTCGTGCAGAAACCCCATCGTGGGGACGAATCCGATGCGGCGGCCGCGGGCGCGCTCGGCGCGCGACCAGTCGCGCATCTCGCTCGGGTCCGCGAGCACGTGCATGCCGCCCTACTCCACCTTCATCACCGTGCAGTCAGTCAGATACGGATCGTCGTAGTGGGCCACGTCTCCGGCCGCCTTGCCCGGGACCGGAAACAGGCGTGCCGAGAGCGGTTTGCGAAGCTTGGCGGAGAGCGCGGCCACATCGACGATGAGGCCCGCCAGGCGATCCGCCGGAGTGTCGCCCGGCAGCGGTACGACATCGAGCCCGGTGCCGCACACGCTGGAATAGAGGAGCAGCTCACGCACACTGAACCGGCCTTCGGACGCGCGCTGCGCCAGCACCGGATCTTCCAGGACGGGGAGCATGAGCCCGGAGTACCCGCACGTCTTGAGCCGCAGGCTCTTGAGGACGTCCGTGATCGCCGCGCACCCGGCGAGGGTCGACGCGCTCCCGAACGGGACTCCAGTCAGCACCTCGATGGCCTCGCCGATGCTCGCGTCCTTGCCCGGCGCGGGCGAGACGTCGATGCCCAGGTAGGCCCGCTCGCCGCGGTGTGCGACGCTCCGCAGCAGGCGCTCCAGGGGCCCGAACCGGGACTCGAGTGACTGCGTGAGACGTTGTTTGGCTTCCGCCAGCGTGTTCGCTCCGGCAAATGCGGCCGACAGCAACGGAGGCGATTCGAGACCGATGGCCACCGCGTCCGCCCCGCTGTGGTACGCGACGGGGAAAAAGGGAGTGCCCGCGGGCACGTTGGCGGCCGCCGCGAAGCGGTAGTTGCCGATACCTCCGGCGGTGGCGCGCGCGATCGCCACCATGGCTTCGCCCGCGGCCGTCACCCCACCCGGCGAGGCACCGCGCTCGGGCGAGGCGACGCGCGCCGTGAAACTCACGTTGCGCGTCGTGCGCGCGAGTTCGGCGGCCCAGGCGGGGAAATCGGGATCGTCGCCGTCGGGCCCGAGCACGGGACCGACGCTCACGAGCACGTTCTCGGCGACCACCGCGCGGTCGAGCGCCTGGAGGGTCGGCAGCGCGTCCGCCCGCGCGCGCCTTCCCGCTCCCTCGAGGAACGGCTGGGTCGCGATGCGCAGAGTCTGTACCTCATACCCAGCTTCGGCGACGGCCCGCTTCGCATCCCTGAGAAAGGCGAGCGCGGCCTGCGCCGCCTCCGTGTCGGCGGGGCCGCGCAGGGTGGTGCCCGCGGTAATCGTGCGAATACGGAAGCCCGGGCCGGCCGGGTCGCGCGCCGGTCCGCGCCATCCGGAGCGGGCGAGGGGGGTCACCACGGCCGCCCCCAGCATTGCGAGCACGTCGCGCCGCGTCCAGTCATTCACTTCGGAAACGAATGCTCCGGGCCGGGATAGCGCCCCTCGCGGACCTCGGCTGCATACAGGTTGACCGCCTCCCGCACGTCCTCGGCGAGGGCCGCGTAGCGTTTGACGAACTTGGCGGTGAACCGATCGTTCAGGCCGAGCATGTCGGGGAGGACCAGGACCTGGCCGTCGCACGCGGGTCCCGCGCCGATGCCGATCGTGGGGATGGTGAGCGACTTGGTGATCTGCGACGCGAGCGGCGCGGGGACGAGCTCCAGCACGATGGCGAACGCGCCCGCCTGCTCCAGCGCCGCGGCGTCCGCCTTCAGGCGCTCGGCCGTCCGTTCGTCGCGCCCCTGCACCCGGTAGCCGCCCAAGGCGTGCACGGACTGAGGGGTGAGACCGAGGTGCCCCATCACCGGGATGCCGACGTCCACCAGCGCGCGCACCGTGTCCGCCATGGGAGCGCCACCCTCGAGCTTCACCGCCTGGCACCCGGTCTCCTGCAGGACACGCCCGCAGTTCCCGATCGCCTGCTGCGGCGAGACCTGATAGGTGAGGAAGGGCATGTCGCACACGACCATCGCGCGCACGGCGCCGCGCCGGACCGTCGTGGTGTGATAGATCATCTGCTCGAGGGTGGTGGAGAGCGTCGTCTCCGCCCCGGCGAGCACCTGATTGACCGAGTCGCCGACGAGCAGGACGTCCACCGACGCGTCGAGCAGGCGCGCGAACAGGGCGTCGTAGCACGTGAGCGCGACGATGCGCTCGCCGCGCCCCTTCATGGCGAGGAGCTCGTGGGTCGTGACGGGTTTCGTCTCGTCAGCCATCGGGAGTCGGGTGCGGCGAAGCCGCGACGTCCAGTTCCGCCAGCTCGCGCTGCCAAAATGGGCGGTTCGGCAGCTCGGGGTGCGGGATGACGAGCTGCGGCTCGTGCAGCACCCGCTCGCCGAAGCGCACGATGTCCAGGTCCAGGGTGCGTGGTCCCCAGCGCACGCCCGCCCGGCGCTCGCGGCCGCGCTCCGACTCGATCGCGTGCAAGTGGACGAGCAGCTCGGCGGGCTCGAGCGTGGTCTCGAGCAGCAGCATCTGGTTCAGGAAGGCTCCTTGGGGCACGGGACCGATCGGCGCCGTCTCTTCAACGCGCGACGCCGCGACGACACGAGTCCCGGGGAGCGTCGCGAGGCGATCCCGCGCGTACGCCAGGTGCGCCGCCCGGTCGCCCACGTTCGACCCCAGCGCCACGTACACCCGCTCGCCTTTTGCCACCGCGGAATGGTAGCCGGCCTACGCGATGCTGGCAAAGCCGCGGGTCAGCGCCCGCAGCATGGCCGCGACGTCTTCCAGCTCCCGGGTCGCGCGCTCCAGGTCCGTCAACCCGCGCGCGGCCTCGTCCGCGCGGGTGGCCACGTCGTCGGCTTCGGCGCGGTTCTTTCCCGCGATCTGCGCCACCGCGTGAATCCGCTCGCGCAGCTTGCCGAAGGCATTGTCCTGCTCGCTGGCGGCGGCGGCGATCCGCTGCGCATGACCGGTCGCCTCCGCCGTCGCCGCCACGATGGCGTCCAGCGCCTCGAGCGCCGCCGACGACAGCTCCTCCACGCCGCTCACGTTCACCTGCCCTCGCCGCATCTGCTCCACCACCTCGCCCACCTGGCGGTGAATGTCCTGCACCAGCTCCCCCGCCTCGAGCGCCGCGCTCCCGCTTTGTTCGGCGAGCCGCCGCACCTCGTCGGCCACCACGCCGAATCCCTTCCCGTGCTTACCGGCGCGCGCCGCTTCGATCGCCGCGTTGAGCGCGAGCAGGTTCGTCATGTCGGCCAGCTCGCGGATCGAGGCGATGAACCCGGTGATCCGCCGGCTGACTTGCCCCAGCTGCTGCACCTGGCTCGAGGCCTCGCCCACGAAGGCCTTGAGCGCCACCAGCCGCCCGATCGCGTCGCGGATCTGCCCGCGGTTCTTGTTCGCGACCTCACTCGCGGTCGTGGACGCCTGCGCGGCCTCGGTGCCGTCCTCGGAGACCCGGCGCGACACCTGGGCCAGGCTCTCCGTGGCCTCGAGCCCGCCCGAGACCTCACGCTCCTCGGCCAGGACACCTTGCCGGATCGTACCAGTGGACAGGGCCACGGCGCTGGCGGCCTCGCGCATCGAGAGCGCGGCGCGCGCCAGGGTGGCGAGCTGTTGGGTGAGGGTCTCGACCGTCTCGACGAGCGGGCGGCGCAGCTCGGTGATGTGGATGGCCGTGGCGAGCTGATTGGCGAACGTGTTGATCGTGAGAACATCCTTGGCGCGGTATGTCTTGCGCTTGTGGTGCTCGAGCTCGAGCGTACCGATCACCTGGTCGCCGAACTTGAGGGGCACCATCACGAGGCTCCGCACGACGAGCGGCGCGTCGGCGATGCGTTTGTCGTGGGTGACGTCGTCGATCACCACGGGTTCGCCGGTCTCCGTCACATGCTCGCGCAGCGCCGCGGTGTCCGAAGTCGGCTCGCCGCGGTTGGGGCGTCCGATCTCCCCGCGATAGGCAAGTTGCAGAACGCCCTCTTGCCTCCGGTAGATGCGGAAATCCCCCCAGTCCACGAGCCGGTGGGCGAGGCGCTCGATTCGGGCGAACGAATCGTCCAGGCTGATATTGCTGGTGATGACCGCTTCCATGGCGTGGATCTTGTTGAGCTCCTCGGCCGCGATGGCTTCTTCGAGCACGTATTTGAACAACAGGCCCAGTGCGCCGAGCGCGGCTCCCACGAACAGCCACGCGAGCGGAGGCCAGTACGCGACCGTGCCGACGAGGATGCCGGTGGCGATCAGGGTGGCGCCGTAGCCGATGCACTCGTAGCGCAGGATGAGCAGGCGCTCGTCCTGCTCGAGCTTGCCGCGAATGATGAGGGCGAAGTAGAACAGCAGCCGGCCGATGACGAAGTACGCGAGGGCGTAGAAGAACAGGGCGGGCACGAGCTCGACGTGCAGCCCGGGGGTCGTGACGTCCGAGATCCGCACGGCTCCGGCGTAGATGCCGTACGCGCCCAGTACCGCGACGACCTCGCGCCCCAGGTTCACCAGCGCCGCGCGGAACATCTTCTTCTGCCAGAGCCAGTCGGCCCCAAGCACGCCGACCGCGAGCGCGAGCGCGGTCGCCGGGGCACCCACCAGCAAGCTGCCGGCGAGCGCCACGAGGCCGGTCTGCGTGAGGTAGGAGTACTTGCTCAACGGCACTTGCGCGCCGCGCAGCACGACGGCGGCGACGCTCATGACGACGATCTCGAGCAGCTGGCTGGTCCAGCCCGGGTCGACGATCAGCGCCGCGGCCAGGAGCAGCGGCCCCCCGATCGCGAGGGCCCGGCTGTAGATGACGACGAGGCGGTTCGCGGTCATGGGGTGCGCACCGCCGCGGCGAGCTCGCGCACCAGGCGCTCCGCCGCGCCGAGCCCGTCCTGGCCCAGTGCTTCGACGATCGCACTGCCGACCACGACGCCGTCGGCCAGGGCAGCGGTGGCGCGGGCCTGCGCCGGCGTGCCGATCCCGAATCCCACGGCCAGCGGCAACGCACTCGCGGCGCGCACCCGGGCGACGTGCCCGGCCAGGTCGGCCGGCACCTGGTCGCGCGCGCCGGTCACGCCGAGACGGGAAATCAGATAGAGAAAGCCGCTCGCCCCGTGCACGGCCCGGGTGAGTCGCTCGGGGCTCGTGGTGGGCGCGATCAGCCGAATCCAGACGAGCGGGCTCGCCGCCACGAGCGCCTCGATGCCGGGGTCCGCCCCCGCGGGGAAATCCGTGAGGACGAGTCCGGAGGCGCCGGCGGCCGCCGCTTCGCGCACGAAGCGCTCCAACCCGAACGCCAGGACCGGGTTCAGGTACGTCATCACGATGACCGGGATCGCCAGCGCGGCGCGGTGGATCTGCTCCAGCACGCGCGCCACCGTCATCCCCTGGTCCAGCGCGGCGTGGGTCGAGCGCTGGATGGTGGGACCATCGGCCAGGGGGTCCGAGAACGGGATCCCGACTTCGACGAAATCGGCGCCCGCGTCGGCCACGAGCCGCAGGGCCTCGAGCGACAGCGCCGGTGTCGGGAATCCCGCGGTGAGGTAGGGGATGAGGGCGGCGCGCCGCGTGGCGGCGTCTCCGCGAATGGACCGCCAGCGTTCGGCGATCGGATGTTCAGACAAAGTAATCGGCGACGTTGATGCCGTATTTGAGCGGGTCGGTGACCTTGACGATGGTGCGGGGAAAGTTGTCCTTCGCGTCGCGCTGGGCGAGATCGACCAGAAATCCCGGATGCACCAGCCCGCCCTCGGGCGTCGTCACCACGCGCACCATCGGCCGGTGCACATGGGTGACATCGGGGTTGGCGCCGTGCACGACCGCGACCTCGTAGGTATCGAGGATGACGCACGTGCCCACGGGGTAGATGCCGATCAGGTTGATGAAGGCCTTCACGACGATCGGGTCGTAGCCGCGCCGGGGGTTCTCCCACATTTCCTTGAGCACCTGGTCGGGCTGGATCGGGACGGTCTGGTAGACGCGGCGGCTGGTGGCGGCGTCGAAGCCGTCCGACACGGCGACGATCTTCGAGTAAATGGACAGGTCGCGCGCCCGCAGCGACTTCGGGTAGCCCGTCAGATCGGTCTTCATGTGGTGCTCGTAGGCGACGATCATTCCCCGGTAGGGGATCTCGCCGTAGCCGCGCAGGCCGAACAGCGTGAGCACGCCGAGCCAGGGGTGGGCCTGCATGATGCGCCACTCTTCGTCGGTGAGGCCGCCCTGCTTGTTGAGGACCTCGAGCGGAACGCGCGACTTGCCCACGTCGTGGAACAGGGCCGCCATGCCGAGATCGTAGAGCTGTAGCTTGCTCAGGCCGAGCTTGCGGCCCAGCGCGACCGAGAAGATGCAGACGTTCACGGAGTGCGTGAACGTGTACTCGTCGTAGTCGCGCAGCGTGGTGAGGCCCATCAGCGATGCTTCGTTGTTCAGCACTTGATCGACGATGGCTTGGACGGCTCGCTTCACCTTCTTCACGTTGGCCGTGCGGCCCATGCGGATCGAGTTGATGACCTCCTTGGTCACGGCCACCGACCGCGCGTAGGTGCGCTTCGCCGCCTCCTTCTGACGCTCTTCGTCTTCTACCTCCTCGTCGGTCTCGAGCGGGGGCTCGACGCCCACGTGGGTCACGCCGGCATCCGCCATCTTCTGGCCCAGCTCGAAGATCTTGTTGGGCGTCGCCTCCTTGGCGGCGTAGGACAGGAGCAACGACACGAAGATCTGCAGCTGCTTGCGTTCCACGCCCTCGTCGATCCGCACCGCCCCGACGCCGCATTGCCGCAGCACGCCCAGGATGTGCGAGAACGACGCGTAGTTGTCGAGGTCGAGGCGGAGGCGCGTGGAATTGACGAAGATGAACTCGCCCTGGAGCCGCAACTCGAGCTCCTTCTCGACGTTGAGCAAGTGCTGCGTGCTCTGGGCGAGGTCGTCGAGCGCCTTCTGCACCTGGGCGTTCTCGACGGGATACAGCTTGAGGGACCGGAATGCCGTGTACAGCACGACGAGGAAATCCCGTCCCGCGTGCCGCAGAAAGCCGTCGGTCGTCTGGACGGTGTCCGCGATGGAGGGGCGGGGAGGCGAGCCGCCGCCGGTCATGCGCCCACCTCGCGCAGCGCCCGGGCCACGGCGTTGCGCACCAGCGGCTCCTTGTCCTGCGCCGCCCGCTCGAGCACGGCACGCGCTTCGGGCGTCCGGACCTTTCCGAGCGCCATCGCCGCACACGCCCGGGTCTCGGGGTCCTCCCGCTTGCCGAGCAGCCCCTTGGCGACGAGCAGCTTGTCGAGCGCGGGGATGCCTTTCGCGCCCACCAACGTGCCGTACGCTTCGAAGAACGCCATCTTCTCGGTGAGGTCGGCATTCCGGAGCTTGGAGCCGCTCACGATCGCCTCGACGCGGGCGGCCGCGTTGCGGTACCCCCGCGATGCCAGGAAGCGCACGCCCGCGATGCGGACGTCGCGGTCGCTGTCGTCGATCGCCCGCTCGAGCAGCCGCAGCGCGGCCGGGCTGGCGATGGCCGTGAGGGCTTCGACCACGGCCAGCTTGAGCCCGCGATCGCCCGAGGCGAGCAGCGGCTCCATTCCGTCCGGCGCCCCGGGGAGCTTGAGGCGCCCGGCGAGCTTCACCATCTCCAGCTGAGCGCCGCTGTCTTCACTTCCCAACGCCTTGAGCACCTCGCCGGCGTTCGCCTGAGCGAGGCGGGCGGCAGCCGCCTGCACGAGATCCTTCACCCGCTCGTTGTGGAGCTTGGCGATCCAACCCATGAGGGTCGGCAGCGCTTCGGGGCTGAGCTCTTGAAACAGCTCGGCCAGCTCCTCCTCAGTGGGGTGCATCGCCGCCTCGTCGAGCGACTGCAGCAGCTGCGACAGCGCTTCCCGCTGCGACAGGCGGCCCGGCAGCCCCTCGAGCGTCTTGCGGTGCTCCGGGATGATCTCGCGCGCGCGCTGCAGAATGGCGCGGGTTTCGCGGAGGATGTAGGCGACGGAGCGAAAGTCGCCGGCGCCGAGCAGATAGGGGATGAAGTTCTCGACGATCGAGATCAGCTCCGCCCGCACCGTCCCGTACGTCTGCAGCTCGAGCAAATCGAACAGCATCGAGAGGACGTTGCGGCGCAGGTCCTGGGAGTACTCGCGATCGACGTCCTTCTTGAGGTAATCGATCTCGCTGTCTTCGAGGAAGTAGAGCGTGGTGTCGAAGTCGTCGATCGACACCAGGCCCTCGCGCTTGGGCGGCGCTTCGTCCTGCACCTGCTGGCGTACCTGGGGCGGCGCCGTGGACGGGATCGTCTCGCCCTTCTCGATCGGCACCGCGTTCTCGGACGCGAGCTCGCGGAACGTGTAGGCGACGAACTGGAAGTCCTGCGCCCACAACAGGGTGAGTAGATCGTCCGGGGCGTCGGCCTGGAGGTTGCGGGCCTGCTGCAGCACGCCCAGGAACCGCACGATCTCGATCTCTTCCACGCCCGGCCGGAAGCTGAGCGAGCGGACGCCGTCCTTGAACAGCGTCCAGGCGATGCTTTCGTTGCGCTGATCCTGGTTGTAGACGACGTTGTCCTCCCAGCGCAGCTCGGTCTCGCCGACGTCGAATACGAGATCGTCCGTCGCCTGCCAGATCTGGCGGAACGCCGCCCGGATGTTGTCGACCGCACGCTGGTAGACAGGATTGTTCGGCAGATAGAGCTGGGTGGCCCTGATCCCTTTGGACAGGACCTGCATCAGCTCTTCGACCTGCTGCGGCGGCAGCGCCAGCTCGGGTACGGGCGCGTTCGTCAGAGAGTGGCTCCGGTCAGTTCCGCGACCATGGCGACGTCCTTGTCTCCACGGCCGCTCAGGTTCAGCACGACGAGGTCGCCCGCACGAAACGTCCCCCGGCGACCCAGCACCCACGCGACGGCGTGGGCGCTCTCCAGCGCGGGCAGGATCCCCTCGAGGCGCGACAGCGCCGCGAAGGCCTCCAACGCCTGCCGGTCCGTCACTGCCTCATACAATACGCGCCCGCTGTCTTTCAGGTAAGCGTGTTCGGGTCCGACACCGGGGTAGTCGAGGCCCGCCGACACGCTGTGCGCCGGCTGCACCTGCCCGTCGGCGCTCTGCAACAGATAGCTCAGGCTGCCGTGAAACACGCCCGGCCGTCCGCGCCCGAGCGACGCGGCGTGGCGATCCGTGTCGACGCCTTCGCCGGCGGCTTCGACGCCCACGAGCGCGACGTCTCGATCGTCCAGGAACGCGGTGAAGATGCCCATGGCGTTCGACCCGCCGCCCACGCACGCGACCACGGTGCCCGGGAGCCGGCCCCAGCGCTCCAACACCTGGGCCCGCGCCTCGCGACCGATCACCGACTGAAAGTCGCGCACGATGCGCGGGAACGGATCGGGCCCCACCACCGAGCCGATGATGTAATGCGTGGACGTGACGTTCGTGACCCAGTCGCGCAGCGCTTCGTTGGTCGCGTCCTTCAGCGTCCGGGTGCCGGACGTCACGGGCACCACGCGCGCTCCCATCAGCTCCATGCGGTACACATTGAGCCGCTGGCGCCGCATGTCCTCTTCACCCATGTACACGACGCACTCGAGCCCGAAGCGCGCGCACACCGTCGCCGTCGCCACGCCATGCTGCCCAGCGCCCGTTTCCGCGATGATGCGCCGTTTCTGCATCCGCCGGGCGAGCAGCGCCTGCCCCAGCGTGTTGTTGATCTTGTGCGCGCCCGTGTGGTTCAGGTCTTCCCGCTTGAGGGCGATCACCACGCCGGGTCCGACCGCCGCGGCGAGCCGCGGGGTCTCGGTGAGCGGCGTCGGGCGGCCGACGTAGTCCTTGAGCAGGCCCTCGAGCTCGGCCCAGAAGCCCGGGTCGTGCCGCGCCGTTTCGTAGACGCGCTCGAGCTCCTCGAGGGCGGCCATCAGCGTTTCCGGGACGTAACGGCCGCCGTACGGACCGAAGCGACCGGGGGCGCGCGGGCTGGCTTCAGATGCCATGCGAGCCTCCGGTTCGCGAGCCAACAGAACGCGGAACGCGGAACGCGGAACGCGGAACAGCAGAGCCGTGGTCGATCCCCGGAGCACCCTCCACGGCTCGACGCGCGCACGATCTGTTCCGCATTCCGCGTTCCGCGTTCCGCGTTCTCATCACCGCCCCCTTCCCTGTCTCGTCACGCCCGTCAGCCCCCGGACCGCGGCTTCCGGGTCGACGGTGCGCGCCACCGAGGTGCCGACCAACACGAGGTCCGCGCCCGCAGCCGCCATCCGCTCCACGTCCGCGCGACTCTCGATCCCGCTCTCGGCGACGGCGGGCACGCCGGGGGGAATCCGCGCCACCAGTCGCTCCGCCAACCCGAGATCGACCGCGAAGGTCCCGAGGTCACGACTGTTCACTCCCACCGCGGCCGGCTCGACGGCGAGCGCGAGCTCGAGCTCGGCCTCCGAGTGGACTTCCACGAGCACGCCCAAGCCGAGCCCCCGGGCCGCCGCCGCCAGGGCACGCAGCCCCTCCGGCGCGAGCGCCCGCACGATCAAGAGCGCCGCGCTCGCTCCCGCCGCCCGCGTCTCGTACAGTTGCAGCTCGTCGAGAATGAAGTCCTTGCGGAGCACCGGGAGGCGCACGCAGCGCGCCACGCCGGACAAGTCGTCGAGCGTTCCGCCGAAGTGGCGCTCGTCGGTCAACACGGAGATCGCAACCGCTCCTCCCTGCTCGTACGCCCGCGCGTGCTGCACCGGATCCAGGTCCTCGCGGATCACACCCGCCGAGGGGGAGCGCCGCTTCACCTCGGCGATGACTCCGACCGCGGGTCCGGCCAGCGCCGGCGCGAAGCGGCGCGGCTCCGGCGCCGCGCTGGCCCGGCGCGCCAACTCCCGGGCGTGCGGGCGCAAGGCGGCAATGCGCTCTCGCGTGGCACTGAGAATGGCTTCGAGACGGCTTTCCTGCATGCTTGCGTTCGGTCGATTTTCGGGTAGATTAGGCTTCGGTTTCCGTTCGGGAGACAGCGTGCCGCTCACGCGCCGTCAGCGCGAAATTCTCGATTTCATTTCCGGGCAAATCACCGCCCAGGGGTACGCCCCGAGTTTCGAGGAGATCGCCCAGCGTTTCACGTTCCGCTCGCTCGCTACCGTCCATGAGCACCTCACGAACCTCGAGCGCAAGGGCTACATCCGGCGCGCGCACAACGAGAGTCGCGGCATCGAAGTCGTGCCGCCGCGAGGTCAGACCGGCGCCAGCGAACTGCCGCTGTACGGGCTCGTCGCG
>Ga0209238_1000859_pt1 | contig 11403 bp, 10 predicted proteins | sample GraSoi013_1_20cm_FD_185823 | JGI IMG/M metagenome (GOLD analysis project Ga0209238, IMG submission 185823) | Grasslands soil microbial communities from the Angelo Coastal Reserve, California, USA - Sample 10_02_2013_1_20cm (SPAdes) (version 2) | ecosystem: Environmental > Terrestrial > Soil >...
GTGGAAGGCGTGCGAATCGAATTCGATTTGCGGAGCAATTCACACGGGTGGTGGACGGTCGCGGATGCGAAGGTTGTGACGAAAAAATTGTAGCGACCTCGCCACACTGGCGTTGAATTCATCCCCGGGATCCTGTGGGGGGGCACGCAGTTCCTTCCGCCCGGACAGGCCCCCGGTCCGCCCTTCCGCTCACCGCTCCGACGTTGCATCATGCCAGCGGTCCCTCATACCCTTTCGGAGGCTCTAATGCGCTCGTTCAGCCTTTCGACTTGTCTCCTGCTAGCGGTGGCTCCCGCAATTCACGCCCAAGCTGCCCCCGCGACGAACCAGACTCCAATGCACTGGGGCCCGGCCCCGGCAGTGTTTCCCCCGGGCGCGAGGATGGCAGTGGTGAGCGGCGACCCCAGCAAGGCGGAGCTCTTTACCGTCGAGCTGGCGATGCCGAGCGGCTACAAGATCGCCCCGCACTTCCATCCTACGGATGAGACCGTGGAAGTGAAGAAAGGCACGCTGCTCGTCGGCATGGGTGATAAGTTCGACCTGTCGAAAGCGAAAGCGATGAAGGCCGGCGAAAAAACGCCGATGGCGGCCAAAGCACACCACTTCGCCGCCGCGCAGGGCGCCACGTTCATTCAGGTGACGGCCATGGGCCCATTTGCGCTGACCTACGTCAACCCGGCGGACGATCCGCAAAAGCAGGTCGCCAAGCCTTGACCGCGGCGTGACCCGGCCTGGGAACATTGGGGGCGCCTCTTACAGGGCGCCCCCTTTGCGTACCTACTTCATTCTGCTCCTCGCTACGGCGTTGCTCGCACCTGGGGCCACCGTTGCGCAAACGCCCGGGACAGGCAACGGGCTGGAACTCGACTCCTTGAGCTTCGGCGAGCTTCAGCGCCTGATCGCCTCGCGGGACAGCGTGCGGGTGGCACCGCAGTCATCGCGATCGGCGCAACGGCCGCCGGCGCGCTGGTCGGCGCCCTGATCGGTGCGCCACTCAGAAAGTGGCACACCGTGTATCAGGCTCGCTAGCAGCTCTAGCGGTGCGCCGTCCGCGACCCATATTGCAGAATAACTCAAATGCCCTGAACCCCGAGGCGCGATGTCGTGTGGCTCGCCCATGCCTCGGGGGGAGCAAATCGCGAAGAAGACCATCCATGGCATCCGTCCTTATCACAGGAACCAGCTCGGGAATTGGCATGGCCACCGCCCTGGCCTTCGGGAGAGCTGGCCACAAGGTCGCGGCGACGATGCGCACTCCTCATCGAGCGCCCGAGCTCGCGCGCATCGCCACCCAAGAGAAGCTGCCCATCACGATTTCGGCCATGGATGTTGATTCCGATGCGTCCGTCACGGAAGGAATCGGCCGCATCGTGAAGGAGGGCGGACCAGTCGACGTGCTCGTCAACAACGCAGGGATTGAGCGTACCGGCTCGGTCGAGGAAACGCCGTTGGCCGAGTTCCGGGCTGTGATGGAGACGAACTACTTCGGCGCGATCCGCTGCATCCAGGCGGTGCTCCCGGCGATGCGCGGGCGCCGGAGTGGCTGCATTGTCAACGTCGCGTCGGTTGCCGGACGCATCGCCAACTCGCCCATGGCTGCGTACACGGCATCGAAATTTGCGTTGGAGGCACTCAGCGAGGCATTGGCGCAGGAGGCGAAGCCGTTCAACGTGCGAGTGGCGATTGTCGAGCCGGGGATCATCGACACGGCGATGGCCAGGCGCGTCGAGTCGGCGCACACTCCCTCACCTTATCCACAGGAACGCCGCTTCGCCGCGATGTTTTCCGCGGCCCTGAAGAACCCGGTACCGCCATCTGTGGTGGGAGAGAAGGTGCTCGAGATCGTGGAGAGCGGCACCTGGCAGCTGCGGCATCCGGTGGGACCCGACGCGATGCCGTTTCTCCAATGGCGCAAAGCGATGAGCGACGAGGAGTGGGTCGCCTGGGGCGCGCTGGGCGACGATGCCTGGTATGATCGTTTGAAGGCCGATTTCGGCATGGACGCACGCCCATGAAAGTCTCCACCGTAGTCCTGCTGGCTGCGTGCGGTCTGTTGGCTGGATGCGAGCGTACTCCACTAGTGCTCGAGCCGCACTCCGCCGCGCCGACGACCCTGAGCGCCGCGAGCCTCGCGTCGGAAGCGGTCAAGCCCAACTTCAACCTCGAAGTTATCCTTCGCGGGCCAGACGGCAGCGATGGTTTCGGCCACGTGAAGTTCCGTCAGGCGAACGACGACCCGACGATCGTGGATCTCGGCGTGTGGGTGCGCGATCTAGCGCCCAACACGCACTACAAGCTGCAGCGAGCTGTCGACACGGTCCTCGACGACGATTGCACGAGCACATCGTGGCTCACGCTCGGCGCGGGGTCTGCTCCGCAGGATATTGTGACGGATGACGGTGGCACTGGCCGCGCGGATTTGTTCCGCCTGTTGACGTCTCCCATTGGGACCGCGTTCGACATTCACTTCCGTGTCGTGACCACCGGGACGCCACCAGCGGTCGCGCTGATCAGCGATTGCTATCAATTCTTCGTTAGATAGGATGAGGCCTTCACCATGCCAAGCTGCTACAAAAGCCCAGGCCGCACTTCCATCCCACCATGAGGTTGTCGAAGTCACGAGCTCACGTCAGCGGTCTGCCCCCGCCCCCGCCCCTGCACCCGCTCCTGCCAGGTCTCTGACCTCTGCGGCGAGGGTCCGCAGCCGGCCGGGTGCTCCCTGAGCATCACCATCCAGCTGCGTTGCCAGCTGCAGGAGGGCCTCTCGACGCTGGCCTCCTGAAAGCCGCTCGGCGCGGGCGAGCGCCGCCCGTGTGGTGGCCAGCCGTTCAGGCGCCAGGCCGTTCGACCTCGCCACCTGGTCCAGGTAGGCACGCGCCACCGTGAAGCTCGCCGGCCAGACGAACTTGGGCTGGTCCTGCGTATTGAAATACTCGAGCTGCACCAGCTTCGCCGCGGCGATCTCGTTCTGCGAAATGAACCCGCTCGGCGTCAACTCGAAGATGTCGAGCCCGCGCGAAATCTCCGAGCTCACGATGACCCCGTTATACCAGTAGGCCGACCACGATCCGCCGTCCTCCATCTTGGTTGAGTCGACCGGCCCGCGATCGAAGAACGCGATCTCCTTCGGGTGGGCCGGATCGGTCCAGTCGAATACGGAGATGCCACCCTGGTACCAGGCCTGGACCATGACGTCCCGGCCCGGAATCGGGATCAGCGACCCGTTATGGGCCACGCAATTCTCGAACGGGGTCTGCGGCGCCGACATCTTGTAGTAGCTCTGAAACGTCATCCGGTTGTCGGCCAGCGTGAAGATCGCGTCCGCCCCCCACTCGTGCTTGTCGGTGGCCCGGCATTTGGGCTGGCCGCCGCCGCCCCACTCGTCGGAGAAGAGGAGCTTGGTCCCGTCGTTGTTGAACGTGGCGGAGTGCCAGTAGGAGAAGTTCGAGTCGGACACGGCGTCCATCCGCTTGGGGTTCGCCACGTCGCGGATGTCCAACAGGAGGCCGTACCCGCCGCACGCGCCGCCCGCCAACCCGATGGCCGGATAGACTGTGATATCATGGCACTGGCTGGGTCCGGGGCGCACGCCGTTCACCGTCCCCGGAGGGGGAGCCATCATGGCATTCGTCATTGTCTGAATGGCCTCCCGCACGCCTGCGCTGTCGGCAGCGGTGGGCGTCCCCCCAGGGCGGCCGCCGCGCGCCTTGACGACGCTATCGAGCATCGGCTTGGTGTATTCCGCCTCCAGGACGTATTCGATCTCCCCCATCTTCGCCGTGAAGCCCCCCTTGGCCCGCCAGTCCGCCGCCTCCTTGGCCGAGGCCGCGATGTCCTCCGGCGTCTCGCCGTGCTTGGGCGGCGCGGCCAGGCCGCTGAAGATCCGCGGCGAGCTCACGATGGCCGCCTGCTCGGGATGCGCGAGCGGCACCTTGATGACCTCGATCCGGAACAGCGCGCTGTTCGGATTCGAGTCCGGCGGCGCCGCCACGCATCCGGGGAGCTCGCTGGGCGAACGCACCGGGGCGGATCCCGAGACGTAGACGTACACGTTGTCCTTGTCGTTCGGGTCGATGACGACGGTGTGCGTGTGCGAGCCGCGGCAGGTCTGGACGTTCGCGATGTACTTGGGATGGGTGATGTCGGAGATGTCGAAGATCCGGATCCCCCGCAGCCGGCTCGCGCTGACCGAGTCGTGCACCCCTTCCTTACCGCAGTCGAGCCGCCCGCCCATCCCCTCACCCGACACGAAGAGCAGGTTCTTATAGACGGAGACATCGCTCTGGGACGCCGGGCAGACAAACCCGACCTTCAGCGTCGGCTTGGCCGGGTTCGAAATGTCCCAGACCTGGAATCCGTTGTAGTTCCCCTGAATCGCGTATTGCCCCGTGAACGCGAGATCCGAGTTGGTGATGCCGGCGAACTGCTCGGGCGGCGGCGTCTTCGAGACCACCCGCAGATTCCATGCTGCCTCCGCCGCGTTCATGAGGCCCGCGCGCAGGCCGACCCGGGGGTCGGGGTTGGGCGCGACCGTCGACAGGTTCGCGCCGCCCGAAGAGGCGCAGGCGGCGAGGGAGCCCAATCCGATAGTGAGCGCCAGCGACCGAAGCGCGGGAGCGATTCTGACGGAGAATTCCATGGGCTGATTCCTTTCCAGGAAACGGATTATTGGCCCGGCCTCTCGAACAGCAGTGCGGCGAGCATCTTCTGCATGCGGGCGATCTCGGTGGTCTGGTCGGCGAACACATCCGAGGCGAAGCGGAAGACCTTCTCCTGCTCTCCCGCTCCCGTGCCGAACAGCGCATTCACCATGGTGATCGCGCCCTGGTGGTGCTGGATCATGAACGTCAGGAACAGCCGGTCGAACTCCCGTCCCCGCGCGCGGTCGAGCTGGGCCAGCTGGTCCGCCGTCAACATCCCGGGCATCATCGGGGCCGGATCCATGCCGGGCATCATGGCGTGCGTGGCGCTCGGATCGGGCACCTCCTCGTGCCGGTCGCGGAGCCAGCGCTGCATGAGCGCGATCTCGTCGCCTTGGCCCACCACGATCCGTTCACACAGGGCGCGCAGCGACGGGCTTGCGTCGTGGCTCGGGGCCCAGCCGGCGATCAGCACGGCTTGCGCATGGTGGTAGATCATGCCGGACATGAAGTGCACGTCCGCCGCGGTGTAGTCCTGCGCGGCTGCGCTCGTGCACGCGAAAATGGACAGCACTGCTAAAGTCTTCGATAGCACCACGGCAGATAATGCCTCGCGCGGTTTAGGAGGGGAAGGCTTGGCACGTCATGGAGGTGTGAAGGAGAAGCGCCCTCACAGGGAGCCATGCGCCGCGCGAAACTCGCGGGCGAGCTCGCGCCGCAGCAGCTTCCCGATGGCGGACTTGGGCAGCGCCTCCCGAAACTCCACGTGCTTCGGAACCTTGTAGGCGGCGAGGTGGCGCCGGCAGTGGTCGCGGACCTCCTCCTCGGTCAGGCCCATGCCTTTCCGCGTGACCACCCACGCCATCACCGCCTCCCCCGAATGCGGGTCCGGGACCCCCGCGACGCCGACCTCAGCGACCGCCGGGTGGGTCGCGATGACTTCCTCGACCTCCCGCGGCCAAACCTGAAAGCCGCTCGCCTTGATGAGATCCTTCTTGCGATCGACGATGGTGAGATACCCGTCCCCGTCGAGCGACCCCAGGTCGCCGGTATAGAGGCGACCCCCGCGTAACATCTCCTTGGTGGCCTCCGCATCCTTCCAGTAGCCTTCCATGAGCTGCGGAGCCTCGATGACGATCTCGCCGATCTCGCCGGGTCCGACCTCCTGGCTCGGATCATCGACATCCACGATTCGCACGTCGACATCGGGCAGAGGGATGCCGACCGCGCCCTCCTTATAGGTGCCCATCACGGGCGTGCCGACGGAGGCCATACAGGCCTCGGTCAGCGAATACACTTCGATGATCCGCCCGCCCGTCAGCTGCTCGAACCGCCGCTTGGTCTCCGCGAGGAGCGGCGCCGACCCCGAGACGCACAGCTTGACCGATGAGAAGTCCACCTTGCCGGCGCGCACGGCAGGATGGGCCAGCATGGCGTTGTAAAGCGTAGGGACGGCGGGGAGGACGGCGGGACGCGCCTGCTGGATCGTCCGGAGGAGATCGTTCAGGTCCCTGGGGTTGGGGATGAGCACCGCCGGGTTTCGCCCCACCAGCGCCGTGCCGAGAATGCCCACGTTCCCAGCGACGTGAAACGGTGGGAACACGAACGCGATGCCGTCGTCCCATTCCTTGAGGATCGGCTGGAACCAGCGGCTGAGCTGTAGGGCCGCCATCAGCACGCCGCGATGTCGCAGCAGGGCCGCCTTCGGGACCCCCGTCGTACCACCCGTGAGCATGAGCAACGCGGCGTCGGACGGGCTCGGGCCGGCGCGCGGCGGCGCCGCCGCGGGGGAGGCCCGGATCACCGCCTGAAACCACACGTCCCCGGGCGCCAGCGCGACCCGGTCCCCTTCCTTCCGTTCCTTGAGCAAGGTGTACGCGAGCCGGAGCAGGCGCGGCAAGAACTCCTTGATGTTCGTCGCGATCACGACTTCGAGCGCGGTGCCAGGCTGGAGGTGTTTGATCTTGTGATAGAACCGGCTCAGCACCACGGCCGCGCGGGCGCCGGTGCCGGCCAGGGCGTGCGCCAGCTCCTCCTCCGAGGATAACGGATTCAACGGGACGGCCACCGCGCCAGCTTTCCACACACCCAGCTGAGCGATGATCACCTGCGGGCAGTTCGGCATGAGGAGGGCGACGCGGTCGCCCTTCACGACCCCGCGCGCCGCGAGCCACGCGGCGAAGCCATCGCTCAACCCGTTCAGCTCCCCGTACGACAGCCGGGCACCCTTGAAGATCGCCGCCGTATGGCGTGGTCGTTCGGCAGCGGTCGCCTTCACGATGTCCACGAGGGTCTGCTGAGGGTACGGCGCCAGGGTCGCCGGCACCCCGTCGTCGTAGTGGGCAAGCCAGGGCCGCTCCATGAGGGATTTTGCAGGCCCCGAGCGGAGAGCGCCAGTCGCGCTCTAGTGGGGAATGATCTTCAGGTCAGCGAAATCCCCGCCGGAGCCGTTCCCCACCCACAGGCCGACCAATCCCTTCGTGCGGTCGCTCAGCTGGGTGACCACCAGACTGGGCTGTTTCGCGTCGCCGACGAAGACGCTCACCTTGGGACTCGCGACGACGACGCGCACATGGAACCAAGCGTTGGGGTCCGGCGCGGGACTCACGGGCTGCTCGAAGGCTCCCGGCCGCTCGGCTCGCAGCTTCTGCCATGTATAGGTCGGATGCGATATGTACTGTACGGCGTGGCTGTGCCTCGCCGGGTCTTCCGTGCGGAAGTTGAACGGACGCAAGTAAATCGCGTCGTACGTCGTGCTATCGAGCCCATGAAAGGCGACACCGACAAAGCTTTGCCCCTGTACGTCTTTGCCTCTGACGTCAAACTCGATGGTCCCGTTACTGAACTCGATCCCTTTGAGATACGCCACGCCCTCACCGGGCTGCTCGTTGAGCCGAACACCCTTCCTGGTCCCATCGCTCAGAGCACTCACGCTGCGGTTGAAGACTTGGACGTCCTTGGGCTCGATGGATCGTTGTTGCGCGGCGACGCTGGAAGCAGCAAACAGGACGACAAGAGCAGGCATGTTCATAGGCGCCCCCCTCCTTATTGGGCTCACTCGTACCACAGTTGTTACACATTGATACGCTTGCAACCCTCCATGGCCGACCGAATGTTTACACGGGCCGGCGGACGTGGGACGCCGCCGTATGCCCCTTCCCGAAATGAGGAGATCTCAATGAAGCGGCTCTCGCAGGTCGCCGTCGTCGCTTCGCTCGTCGCGCTCGCCGGGTGTTATCACGCGACGATCGACACAGGCCTCACTCCATCTACAACCGTTATTGACAAGAGCTGGGCGTCGGGCTGGCTCTGGGGGCTAGTGCCACCGAGCGCCATCGAAACCGCCAAAAAATGTCCCCAGGGCGTGGCGAAGGTCGAGACCCAGCACAGCTTTCTGAACCAGCTGGTCTCCGCACTCACGGGCGGCATCTACTCCCCCATAGCGATCAAGGTGACGTGCGCACAGAGCGGTCACGCTTCCACCGCTCCCGGGGCGTCCGAGATCGACGTTCCGCCGAGTGCAACGCCCGACGAGCGGAAGGCCGCGGTGCAGCGTGCCGCCGAGCTCTCGCTCGAAACAGGCGGCCCCGTGTTCCTCAAGTTCTAGGAGGATGCGAGCCACAAAGCAGGGCTGGGGGGGGCATCTCGCGATGCTCCCTCCGCTCGCGCCAGAGTCTCACTCGTACCGCAGTGACTCCACCGGATCCACCGCCGCGGCCCGGCGAGCCGGTAGAATGCCCGCCAGGAGCCCCACGCCGATCAGGATGCCGACGCAGATGAGGGCGATGGGCCAGGACAGCCTCGGGTTGAGGATGTACTGCATCGCCTCGTTGCCTTCGGTCGGGATCGCGTCTACCCCGAATACAATGAGCGCCGCCACCACGAGACCCACGAGTCCGCCCGACAGGGCGATCGCCATCGCCTCGAACAGGAATTGCGCCATGATGTGCCGCCGGCGGGCGCCGAGCGCGCGCTTGATGCCGATCTCCTGAGTCCGCTCCTTCACGACAACGTACATGATGTTCGCGACCCCCACGCCCGCGATGAGCAGCGTGAACGCCCCCACCAGCCCCATGAAGATCTGGATGCCGAGCCCGACGGCGGTGGTCTCCTTCTCGTCTTCGATGAAGTCCCACATGCCCAGGGCCCGCTGGTCCGTGGGGTCGAAGCTGTATTTCCGCCCCAGCACGCGGTACAGCTCCGCTTTGACGATGGGTCCGCGGGATGCATCGCGCGGCTGCACGATGAGGTGGCTCACGAACCGGTTCCCGTAGATGGTGCGAAACGTCGAGTAGGGGATCACCCCGCGATCGGCGTCGGGTCCGTTGTTGCTCGAATCCTGGAACTTCTTCTTCAGGACGCCGACCACCGTGAACGGCAGCCCGTCCACCACGACGCTCTTGCCGGTAGGATCGAGGCCCTTGCCGAAGATCCGCTCCGCCAGCTCGTTGCCGAGGAACAGCACCCGCCGCCTGCGCTCGACGTCGGCGGGGTTGATGAAGCGTCCGCCCGGCGCGGGGTCCATGTGGCGGATCGTCTCGTGTTCGGGACCGACGCCCTCGAGAAATGCGTTGGTGCGCGTCTTGCCCATCTGAAACGACGTGCCCCACCGCCCGTACGAGACGCTTCCCCGGTCGACGTCCGGGATCGCGTTCCGGAGGAGATCGAGATCCTCCTCCACGAGCCGGATGCGTCGTCCCTGCCCCAGGCCGGCGAATGCCTTGCTGGTCTCCCCGCCGTAGACCATGAACATCCGTTCGCCGGCACCGAGCAGGCCGTCGCGCACGGTACGCTTCAGGCCCTCCCCGAACGCCAACAGCAGCACCACCGCGAGCGTCCCCCAGGTCACGGCAAAGAAGGTGAGGAAGGCCCGAGTCCGCTGCGTCTTCAGGTCGCCGAGGAAGTCCTGGAGCAGGATGTAAAACATGGTTAGCTGCGCAGCGCCTCCACCGGATCGAGCGCCGCGGCGCGCCGGGCGGGCATCAACCCCGCCGCAAACGCAACCAGCGCGAGCAGTGTCAGCGTGGCCACGAGCACGGCCGGGGAAATGGTCGGGACGCCGACGAACTCCTTGATCGGCAACCCACCCAGCGCCGCCACGAGCCCGAGCGAGAGCAGCAGACCGAGCGTCGCCCCCATGGCCACGATCATCAGGGCCTCGGCGAAGAACTGGCGCATGATGTCGGCACGCGTCGCACCCACGGCGCGCCGCACCCCAATTTCGCGGGTCCGCTCCCGGACCACGATGTACATGATGTTCGCCACCCCGATACCGCCGACCAGCAGGGTGAAAGTCCCGACGATCGCGAAAAAGATGTTGAAGGCGACGAACATCTTGCCGAACTTTGTCTCCCACTCGCTCGTGTCCCAGAAGCCCAGGGCGTCCTTGTCGGTGGGATCGAACCGATACTTCCGCCCCATCGTCTCGTACACCCGTCGCTCGGCCACCTTGGTGAGCTCCGAGGCCCGCGCCCGGTACACGATGTCGTTCAAGAACTGGTCGCCGAACAGGGCGTAGTGCGTGGTCGCCGGAATGAAGATCCGGTCCTGGTCGCGCTGCTGATACGAAGAGTTCTGCAGCTTGGGCCGCATCACGCCCACGATCGTGAACGGCGTGTCGCCCAGGTATACCTGCTGCCCCACGGGGGCTTCCTGGTCGAACAGCAGCTTGGCCAACTCGTTCCCCAACACCGCTACGCGCCGCCGCTCGGCGACATCGCGCTCGTTGATGAAACGGCCGCCCGGCTCGGCGATGATGTTGCGCATCAGCCCGTAATCGGGAACGATGCCGGTCACGGCGGGCGTGGCGGCCTTGACGCCGCGCCGGACGCGCGCGCTCTGCGTGATGAACTCGGGGCTGATGTGCTCGATCTCTTGGACTTCGCCGGCGATGAGCGCCACGTCATCCGGCCGCAGCCGGACCGGGCGGCCCTCGCCGAAGCCCGCGAACGGCTTGGTGGTCCGGCCGCCGAAGAGGATGACGATCCGGTCGCCCAGCCCGTGAAAGCGCTTCAGGGTCTGCCGCTCCAGGCCGACCCCGAACGCCAGCAGCACCACCACCGCCACGGTGCCCCAGGCGATCCCGAGGACGGTCAGGGAGGTGCGGAGTTTCTGCGCCCGCAGGTCGGCGAGGAAGTCGCGCCACACCTCAGGTGATCTCGCGCGGCGGCGGCTCCACCAGCGAATCCGTCACCTGCAGGCCCTCCAATACCTCGATGTTGATGGCGTCGGAGAGACCGGTCTTGATCGCGCGCTCCGCGGTCTTGCCGGGGCCGGTGCGGAGGGTCACGAAGCTCGAGTCGTGGCGGTGGGTGATGAGCCGCTCCGGGATGTACAGCACGCTGTCGCGGCGGGAGATGATCACCTCGGCGTTGGCCGAGTAGCCCGCGCGGAGCGTCGCCCCTGCCACCTCGGTCAGGACGATCTCGATCGGGAAGACGGTCGCCTGCTCCTGCTTGTGCGCCTTGAGCCAGATCTTCTCGAGCCGCCCCTTCACGCTGGCGTTGGGGAGGGCGCCGATCTTGATCGTCACCGGCATGCCCTCCTTGAGCCGACCCACGTCGATCTCGTCGACGGTTCCCCGGAAGATCAGATCCCGCATGGCCGCCATACGCATCAGCACCGTGCCCGCCTGGTACGGCGTGAGCGGCACCACGGGATCGCCGATCTCGATCGAGTCCTCGAGGATGTAGCCGTCGATGGGGGCGCGGACCACCGTCTCCACCTGCTTGCCGCCGGTCAGCACCTTGCCACCCTCTTGTAA
>Ga0209238_1000860_pt1 | contig 11402 bp, 9 predicted proteins | sample GraSoi013_1_20cm_FD_185823 | JGI IMG/M metagenome (GOLD analysis project Ga0209238, IMG submission 185823) | Grasslands soil microbial communities from the Angelo Coastal Reserve, California, USA - Sample 10_02_2013_1_20cm (SPAdes) (version 2) | ecosystem: Environmental > Terrestrial > Soil >...
TTCGTCAGGATCGAGCAGAGGAAGTTGGATCACATCCGGCTTTCTCTGCGGCTTTTTCCGTGCTGTGTAGTCAGGCAACTTCAGAAAGAGCAGCCATTCATCAGGTCCGAGCGTCCACAGCTTCAAGTGTGGCGACTGATAGCCAGTCTCGATGAGACGCGGATTCTTCACCTCTTTGATGTGTTTGTTGTCCTCCGCCCACTCCATCGTGTAGAAGGCCAGCTCCGTCTCCTGATATTCGATCTTGAGCGTGCTGGTGTAGATGCTGACCTGAACTTGCTGCGAAGCCAGCCCCTCCTCTGCATAGAAGCGCCATCGGCGAAAGCGGATATATCCTGATCGATCCAGGTGGCGGATAAACTCTGTCGCAAAGAAGATGCGGGCCAGCGTTGAAGCTTCGAGGGTACGCGCTAGCACGCCTCGTAGCACATCCTGGGGGCTGTGTCGTCCGTCCTGACGTTCACGATGCGCGAAGTGAATCTGGCAGTTGTAGTCCCGAATGAATTTCCGATGAGCCTTCTTCATCTCGTCCAGCGTGGACGCTTTGTTTAGATAGTAATCCGCGAGACGCCGCATTATCCCGAAATGCGCCTCTATGTAATTTTGCCAGCTCTGCCGGGGGTCAATCCGCTCTTTGCGGATGTCCAGAGCTTCGTAAATAGCCATTGCACGTTTTGAATAGAAGACCCCACCACTATCCGTAACAATGGCCTCTGGAGCCCCGTAATTTCGCAGAGCTTTGGCGAGTACCCACAGGTAGGCGGCAGTGTCCTGCCTTTCCGAGATAGCAGAAGCAAGCAGCATTCTCGAAAAATTCTCAAGGACACTAATTACATATACTGGACCTTTAATATTAGGAAGTTGGTGGTGCTCTATATAACGTATATCGATACTCCAATATTCGTGTCTCCGAGAGGCTTTAAAGGGCATCTCTTTCTTGGGCTTGGGCGGCGCTTTCTGCTTATCCCACCCATAGAGAGCGCGGTGCTTTGCCATGATACGCCCACAGGTACGTGGGGACACCTTGATGCCCTCCTGGAGAAGCGCGGCGTGCATGCGCCACTCACCAATCAGCGGATTTTCCTGCTTTTTGCGAATCTCGTTGGCAATTTCCATTGTCACGACTCTCGGCGCTTTGCGCGCGCGCGACTTATCGTCCAGCCCTCGGACCCCCTCTTTGACCCATCGTTTCAATGTCGTATACACCGTCTGCCGCGAGGTTGCTAAATACTCGGCAATTGAAGTAATTGACCAGCCTTCCGCGTGGAGCTGGACTACAGCATGCCTGCGTTCTGCCGGATTAGGGATCTGGTCCCAGGTTTGATAGCGGCGAGTATTGATCGAAGGTGGCGGCCCGGAGGCCAGCACCATCTTGACCGAGTTATGCGAAGGACGCCGCTGAAAACGAGCCTCGCAGATCTCCGCGATTTCGCGCAAAGACATGGTAGGTAATTCAACGCGCAAGTCAACAATCAACTGCCGCATATCTGGTGGTAGGCTCCGCGCCGTTTCCTGGGGCTGTTTGCGGGGCCTGGATGCAAACAAGCTGACCATGCCCTGCTCGTCAAAAGCATCGGCTTTGCGTTCCAGGGTAGGGCGTGGCTCACCTGTCTCTTTTGCCCGTTGAATGGCTGGATCGCCGAAAAGTACGACAGGGCGCAATAACTCATATGCCGTTTGCTCCGGCCAGAGCGTGTACTGCTGGATGGTTTTCCAGTCCTCGGTATGCTCTCGTTGAACCCGCTTGCGTTTGGGCACCGTGCTCCCTCCAACACGATGAAATAGGCTGATGCATCAATCGTACCTGGATTTTTCCCTATTTGCAAGCCCACAGGCGTTTTTTGCTCACTTTGCACTGACCAAATACGTCAAACATGTTACGGCGAGGTGTCCCACCAGGCAGGGTAGACATCTACTAGTGCAGCAGGTACGCTTGGGAAAGCAGCCCCCAGAGTCACCAGGGAGAAAGAAGCAAGCAAGCCCATCCAGTCATCAGGCTTGTGCCAGAAAATGAGGGCAGCTACCCCGAAGTATGTCAGGGCAAACAAGAGATTGACCGATGTCCAATAGACGGCGAAGATCGTGATCGGGATGCCCAGCGCGTGCAGCGATTGGACCGTGGCTGCGGTCATGCAGATGTCGAGACAGTCAGTGTGGAGGGAGTTGAACCAGGCCACGTTGGCCGGGGTACCGGCGATGTAGACTACTAGCGCCAGGACGGTGATGGCAAGCAGCGCGATCCGTGCCAGCACAAGCCAGTGACCACGCAAGCGCGTGTTCTCCCTACTCTGCGGTTCGCGTCCCAGAGCAGTTGGAGCCGGTGCCTGTTGCGTGTTCATCGTTCTACTCCCGTTCTAAGGTGCATGGCTGTACTGCGACGCGAAGAAGAGCGGAGTGGTAGTTCCCGTAGGTAGATTAGGAAACTCAACGCGAGACACGCTTAATCGTCCAACGTACGGGTGTTAACATCCTGTACAGAAATGTACGAATGGCTGCATTCTGCCAGATGTTCCAGAACTGCGACCACTGGACCTTTGGGTCGATACAGACAACCCGGGTTTGCACTGGCTCGTTCACACCAAAGTGTGCCGCTACCGATTTGAGTGTGTACTGCCAGAATCGATTCTCATGTTTCGTGCCTCCCAGGCGGAAGCCCACTTCATACGCCAGGTCGTTGGTGCGCACAAGCACCAGGATCTGTGCGATGGTGTCCCCCTCTTCTTCATAGGCGCTAAAGGTGATCCAGCCGGCAAACATATGCCCCTCTGGGTTCATGAAGGTGAAAGATTCCTCGTCAGCGTAGATTACCAGTACTCCTGTAGAGAGTGGTAGGCCAACTGAAATGTCACCAGGGAGCAACATGTTAATAAGCGCTACCTCACCTGGGGCAATACCAGTGACTGGCTTATAGAAACGATCCCACTTCGGCCAGAACGTCGGGAAATTCTCCTTCCATGTTCTGATGACCTCAACTGGTTTGACGGAAGTCCCACTCAGACGCACCTGAAAGGTTTTCTGCCACAACTGGCCGAAGCCTTGTAGCGGACTCATGGTCTGGCGTCCCTCGACATTCAGGTTGAGCGCACTTGTGGGCATTCTTCCCACTTTCATAGTCGAGACTGGCTGCGCCCAATAGGCCATATCGCGAGGTTGTTTGTCATCAGATGGGGTAGGGATGGAATTCATTGTGTTCTTCCTCCTGAAGAAGCTGGCAGATATGATACAATGCTTAACAGAGCAATTGTACCATATCTGCCTTACTATAGCCTGCGAAAAAGGCTGCTCCCACATCTCCTATTTGCTGGATGGCAATCAGAATAATAAATCCTGCCCAGAGGGTCAAAATGCCATAAATGATACTGGCTTGTTTGACATGTATCCACAATCCTCTCACTACTTCCCTTTGGCAGGACTTTTGATCAAGTCGTGCCCATTCACACGAATATAGACCACACTGCCCAGCGCAACCAGTCCCATCACCACAGAGAAGACCATCAATCCGTAGAAACCATTCAGATCCACGCACAACCCCCCAAGAGAGGCGCCTATCAATTGACCCACTCCCAGTACAACCGAGTACAAGCCCATCACAGCCCCTCGTTTGCCCGGTATCAGTTCCGAAATCGCCGCCAGGTGAGTCAGTGAAGCCGGAGTAAAGCCGCTCAACAGGAGCACTCCGAGTACCATCACGGGAATGAGCATCAGGAGCAGTGGTTGCGGACTGGCAGCTAAACGAGCCGGGTTCTCAGCCAGACCATTGATTAGTATCAAGCTGGCGATACTCAGGCTCAAACCACCCAACCCGATAAACATTACCGTTGTACGACGCAGGTGCGGCAAGACCAGCATCCATAACCCCATTCCTGCCAGGAACAGCAAGCCGAACCCACCGAGTAACAATGTTGCTACCTCTTTGCTGAAGCCACCGTAGAGCAACTGCCCCGGATGACGAATATCCGCTGCTGGCTCAGCATAGGTCAGCATAATGGTACTCAAGGTAATCCAGGCGCCTACCAGCGCATTGATTGACAGCCACGCCGGCAGAAAGGTAAAGATGCGTTTATGGCGCAGCATCGAAAGACTTTCAGTCAGTGAACGATGCGCTTCGACCTGCGTTGTGCGTTGTGCCTTCTCCTTCAAGAAACGGGCGATCAACACACCATTGATCACGTGCAGTGCAATCACCACGAAGAAGCCCCAGGTCCCTATCAGGCTGCTAACCTTCCCGGCAAAGGGAATCGCCAGGGCCAGCCCTCCCACAGTAGCGACTTCAAAAGCAGTCATCACCCGTGCTCGCAGCTTGTCCGAACCACTGGTAGCTCCGGTGAGGTAGCCCAGGCTCGCCGGTGCATTGAGCGCGGTAGCCGCCCCTTCGAGCAAGCGTCCAACCAGTACCATCAGCAGTAAAACCACCAATCGGGTATCAAATGGAGTAGCCTGCGGGTGGGGAAAGAACAGAGCCGCGCTAGCAAGGCAAAGGGCTGCAACGCTTCCCACGAGTGGTGCAGCAAACAGGAAAGGTTTGTGGCCCATGCGATCAGAGAGACTGCCCACAATTGGAGCCAACGCGAGTTCGCTGATATAAAATGCTTCAAGCACAAGGGCAACGATGGTCGCAGATGTGAAGTGCTCCCCCAGGTAGAAACCGAGTAGTACGAAACTGGTGCGGCTAGCAATGCGCAGCAATAGCGTAGAAAGAATAGCCGCGAGGATGGACCTACCGGCCGCCCGCGTACTTGTCCCCGAACGCTTCTGTCGCTGTTCGCTTACCTTACGCTCCTGGTCGTGAATCTGGCTAGATGTTGGATTGATTACTTCAGGTACGTCAGGATCGAGTATTAGTGTTTGGCTCATCTTTATATTCCTATTCAATGCATCCCATGCGCCTTATTGGTTTCTTTTACAGCATATATATCCTTGGTTACCCATCGAAGTGTTCGAGCACTTCTCGCTATACATACCCTCCCACCACAGCAATCTCAATCATAGTTTACTTCATGCAGCGTTACGAAATCGTTACCTGCCGTAATACGATCAACCTGTTCCCTGGTTTCTCCATCCTTTACCGACGAGAGGCGACCCACTCTAATGCCATGTGGCAGGCCGACCATACCCCGCTTGACATCTGGCTGCTGGATGAACAAGGTGAGGCTGCCCGACCTCGGTTAACGGCCACCGATCACACCGAAAGAGCGCGTTGCGCTCCACTCTTTCTGGCGTGATGAGCGATGAGAGGCTTACCCTAAACCCATGTGTTTTTGCTCAGTCATCAGCCGTGCCGCCATCGCTGCGATCCATGCCCAGGCAAACACGACCCCGATCCAGAAACCAATGACACTCCAGGCTTGGCCCGACCCCGTGGCGATGCCGACAAAGGCTGCGAAGAAGATCACGCCAGTCACCACTAAGTTGGTGATCTGAATCCATCCCAGGTCTCCGTTCGCCAGCAGCCTGAGGTTATGACGTGTGATGTCGAACCCGGGGCGAATGCAGCATGGCTAAGGCCCCCTACCCAATCTTCGGCAGGCAGGTACGCAGTGTCGCAAAGAAGGAGTATAGCACACAAAGAAAATCTGCAACATGCCGCTGCCTGCGCGGTGATGAGCAAGTCATTCGACAATGGCGTCATCTGTTGTTCTGAGCATAACCTGGTCGTAGTACAGTCCTGTGCCCAGGCGTTCAGAGCAGCGTTAGAACAACATGGGGCCGCTGTGCTTTCAGAACAAGAAACGGCCGCCTTCCTCAACGTCATTGTGGACCCTGTAAGCAATCGCTTCAAACCCCACGTGAACGGCCAGTTGGCTGCCGATTTAGCCGCACAAGCCGGCATCCCGCGGCCCTATCCCATAAAGCTCCTCGTCATTCCCACCGGAGAAGTACATCAAAATAACCCGCTGGCCCTCGAAAAACTCGCGCCGATCCTCAGCCTGTTTCATTGAATCCTTTACCGCCAGGATGCCGGCCAGCCGTATTCTCGTCAACGCCCCTGGCGCGCAAGCTGGTATTGGCATGACCAGCGGCTTGATACCCTCGCTCACCCTCGGATGTGGCACCTTTGGGGGCACGTCAACCACCGATAATGTGACCTACAGCCATCTGCTCAATGTACCTCGAAGTAATACTTGGCCAAATCGGGGCTCCATATAATGACCGCACCCACGCTTGAAGCGCCTTCTGACCTTGATCGTCAGCTTTTGTCTCCATTTGAGCAAGACACATAACCTGTCCGCGAGTGCTCTTGCCCTTCACAAGACGCTCTGCGTGAAATTTCCTCATGGCATTGGGAACTGGTAGGTCAGTATATACGTCATTTGGCCGAGATATGGGCCGTCTGGCGTGCCAAAAAGCAGGAGGATAGTGCGGGCACAGAAGAAACCCTCTCCCCAAATGGCTGTCCCAGGAAGCAATCCCTGTCATACCCCTCATGGGCGTGTTCGTTTTCGGTTGCTCGTCTGGTCGCTTTTGATTTGCAGCTTCAGCTTTTGGAGCTCGTAGTCCGCCGCGCTGGGAGGGAAGTAATAGCGGTAGAGTTGACGGAGCATCGTGATCGGCGGCACGGTGAGCGTTGCGAGTCCGAGTGCGCGCGCATCCTGGGTGGCGAAGTAGACACTCAGCCGTATGATGCTGGACAAGGGTGGTCAGTCCTCGTGACGGAAAAACAAGGTCTCATGCCAGCCATCTCTCTGCACATCTGGACGAAGAAGGTTCTTTCTGCTAGACTGGCTGTGTGGGATGAAGCAGACAAAGATCAGAAAGCGAAGTTTGCATATGGGTGTCATTCGCGTCAGGGCGAGGATTCGAGCTCCTCTCCCGCAGGTGTGGGAGTTTCTCATCAAGCCAGAACATATGCATCTGTGGGGACCATTCACCCGGCCTGTGATTGGCATCGACCGGCCATTTGAAGCAGGGGATCGTGTGACTCTAGATCGGAAAGACTTCTTTGACTTCTTTTGGCACCATAGCCAGGTGCTGCTCGTTGAAAAGGTGGTTCCCTACCACTCACTGCACTTGCGCGACCTTTCTCCGGGAGCTGTCAGAATGAACGTCACCGTGATCGTGAGCGTCGAAGAAACCGCGGATCGAGAGGCTACCTGGATTGAGGAGGCGATCTTCTATTCCTTGGGCAAGAGCAGGGTGATGCAATGGCTTGATCGCTCTTTGGTCAATCCCGTTCTGCAATTGATAGCCAGGTACCCAACGCACAAGGCGTTTCGCCGCTTGCGGGCGAGCGTGGAGCAACCTCACACGCCAGTCTCATCCTGAGAGCTGACGGTCCTTGTTTTCCGTCACGAGGACTGACCACCCTTGTCCAGCATCATACGGCTTGGTGTTATCGATCATTTATCATTCCTCCAAGAGCCAAGAGGGGCAGAAGCCCTAGCGCTTATTTTCAATGGGTTCTGTGGCCAAATGGTAAATGCCCTGGAATGTGAGCAGGTTTGGCCCTCAAACATGAGCACTTGCCAAGAGTCTTGAGCACTGGTACAAGCTTTCCTGGACAAATCGCCCCACATCTCGCTTCATCCATAGATATGCTGTCAATTGGTCGCTTGTGAGATGCTCGACTCCAGTGCCTTTTGACTCCAGAAAAGGCTCATGGATCTCTTTTCGTTTTTCCTGTCTGATGTGGTTTCCAGCTTCGCTCATGAGAAGCTGGAGCCCATGCCCATCGAGGATGACTGGGGAGCGTGAAGAAAAGCAGAGGGATGAGCCATCACCGCTTTCGTCTCTGTGGTAAGACAGCGGGATCACTCAAGGAAACAGTTTCTTCGTTCACCCCAAATGTGCTATGCTAGAGGCGGAGAAGAGCAGAGGTTGTACGGGTTCCTTTGGCAGTGTCCCCGTACAACCCCAGACAGGCGTTCACCCACGTAGCGGGCACACCCGCTAGAGATCAGTATAGCAGATGGGCCCTGGGGAAGTCAGCGTCCATGAGCCGACAGATCACTTCACATCGCTTCATAGTGTGTCGCTGCGCCGGGTCACGCGGAAGGGAGGGCGCTCGTGAAGAGCTACTCGTACCGTGAGCGAGACTATGCCTTCGGGCAGCTGATGCTGACGCTGCGCACCACCCTCGGGCTGACGCAGGCGGGGCTGGCCGAGCCCCTCGGGGTCTCCCGGCGCGCCGTGGCGGAGTGGGAGGGGGGCCTCAGCTACCCCAAAGCCGAACGCCTCAAAGCGTTCATCGCGCTGTGCGTGCAGCAGCACGCCTTTGCCGCCGGGCGCGAGGAAGAGGAGATCCGCGCGCTCTGGAAGGCGGCGCGCCAGAAGGTGCTGCTGGATGAGGACTGGCTGCGCGGCCTGCTCGCTCCTGCTGCGCCCGTCCGGCTTTCCCCACCGGCCGGGACGCCTGCTGCCCACGCGGGAGCGGAGGCCGTGGCCTTCCCGCGCGTCGACTGGGTGGAAGCCCTCGACGTGAGCCATTTCGCGGGCCGCGAGGTGGAAGTGGCCGAGCTCTCCCAGTGGATCGTGCAGGAGCGCTGCCGCCTGGTGACGCTGCTGGGCATGGGCGGCATCGGCAAGAGTATGCTGGCCTCCTACCTCGGTCAGCGCCTGGCGCAAGAGTTCGAGGCGGTGCTCTGGCGCTCGGTGCGCGACGCCCCCTCCTGCGAGGAGCTGGTCGCCGACTGCATCACCTTCTTCTCCCAGACCCCGCCCGCCGCCTTCCCCATCTCGCTGGAGCAGCGTATCACCCAGCTCGTGGCGCGCTTGCAGGCAAGCCGCTGCCTGCTGGTCCTCGACAACCTGGAGACGCTGCTCGAAAGCGGTGACCGCGAGGGCGGCTACCTGCCGGGCTACGAGGGCTACGGGCGACTCATCGGGCGCCTGGCCGAGTCGGCCCATCAGAGCTGCGTACTGGTGACCTCCCGCGAGAAGCCTATGGAGATCGAAGCGCTGGAAGGCGGGCGCTCCCCGGTGCGCTCACTGCGTCTTGCCGGGATTGACGAACAGGCAGCGCAGGAGCTGCTCAGCGACAAGGAGTTGAGCGGTACCCCCGCTGCCTGGCAGCGCCTCGTGGCTGGCTACGTGGGCAATCCCCTGGCCTTGAAAATCGTGGCGCAGGCGGTCTGCGACCTCTTCGGTGGCGATCTCGACCGCTTCCTGCAGGAGGGGGAACTGGTCTTCAACGGCGTCCGGCCGGTGCTGCGCCAGCAGGTGGGGAGGCTCTCGCCCCTGGAGCACCTGCTGCTCACCTGGCTGGCTGTGCTGCGCGAGTGGACGCCGCTGGACACGCTCTCGCAGGTCCTGCACCCCCGAGTGCTGCGCTCAAAACTATTGGAGGCGCTGGAGGCGCTCTCGCGGCGCTCGCTGCTGGAGCGGGGGCAGCAGGCGAGCTTTAGCCTGCAATCGGTGGTGATGGAGTACCTCACCGATGAGTTGGGCGAACGTCTGAGCGAGGAGATCGTGCTGGGCGACCCGCAGCAACTGCGCCAGATGGCCCTGGAGCAGGCGCAGGCCAAAGATTATATTCGGCAGACGCAGGTGCGCCTGCTGGTGCAGCCCCTCCTCGAGCGGCTGCGCGCCGAACTGGGAGCAGACGCGCCGGTCGAGGCGCACCTGCTGCGCCTGTTCGCGCAGTTCCGTGCCGAGGACGCCGCCAAAGAGGGCTATGGTCCGGCCAATGTGATCACCCTGCTCAAAGAGCTGCGCGGCCACCTGCGTGGCCTGGATCTCTCGCAGCTGGCCCTGCGGGGAGCCTATCTGCAAGGCGTCCAGATGCAAGATGCAGATCTTTCCGGGGCGATGCTCCAGAGCTGCGTCTTTACCGAGACCTTCGATGCCATCTCAGCGGTCGCCATCAGTCCCAATGGACAGTATTGGGCCGCAGCCGGCAGGCGTGGGGAAGTGCGGCTCTGGGAAGAGGGAGGCCAGACCTTGTCCCGCGTCTGGCAGGCCCATACGGACAGGATACGAGCCCTCACCTTCAGCCCTGATGGACGCCAGCTGGTCACTGGGAGCTGGGATAACACGGTCAAGTTGTGGGACGTAGAGAACGGCGCTCTGCTCTGGTCGGACTCGCAAGCAAGCAGTATCCCTAGTGTGGCCTTTGCCCTAGATGGAAGCCTGCTTGCCATGAGTGGGGAAAATGTTGGCAAGATCCATCTCTGGGACCTGCGCAGTGACACGCTCCTTGAGACGCTCTCGCATCCTCATCCAGTCTCTGCGGTCGCCTGGAGTCCGAAAGCGCGGCTGCTCGCCAGTGGCGACTTCGATGGAGGCATTCGGGTATGGGAACTGCATACAACAGGGCCAGCCATCTGCATCCGGGCCTTCTCAGGACATACGAACTGGGTGATGGGACTGGCCTTTGCTCCTGATGGCAGCCTGCTTGCCAGCGGGAGCAGGGATGGCGCGGTCAAGCTGTGGGATGTCGCCAGCGGACGCTTGCGTCAGACGCTTGCGGGACATACGGATGGGATAAATCGTGTGGCCTGGAGTCCCGATGGGCGCACGCTGGCCAGTGGTAGCCGTGACACCACGATTCGGCTGTGGGATGTCGAAGAGGGGAGCGCCCGAGCAGTGCTGCCGGGACATACTGCCGAGGTGTATGGCCTGGCCTTTACCCCCGACAGCCGCAGCCTGCTCAGTGGCAGTGACGACGGGACTTTGCGTCTGTGGGATGTCGAAAGTTCGCAGTGCTTGCGCATTATGCGCGGCTATGTGTCTTCCCTCTTTGGTATCGACTGGAGTCCCGATGGCACCCAGCTCGCTAGTGGAGGCTCGGATGCGCTGGTTACCGTCTGGGATATGACCGGCGCGAGACCACCCCGGGTGTTGCGTGGACATCGCGGGGTCGTCTCTGCGGTGGGATGGAGTCCCAATGGGAGGTTGCTAGCCAGTAGCGGGTGGGATAATACCATCCGGCTGTGGAATCCGACCTCGGGTGCCTGCGTAGAGAGGCACCAGGACCCCGACCACCCCGACACCGTCTTCTTCGCAATGGCCTGGAGTCCGGACGGGCAACAATTGGCTTGCGGAACCAATCTGCAGGGCGTGCACGTGTGGAAGGTGACGGCGGGTTCCCACTGGTGGGTCGGGCATCAGTTGCCGACCAGGATACGTCGCGTGGCCTGGAGTCCAGACGGCACGCGGCTGGTCGGTGCTGGCGATGATGGCATCATATATGTGTGAGACGCCTCGGATGGCATGCAGCAGCAGCGGCTGGCGGGACACCCTGGGACTGTCAGGAGCGTGGCCTGGAGCCCCGATGGGAGGCGGCTGGCCTCTGCTGGTGGCGGCAGAGAGGGCGGGGAACTGTTCGTGTGGGAGGCGTCCAGCGGGGAGCGGGTGCGATCCCTGGCGGAGCATCCTGGGGTGGCCTTTGCAGTGGCCTGGAGTCCAAGTGGGGAGGAGCTCATCAGTGGAGGCAGTGACGGAATGCTGCGCTGGTGGAATGTTCA
>Ga0209238_1000865_pt1 | contig 11358 bp, 10 predicted proteins | sample GraSoi013_1_20cm_FD_185823 | JGI IMG/M metagenome (GOLD analysis project Ga0209238, IMG submission 185823) | Grasslands soil microbial communities from the Angelo Coastal Reserve, California, USA - Sample 10_02_2013_1_20cm (SPAdes) (version 2) | ecosystem: Environmental > Terrestrial > Soil >...
TCGACCTGGAAGATGTTGAAGGCCAGGTCTTGGCCGGCCACCTTGAAGGTGACGAGCTGGACGTCGTCGCCGGTGGTCATCCGATTTGATCTCCCAGCGCGTCCAGGTCCAGGATCGGCACGAGGGCGCCGCGGCGGCGCGCCACGCCCGACGCCCACGGCAGCGACTCCCCCCGCGGGACCGGCAGCGCGGCCTCGCGCACCACGTCGTCCGCGTCGTCCACCTCGAACGCCACGTACCGGGTGCCTTCGCCCGCCCCGAGCGTGACCAGGACTGTGGCGCGGCCGCGCTCCGGGGGCGGCGTCCGCTCGCCCAACAGGGCGCCCAGGTGCACGACCGGCACGAGCCGCCCGCGCAGCGGCGTCAGCCCGCGCATCGCGGGCAGGGCACGCGGCACGTCGAGCACCTCGAGCAGATCGCCGACCTCGAGCACGCGGGCGAGCGGCAGCCCGTAGGCCTTGCCGTCGACGCGCACGAGCAGATAGCCTCGGCTCACCCTACCCTCACGCACGCCTTCACGTTCGTCCCCCGATGCCCGCCCCGCGCGCCACGAGCTCGCGGTCGATCCGCTCGGCGATCTCCGCGAGGGGGAACACCGCGTCGACACCGCCGATTTGCACCGCGGCGGTCGGCATCCCGGCGATCACCGCCGAGCCCCGATCCTGGGCGATCCCGCCGCCGCCGGCCGCGCGGATGGCGCGCACGCCTTCCGCGCCGTCGCGTCCCATCCCGGTGAGGACGACGCCGAGACTCTGCGCACCGAACACCTCGGCCACCGAACGGAACAGCGGGTCAGCCGCGGGGCGGACGCCCCACATGGGCGGGTCCTGGTCGAGCGCGATTGCGGGGCCGTCGGGCGTGCGCAACACCCGCATATGATAATCGCCCGGCGCCACGTACGCCGTGTCGGCGACCACGGGCGCACCGTCGGCGGCTTCGACCACGCGCAGGGCGGACAGCGAATCGAGCCGCTCGGCGAGCGAGCGGGTGAACTTGGGCGGCATGTGCTGCACCACGAGCAGGGCCGCGCCGCGTCCCGTCGGGAGGCGCGGGATCACTTCGGCGAGCGCGCGGGGTCCACCTGTGGATGCGGCGACCGCCACCGCGAGTCGCGCGCGCGCCCGCAGCCCCGCTTCGGGGACGCGTCGCGGGGGCGGCGCAGGTGGTCGGGCCATGACGGACACGTGGGACAGGTCGGCGGCGAGCGCGCGCCGCACCGCGGCTCGCAGGTCCGGGCCCATGCGCAGCAGCGCCGCGCGGTTCGCTTCGTCGGGCTTGGCGACGATTTCCATCGCGCCCAGCTCGAGGGCGCGGATCGCCGCGCCCGTGCCTGGGCCGGCGTGCGCGCTCACGACCACGACCGGCCGCGGAGTCTCCGACATGATGTAGCCGATCGCTCCCAAGCCATCGAGCTCGGGCATCTCCAGGTCCATCGTGACCACGTCGGGGTCGAACTGATGGACCTTGCGCACCGCATCGAATCCGTCGCGCGCCGTCGCGACCACACGGAACTCGCCGGCCCCGGCGATGCCCTCCGCGCCGCCCAGCACATCCGAGAGCACGCGCCGCATCAGCGCACTGTCGTCTACGACGAGGACGCTGGGCCGGCGGTCAGAGAACGATGGCATCGGCGCCCACCGACCGGATTTCCACCCGGCCGTCCGCCACGTAGAACCGCACCGAGCGTCCCGCGCCGCCACCCACGGCCTCGCGCATGACGGGGATGCCGATGCGGCGCAGCACGTCGCGGGCGGCCGCGACATTGCGCTCGCCCATCTGCACGGAGCCCGGCGTCATGAGCTGGGCGAACATGCTCGCCCCGCCTGCCAGCTTGGCGACGAGGCGACGCGGCTCGGCGCCGAGCGCGGTGAGCTGCTCCACCAGGAGCGGCACGGCGGTCTCGGGAAACTTGGCGAGGTTGGTGACGTCGCGGGCGAGGCTCTTCGACGGGAGGAGGATATGGGCCATCGCGCCGGCGCCGGCATTCGCGTCGTGCAGCATGATCGCCACGCACGACCCGAGGCCGAGGGTCACGATGACCGCATCGCCGCGCTCGGCCGCCCAGTCGGCTACCTTGACGATCCGCTCTTTCGGCGCCGGCGCTTCCTTCGGTTTCCTCGTCACGCGCCCGCTCTGCGATAGATCCGCTCGCGCGGCTCTTCCAGCACGAGACGCTCGCGCGCCGGGCCGAACAGCGTCTCGACCTTGCCCAGCAGCAGAATGCCACCGGGCGCGAGCGCCTCGACGAAGAGCGAGAAGAGGCGCTCCTGCATCGGCCGGTCGAAATAGATCACGACGTTGCGGCACACGATCAGGTCGTAGGGCGGCGCGGGCGCCGGCTCGCTCGTCAGGTCGTGTTTCAGGACGCGCACGATGCGCCGCAGCTCCGGCAGCGGTCGCCGCGGCGACTCCGGGGTGAAGTAGCGGCGCACCAGCTCGGGCGGCATCTCCGTGAACGCCGGCTCGGCATATTCGGCCGCCTCGGTGCGCTCGAGGCTCGTCCGGTCGATGTCGGTCGCGTCCACCCGGGCCCGGGGGAAGAGGGACGCCTGGCCGAGCCGGCGCGCCGCTTCCGCCAGGGCGATGGCGACCGTGTAGGGCTCCTCACCCGACGCGCAGCCGGCCGACCAGGCCCGCACGTCGCCGCGGCGCGCCTTCCAGAGTCCGTCCAGCCATGGCTCGAGCGCGCGCCACGTTTCGGCGTTGCGGTAGAACTTGGTGACGTTGATGGTGAGCGCGTCGAGCAGCAGGTCGTACTCGTGCCCGTCTTGGTCGAGGAGCTGCGCGTAGTCGTCGAAGGTGTGAACGCCGCGCGCTCGCATCCGCACGGCGATGCGGCGACGGAGACAGCGGTCCTTGTAGGAATCGCAGGCCAGGCCGCGCGCCCGCGTGATCTTCCGCGTGAGCGCCCGGAACGCCCGCTCGTCCTGCTCCGACGTCACGACAGCGCGCTCAACGTGTCCAGATTGGCCTTGACGAGCTCGTGCTTCGGGTTGATCTCGAGCGCCTTGCGCCACAGCTGGGCCGCGAGCTCGCGGCTGTTCCGCTTGTAGGCGATGTTGCCGAGCTTGAAGTAGACGTCGTCGCCCAACTCGGGGGCCAGCTCGATCGCGCGACTGTAGGCCTCCCACGCCTCGTCATAGCGGGAGCCTCGGTAGGCCAGATCCCCCAGGTTCTTGGACAGCTGCGGGAGCGAGGGCTCGTTCTTGCGCGCGGCGCGCACCAGGTCCTCCGCGCCCGTGAGATCGCCCGACAGCTCCTTCAGGACCGCGAGGTTGTTCTGCAGCGCCGCGTGCGAGGGGTAGGCTTCGCCCCCTTCCTCGGCCAGGTCTTGTGCCAGCTCGAATTCCCCCGCCCCGGCAGCCGCCAGCGCGCGGGCCCAGAACCAGGCCGGCGGCGGTGCCTTCCCGAACAGCTCGCGCGCGCGGTCGAGCCGCCCGGCGGCGCCGCCGTAGTCGCCGCGCTTGAGCGCCACCACACCCCAGCCCAGATACACCTTGGCATCGGTCCGTGCCCGCGTCGCGGCTTCTCCGTAGGCGGCTTCCGCCTCGTCGAGCCGCCCGAGCTGCTCGTATGCGAAGCCGAGGTTGTGGAACACCGCCGGCCGGCCGCCGCCCTTCTCCGCGGCCTGGCGCAGCGCCTCCATCGCCTCGCGCCACCGCGCCTGCTTGAGGGCGACGAGGCCGATATAGAAGTGGGCGTTCGCTTCGCCGGGGCGCAGCTCGGCCACACGGCGAAACTCGCGCGCCGCCTCGTCCAGCATGGCGGTCTTGTAGAACGCGATGCCCAGGTTACGGTGCTCCTCCACCCGCGCGTCGGTGATCTGAGCGTCCGCCGGAGACGCGGTGCGCCCGGCCCGATGCACGAACCCGGCGGTGATCAAGCCGTACAGCGCCTTGCCGATCTCGAACTCGCCCAGCCCGGAATCTTCGATCACCTGGTTCACGTCACGCGATGCATCGAGCAGCGGCAAGAGGCGCTGCTGCGTGTCCGTGAGCTTGGCCTCGCTGATGGCGAGCCGGTCCTTGTCCACGACGAAGATCAGGTCGAATGAGGGGATCTTCTTCTCGATCAGGCTCCACTCGTCCACCCGGCGCGCGCCCTCGAGGAGCAGCGACTCGGGGGTGATCGAAACCAGGAAATCCTGACGCTCGGGGCGGACGTCCGACTCGAAGTTGAAGGTGCCCTGCGTCCAGGTGAACAGGTAGTAGACCGACTCCTCGATTTGCACGCGCATGTAGCGCTCGAGGTCCGCCTGGGTGATCACGCCCATCCCGACCAGGACCTCACCCAGCTTCTTGCCGTGCTCCTTGGTCTGGCGGTGGACCGCCGCCTCGAGCTGGCTCTGGGTGATCTTGCCGTGCTTCACCATGATGTCGCCCAGCCGGTCACGCCGATTCACGATCGACGCGTAGCAGATCCGCCCCTTCTCGAAGTAGATGTAGCCGAAGTTCGAGCGATCGGCGATGGAGAGACATCCGGTCTTCTGCCCCAACGCGAGCAGCTGCAGCACGTCGGGGAGCGACGCTTCCTTGAGCGAGCCCTTGATGGCCATCAGCGGAACTCCTCGATCATACGGTCGGCCACGTCGGCCCAGTCCCACACGACTTTCTCGCGACTCTTGATGCCGCCGAGGCTCGACACGACGAGGCCGCTGGTGCGGAAGCCGCTGGAGCGGCGAGTGTCGCGCGCCGACTGTCCTTCGAGCACTTCGCGCGCGAGCCCCGCCGAGAGCGGCCCATCCTGCGCGGCCGCCGCGATCCTGCGCGGCCGCCGCGCTGACCACGCGCTGCAGCATACCCACGAGGCTACGCACCGAGTCGGTCGGGCGATCGCTGAGATAATCGATCAGGGCCGCCTCCGGGTTGGCACCCTGTTGCGTGAGCAATCGCTCGAGCACGGCCCGCTTCACGTCGCGGTCCGGCTCCTTGAGCTCCGCGACCAGCCCGCCCTCGAGCCGCGACACGATGCGCTCTTCGAGGCCGGTCAGCGTATTGGGATGCGCCGGCGCGGTGAAGACGAGCTGGCGATCCTTGTCCTGGAGCAGATTGAACAAATTGAACAGCTCTTCCTGGGTGCGCTCCTTGCCCGCGAGCAGATGGATGTCGTCGAGCAGCAGCGCGGTGGCGCGGCGGTAGCGCGCCTGCCACCAATCCACCCGGTTCCCGTCGATGGCCGAGATCAGCTCGTCGATGAACGCCTGCGTGGAGAGGCAGGCCACGACGGCGCGCTTCCCGCGCGCCAGCTCGAGCCCGATCGCGTTCAGCAAGTGCGTCTTGCCGAGGCCGCTCTTCCCCACCAGCACGAGCGGGTTGTACTTCTTCCCCGGTCGCTCGAGGGCCGCCCGCGCGGCGCTCACCGCCACCTGGTTCGACGGGCCGACGGCGAAGGCCGCGAGCGGGAACGCCGCGGACGGCCCCGGAGGCGGCGCGCCCCCCTCGCGCACCTTGGCCGCGGCTTCCTCCGCCTCGCTCAGCCGCTCGGGATCACGGAACACGCTCTGCCCCGCGGCCTGCGGATCCAGCTCGGCCACTTCCGCCTCGAGCGCCTTGAGGCGCTCCACGTCTTCCGCGAACGCGGTGATGGCTTGGTCCACCGCGCCGGGCGCATCGCGCTGCAGCAAGGCCTCGAGGCGATGGGTGCGATACCCCTCGCCTTCCCACCTCAATACGGCCTCGCCCACGCGCGCGCGCCACGCCTCGACCGCCTTCCCGACCGTGACCGCCACGTCGGCGAGGAACTCCCCGAACTCGTCGCCTCCCCCGCTCTTTGCCGCGGCGGCGCGCCCATCGCCCGGCGGGGTGGCCTCCCCCTCCCCGGCGGCAAGCCCGAGAATCTGCTTCACCGTCTCCGCGTTGATGGATGTGTCGTTGACCGCCTGGAACGCCACGAGCCGGTTCAGCGCGCCCATCAGCTCGCGCACGTTGGCGACCTCCGCCTGCGCCACGGTCTCCAGCACGCCCGGCTCGAACCGCGCGCCGCGCTCTTCGGCCTTGCGCCGCAGGATCGCGACCCGCGTCTCGTAGTCCGGCGTGCCCATGTCCACCACCAGCCCGCCCGACAGGCGCGAGATGAGCCGCTCGTCCAGGTCGGCGATGTCGGGCGGCGGGCGGTCGCTCGTCAGCACGATCTGGCGCCCCGCCGCCTGGAGCGCCTCCGTGAGGCGCAGCAGCTCGGACTGCATTTCCTTGCGGTTCGTGAGGAACTGCACGTCGTCCACGAGCAGCACGTCCACGTTCTGAAACCGGCGGCGGAACGCGTCGCCCTGCCCCGCCGCGACGCTCGCATGGAACGCCTCGACGTACTCGTCGAGCGTCAGATACTCGATGTTCAGCTTGGGCGCGGCTTTTTTCGCGGCGTGGCCGACCGCCATCAGGAGATGCGTCTTGCCGAGGCCGGAGCCGCTGTAAATGAAAAGGGGGTTGTAGGCCGCACCCGGGCTCTCGGCCACCGTGTGACCCGCGGTGACCGCGAGCCGGTTCGCCGCGCCCACCACGAAGGTGTCGAAGGAGTACTTGGGGTTGAGCGCGCTGGTCATGCCGCGGTCCCCGCCGCGAGCTTCTTGAGCACCAGCTCCGAGATCCCCTTGAGCGTCTCGAACACACCCTTGCCATGGAGCGCGTCCGCGCTGAAGCTCGGCACGCTGCGGAAGTTCAGGGCGTCGTCCAAATCCGCCGGCGAAAGGATCAGCTCGCGCGGCAGGTCCTGCTTGTTGTATTGCAGCACCAGGGGAATGGTGCGGATGTCCACGCCGTGCTCGAGCAAGTTGCTCTGCAGGTTCTGCAGGCTCTCGAGGTTCTCGTCGAGCTGACGCGCCTGACTGTCGCCCACGAACACCACGCCGTCCGCGCCCTGGAGGACCAGGCGGCGCGTGGCATTGTAGTAGACCTGGCCGGGAACGGTGTACAGCTGGAACCGGGTGGAGAACCCCGAGATCTGTCCCAGGTCGATCGGCAGGAAGTCGAAGAACAGCGTGCGGTCGGTTTGCGTGGCGAGGGAGACCATGCGTCCCCGACGCGAGTCCGGCACGCGGCCGTAGATGTAATGCAGGTTGGTCGTCTTCCCCGAGCGCCCCGGCCCGTAGTAGACGATTTTGCAGGTGATTTCGCGGGTGGTGAAGTTGACCAGAGACACGGGGCTATCTCCCGAAGAGCGTGTTCAGACTGTCGCTGAGCTGACGCTCGAAGTCCGCCGCCAGCACCTGCTTCGGCACGCTCTCTTTGGGGCTCGCCGCCTGCAGATCCGTGGCGAGCTGCTCAAAGAATAACTGGACCAGACCGAGTGACGAAACATCGAGATCGTAGACGACGAGCGCCACCAGCCGGCCGCGTCCGGTTGCCAGAGCGGCGAGGAAAATCCCGTGGCGCTCGCCCTGATGGTTCAGCGCCGCGAACGGGGGCTGGCGCAGCTGCCGGGCCATCTCGTCGGTCGACGCCATGATCGCGGCGCCCAGCGCCGCGGCCGACATCACGTCCACGGCGCGGGAGAAGCCGTGCTGCGCGAGGACCTGGCCCGCCGACGTCATGACGAGCACCAGCCGCGCGCCGGCTTCCTTCACGAACTTGACCAGCGGCTCGAGCGTCCACGTTTCGACCGCGCGCGTCGTCATCCCACTACCTCCGCCGCCCGCAGCAGCTCGAGGCGCACCAGTCCCACATTGACGTCCGGCTCCGCCACCGCGACCACCAGCGTGCCCCCCGATGTCGGGACCACCAGGAGAGCGCCTTGCTCGGCCTGGAGATGCCAGAACAGGCTCGCGCCCACCCCGGCCGCTTCCATGGCGCGTCGCAGCCGCGCGGCGAGGCTCGCGGCCAGCGCCGACACGGCGGGGCCCTTGATCCCTTCCATCAGCTGCTCCGCCACGACGATCCCGTCCTCCGCCGACACGAGCATCGCGCCGCGCACGCTGCGCACGCGCGTGATGAGGTCGAGCGCTTTGCCGTAGGCCGCCGCCGGGGCCGTCATGCGTGGGCCTCCAGCCAGCGGCGCGCCGCGAGGGCGGCGCGCTGCGCGATGACGGCCAGCCGTCCCATCGGTACCGCGCGGTCGCGCACCACGAGCAGCAGGGCGTCGCTCGTGGGCGCGGCAAGATGCACGTGGCCGTGGTGTCCTTCCGCGGCGAGTCCGGTCCATTTGCCCAGGCCGAGCAGCTTGACGGTGCGCGCCGCCTCCTGGGAAACGCCCGCGAGATAAGCGGCCACGGCGTCGGTCACGTCGCGGCCCCCGGAGTCCTTGAGCGCGCCGCCGAGCACTCGCCCCGACGCATCGAGCAGCAGGAGTCCTTCCTGCGCCCCTTCGAGCCCCGCGAATACGCGCGCCTCTTCGAGCGGTTGAGCCGCCGGGGCGATCGGCTCCGGCGCCGTGAGCGCGTCGGTCGCCCCCCCGCCGGCGACGGCCTCGGCGTCCGCCGGCCCCCCCTCCCCGCCACGGGCCATGGCCAGCGCCTGGGCGACGCCGGGATCGTCCGGGGCGACGCGCTGCGCCGCCTCGAGATGCGCCGCCGCCTGCTGCACGTCGCCGATCTTGAAATAAAGGAACGCGAGCCCCTTCAGCGCCCCGACGTGGTCGGGGGCGATGCGGAGCGCCATGTCCCACTCGTCGAACGCGCGCTCGTAGTCGTGCTTGTCGGCCAGGATGCGCGCGTACAGGTCGTGTGCATCCGGGAGGTGCGGATGGCGCTCGAGCCCTGTCAGGGCGACCCGGTGGGCGGTGTCGAGCTGCCCCTTGTGGCGCAACAGCTCGCCCAGCCGCAGGAAGACGAGACTGTCCGGATCCTGCGCGAGCTGGGAGGACAGGGTCTTGATCTCGTCAGGCATGCGTCCCCGTCCCGGCGAGCGTCTGTGCCGCCGACTTGGCGCGGCGCACCTCTTCGAGCTGCGCCAGCTCCGCCTCCGAGCGTGCAGCGAGCCGTTCCCACTGGTCCCACTGTTCCACCGCCTCGCCGAACCGGCCCGTGCCGACGAGCGCGTAGCCGAGCACCCGGTGCGCGGCGACGGCCAGGGGATCGAGCCGGAGCGCGCGGCGCAGCTCCTCGACGGCATCGACGCTGCGCCCGGAGGCGAGCGCGATGCGGCCGAGCAGCAAATGGACGGTCGGATCGTGGGGATGCACGCCCGCCGCCTGCTCGGCGACGCCGCGCGCCTCCTCGAGGTCGCGGCGCGCGAGCGCGTCTTCCGCGCGCGCCACGAGCTCGGCCAGATCAGCGGCGAGCGTGGTCCGCTCCCGTTTCGTCGTGCCCGGGTCCGCCAGCACGATCACGCCGGCGCTCTCGAGCCCGAAGAGCGTCTTCGCGACCTCGAAGTCCGAGCGCCCCAGCTCGGACGCGATGGCGCGCACGTCGCGCACGCCATTGATCATCGCGAGCATCTCCCACTCGGGCGGCAGGAGGTCCAGCTCGCCCTCGCTGGCCTCCTGGGGCGGCGCGAGCATGGGCACGACGCCGAGGTGGGGGATGCGCCCTTCGATGCGGGACCATTCGTCGATGCGCCGGGCGCCTTCCATCAGCAGGGCCTCGGTGGGAATGCGCACCACGGCATCCGTGGGCAGCTCGGTCGGCGTGCCCTCGCTGAAGGAGAAGTACCCTTCGCGCCAGCTCATGACCTCGAACACGACCTCTTCGATCTGGAAGCGGACCTGGCGCTCGAGCTCGCGCGGGGTGAGGGCGCCGAGCGAGACGAGGATCTCGCCGAGCCTGCGCCCGTCGCCCTGGCGCTCCTGCATGTCGCGCGCGCGCTCGAGATCCGCCTCGGTGATCTTGCCCGTCCGAAGCAGCAGGGCGCCCAACGGGTGCGGGTTCGACCGGATCTCGGCGAAGATGATGGCGCCGCCCTCGAAGGAGATGGTGCCCGCGTTGTGCCGCAATTCGGAGGTCACGCGCAACACCCCCGTCTTCCGGCTCAGGTCGAGGAGCTGGAAGACATCGTGGATGCCGAGCTCGCGGAGCGGGCCTTCGATGGGCATCGGTCAGGCCGCGTCCGAGGCGAAGATGTGCTTCAGATCGAGCGCCGTGCGGGCGTGGGCGCGCGCCGCCTGGGCGAACGGCCCGGCGGGGTCGGTCCGCGTCACCTTCTCCCACGCCTGCACGGCCTCGCCGTAGCGATGCAGGCGCGCCAGCGCGACGCCGAGCTGGAACAGCGCCTCCACCTGGTCGGGGTCGAACTTGAGCGCCCGCTGGAACGCCTCCAGCGCCTGGGGGTCGCGCTTGTCGTCGAGCAGCGCGCGTCCGAGGAGCAGCAGCGCCAGCAGGTCGTACGGGTCCTGCTCGAGCATCTCGGCCAGGCGCACGATCGCCGCACGGACGTGCCCGGAGCGCCGCAGCAGATCGGCGAGCGCCAGCGCCGCCTCGTGAAACGTGGGCAGCACGTCGAGCGCCCGCTCGTACGCTTTCCGGGCCTCGCTCAACTCCTCCTTCTCCTCGTGCAGCCGCCCCAGATCGAGCCACACCTGGACGTAGCCGCGATCGAGCTCCAGCGCCGAGCGATAGGCGGCGAGCGCCCCGGCCTTGTCGCCGACCTTGACCGCGATATCTCCCTGCAGTTTGTGGAGGTCGGCGCGGCCGGGGGCGCGCGTCTGCGCCTGCTGCAGCGCGGTGAGCGCTCCGGCGGCGTCGCCTCCGGCGGCGCGCCCCTTCGCCGCGGCGACGAGCGCGTCCACGTTGTCCGGCGTGAGCTCGAGCAGCTCCTCCGCCAGGGCGCGCGCTTCTTCGGCGCGCGGGCCGCCCAGGGCGAACAGCGCCTTGACCTCGCCGAGCCGGGCGTCGGCGCGCCCGGGCTCGAGGCTGCGGGCCTCGCGGTAGCGCTCGAGCGCCTCACCGTGCAGGCCGCGCTTCGCGAAGATGTCCCCGAGCAACACGCCCGCTTCCGCGCGACTCGCGCCCCGCTGCACGGCCCGCACGGCCTCGGCGGCGGCGACGTCCATCAGGCCTTTGCTCACGTAATCGCGCGCCAGGGCGAGCGGGTTGTCCGCGGCCTTGCCGGCCGCCGGCTCGGCGGCGGCCGCGGGAGCGAGCTCCTGGAAGATGTTGTCCAGCAGGCGCTGGTCGAAGTTGAAGTCCTCGCCGATCGTCTCCGCGGCCACGTCGGCGGAAATCTCCGGAGCGATGCCGATCGTGCCCTTCTCGTACTGGAGGTCGATCGTGAGGGCGAACTTCTGGGAGACGTAGTAGGGATCGAGCTCGAGCGCCCGCTTGGTGGCCCGCAGCGCGCCGTCGAAGTCGCCCAGGTTGGACAACGTGAAGCTCAGGTTGTAGTGCGCTCCCGCATGGTCGGGGTCCCCCTCGACGGCGCGCACGAACGCGTTGCGCGCGTCGGGAAAGCGCTTGAGCTCCACCAGCACCAGTCCCACGCCGTTCCACGCGGC
>Ga0209238_1000866_pt1 | contig 11357 bp, 14 predicted proteins | sample GraSoi013_1_20cm_FD_185823 | JGI IMG/M metagenome (GOLD analysis project Ga0209238, IMG submission 185823) | Grasslands soil microbial communities from the Angelo Coastal Reserve, California, USA - Sample 10_02_2013_1_20cm (SPAdes) (version 2) | ecosystem: Environmental > Terrestrial > Soil >...
AACGAAGTCGAAAGCGATTCGAGAGGAAGAATAGACTCTTTGCTATTGCGAGCTTATCTCGGTTTGCGAAACTCGACATTGGCCGGGAGAAGCGCAAGGGCATTCCCGAGGTCATTCTGGCAGAGGGCAAACTGGCTAGCGATGTGGCGAAGATCGCCCAGGCAATGCTCAGACGAACTGGTCGTGCCATCATAAGTCGCTCGAGTAGTTACCAAGTCAAAGCCGTTAGATCCATCATCGGAAAAGAGTCCAAGGTTGAATATTTTTCACGCTCTCGAATGATTGTGGTAAGGTCGGCGAGCTACAAGCTTCGGCGGAGTGGAGGCAGAGTGGGGATATTGACTGCGGGGACTTCTGACATACCGGTTGCTGAGGAAGCTGAGGTTATGGCTCGAGAGATGGGTTGCGAGACTAGATCTTTCTATGATGTGGGCGTCGCGGGGATTCATCGCTTGTTCGAGCCCGTCCGCGATCTTCTGAAATGGGAGGCCGATGTCATCCTTGTGGTTGCGGGTCGTGAAGGGGCCCTCCCTACCGTTGTTGCGGGAATTGTGGATGTCCCAGTCATAGGGGTCCCCACGTCTAGAAGCTACGGGTTTGGAGAAAAAGGGCTCGCGGCGCTAGCCGCTATGCTGCAATCATGTTCTCTAGGGATGGCTGTGGTCAATATCGACGGAGGAGTTGGTGCCGGAGCTGTCGCGGCGCTGGTTGCAAATCGCGTTGGTGAATACAGGACCAGGAGAGCCTAGCGCCCTCAGCTAGGAGCGGTGGAACTTTGGGCGTGGATCTGGGGGACATAATTTCTCGATCCAAGATTTCCCTTGATGAATTTGCGGGGAAGACTTTCGCGGTCGATGCCTACAACGCGCTGTACCAGTTTCTCGCAATAATTCGAGGGCCTACTGGCGAGCCCTTGATGGACCGGCAGAGTAGAGTTACGAGTCACTTGAGCGGGCTCCTTTACCGAACGACGAACTTGGCCGAGAGAGGCATCAAACTCGTCTATGTTTTTGATGGAAAGCCCCCGAGTCTCAAAGACACGGAGATCAAGCGCAGGCAGGTCATCAAAGTCGAGGCCACAACAAAGTACGTGTCTGCCCTCTCAACTGGGAAATTTGAGGAAGCAAAGCGGTACGCTCAGGCAACGTCCAGCCTCAAGGATTTGATGATTGATGATGCTCACAGGCTTCTCAGGTACCTAGGGGTCCCTATCGTCCAAGCTCCATCTGAAGGAGAAGCCCAGGCCGCCTACATGGCAGCCCGCGAGGATGTATGGGCTGCAGTCAGCCAAGATTACGATTCTCTCTTATTCGGAGCTCGGAGGCTTGTCCGGAATCTAGCAATAAGCGGAAAGAGAAAGCTGCCTATGCGAGAGGCCTACGTACAGGTAGAGCCGGAACTAGTAGACCTGGCATCAACATTGCAGGCTCTCCAGCTTTCACGGGAACAACTTGTAGACTTGGGTATTCTAATCGGCACAGATTTCAACCCAGAAGGTTTCAAGGGCATAGGACCCAAGACCGCGCTAAAGCTGGTCAAGGAATACGGCAGCATCGAGAGGATTGCCGAAGCGAATAAGGAGGTGGTTCCGGACAAGATAAGGGAGATATTTCTGAAGCCAGCCATCACCTCGAACTACACTTTGGAGTGGCGAGAGTCCGATGTGGAATCTCTTGTGCGGTTCCTATGCGGAGAGAGAGACTTCAACGAAGAGAGAGTCCGGGCCGCGGTGGAAAGGGCAAGGGCTGCAACGGCCAAAGACAGAGGTAAGAAGACGCTTGAGTCATTCTTCGGCAATTAATCGCTGAAGCCGTATCTCCCAATGAGAGGCACAAACGCGACTCCCCCTAGGGAGTTCCGATCCACGGTTCCATCAGTCTTCTTCGAAACCCGGATAAGTTCTTGCGGGAACATTTTTCCACCGACCGGAACGACAAGGACTCCGTCTGGCTTCAATTGTTCCAGCAAGGTCGGCGGAATCTTAGGCGCTGCGGCGGTAACGAGTATTCTGTCGTATGGGGCTCTCTCAGTGTAACCTAACGATCCATCGCCTTGAACCAGCGTGACCCGGTCGCCGTATCCTGCTCGATCCAGGTTGCCCCTCGCAATCGCCACAAGTTTGTCAACGTATTCAATTGCGAAAACATGTCCTTTGTCGCCCATAATTTCGGCAATGGTGGCTGCATGGTATCCACTTCCGGCGCCCACCTCGAGCACTTTCATTCCCCGTCCCAGTTCCAGAGCCTCATTCATTATGGCCACCATGTAACGCCCGGCTGGTCAGCCGAGTGGCGCACTGATTGTCTGGCCATGTTCCGTGGGTAATGGAGTATCATTGTACGCGTACTGTCGCATATGGGCAGACACGAACAGTTCCCTCGGAACCTTTCTCATAGAATCTATGACCTCGCGGGTTTTGAGGAGTCCTTCTTCAATTAGCGCCTGGACCATTCTTTCTCTTTCACTTGCGAAGTCTACGAACCTTGGTCATTCCTCCAGCCTGTCATATGTAGCTGAGCATATTAGACTCCTCTGGTTGACCAGTGTATATCGCGATGAATTTCAAGTTCTATGCGCGTGGCCATCCATCGATCTCATCAATTCACCCGACGACCCTGGAGCTCACCAGAGACACTGGTCTTAGCAAGAACGGAGATTGCATAATTGCGGTCGGGTGTTCTGTAGGATTGATAGATTTGCCTGAACCTGTGAAAAACGCTCTCTCCAGCGGAGCCTGCAGAGCGCGCCTAACTCTGAAGATCGACGTCCATCAATTCGCCGTCGAGGGGCGAGGTGCACAAGGGCTAACGCTCTCCCATCCAACAGACATCGTGATCCGAAAAAGCGGTTTCATATCTGACAGGACCCTGATGGTGCACGCAGATCGGGCGGCAGCGGACATTCCAAGATCATTCGTAGAATTGCTTCAAGACCCTCGCAGGAAGGTGCTTGTTGAACTTGCTGCGGAGATCTAAGCTGGCGCAAGTTTCGCGTCCAGTACAACCTGCCATTTCATCGGAGCGACACCTCTCACTTTACGCGTCGCCATGAATTTCTCGACCCTCCAACCTGCATTATCGAGGGCACCCGCAAGTTCTCTCCTAGCCTCTAACTCGCAATCTGCGCCTTCCGCGAAGGTGTAGTAGTGAACGATTCCTCCATCGCGCCTAAGCGCGACACATGCGGGTTCGAGAAACTCCCTCGCCTGAGAAGGGTGGTTCATTATTACTCGCGAAGCCATCCCTGCGAGGTTATTCCTGACGACGACTCCGGCATCGCCGAACCACACCTTTACTCTGTCTTGGACCTTGTTCATCCTCGCGTTTTCTTCGATCAGCTTGGCAGCTTCGGGGTTGGCATCGATGGCGTCGATCTGTACATCGTTCAATCTTTTTGCGATTAGTATCGAGAACGGTCCCACGCCAGCAAACATGTCTACCACGTGCTCTCCTCGCCGGACCTGTTCTGCCACTCGTTCATGTTCCGCCGATAGACGTGGGGAGAAGAAGGCTTTCGAAATGTCGATCTTGAAGCGACAACCCATCTCCGTATGAATTGTCTGAGTTCGATTCGCACCGAGAACGTGATGAAGAGGCCTCAATCGCTGGTTGTCAGTAATCGGTCCAGCCTTTGAGTAGACTGTCTTGACGTTCTTGTGAACCTTCATTAGCGCTTCGGCGATGCTCTTTTCAAACGGTTCTGTTGTAGGGGAGAGTTCTATGATGGCGATGTCGCCGATCACATCGAACGATTTTGAAACGAGTGAAATAATGCTCGAAGGTAGTTGTCGCGCTAGAACTTCCTCCAGCGAGCCAATGGTTTCTGATCTGAAGGGAAACTTCTCGTGTAGTAGACTCTGTCTTCCCAGGACGCTATCAAGGAGTCTTCGCTCTTGCGGTTGCGGTGCGCGCGATAGGGGCAGATGCAGTTGATCGTCTGTTGTTTGAGGTACGAGTTTTCTGTTCAGTAGTTTCAGCTTGGTGAGAAGTTGGATCGTTTTCTCTCCTTGTTTCTTAGGTATGCTTAGAGACACGCTTTCCTGGAGGCGGTCTGAGTCTTCTTCTTTGCGACTCAACAGTGTTACTCGGCACTCATTGCCTGGTTCGTGCCCTGAGGCGTTTTAGAAAATCCAAATCCGCCAACGCAATCTCAGCTGACAATCGTACGTCCTCATCTGGGTCCCGTAGTCGATCGATTAGTCCTGAGCGGGCTGTCTCTTCCCCTATGGACCCGAGAGCTACTGCTGATTCATGTCTTACGAGGACGCTCTCGTCATTCGCCATGGCTTCTAGGAGGGCGGGAACTGCTGACTTGAACTCCAGTTGGCCGAGCGAAAATGCTGCCTCATGCCTCACCAGTGGGCTTGGATCTTGTTTCAATGTCTCGCAGAGTGCCGGGACTGCCCTTTCATCTTTCATGTCCGCGAGCATGCAGACCGCGTGTATTCGGAGAAGCAAGCTTAGTCTGCGGTCGAGGACTACTCTGAAGAAATCAACCTCTCCTTTCGAGAAGGCCCACTCCATCTTCTCGAGAGTCTCAAAGTCCTTCGAGTAATCCGGAGCGACTTTTCTCGTCTCGTCATCGGTTATTGACTTCAATACAATCTCACTATCTCTGGCTCCAGAAAGCGGTGACATTGGGTCGATGCTCATGAGACGGCTGGTACAATCTGGTGATCACTACGCAAGCAGGTGAGTTGGACAATGGGATTATTTTAGCTCGATGCTGCAGTCTTGTTGGTGGCTTCGCCGCTCATGGCGCGCTCATAGCATTCAGGGCAGTAGGGTCCGTCGTACGGTCCGTGTTTGGAGCATGAGGGTCGTCGCTGACCTCCTTCGTCAGGCTTGCGATGTTTCATTCGATTAGTCTGACCCATGAGATGAGCAGCTCGACCACGACTTCACGCATTGGATGAGATCTTCGGACTGACTACTCCTTGGCGCCGTGGTCCCTTAGGAGTTGGGCAATTATTTCGTGTTTCTTTTCGATAGCTACCGAAAGCGGGGTTTTTCCTTGAAAGTTTTTCGCGTTTAGGTCTGGGCCCGCGTTTTCAACCAGCCAAACGACTAAATCGTAGTATCCTCTCGTAACTGCGTTTTGGAGGGCCGAAGATGACCCAGCCTTTGCCCCGTTTCGAAACAGGTACTGAACCAGTTCGAGATCGCCGCTCCAAGCAGAATGCGTCAAGAGAGGAATACCATGTGCTCCAGCCGAGTTGATATTTACTGGGTTCTCTCTAATTCTCTTCTCTACTTCCTCTTTGTTTCCGAGCATGGCCGCGGTGCAGATTTCGAGAGGCGCTCCCTTTTCAAGAAGGTATTCCGCGATAGGAACGTTGCCCACTTGAGCGGCTGCTTGGATCGCGGTTTCGTGGTCGTTCTCGGTCCAAGCGTACGCTGCGTTGAGCAAATCCGGTCTCTCTGCAAGCATTTTCCGTACCCTCTCTAGGTTTCCGTGGCCTGCGACTACGAAATCACGGACTAGATCGGTTGAGAGAGGCATATTCGTCGTTTGCACAAAGATGGATGGGTTGTCGCAGGCTATAACCGTTCGGAGAGAAGCCATTGTGAGTGCTGCATCACCATGCTGGTGGAGATAGAGGGGGAAGCAGTGGAGGAAGGTGCAGTGGCGGGCCCGGAGGATTCCAGTGTATATTATGGGGGAAGATTCTTACCGACTTTCCATTGTCGTCAGCAGAACGCAGTTTGTCGGATCACTTCCTGGAACTTTCCAGTAACTAATGATAGCGTCTAATGTCGGAAGTCGAGTCATTTAATACGGAGTATCTTACGGAACCCTTAGCGCCCGCGACCCAGTAGGAACCTCCTGTGTTCTCCTTGTCATTTCCATACTCCCCCGAAGCGGTAGGATCGCCTCCTATACCATGTCTTCAGGAGCACTTTCACATCACTGTTCACTGTAAAGCATAGCGATTCTTTACCGTGCAACGTATCAGAGGGACTTGCCCCAGTAATTTTGAGTCATAGGCTAGGACAAAGGTGGCGGAGCCTAGAGTCTAGAACTCAGCTCTATCATCTTGTTCATGAAATGCGAAAATCCGGTTTATCCTACAGACGAATGCAAGCGAAGATTTTCGAGGAGAGAGGAACCAATCTATCTAGAAGTTCCATCAGTTATTGGTTGACGGGTAAGCATCACCCATCTGGCTCGCTTAACCGATTCGACGCAAAACCCTGCCCAGAGCTCTCCTATGTGATTGGCGTGGCTCTGAGCGATGGCAACGTCAATACGTACGAATACGATAGACAGATAATGCTAAGCGTGACCGACAGAGATTTCGCGGACGAATTCAGCCAATGCCTGGCAAAAATCCTCGGCAGAAGAACAGCTTACAAGGTAAGATGGAGCGAGAAAAGGGCCCGATGGATCGTTCAGGGCTGCAGCGTACTACTATACAATTTTCTCTCCTCAAACCTATCGCATCTAAGTGGATCGACCATTGTGACAAATGCAAATCTGTCTTTCTCAGAGCGTTCTACGATGGTGAAGGAAGCATAAGCGGTCATAATCTCACGGTCTATAATACTGAAAGAGACTTATTGGCTTACGTCCGGCGCCTGCTAGATAGCTTCGACATCGAGACTTTGCCTTTGAGTGTGATGACACGAGCCGGAACGAGGCTTACAGATCCCAAGACAGGAAAAACCTATTTCAGAAAAGACGATTGCTTCCGCTTCAGTATTAGAACTCGAAGCCTGCTGACATTCAGTCAATCGATAGGGCTCACCATCAAACGGAAACAAACAAGGCTTAGCCAAGCGTGCCTCGAGATCAAGCAAAGGTCCCTTCTCTGAGTCGACAGGACCTCCCTCGTTGAGGCGAAGGTCATGAGCGGCCGGTTCCGCGTGTAATCTTATGGCGGGCCCGGAGGGATTTGAACCCTCGACCATTCCCCGAACGAGTCGGATGGACTCGTTCTTCAGGTTAAGAGCTTCAGCCTTAGAGTCTGCTGCTCTACCTGGCTGAGCTGCCCGACTAGACCAGCACGCGTGTCCGGTTTACGGGCCCACGAACCCGCCGAAGGGTCGGTCCCGGCCGAATTTCTAATAAGGGTTACCGTTTCTGAGAAGAAAGCTATCCTAAATTCGTTGAAGGATTTCCTCATCACGGGATCTAAAAAACGAAAGGATCTATCGCGTTCCTTTCTGACAACCCGTTGTAATTGTATACGTTCCTCAGCTGTTCATGAGAAACCGCATTGGTGTACCTAGCCCGCTAACGTTTCGGTAACACAAGCCTTCCCCGACACACGAGACTGCCCCTTTCGTGGATGATGCCTCAGACTACTAAGGCGGTGTACTGATGAGACCACGAGTAATCTTATTGGCGCTATTGATGGCATCAGTCCTGACGTTCGTAGCCCAAGTACATGGTATTGCTCCATACTCTCTCTCAATCAATCCATCGACGACGAGCTTGGGTAATAGCGTCACAATCACGGTGACAGTAACCAATGGAGCAAGAAACACTCTCTACGGGGTCACGATCGGGGTTCAGAAGCCGAACGGCACTGGTTCCGCGATCTCAAACCAGGTAGTATCAACGGACAACAGAGGGTCGGGCAGCGTCTCTGTCCAATATGGGCAGAGCTCAACTTCGTGGACCTCTTTGAACGGCACTGTCAACACGAACGTTGGAGGCGTTTACAACGTCGCGGTAAACCAGACATCGCCGTCAAACATCGCCAACGTTGTTACAGGTCAGTTTACGGTAACTGCAATGATGAGCGTCGTTGTGTCGCAACCAACCGCCGGGACAACTGTCCAGAGGGGGCAGGCTCTAACAATCACCGCGACTGTGGCGAACGCTCTAGGAGCGGTAAGTGGCGCGGTGGTAACTGCGGACACTCCATCGAACGGCCAACTTACGCTTCCCCAAGTCAGCTCTACCAACGGGGTCTACTCCCTTAACTATCAGGTCTTGATGAATGATCAACTCGGCTCTTGGACGATAATAGTACAAGCCACAGACACAAACGGAAACTCTGGGACAAGCCTACCTGTTACTGTTACTGTCACGAAGAGCGAATTGTTTGTCGACGCGATGGTCACCTACAATTCAAAGGGTATCCCATCAACGAGTTTTTCGAGCGGTGACACTCTCTACCCCTACTTTCGAATAAAATACTCAGGCTCTAGCGGCGGGTTTCTCGCATCAGGCCAATACGTGGTTTCCGTCAAGAATCCGTCAGGGATTACGGTTGCCAACCTAACGGCGGTCTATGATGCGAACCGTCTAGGATTCTACACTCCAACTGGATATTCCGTTTCTACCTTCGACACGGGTGGCGCCTGGACTATTGGAGTCGATGCTAACAGTCTCAACGATGGTTTCGGGAACACGGGACCAAGCATTGCCACCTCGATCAGAGTCGATATTGTGACTTCGCCGTTAGGATATCTCCCGTTTGTGATCGGCGGTGTCGTGGCTCTGCTCGGGGGAATTGTTGTGTTGAAACGGTACGATACGTCTCTTGCCGGGTTCGAGCATCTGGAACAGATGATTGGTGGGCCGATTCCGCGTGGGTCAAGCCTCTTGCTACTCGGCGATCCGGGTAGCGGTAAAACCGTTCTGTCCTATGAGCTGCTGCATGATGAGCTTGAGGTTGGAAGACCCTGTGCTTTGTTGTCGTATGATGCGTTTCCCGAGGACGTTCAGGCTAGAATGGGAGAGTTTGGCTGGGACATTATCTCGCATCTCCGCAAGGGACGATTGAAGATAATCGATTGCTATTCTGGCCTAGCGGGACAGGGCGAGGGTTCTCTCAGAGATCCGTCGGATCTTACAGAGTTGAACATCCAGGTCACCTCGTTCATAACCAAGGCCAAGAATGTTCCCGTGACCCTCATTCTTGATTCTCTGACGCCTATTTTTAACGGGGTTGACGGAAAGCAGGCGATCAATTTCTTGCAGACAGTGGGCGCGAAGGTGAAGAAGACTGGTGGATTGTTTATTCTTACAGCCTCGAGAGGTGCTGTACCTGAGGACTCTATCGCAAAGATCCAAAGCATAGTGGACGGCGTTATCGAACTCACTTTGGTCAGGTCGGGAAGAAAAGCTGTCAGGTACTTGTCGGTCTTGAAAATGGAACGACGACGGATCGCGTCCGAAAGGGTTAGGTTTGAGATAGAGAGAGGCCGAGGACTGGTCTTCCGAGTCTCTCGATTCGGAATTCTCAGGAGAAAAATAGTCGAGTTGAAGATCCGAGCGCCGATCCTCTCGACAAAAAAGGAGGCCCCAAGTGTTGCAGCGCCTCCTAGGGCCGAAGTCAAGCGCGCTGACGAGAGAAGCAAGGATGGTAGGAACGCCGAATCCTCGCCTAAGCCTGCTGGCACTAAACAACACTAGCCCAGTGAAAAACGACCTTTTAGGAACCAGGCCCATTCTTCTGTAATCATGAGTGTTACGTTTGTCGGGTTGGGATTGAACGATGAGAAAGGGCTCACTGTGGAAGGCCTCGAGGAAGCTCGAAAGGCGGACGCTGTGTTCGCAGAATTCTACACGAATATCATGCCTGGTCTTGACGTAGAGAAGCTTGAACTTCTTCTGGGGAAGAAGATTGTCGTGTTGGATCGCGCCCAGCTCGAAGATGAGAACGGGCGACAGATTCTTGAAGCGACTGGGAGGGGAAAGGTAGCTTTTCTGGTTCCGGGTGACCCTATGATCGCTACGACTCACGTTTCTATCATGCTTGAGCTAGCAAGAAAAGGAATAAAGTCAAGGATCGTTCATGGTCCATCAATAACCTCTGCGGTCTGCGGGGCCACTGGTCTTCAGAGCTACAAGTTCGGCAAGACTGTCACAATGCCCAGGGAGTCTGGCGTGCCAGGCTCTCTAGTTGAGGGGATGATGGATAACAGGAAGAGAGGGCTCCATTCCCTCGTTCTCCTAGATGTTAGATCAGACCGGTCGAAACAGCTTACCGTGGGTGAGGCAGCTGCGAAACTAGTGGCTGCAGATCCCTTGTTTGAAAGCTGGCTGGGGGTTGGTGTAGCGAGGGTAGGATCTAGGGATCAGTTCGTTCTCGCGGGGAGACTTGGAAGGCTCCAGAGAGAGGACTTCGGAAAGATCCCTCATTCGCTCGTGATCCCTGGAAGGCTCCATTTCGTCGAAGTCGAGTTTCTGAAGGTCTTTTGCGGAGCGAATGACGAGGACCTGGAGTCGTTGAAATGAGGGAGCGAGCGGGGGAACGGGCTGCCAAGTATCTGAAGGCGACAGTCCAGTCACTGGACTCCTTGAAGGTCAAGAAAGACGGAGTGCGAAACCGCTTATCTCAGACGAATCATGTTTTGGAACTTGCCCGTGATTATGCTCGTGACGCAGAGCACTATTTGGGCAATCGGAAACCGGTCACTGCGCTTGCGTGTATTGCTTACGCTGAAGGTCTTCTTGACGCCTTGAAATTTCTCCAGTTGGCCGAATTCTAGCGAGACCGGATCTGTCTGGGTAACACTCGCCTGATATCGTGCTGGCAGCGCAATTATCCTCGAGACTTATGGAGAACTGTGAGGCCTGTGGCAACCCGATACGCAGGGACGAGCCTGTCTCCGCCTCGTTCAGCCAGGAGGGGCAGAGGCGGTTCTTCCACAAGACGTGTGAGGACAGAGCCGAGCACCTAACCAAGTGGAAGGAGGAGGCTGCTTGGGCCTTCCGGGCCACTCGGCTGACAATGTCTGAGTGGAACGCGTGTAGTCCCAGGAAGCATGTCGGAGTTTGGCAGTCGATATTCATTGCTCGAAGGGACGAGGATGTCTGGTGCCCAGACTGCGGGCTCAAAATAGCTAGGCACGAGACGATTACGTGCCCGACTTGCGGTGGTCGGGTCATCATAACCAACTCCGAGACCACGAAGATGGTCTTTACCCATCACGAAGCTCTCTACAAGCTCCAGCTCCACTGTACGGAGAGGGGAGATGACTCGTTCATCTATGCTATCATAAACGGGTACACACCTGTCACGATCACCTCGAAGAGAGGCGAGACGCCTGAGGCTTCATCGAAACAAGCGATGATGTTGAAGTACGAGCCGAAAGGTGATCCGAAGCGCGGGCTGACGGTTTAGCCTGACTCAGCAAGAAGCGTTCTTATTCCTTCGGCTAACACGCGGGTTCCGTTCTGGTCTTGCCAAGGAAGACAGTGCTAGCCACCGGTGTCTTCGATCTCTTACACATCGGACATCTTAGGTTCCTTGAGGAATCCAAGAAAAAAGGGGGTCCTGGTCCCAAACTTGTGGTCGTGATCGCGCGAGATAAGACCGTGTTTCGAAGGAAGGGAAAGGGTCCGGTTGTTCCTGAGGATCAGAGGCGGGAACTCGTTGCCGCTCTCCGGGTGGTTGA
>Ga0209238_1000868_pt1 | contig 11335 bp, 10 predicted proteins | sample GraSoi013_1_20cm_FD_185823 | JGI IMG/M metagenome (GOLD analysis project Ga0209238, IMG submission 185823) | Grasslands soil microbial communities from the Angelo Coastal Reserve, California, USA - Sample 10_02_2013_1_20cm (SPAdes) (version 2) | ecosystem: Environmental > Terrestrial > Soil >...
CCACCGGTACGCAGGCGCTGCTGGCGGGCCTGCAGAGCGCCGGCTGGCAGCTGAGCTATTCGCCGGAAAAGAACTCCTACATCGAGACGCGGCAGAGGCGCAGGAAAACAGTCGAGCGCCAGTGGTCTATCGGCCTCAGGATCAATGACAAGGGCGATGACAAGGGCACGATCATCGACACCGTCGAGGACCGCGCCGCCGCGCAAGCCGGCGCCGGACCCGGCATGAAGATCATCGCGGTGAACGGCCGCAAGTACTCGGCCGAGGTGCTCGATGCAGCCATTGCCGCGGCGCACGAGACCCGCAAGCCCATCGAGCTCCTGGTGGAAAGCGCTGATTACTACCGCACGCTCGGAGTGGCGTACTTCGACGGCGCGCGCTACCCACACCTGGCCCGCATCGATACCCGCCCCGACACCCTGGCGGAGGTGCTGAAGGCGCGCACCAACTGAGTCTTCCGCGCGTCTCGTCTCGCGTCGGGTCAGCCGCTCAGTGGTGGCGGTGGGTGGGAAACAGCCGGCAGTAGATGCAGTCCGTGCCGCTCGAGTTGTCGAGCATGAAGTGGCGCACCCAGTAGCCCTCTTCCCGGGAAGCGGCGTACTCGAAGGTCTGGTTCTCGAGGTCGTGTCCGACCACTTCCACCGCCCCCTCGGTTTCGAGGATCTCGGCTGCGCGCGCCGTCTCGATCGCGCCGCGTGGGTGGACCGCGATGGTGGCCGCGCCGCCCTCGACACGCTCGGCCAGCAGCTCCACGAACGGACGCTCGTCGTCCTCATCCAGCAGGGTGCCGAAATACTGCGCAAATTTCGCGCGCGCCGAGGCCGCGGGATGCAGTCCCGCCCGTCCCGGCTCGCAGGATGCCGTCAGCTCGACCCGGTCGGTCGGAAACCCATCGCTCACCAACCGGGTGCGCACGCGGTCCGCGACCCCGTACTCGTTGAACACGGCGAGTAACACAGCGCTCATGTCCGTCTCCAGGCCCTTGCTGACAAATAAGTGACTGGGCCCACGGGAAAAATTCTACGCCTGGCGCCTGAGCCCGTGGATTCCCTGTTCCCCCCGTTTCCGTGGGGTGTCCGCCTGACTCATTTGCACCGCAATATCCCCGCAGGGTAGGGTAATTCGGCCCCTCACTGCGGCGCTGGTTTCGAGTGCCGGGAACGAATGCGCTGTGCCTGCGGGAGAGACCTACATGACCACGTTGACCCTCGGGCCACTGGCCCAGATCGCGCGCACGGTCCGGGACATCAAGGAGTCCGAGGCCTGGTACGGCGCGACGCTCGGTCTGCCGCACCTGTACACCTTCGGCTCACTGGCATTCTTCGACTGTGGTGGCACGCGGCTGATGCTCAGCGCGCAGGAAAAGCCCGCCCCCGAATCCATCCTCTACCTGCGCGTCGCGGACGTGCGTACGGCCTACGACCTGCTGCGCTCGCGCGGCGTCGAGTTCATGGACGCGCCCCACCTCATTCATCGTCATGCGGACGGAACCGAGGAGTGGATGGCGCACTTCAATGACCCGGAGGGAAGACCCCTGGCGATCATGTCGCAGGTGAGGCCCTGAGAGACAAAGCCGCGAGAGACACCGGACGCTATTTCGGAGTATCAGGCGGGGCGGGATCGTCCGGCGATGCATCCTTGCCGGGGACCGTCGCCTTACCGGCCGCGGGCGCCTTACCGGCTGGCGGCGACGCCTTACCGGCTGGCGGCGACGCCTTGCCGGCTGCGGGCGCCTTGCCTGGCGCGGACTCCGCGGCGGTCTTCTTCGCCGGCTCGGGTAGCTTCTTGAGCAGGTCCTCGAGCGGGCGAAAGATGGCCGCGTACTTGTAATCGGGAATCTCGAACTCCCAGCCACCCAGGCGCGCATTGCGCGTCTGAGCCTCCGCTTCGGTTTGCTTCGTGGTGGCGCGTGTGCTCAAGGTCACGAGCGAGCGCGCGCCGTCCTTGCGGCCTGCGACGTCGACCTCGAGCCCGTCGAAGGTGCGGAACAGGGCGTGCGCCGCACCCGCGTCCGCGGTGGCACTCGCCTTGCCCACGTCGTCGAAGGTGAGCGAGCTCAGGGAGCCCGCGATCGCATCCGCAGCGCCCGGACTGGTCAGCTCGCGGCCCTTGGGGAGCGGTGTCACGGTGAAGTCGGGCTGCTCCTTCTTCTCGCGCGTGGCGCTGAACCCCGGACCCTGGCGGGGTTTTTCTTCGACCTGACGTACGCGCTCGGGCGCGACGTCGATCAGCGCGCGGTCGAGCCATCCCTTGGGGTCGGCATCCACGGTGAGTAACGGCGCCGCGAGCAGAGTCTGTGGGGCGTTGGCGACGCGCACGTACCCGGACTTGGCGCTCGAGGACTTGCCGACGATGAGCGCCCAGGTTCGAGCGGGGGTGCGCACCTCGACGCGCGTCCCGGTGGCCTTGGGCGAGTCGACGTCCTGTACGCCGAGCTGCGGGTAGTTGGCCGGCAAGCGGGTCTTCTCCTCGACGATGTTGAGCGCGCCGAGATCGAGCAGCAGCTTGCGCGCCTTGCCCGGGTCGGCCGGCCAGCCACGCTCGCCGACGCTCCAGCCCGCGTCGTTCCTCTTCAGCGTGGTGTGGGTGCCGTCGGCCTTGCGCAGCGCGACCTCGGTGACGGCATTGACGTGATGCTCGAGGTCCGGCAACACCAGGTCCCCGGCCAGCGTGGCGCGCTCCAGGTGCCGCTGGGAGGCGATCCACATGGCGAAGCCAACCAGTGCCAGCCCGGCGACCAGAAGCGCGATGACACGGCCCGCACTCATGGCTCACCTCGGGGCCGCATTGGCCGGCGCTACCCGCCGGCGACGCCACGCGGCCATGAGCAGCGCCACCACGGCGAACAGCGCCGGCACCACGATGATGTTGATGATCTTGAGCGTCGTGCCCAGGCCCTTGATGTCCGCGTCCAGCCCGGCACGCACGGCGCGCAGCTCCTTGCGGATGCGCAGCTTCTCGGTCTGGAAGTGCTCGATTTCCTGCTCCTGCTCGGGTGTGATGATGAGCGCGGCCTGCTTGCCGCCCTTGGACCGCAGCGCGGTGAGCTTGTCTTCCGTTTCGCGCAACTGCTGCTCGAGCTCCTGCTCCTTCGCCCGGAAGCGGTCATCCGCCGCACGCCGCAGTTTTTCCACGCGCTCGAACGGTCGGGTGAACGAGGCGCGGCCGCGCACGCTGATGAGGTCGGTGCTGCCGGCGAGATTGTCGAGCGCGTTCTCAACCAGGTCGCCGTTGCTCGCCCACGCCTGCGCGATGCGCTGGCCGAAGAAGCTCTGCTCACGCACCCACAGATAATCGGACAGCAGGTCGGTGTCGGCGAACACGACCAGACTGAGAGGTCGTGCGGATTCCTTCAGGGCGCTGCGGCCGGCGGGCAGCGTCACGCCCGCCGGCGGGCCGGCCGGGAAGGCGCTGTGCACGGTGCCGCTGATGCGCGCGGCGATCGTGTAACGCCGGCCGGTGGGCTTGAAGCCGTCGCGCAGCGTCGCGGGATCGAACAGCATGCGGAAGCGTGCCGCCGGCAGTGCTTGCGCGTCGGTGCTCGACTGCAACAGCGGCTCGAAATGCACCTTCGCGTCCTTGACGGGCTCCAGGTAGCCGGCGGTGGCCACGTTGACGTTCGACAGTCCGGCGGTGATCACGTCGGAGGCCGTGAAGCTGCCCTTGTCGAGCCCGAGCACACCCAGGTGCTCGACCGGCGGCTCTCCCTGGCGCACGGTCACCGACAAGGCATGAGCACGGTCGGCGACCACCTCGCCCGGGTTGAACTGCACGCCCCAGGCGCCAAGCAGTGCGGTGAGGTGCGATGACTTGTCCGCGCCCATGGCCGCCATCGGATTGCCCGCCTCGGCGCCGGACCGATCGGACTGCGCGAGCGGGTCGACGAACACCAGGATGTGTCCGCCGCGCAGCGCGTACTGGTCGATGGCGAATTGCATCGCCGGCGACAGGTCCTTCGGGTGCACCAGCACCAGCACGTTCACGTCCGCCTCGATGCGGGTCGCGGTCGGCTCGAGCGGCCGCAGGTCAAAGAGCTGCTGCGCCTCGCTGTACACGACCCACGGCTCGCGCATCTGACCGCTCTGCGGATCGAAGCCCGGACCCATCGGCAGCGACGACAGCCAGGCCACCACGGGCTTCTTGGGGTTGGCGAGCTGATAGACGAGCTTGACGACGTCGTACTCGAGGAACTGCTCCTTGTTGGGATCGAAGAACTCGATGGCGCCGTGGCCGTCGGTGGAATTGGTTCCGGCGAGGCCGAAATAGAACTGCGTACCGGTGGCTCCCACCGCGGTGCCGCGCACGCCGAGCTCGGAGGCGCGGTCCTCCTCCTCCGAGAACGGCTGCGGGTCGATCACGTGCAGGCGCAGCCGTCCGCCGGAGCGCGCGGCGAGTTCCTCGAGGAACTCGCGCACCCGCACGCCGTAGGTCTTCAGCTGCGGCAGCTGCGCCGCGGTCTTTGCCGAGAAGAACAAATACAGGTTGATCGGCTCCTTGATGCTGGCGAGGATCCGGTCGGTTCCCGCCGCGGTGGTGTAGAGACGATTCTGCGTGAGATCCAGCCGCCAGCCGCGCAGCGCGTGGTTGAACAGTATCGTGAGGCCGATGAACAGCAGCGCGAGCCCCAGGAGCGTGCCGCCGCCGAGTGTCGAGCGTGTGTTCATAGGTCTTTACGCAGGTTGAGCGCGATCGCGGTCGCCAGCAGGAAGAAACCGATCAGCATCGCGAAGTACAGCAGGTCGCGCACGTCGATGACGCCCTTGGCGATGGACTCGAAATGGGTGAGGAACGACAGCGAGGCGATCGCATCCACCAGCGCCTGCGGTGCCCAGCTGCGAAACACATCGAGCACCAGGGGGAAGCCGGCCAGCAGGAACACGAAGCAGCCCGCCACGCCGAGGATGAACGCCACCACCTGGTTGCGCGTCAGCGCCGACATGCACGAACCGATGGCGAGAAAGCCGCCGGCGAGCAGCAGGCTGCCGAGGTAGGCGGCCAGGATCGCGCCGTTGTCGGGACTGCCGAGGTAGTTGACCGCGATCCACAGCGGGAAAGTGAGCGCCAGCGCGAGCGCGGTGAATATCCAGGCGGCGAGAAACTTGCCAAGCACCGCGTCCCACAGCTTCACCGGCTGGGTCATCAGCAGCTCGATGCTGCCGGACTTGCGCTCCTCGGCCCACAGCTTCATCGAGATGGCCGGAATCAGGAACAGGTACAGCCAGGGGTGGAAGGTGAAGAACGGGTCGAGATCCGCCTGGCCACGCTCATAGAAGCCCCCCAGGTAGAAGGTGAAGGCGTTGGCCAGCACCAGAAAGATGAGTATGAAAACGTACGCCAGCGGTGTCGCGAAATAACTCGCGAGCTCGCGGCGCATGATGATGCCCACGTTGCGCACCCGACGATCCTCAGGCGGTGATGCTGCGGAACACCTCGTCGAGGCGTCCGGACTCCAGGTGCAGCTCCTTCAGCTTCAGTCCCTGGCGTGCGGCGAGCTCGGAAAGGGCCGGCAGAATGGTCGCGCCGGAGCGCGGCAGGGCGGTGAGCCGCGCATCGCGCTCGCTCACCTCGACCTGCGCGACCGCGGGCAGCCCCGCCACGGCGTCGCGGGCCGCGGCGAGCTCGCGGGGCTCCTCGAGCTGCATGGACACCGCGTTGTGATAGCGCGAGCGGGCGGCGAGCCCGGCGGGGGTGTCGTCGGCGACGATGCGGCCGCGGGAGATGATGATCGCGCGGGTGCACACCGCGTCGACTTCCTCGAGAATGTGCGTGGAAATGACGATGATCTTGTCGCGCGCCATCTCGTTGATGAGCGTGCGCACCTCGTGCTTCTGGTTGGGATCGAGGCCGTCGGTGGGCTCATCGAGAACCAGCACCGGCGGGTCGTGCACGATCGCCTGGGCGAGGCCCACGCGGCGGCGAAAGCCCTTGGAGAGCGTCTCGATGGTCTGGTCGAGTACGCCGCCGAGCTGCAGGCGCTCGATGACGTGCGCGAGGCGCTGCTCACGCCGTGCACCCTTGAGCGCGCGCAGGTCGGCGACGAACGCGAGGATGCGGCGCACGGTCATCTCGCCGTAGGTCGGCGCCCCCTCGGGCAGATAACCGAGGGCCGCCTTGGCCGCGAGCGACTCGGCCTCGACGTCGTGACCGCAGATGCTGGCGCGGCCGGAAGTCGGCGTGACGAACCCGGCGAGCATGCGCATGGTGGTGGTCTTGCCCGCCGCGTTGGGGCCCAGGAATCCGAGCACTTCGCCGGGACCCACCTGGAAGCTCACATCCTGCACCGCGCTGAGCGAGCCGTAGTGTTTGGTCAGGCGTTCGGTCTTGATCATGGGATGGAATCTAGAGGCGAAGACTGCGTGAAAGTTCCCGTCGCTTTCAAAGCGCGCGATTTTGACCGGGGCGTGGCGCGGAATTCAACTGCGGAGAAATTATTATGTGATATCTGAGTGTTAAACAGGATACTTCAGGTGTAACCGAGGGTGCGCGGCTGCGCTCGTCACCGCGGAGCCGCCCTGGACGAACTAGGAACTGAAGCGCCGCCGCGTGCGCCAGTACAGGATGCACAGCGCGCCGCCGAGCATGCCGCCCAGATGGGCGAAGTGCGCCACGCCCTGCTGTCGGCCGGTCACGCCGAAGAACAGCTCGAGCAGGCCGTACACGGTCACGAACAGCCACGCCGGCAGCGGAATGGGCGGAAACAGCAGGATGATGCGCTGCCTGGGGAAATACCAGGCAAAGGCGAGCAGCACGCCGAACACCCCTCCCGAGGCGCCGATCACTTCCTCCTGCGCGCCGGAGCCACTCTGCACCAGCACCTGTGTCAGCGCCGCGGTGAGCACGCACACCAGGTAGAACATCACCAGGCGCCGGCCCCCCCAGTACGTCTCCAGCGCGCGGCCGAACATGAACAACGCGAACATGTTGAAGAAAATGTGGACCAGGTTGCCGTGCAGGAAGGCGTAGCTGATCAGCTGCCAGGGTCTGAACAGCGGGCTGCCGAGCGGCCACAGCGCAAACAATCCGGCCATGAGATCGGGGACCAGCTGTTGCAGCAGGAACACCGCGACGTTGACGAGGATCAGGGCCCGCGTGGCGGGCGGCAGCAGACTGGGCATCCACGCATCTTAACCCCCGTCAGGCCGCGCGCAGCGACTCGCGCAGGAACTGCACCAGCGGCGGACTGTTGCTACGGGCGACGTTGAACCGCAGCCACTGGCCGCAACCCTGCGCGGCGGAGAACAGCGAGCCGCGCGCCAGCAGGATCGAGTGATCGCGGGCGCGCTGCACCAGCTCGGCGACCGGGGTGGATTCGGGCACCCGGCCCCAGAGGAAGATGCCTTCGCCCGCGGCCGGCTCGAACTCGATGCCGGCGGACGCGAGCGCAGCACGCGTCTCGCGCCGCAGCCGCGCCAGCCGCGCGCGCGTGTGCTCCACGTGGCGCTTGTAGCGCCCGGTATCGAGGACCTCGGACACGTAGCACTCGAGCAGCGTCGAGCCCGAGAGCACCGACAGGACCTTGCGGCGCACGAGTTGCGCGATGAGCGCGGCGTCGGCGGCGATGAAACCCACGCGCAGCGCCGGCCCGATGAGCTTGGTGTAGCTGCCGACGTAGATGACGTGGCGCAGCGCATCGATCTGCGCCAGGCGCACCGCGCTACCGGCGTACAGGTCCCCGTACACATCGTCTTCCACCAGCGCAAACCCGAACTGCTCCGCGAGCGAGAGAATGCGGTGGCAGTGCGCCGGGTCGGCGCTCGAGCCGGTCGGGTTGTGCACCAGGGTCTGCATGAAGAAGGCGCGCGGCCGGTGCGCGCGGGCCGCCGCTTCCAGCGCCCCGAGATCCGGGCCGTCGGCATGACGCGGCACGGGAATCAGCCGCACGTGATGCGCGCGCAGCTGCTCGAACAATACGAAGTAGCCGGGATCCTCCACCAGCACCGCGTCCCCCGGTGAGAGCAGCATGCGTGCCAGCAGGTCGAAGGCGTGCGATGCGCCGTAGGTGGTGAGGATGTTGGCGGCCGCCGCGGCGATGCCGTGCTGCAGCAGGCGCGCGGCGATCTGCTCGCGCAGCTCACCCAGTCCCTCCGCCGGGCACGGCAGCCACGGCCGGGTACGCCCGCCGCGCATCAGGCGCGTCAGCACGCCGGCGGAGCCCGCCTCCAGCAGCCAGCTCTCGGGCAGGAAGCCCGAGCCGGCGGCGATGACATCCCCGCGTTGCTGCAGGCACTGGCGCGCGAGCTCCAGGGCATCCGAGCCGAGCTCCGGCAGAGCTTCGATGGCGGCGAGCGGCGCCGACAGCAGACGCTGGGTGACGAAGAATCCGCGCCCGGCGCGCGGCTCGATCACCCCGCGGGCGACCAGCCGGTCGTAGCCGTCCACCACCGTGAAGGGGCTGGCGCCGATCTGGCGGGCGAGCTTGCGAATCGACGGCAGACGCGCGCCCGCCGGCAGCTGCCCGTTGCGCACCAGCTGCGTGACGCGCTCGCAGATCTGATCGACCAGCGGCTGGTGCGAATCGCGGCTCAGCTCGAACATGAGAACCCTCAGCGTCCGACTCGCCTCACCTCACCATCATGACGGCCGTGGTGGCCAACGCAAGCGCCATGGCGAGGTTGAATGCCAGGCGCGCGCGCGGGGCGGCGAGCAGGCCGCGCAGCGAGCTGCCGAACAGCGCCCACACCGTCATGCACGGCACTCCGATGCCCTCCATGATTCCCGCCATGTAGCCGCCGCGCAGCAGCAGTCCGAGCTCCTGGGGCAGAAACAGGGTCGCCGCGGTCACCGTCATCACCCACGCCTTGGGATTGAGGAACTGGAACAGCGCGGCCTCGAGGAAGCTCACCGGCCGGTGGCCCGCGCGCGCCTCGGCGGCGTTCTGACCGAGCAGCCGCCAGCCGAGATACAGCAGGTACGCCGCGCCCGCCCAGCCGAGCGCGCCCTGCAGCGCCGGCCAGCGGGCGAACAGCGCGGAGAGGCCCGCGCACACCGCGAGCAGCTGCACTACGAATCCGACGCCGACGCCGAAGATGTGCGGCAGCGTGCGCCGCAAACCGAAGTTCGCTCCGGAGGCGGTCAGCATCACGTTGTTGGGCCCGGGCGTGATCGACATGACGAAGGTATAGGTCACGAAGGGCAGCGGGTCGATCACGAGCGTGCGCTCCATGCGGTTACCAGGGGCGCCAGATTGCCTCAACCCCGCGCCTGCGGGCAGATACGCCCGCGCAGCCGGCCGCGCGTACTGTACCGGGTGCAGACCGGTACGGCGGCCACGTATCATCCTGAGTCCATGGGTGAGCCTTTCATCTGCGACGCCGCGCGCACCCCGATCGGCCGCTACGGCGGGGCGCTCTCGGCCGTGCGAACCGACGATCTCGCGGCCGTGCCGATCGCCGCGCTGCTCGCGCGCAATCCCTCGCTCGAGCCCGCCGCGATCGAGGAAGTGCTGCTCGGCTGCGCCAACCAGGCCGGTGAGGACAATCGCAACGTCGCGCGCATGGCGGCGCTGCTCGCCGGGCTGCCGGTCTCGGTGCCGGGCGCCACGATCAACCGCCTGTGCGGCTCGGGGCTGGATGCGGTGGCGATGGCCGCGCGCCTCATCCGCGCCGGCGAAGCGCAGGTGGTGGTGGCGGGCGGGGTCGAATCGATGTCACGCGCGCCGTTCGTGATGCCGAAGGCCGACGCCCCCTTCAGCCGCAGCGCGGAAATCCATGACACCACCATCGGCTGGCGCTTCGTCAATCCGCGCCTGCGCGATCGTTACGGCATCGACTCGATGCCCGAGACCGGGGAGAACGTCGCCGCGCAGTTCAACATCGCGCGCGCCGACCAGGACCGCTTCGCGCTGCGCAGCCAGCAGCGCACCGCGGCCGCCTATGCCCGCGGCTTCTATGACGCGGAGCTGGTGCCGGTGGAGATTGCGAGAGCCAAGGGCAAGGCGCTCGTGACGCGCGACGAGCATCCGCGGCCCGAGACCACGCTCGAGCAGCTCGCGGGGTTGCCGACGCCGTTTCGGGCCAACGGCACGGTCACCGCCGGCAATGCCTCCGGGGTCAATGACGGCGCCGCAGCGCTGCTCATCGCCTCCGAGGAGGCGGCGCGGCGCCTTGATCTGACACCGCGGGCGCGCATCCTCGCCGCGGCCACCGCGGGCGTGGAGCCCAGGATCATGGGCATGGGTCCGTTGCCCGCCACGCGCAAGGTGCTGTCGCTCGCGCGACTCACGCTCGATGAGCTGCAGGTCATCGAGTTGAACGAGGCATTCGCCAGCCAGGCGCTCGCCGTGCTGCGTGATTTGAAGCTTCCCGACGACGCGAGCCACGTCAACCCCAACGGCGGCGCCATCGCGCTCGGCCACCCGCTCGGCATGTCCGGCGCACGGCTCGCCACCACCGCCACCTGGCAGCTCGCCGCGGTGCGCGGCCGCTATGCCTTGTGCACCATGTGCATCGGCGTGGGGCAGGGCATCGCGCTCATCCTCGAGCGCCCCTGAGGGTCTAAGGTGGCGGCGCAGCCGCACTCCACGGCAGCCGCTCCAGATCGAGGTTGCCGCCGCTGAGAATGAGCCCGATGCGCAGGCCGCGCAGCTGCGGGGCGTCCGCGAGCAGCGCCGCATACGGCACCGCCCCGGAGGGCTCGACGATGATCTTCATGACTTCCCACAGCTGGCGCATCGCGCGCACGATCGCCTCGTCGGATACCGTCGTGATGTCATCGACCAGGCGGTGGATCTCCGCGAACGGCCGTTCGCCGAGCGCGCTGCGCAGGCCGTCGGCGATGGTCACGGGCTTGAGGCTCGGCAGGATGCGGCCGGCCCGGAACGAGCGCGCGGCATCGTCGGCGCCGGCGGGCTCGACGCCGATCACGCGGATGGCGGGCTTGAGCGTCTTGGCCGCGACCGCGGTGCCGCTCAGCAGTCCCCCGCCGCCCACCGGGGCCAGGATGAGGTCGAGATCGGGGACCTGCGCCAGCAATTCCACCGCGGCGGTCCCCTGGCCGGCCATCACCGCGAGATCGTCATAGGGATGAACCAGGATTGCGCCGGTGGCGGCGATGAGCGCGCGCGCGCCGTCCTCGCGCGCCGCCAGCGTTGATTCACAGTAGCTGATCTCCCCGCCGTAGCGCAGCACCGCGGCGCGCTTGCTTTGCACGGTGTTGTCCGGCATCACGACGTATGCCGGAATGCCCCGCAGCCGCGCGGCGCGCGCCAGTGCGGCGGCGTGATTGCCCGAGGAATGCGTCACGACGCCGCGGCGCGCCTGCGACTCGGGCAGCGCGAATACGGCGTTGGTGGCGCCGCGCGCCTTGAAGGCGCCGCACTTCTGGAAGTTCTCGCACT